>Ga0134123_10003440_pt1 | contig 10308 bp, 8 predicted proteins | sample KB303_FD_96460 | JGI IMG/M metagenome (GOLD analysis project Ga0134123, IMG submission 96460) | Terrestrial soil microbial communities without Nitrogen fertilizer from Kellogg Biological Station, Michigan, USA - KB3-0-3 | ecosystem: Environmental > Terrestrial > Soil > Unclassified ...
ATCGAGCCCGGCGACGGCGGCTGGGGCGCGCAGCTCGAGATACAGGGCTTCTCGCGCGTGGGCCGCGCGTTCGTGTTCGGCTCGGCGAACTACCTGCTCAACCCCAGGAACTACAACGACGCGCCGTCGGGCCGCGCGGCGGGTCTCTATCACCGCGACTTCAACTCGGTGCCCGACCAGTACGTGATGCGCGTCGGCGTCGGCGCGCCCGTGTGGCGCAACATCGGCGCGTCGGTCGCGTTCCGCGTGGAAGGCGTCCCGCGCTACGACGCCCTCGGTCGCAGCGACGGCTTCCGCCGCCCCGGCCAGGAGCGCTACGTCGAGCCGGCGATCTCCTACACGTCCGGCCGTCAGACCTTCCAGTTCAACATCCCGATCGGCGTCTACCGCTATCGTGGGCCCGACCCCTACACGGGCAACAACGGCGACGCGACGTTCCCCGACTGGGTCGCGCTCGGCAGCTACTCCTTCCGCTTCGGCAAGGTGAAGCCGCATGAGGCCTCGCCGGGCATGCCGACACCGGGCACCAGGCAAGATGGGTAACTCTTAGGGCTGAGGGCTTAGCGCTTAAGGCTTAGAGCTCACCTAAGCCCTTAGCACTAAGCCCTCAGCCCTCGTAAAGACTCGGACCCTCCTCTACGTATACAGCGTCAGAGAATCGTAAAGAGGGAGGGATCATGAGCAGCAAGTGTCTCAGCGCGCTGGCGCTGGCCGTAGTCATTTCCGCGCCGGCGGCCGCGCAGGACGCCAAGGCCACCATCGCCGCCGCATCGAAAGGCATGGGGATGGACAACCTGACGTCCATCACCATCTACGGCTCGGGCGCCAACTACAACCTCGGGCAGAGCAACAACGCTAACGACGCCTGGCCGCGCAATAACCTCAGCGATTACAGCCGCTCGATCGACTTCGGCGCGGCGACCTCCCGCGCGACGGCAGTGACCTTTGCCGCCCCGGTCACCGGCGGCCCGGCCGTCCAGGGCGCCTTCCAGCAGAACATCACGGCGGCGACGACGGCCTGGGCGCAGCAGCTCGAGATCTGGACGACGCCGTGGGGCTGTCTCAAGGGAGCGCAGGCGAACAACGCGACCGCCGCCTCGTCGGGCGGGAGCAAGACGCTCACGTGGATGACGACGCAGAAGGCGCCGTCGGGGGTGTCGTACAAGGTCATCTGCTACGTCAGCCCGCAGAATCTCGTGACGCGCGTCGACACGTGGCTCGAGAACCCGATTTTCGGCGACATGCTCGTGCAGTCCGACTACAGCAACTACCGCGAAGCGCTCGGCGGCGTGATGTATCCCGCCACGATGGTGCAGCGGCGCGGCGGCTGGCCGGTGTTCGAGGCGCAGATTCTCGGCGCGAACATGAACCCGTCCAACATCACGGCGCTCGTCACGCCTCCGCCGGCGCCGGCGGGACGCGGCGGCGGACCGGGCGGACCGGGGGCCCTTGGTGGCGCGCCGCCTGCGGCGACGTCCACGAAGCTCGCTGACGGCGTCTACCGCATCGCGGGCGGCTACATCGCGCTGGCGATCGAGATGAAGGATCACGTGATCCTGTTCGAAGGCGGTCCGCAGAACGAAGCGCGGTCGCTGGCCATCATCGCCGAGGCGAAGAAGGTCATCCCGAACAAGCCGATCCGCTATTCGATCCTCACGCACCATCACTTCGATCACTCGAGCGGCCTCTCGGGCGTCGTGAGCGAAGGCATCACGATCGTCACGCACGAGAACAACAAGGCGTTCCTCATGCGCGCGCTGTCGGCGCCGCGAACGCTCGCGCCGGACGCGATGTCGAAGTCCGGCAAGAAGCCGGTGATCGAGACCGTGGGCGAGAAGCGCGTCTTCACCGACGGCACCCGCAACGTCGAGGTCTATCACGTCCGCGGCCTGCCGCACGTCGAGGGCATGCTCGTCGTGTATCTGCCGAAGGAGAAGATCCTCGCGTACGCCGACATGTTCAACGCGCCCCCGGCCGATCAGCCGGTGCCGAATCCGCCGGTCGTCGGCACGCAGGTCTTCGTCGCGAACGTCGTGGATCAGCTGAAGCTCGACTTCGACACGACGGTGTCGGTGCACGCGCCGAATCCGGATCGCAATTACACTAAGGCGGAGATTCTGAAATCCCTCGGGAGGACCAACTAGTGCGTGCATCGCTGATGATCGGCGCCGTCCTCGCGCTCACCGGTACCGCGCTTCTGGCGCAATTCGATCCGGACAAGGTCATTCCCGGCGGAGGCATCTTCCTCCAGGGCTGGACGGGAAAGGTCGACCCGAGCTCGGCGCGTCAGGGCCGCAAGCTCGAAGACGCAAAGCTCGCGTTGGACGGCACCGCCGGCAATGTCTACAGGGCGACGACCGGACCGGCGACGACGTTCTGGAATCCGGCGAACGTGGCGAAGGGGGACTACACGATCAAGGCGTCGTTCCTCGAGCCGAAGTTCATGGAGCTGAACAACCACCCGCACTCGTACGGCATCTTCATCGGCGGCAACGACATGGGCACCGACAAGATGTCGCTCGTGTACTGCGCCGCGTACGGCGACGGCACGGCGTTCGTGCGCGGCTTCGGGCCGGCGGTCTTCAACATGCTGCGCGCGCAGGCGTTCCCGTCGGTGGGCAAGGCGGCAGGCGTCGGCCAGCCGGTGAAGCAGGACATCGCGTGGACGGTGAAGGGCGGGAAAGCCGAGTGCTCGATCAACGGCGCCGTCATCGCCAGCTACACGAGCGATCAGCTCGTGGCCGCCGGCAAGCTGACGTCACTCGACGGCGTCTACGGCCTGCGCCTCACGCACAACGTCGACACGATAATTACGGGGTTCGGCAAGTCGTAGGGTGTAGCGACGTTCGTAGTAGCGACGTTCGTAGTAGCGACGTTCGTAGCGTCCGGCTTTAGCGGTAACAATCCAGAAGGCTAACCATAGCACGGACAGGGGCTAGCGGTCATTAGTTCAACTAATGCGCTGGCCCCTCGCTTTTGGTGAGCGCGGCAACGTATCGTCTCGCCCCATGCCTGTATTCAGCATCAGCTACGACCTAATCAAGCGGAAGGACTACCCGACTCTGTGGGCTGAGTTGGCGCGGCTCAATGCCAAGAAGCTCCTCTTGTCTCAATGGGGCGTGAGGATGGTAGCGGGGACGACCGCTAGTGCATTGAGGGACCACTTAAAGGGCTACATCGACGGCGACGACAGGTTGCTGATTATCCAGATCGACGGCACCGACTGGGCTAGCTACAACTGTCTCTACGACATCAACCAGCTTTAGAGATTCGATGACAACGGCGAGAGCATCGCGCTCTTGATTGTCACGTGGCTCAAGGTGTAGACCGCCGTTTAGCCAGAAAATTCGCATAGCTTCTCCGTATAGGCGTAAAATCGCCTGAGAGAAACATAGCGTTTTAGTGGAAGGTTCAGGGCGCAAGCAATCTAGCTTGGCGGCGCGGCTGCGAGCGGTCCCTTGTAAGTCGAAGTGTATCACGCCTTCGACAGAAAGGGCCCGTGTTCGCCGTCTCCGCTGTTACAGAACATGCCCGATCCTCTGAACTACGGCTCCCAAAGGAGCTTGAGAAGATGGCTTGGGCGACTCCGCAATTCAGTAAATCTCATGTGAACAAATGCGGCAACGTCATGAAATCGACGTCGCCTAACGAATTGTTCTTTCCGGCTGATTGGGATCACTGCTTAGAAGTGATCAACAACTGGCGCGCGATTCATAGCTACCCGCTCCAGATCGTGAAAATGACACTGCTCAAGCGCGCGCATGCGGTCTCGCGCGCCAGCAAAAGTAAGGCTCTTGTGGCTCAGCGTCTTAAACGAATGGAATCGATTTGGGGGAAGCTTCGAAATGAGCCAACGATGCAGCTATCCACCATGCAGGACATCGGTGGATGCCGAGCGATTGTCCGCTCAATGCTAGAAGTGCGACGAATCGAGCGACTCTATGAGCGCAGTATCGGCAGGAACCCGACGCGCGGGCCAATATTTAGCGAACGATCGGATTACATCAGAAATCCAAAGACGACGGGCTATCGCAGCCTGCACTACGTATTCAAGTATCGAGGAGATGTACCAGACCACGAGTGCTATCACAATCTGCGAATCGAAATTCAGATCCGATCGCAATTACAGCACGCGTGGGCGACGGCGGTTGAAACCGTTTCCGTCTTGACGCATCAAGCACTGAAATCTAATTTCGGTAGCGATGAATGGAAGCGATTCTTTGCTTTGATGGGAAGCGTGCTTGCAAGACGCGAACGAACAGCGACTGTCCCAGGCACTCCGACGAATCGTCGCGAGCTATTCGACGAATTGCAGCATTATGCCGCCAAACTCAAGGTTCGTGATGTCCTGAGCGGTTACGGCTTCGCTGTGTTTGACATGATCGGACAGGATACAGAGGCGAAAGACGCGGAGGCGTTTATCGTCGTTCTTGATCCTGTGCTAAAGGAAGTAGAGGTGAGACCGTATAGTGCAGACGATCTCATTCAGGCAGAACACGACTATTTAGAAGTTGAACGGAATCTAAACAAAGACAACGGCCAGCAAGCGGTCTTGGTTTCAGCCGAATCCATCACCTCTCTAATGCGAGCATATCCAAACTACTTCCTTGATACCGGTGCGTTTCTAGAGGCTCTTGATTCAGCACTGACTAAGTAGCAGCTATTTTCTGCGTTTTCGTTTTCCTCTTTGCGGCTTAGCGCGCCCAGTTATCTTCGGAGCCGAGAGCACGCGACGAAGCCCCTCGTTGAAGTGCTCCATCGCGTGCTCTGGATCATCGGCGCTTACGTCTACGACCTCGCCTTTGTTGCGGGAAGCTTTTTTCAGCACGTTTGCGGTAACTCCGAACCGGTGAGCGCGTTGTAGGTCAGACGCTTGCCGAGCACGCCTTTGAGCGCGAGCGCGAAGCGCGCAGCATCAGTCATCGCACGGTTGTTGAACCGGAACGCCTGTTCATCCATATATCTGAACAGGTGAAACGGCTCGATGCTGACGTAGGTGCCCTTGATAGCGCGCTTCAGCAGCGACCAGAAGTTTTCAAGGCCATTGGTGTGAACCGCGCCGTCCACATAAGCTTCCGCGTGGTCGATGACCTTGTGGATGTAACCGCGCTCGCTCATGCGGTCGTAGGAACGGAGCGCGTCGGTATAGAGATGCGCGCCATCCTCGACGTGTTCAGAGACGATGCTTTCCAGTTGATGCTTCTTGCGGTTGGCGATCACCTTGAAGCGGACCTGCGCGCCGCCTTCGTCTTTCCGGTGACGTTCCAGCAAGCCCATGACGGCGACCTTGCCGATCATCGAACGACTCTGTGAGATGCCGAGACGCTTGCGCTTTGCGGCGTGCATGTTACGCGCCTTGCCGCCGATGAAAGTTTCGTCAGCCTCGATGTGGCCGGACATCTTTCCGCCGTGCGCGCCCTGCAACGCGAGCCTCAGACGTGACAGCATGAACCATGCAGTCGGCTGAGTGACGCCGAGCGCGCGCGCCAGTTCATAGCTGCTGATGCCGTTCTTGCAGTTGGTGACAAGCCAGAGCGCGGGAAGCCACTTCTGGAGCGGCAGCGGGGAATCCTCAAACAGGGTGCCGACCTTCAGCGAGAATTGGGCCTTGGGGTGCTTCGCGTAGCACTTCCACCGCTTCTGAGTTTCCAGATAGGTGACTCGCTCACTACCGCAGGTCGGGCACCGGACCACGCCATCCGGCCAGCGCATCGCTACGACGGTCTTATGGCAGTTCTCGTAGTCGGAAAAGAAGATAATTGCTTCTTGAAGAGTACGGGGCAGCTTCGCGGTAGCCATGAACTAAGACTACCGGAAGCCGCGTGGTTAGTCAACTAGATTGTTACCGCTTTAGCCGGACGTCACTCCCACTCAGGAATCGTCGGGACCTTCAACCGCTCGGCTTCTGGCAGATCGAATCCAAAATGATCTGCCAGGAGCTTTCTCAGCGCGGCTCGATCCGCGAGCTGCGACTTTTCGAACACTCCATCCCGCGCGATCGTCACGTCTCGATTCGACACCGATACGCGGCGGCCGTCGGCCGTCACCGCGCGCATCAGCAGCATCGTCACGAACCGTGAGTCGGGAAAAGTGGCGGTGAAGTGATTCGCCATCACGAAGTCGGCGGGCGATTCCGGCTCCAGCGTCGATGCCCAGAGCGATCGCCACACGCCGTCGATGTGCGCCTCGAGCACCCAGTGGCTGTCGTGCCGGACGAGCCGGTGCGCGTCACCCGGGCCGTCGCGCACGACGGCGTCGGCGACGAGAGGCATCGGGACCAGCGGACCGTGTCCGCCGTATCCGGGGTCGAGCATGTACGTCGTGCCGTCGATCGGCACGGTGAGCAGCATGTGGGTACGTGGAGCCTCGGTGCGCGGACGCACGAACGTCACGCGCGCGGCGTGGGCGATGGGCCTGAATCCGGCGTCTGAGAGCCCTGCGGCCAGCAGCGTCGAGTGCTCGTAGCAGTAGCCGCCGCGGCGCGCGACGACGAGCTTGTCGTAGACACTGTCCAGATCGAGTTTGATCCCGCGTCCGAGCAGGACGTCGAGGTTTTCCCACGGGATGCGCGTGATGTGCGCGCGCAGGATGCCCGCGAGCGTCTCGAGCGTCGGCGTCCGCGGGCCCGACCAGCCGATGCGGTGCAGGTAGCCGTCAGCGCTGAACAAGTTCGATCTTGGCGCCTTGCGGATCTTCGACGAACGAGAACCGCACCGGGCCCGTCGCGAGCTGCAGGTTGGTGACGCCCTGCAGGACCTTGATGCCTTTGAGCGCCTCGAGCGTCTTGTCGAGATCCGTGACGCGCCAGCCGACGTGGTCGAGCGCGCGGCCGACGCTCGGCGTGGGCGCCGTCGCGGACTTCTCGATCAGCACCAGCATGTCGCCGTACTTCAGCGCATCGGCGCCCGCGTATTTCGTGCGCTCGCCGCCGAAGCGCTGCTGATACCACGCGAGCGAGGCGGCCGGGTCGGTCGAGCGCAGGTGGACATGGTGGAACCCGCGCAGCTGCGGGTCGTTCACGATTTCGATCTTCACGCCCCAGGGATCCGTCATGAACCCCGGCGCCTTGTCGGCCACGGAAAACGCGATGTGGTCGATCGCCGTGTCGGCGCTGGGCCCGGCGGTCGCCGACTTCAGCCAGATGAACCGGGTCTTCCCGTACATCAGCCGGTCTTTGCCTTCCGTCAGCGTCTCGCCGCCGAACGTCTTCTGATACCACGCGACGGCGGCCGCCTGGTCGGGTGCGGCCAGATGCATGTGGTCGTACGGCACCGTGGTCTGCCCGAAGGCGGACGTCGCGGTGGTGGCGGCCAGAAAAGCTGTGACGAAGGCGGCGGCTAATGGGCGCATGGCCGTATACCTTCGTCTAGACTAGGGCCCATGCGCAACCTGATTCTTCGCATGGCAGTCGTCCTCGTGCTGGCGGCCCCGGCAGCCGCGCAGCAGCGCGTGACGTCGGTCGAAGGCATCACCGAATACCGCCTCGCCAACGGCCTCCGCGTGCTGCTGTTCCCCGATCAGAGCAAGCCGACGGTCACGGTCAACATCACATATCTGGTCGGCTCGGCCCACGAGGGGTACGGGGAGACCGGCATGGCGCACCTGCTCGAACACCTGCAGTTCAAGGGGTCGAAAGGCCACACGAACATCCCGCAGGAGCTGACCGAACACGGCGCGCGCACCAACGCGACGACGTGGCTCGACCGGACGAACTACTTCGAGACGATCCAGGCGACGGATGCCAACGTGCAGTGGGCGCTGCAACTCGAAGCCGACCGGATGGTCAACTCGTTCATCGCGAAAAAAGATCTCGACAGCGAGATGACCGTCGTCCGCAACGAGTTCGAACGCGGCGAGAACGAGCCGTCGAGCGTGCTCGAGGAACGCGTGCTGTCCACCGCGTACCTGTGGCACAACTACGGCCACAGCACGATCGGCGCGCGCTCGGACATCGAGAACGTCCCGATCGACCGGCTGCAGGCGTTCTACCATCGCTTCTACCAGCCGGACAACGCGGTCCTGCTCGTGGCCGGCAAGTTCGACGAGCCGAAGACGCTTGCGTCGATCCAGTCGCTGTTCGGCGCGATTCCGAAACCGGATCGCTCGCTGCAGCGGATCTACACGCTGGAACCGACACAGGACGGCGAGCGCAGCGTGACGCTGCGCCGGAGCGGCGACACGGCCGAGATTCTCGCCGGCTATCACATCCCGGCCGGCTCGCACGCCGACGCCGCGCCGCTCGACCTGCTGCTGCGCGTGCTGGCCGACTCGCCGTCGGGGCGGCTGTATCCCGCGCTCGTCGAGGCGAAGAAGGCGACGCAGATCGGCGGCTCGCAGTACCAGCTCCGCGACCCGGGCTACTGGATCGTCGGCGCCGATCTTCGCAAAGACCAGTCGATCGAGGAGGCGCAGAAGGCGCTGCTCGACACGCTCGACGGGCTGGCGGCCCGCCCGGTGACGCAGGCGGAAGTCGACCGCGCGAAGGCCGCCATGCTGAAGAACATCGAGCTCGGGCTGAACGATGCGAGCCGCGTCGGCCTGCAGATGAGCGAGTGGATCGCGCAGGGCGACTGGCGCCTGTTCTTCATCCATCGCGATCGGCTGCGCACGGCCACGGCCGCCGACGTCAACCGCGTCGCGCTCGCGTACCTCAAGCCGAGCAACCGCACCGTCGGCGTCTACGTCCCGACCGACAAGCCCGATCGCGCGACGATTCCTGCCACGCCGGACATCGACGCGCTCGTCAAGGATTACAAAGGCGACGCGGTCGTCGCCGCCGGCGAAGCGTTCGATCCCTCCCCGGAGAACATCGAGAGCCGAGCCCGGCGCATTCAGCTCCAGAACGGCTTCCAGGTCGCCCTCCTGCCGAAGAAAACGCGTGGCGGCTCGGTGGTCGTCAGCGCGACGTTCCGCTTCGGCGACGAGAAGAGCCTGTTCGGCAAGTCCACCGACGCGAGCATGGCCGGCGCGATGCTGATGCGGGGGACGACGAAGCACACGCGGCAGGCGATTCGCGAAGAGCTCGATCGCCTGAAGGCCCGCGCCGGTGTCGGCGGAAGCGCCACGCAGGCGAACCTGCAGATCGAGACCACGAAGGAGAACCTGCCCGCCACGCTCTCGCTGATGGCGGAAATTCTGCGCGAGCCGTCGTTTCCGGCGGCGGAGTTCGAGTCGCTCAAGGCGGCGCGGCTCACGCAGATCGAAGATCAGAAGAGCGAGCCGCAGCTGATCGCCTCGCGCGAGATGGCGCGCCATCTCAACCCGTATCCGAAGGGCGACGTCCGGTACCGCGAGACGATCGACGAGGAGATCGCCGATCTCAAGGCGGCGACCGTCGAGAAAGCGCGCCAGTTCTATCAGGACTTCTACGGCGCCAGCAACGCGCAGCTCGCCATCGTCGGCGAGTTCGACGAGGCCGCCGTGATGAGCGTGATCCGCGATCGGTTCGCGACGTGGAAGAGCCCGAAGCCGTACGCGCGCGTCGTGAACGCGTTCACGGCGGCGGCGCCGGTCAACCGATCGGTCGAGACGCCGGACAAGACGAACGCGGCGTTCTATGCGGGGATCAACCTGCCCGTGCGGGATGACGATCAGGATTACCCGGCGCTGGTGATGGCGAACTTCATGTTCGGCGGCGGGTTCCTGAATTCGCGCCTGGCGACGCGGCTGCGCCAGAAGGAAGGCCTGAGCTACGGCGTCAACTCGAACCTGCAGATCAGCTCGCTCGACAAGAGCGGCACGTTCGGCGCATTCGCAATCTACGCGCCGCAGAATGCGGCGAAGCTGGAGGCGGCGTTCAAGGAGGAGCTCGCACGCGTGCTGCGCGAGGGCTTCACGAAGGACGAGCTCGAGGCCGCGCGCGGGGGATGGCTGCAGGGACGGACGGTGACGCGCTCGCAGGATCAGCAGCTCGCGGGCCGGATGGCCACCGATCTCTATCTCGAGCGGACGTTGAAGTGGGACACTGACCTCGAACGGAAGGTCGCGGCGCTCGACGTCGCGCAGGTGAACGCCGCGCTCAGGAAATACGTGAGCCTCGAGAAGGTGAGCATCTTCAAGGCCGGCGACTTCGCCAAGGGAGCGAATTGATGACGATTTCAATGAAGACGACGCTTGCGCTCGCATTCGCGCTCGCAGCGTCAGCGGCGCCGGTCATCGCGCAGGCCCCGCAGCAGCTCGGCGCGCTTGCGCCGCAGAACCTGAAGAAAGCCCGGCCGGCGGCGCCCTTCGACCTCACCGGCACATGGCAGCACGACGGCCGGTTCAGCACGTGGCGGTTCGTGCCCGAGCCGGGGCAGTTCAAGCTGA
>Ga0134123_10003441_pt1 | contig 10308 bp, 8 predicted proteins | sample KB303_FD_96460 | JGI IMG/M metagenome (GOLD analysis project Ga0134123, IMG submission 96460) | Terrestrial soil microbial communities without Nitrogen fertilizer from Kellogg Biological Station, Michigan, USA - KB3-0-3 | ecosystem: Environmental > Terrestrial > Soil > Unclassified ...
CAACCAGAACGAGTCCGACCCGCTCATCGAGGACCTCGAGGTCTCGCTGGCTGCGCTGCGCGAGGAGCTGCACGTGCGCGCGGAGAACGCGGGCAGCATCGTCGGACCCGTCGTGTTCGGCGACGACGGTGACCGCGTGGACTGCGCGCGCCTCGGCAAGGGCGGCTACTCGGTGCCGTCCATCGTGGAGCCGGAGTACATCGAGATCCGGCGCTGCACCGCGGACTTCGTCCTGCTCGTCGAGAAGGGCACGCAGTGGAATCGGCTGTCGGAGGACAAGTTCTGGCGCCGCTACAACTGCGTGCTGCTGACCGGCAACGGCCAGCCGCCCCGTGGCGTCCGGCGCCTGGCCCGCCGCCTGCACGAGGAATACAAGATTCCCGTCTACGTCCTCGTCGACAACGATCCGTGGGGCTACTACATCTACTCGGTCGTCAAGCAAGGCTCGATCAATCTGGCGTTCGAGAGCGAGCGCATGGCCATCCCCAAGGCCAAGTTCATCGGCCTGTCCAGCGCCGATCCCGATCGTTACGGCCTGCCCCGCAACGTCGGCATCAAGCTCAACGACAAGGACATCAGCCGGGCCAAGGAGCTCACCAAGTACCGCTGGTTCCAGAAGAAGCCGTGGCAGGAAGAGATCAAGCGCATGCTGGGGAGCGGGCTCAAGTACGAGCTCGACGCGCTGGCCAACAAGGACTTCCGCTTCCTGACCAAGACCTACCTGCCGAAGAAGCTGAAGGAGCAGGACTGGCTCGACTAGCGTGATCCGGGCCGCGTCGACCTTTCTCATCGCCGCGCTGCTTTCGCACTACCTCACGCCGGTTCTTCGTCAAGCCGCGATCCGGTTCGGGATCGTCGATCGGCCCGATGGCAAGCTGAAGACGCACGCCGCACCGGTCCCGTACCTGGGCGGGATCGCCATCTACCTGTCCTTTCTGGTGGCCCTCGCGCTCACCCTCGAGTTCCAGCGCGAAGTGCTCGGCATCCTCCTCGCCGGCGCCATCGTGGTGCTCCTCGGGCTCATCGACGATCTTGGCGGCCTGCCGCCCGGGGTGAAGCTGGCGGGGCAGGGGGTGGCGGTGGTCGCGCTGCTCAAGGCGTCGGTGGTGATCAAGCTGACGTTCTGCGGTCCTGGGCCAGGGGGTCACGCTCACGGCGACCGTCGGCGCGGTCGCCCCGGGCGCCGGCACGCCGACCGGGACGCTGACCTTCCTCGACGGAACGACCGTGCTCGGCGCTCCGACGCTGGACGCCGGCGTGCAGGCGAGCCTGACGAGAAACGATCTTGCGCTGGGGACGCACTCGATCACCGCGCGGTACGCCGGCGACGCCGGGTTCGCCGCGAGCACTTCGGCCGCCAAGGTCGAGACCATCACCAAGGTGCAGACCCTCACCTCACTCGTGAGCTCGCTCAATCCGTCCCTCCACGGCCAGTCCGTGACGTTCACGGCGAGCATCGCCGTGGTGCCGCCCGGAACCGGGACGCCGACGGGGACGCTGACCTTCCTCAACGGGACAGCCGTACTGGGCACGGCGCCCGTCGACGGCAGCGGACAGGCGCACGTGACGACCAGTACGCTGGCCACCGGCTCGCGTGCGATCACCGCACGCTATGGCGGCGACGCGACCCTCGGCGGGAGCCTGTCGACCGTGCTGACGGAGACGTGAGCGCGGGACCCGGGCGGTTCGCGATAAAGGTCGGACCGATATGGGTGAGTGGTGTAGGGGATTTCCCCGTCAGGTTGCTTGACAGGTTGCAACCGCACGCCTAGTATCGCGGCCGTTGTCGATGAAGTGCCGTCGGACCTTCACGCAAGGAGAGGCCGCATGAAGCGAGTGACCCTCGGGATGATCTCGGGCGCCGTGATTTGTCTGCTGGTCGCCACCACATCCCTGTCATTGGCCGCCGGGCCTGCCGGGATGAAGCTGTACGCCTTCAGCTCGGGTGGATTGACCATTGCCAAGAGCGCGCTGCAGTCCGGCGCGTCGTCCAACCCGATCACCGTGCCCGTTGGCTTCTTCGTGGTCGTGCACCCCAAGGGCAACTTCCTCTTCGACACCGGCAACAACGACAAGATCATCAATGACCCGAGCTACTGGGGGCCCTTCATCAAGGGCCTGACGCCGGAGCGCGGGCCTGACGTGGCCATCGACACCCAGCTCAAGAAGATCAACCTGACGCCGGACTCCATCAAGTACGTGGCGGTCGGTCACATGCACCTCGATCACGGCGGTAACGTCTGCAAGTTCCCCAAGGCGACGTTCCTCGTCCAGAAGGCCGAGATGAAGAACGCGGCCTGGCCGGAGCCGGGGACGGCGGGCCCGTACGTTCCGGGCGATGTGTCGTGCCTGCGTAACGACATGGGAGAGTCGCTCCCCAACAAATTCAAGATGGAGCAGCTGGAGGGTGACCTGGACGTGTTCGGCGACGGCAGCGTCGTGCTGAAGAGCTGGCCGGGTCACACGCCGGGCAGCCAGATGGCGGTCGTCCGCCTCCCCAAGACCGGCACCGTCGTGCTGACCAGCGACAACGTCTACTTCTCCGAGAACGTCACCAAGAACCTGCTGCCCGACATCTCGCTCGCGTACTCCCCCCCGGGCATCCTGGGTGCGTACGAGTACATTCGCGCGCTGCAGGGTCGCGAGAACGCCAGCTTCATGACGGCGCACGATCCCGATGGGCCAGCCGGCAAGGCCCGGACGACGCACACGCCGCAGATGTTCGAGTAGTCGTACCGAGGTAACCGGCTCCCCCGGACGGAACGTCCGTCCAGGGGAGCCTCTCTGCTCGCCATGCCCCCCGTGATCGTGGCCAATCAGCTCACGAAATGGTACGGGCCTCGTCTGGCCGTGGATCACGTCTCGCTCGAGGTCCAGGCCGGCGAGGTCATGGGCCTCCTCGGTCCCAACGGATCGGGCAAGACGACGATCCTGCGCATTCTCACCGGCTACCTGCGTCCCTCCTCCGGTTCGGCCCACGTTGCCGGCCTCGACATCGTGAACGATTCACTCCGCGCGCGGGCCCGGATCGGCTACGTGCCGGAGGACGTGCCGCTCTACGGCTCGATGGCGGTGCGGGAGTTCCTGCTGTTCATGGCGCGGTTGAAGGGGCTCACGGGCGCGGCGGTGGCGGGGGCCGCGGCGAGCGCGATCGAGCGCCTGGCGCTGGGCGATGTGCGCCGGGTGCTCATCGGCAAGCTCTCGCGCGGCTACCGCCAGCGAGTGGCCATTGCCCAGGCCCTGCTGGGCCATCCAGATCTGCTCATCCTCGACGAGCCGACCAACGGGCTCGATCCGCGCCAGATCATCGAGATGCGCGGTTACATCCGAGAGCTCGCCGGCGAGCAGACGGTCGTCGTGACCTCGCACATCCTGGGCGAGATCGAGCGTGTGGCCGACCGGGCAGCGATCCTTCTCGACGGCCGTCTGCTGGGCGTGCACGCACTCCGCGGCGGCACGCTGGGGGCGCGCCTGCGGCTGCGCGTGCGGGGCCGACCCGCCGCGGTCCGCGACTGCCTGGCCGGGACGCCCGGGGTGGCGGCGGCGAGCGTGGAGCGCGAGGAAGCCGCCGATGTCGCGACCTACCTGGTCGATGCCGGCACGACGGCCACGGCCGAGGCGCTCGCCGCGGCCGTCGTGCGCGCGGGGTTCGGGCTGCTCGATCTCGGTCCGGCGCCGCTCGACCTGGAGGCGCTGTTCCTCGGTCTCACCGGCGCCGCACCGGCGCCGAGGTCGGCGTGAAGCATCTCGGCACGCTGCTCTGGAAAGAGGAGCGCGCCATCTTCACGGCGCCCATTGCCTACGCCACGGTGACCGTCTATCTGCTGCTGATGGGCTACACGTTCACCGCGGTGCTGTTTCTCAATCGCACGGGCGAGCTCGTGCGCGTGTTCTTCCAGGCCGCCGTCCTCTTCCTGCTGATCATCCCCATCGTGACCATGCGCCTGCTCGCCGAGGAGCGACGCACCGGCACGCTCGAGCTGCTGCTGACGTCGCCGGTGAAGGAGATCGAGATCGTCCTGGCCAAGTTCCTGGCCGGTCTCAGTCTGCCCGCGCTGATGCTCGTGCTCACCGCGAGCTATGCCGCCGTCCTCGGCGTCTACGGCGAGCCTGACTGGGGTCCGATCTACGGAGGCTTCCTGGGGCTGCTGCTGCTGGGGGCGGCCCTCACGGCGATCGGGCTGCTGATGTCGGGCCTCACCTCGAACCAGATCGTCGCGGCGGTGGTGGCGATGGGCGTGGGCATCCTGCTGTGGATGATCGACACGCTCGGCTATCTGCTGCCCGACCCGTTCGACGCGATCGTCACGCAGTGCTCCCTGGTCGCTCACTTCACGCCCTTCGCCACCGGCGCCATGTTCCTCTCCGACGTGGGATTCTTCCTCACCATCGTCGTCGGCGCGCTGTTCCTGAGTGTCCGGTCGCTGGCCCGGCGCTAGCCGCCATGGCCCATCTCGACGTCGTCAACACCCTGTGGTTCGTCGGCTGGCTTGCGGCCATCACCGTGCTCTTCGCGCTCGGCCTGCGCCTGCCCCTGCAGCCGAGTCTCCGACGCCTGCCCGCGCTCGCCTACGGCACCGCAATCGTGGTGGCGACGCTGGCCGTGATGGTCCTGGCGGTGACCGCGCTGGTGCTCCACGACGTGCACGTCGATCTCACCCGCGAAGCCGTCTTCACGCCCTCCCGGCAGGCCGAGGAGGTGGTGGACCGTCTCGGGCGGGACGTCAAGCTGACGTACTTCTACCAGTCGCAGGACCAGCAAGGCCGGCGCGCCAAGGATATGGTCGAGGTCCTCGGCCGCCGCAACCCGCGCCTGCACGTGCGCACCATCGACCCCGACAAGCAGCCGACCGTGGCCGAGACCTACGGGGTGCGAATCTACAACGCCGCGGTGCTGGAGAACGACGGGCGGCGCATCCAGGTGACGAGCACGGACGAGAACCAGATCGCCCTCGGCATCCTGCGGGTGACCCGCCAGCGCGTGACCACGGTGTGCTTCATCGAGGGCCACGACGAGTACCCCATCGAGAACTTCGAGTTCCACACGCACTTCGAGGGTGTGGCCGGACACAGCCACGGCGAGGGGGCCTCCGCGCTCGTCCAGATGCGCTCGCACGGCGCCGGCCGGCTCCGGCGCGCGCTCGAGTCGCTCGGCTACGAGGTTCGCAAGATCGTACCGGCCACGCTCACGGCGCTGCCGGCCGAGTGCGCCGTCGTCGTGGACGTCAACCCACGCACCACGTACCTGCCGGGCGAGAGCGACATGCTCCTCGGCTATCTCGCTCGAGGCGGCTCCGCCGTGCTGCTGTACGACCTCGGCTTCGTGCTGGAGCCTCGGCTGAGCGCCGGCCTGCGCTCGGTGGGCCTGGTGGTCGAGCAGGACATCGTGATCGATCCGCTGGATCACTACTCGACCGATCCCGAGGTGGTGGCGGTGCCCGTGCACGAGCGGCATCCCATCACCCGCAACATCGCGCTCACGTTCTTTCCCGGCGTGCGCGCGCTGACGCTGCTGCCGTCGCCGGCCGGCGTCACCAGCGCCTCGTTGTTCCTCAGCAGCCCGGAGAGTTACGCGCGCACGGTCACGCCCGTGGCCGAGCGCCAGCCCGAGCGCGCCGGCAGCGCCTCGCCGGTGACCGACCCGTCGCGCCCCGGCCGCCGCAGCCTGGGCGTGGCCCTCGAGGGCACCTGGCCCGGCGCGGCTGCGTCCGGCCAGCCGTTTCGACTCGTGGTGGTCGGCGACGGCGACTTCGCCAGCAACTCGTTCATCCCGTACATGGCCAACAGCGACCTGGCCCTCGCCATGGTGCGGTGGGCGGCCCGCGAGGAGCAGACGCCCACGGTCGCCGTGCGCATGCCAGTGCCCAGGCTGGTCCTGCTGACCAAGTCGCAGATGCAGCGCATCTTCCTCGTCATCGAGGTCATCCTGCCGCTGAGTGTCGTGGCCGTCGGCGCCGTGGTCTGGTGGAGGCGGCGATAGCCGGGCGGCGCGCATGGCGGGCGCCGCTGCTGGCGCTGCTGGCCGTCGGGGTCCTGGCCGCGATGGTCGTCACTGGCCGGCTCCGCGAGAACCAGCAGCTGGTGAAAGCGTCTGGACAGGGCGTCATGGCCGAGGCTCCGGCCGAGGTCGACCGCGTCGAGCTGACTGCGCGGGCGGGACACTGGCTCTTCGTGCGGAACGGCCGCGGCTGGCAAGCGTCGGCGAACGGCGCGACGGTCCCGGCGTCTCTGGCCCAGCACCTCGACGACTCGCTCAAGTTCATGCACGTTGCGCCGCCGGTTCGGGTGATGGCAGCGGCGGAGTGGGCGCCGACCGGGCTGCGCGAGTTCGACCTCGACCCGCCGCGCTACACCGCGACGATGTATCACGGCGGCCGGCGTGTTCTGAGCGCATGGTTCGGCGGTCTCAATCCACAGGAGGTACTGCAGTACATGAAGCTCGACGGGCGTGACGAGGTGTACCTGATGTCGCGCTTCGTTGGCCAGGAGTGGGAGCAGGCGCTGCGCGAGGCCGCGAGCCGGTGAGTGGCAGGCTCCGAGCCTTCGGGCTCGGCGCGACGCTGCTGACCATGGCGGGCTCGGCGTGGGCGCACGGCGGCGGCACCACCGGCTACGCGTCGATCACCGTCAGCCGGGGCACCGTTCGCTACAGCGTGACGGTGCCGACGGTGGCGCTGACGCCCGAGCTGGCCGAGGCTCTCCGGCTCGCGCATCAGGGGCGGGCGGCGAGCCGCGACAGGCTGCTGGGGTTGATCCGCGGGCACGTCACGCTGCGAGCCAGTGGCGTGCGCTGCGAGCCGGGACCAGGCGAGGTGCTGGCGTCAACGCCGGAGGCGCCCAACTTCACGATGCTCGTCGACTTCGCCTGCGGCGGCGCGGTGCGCGAGCTGGTCGTGCGTGACGACACGTTCGACGTCCTCGGCGTCGATCACCACACGCTGGCGAAGATCGAGGCACCCAGCGGTGTCCAGCAGTTCGCCTTCGCGCCCGACACTCGCGAGGCCCGGTTCGAGCTCGGCGCCGAGAGCCGAGATGTCGTTCACACCAGCGGCAGCTTCGTGCTGCTCGGCGTCGAGCACATCCTCACCGGCTACGACCATCTGCTCTTCCTGCTCGGGCTGCTGCTGCGCGGCGGCAGCTGGCTCTCGCTGGCCAAGATCGTCACGGCGTTCACGCTGGCCCACAGCGTGACGCTGGCCCTGGCCGCGCTCGACATCGTGGTGTTGCCCGACCGACTGGTGGAAGCGGTCATCGCGCTGTCGATCGCCTTTGTCGCCGCCGAGAACATCTTCTGGCGCCCCGTCGTATCGCGGCGCTGGGTGATCAGCTTCTGCTTCGGGCTCGTGCACGGCTTCGGCTTCTCCTCCGCGCTGCGCGAGCTGGGTCTGCCCCGCCACAACCTCATCGCCGCCTTGTTCGGATTCAACCTGGGCGTCGAGCTGGGCCAGGGGCTGGTCGTCGCCGCCGCGCTGCCGCTGCTGGCGCTGGTTCGCCGCACGGGCTGGGAGCGGCAGATGGTGTGGGGCTCGTCGCTGGCCATCCTGCTGGTCGGCGTCGTCCTCTTCGTCGAGCGCGCGTTCTTCTGAGGCGTGTCGGGAACGTGAAGATTTCCGCGTCGGCTCGCCAGGCGCGAGGGCGCGCGGTAGGCTGAACACGAAGGAGGAAGACATGGCCCATCCCTTCGTACACGTTGAGCTGCATACGAACGATCTGGCGCGTGCCAAGGAGTTCTACTCGCGCCTGTTCGACTGGAAGCTGCAGGACATGCCCATGCCCGGTGGTGGTTCTTACACCATGATCGACGTGGGTGGCGGCACCGGCGGCGGCATGATGGTCAACCAGGCGCCCGGCACGCCGCCCCACTGGCTGGCGTACGTCGGTGTGGACGACATCCACGCCTCCACCCGCAAGGCCAAGGACCTGGGCGCCAAGGTGGTGGTGGACGTCATGGAGGTGGCCGACTACGGCTCGATGAGCGTCGTCACCGACCCCACCGGTGCGACCGTGGCGATGTGGCAGCCCAAACACAAGAAGTAGCGAGCGAAATCGGTCACTGACGGGGCGGCGCCGGATCGTCGGCGCCGCCCTCTCCGACCCTGCACCGCGGGGTCTGATTCGCGCCGGATCGACGCCGGCGCTACAATCGATCGATGATGACAGACCCCAGTAGCGGCCTGATCCTCGGCGCCGGACCGGCTCTGGCGTCGGACGTCGGCGAATTCCCGTTCCGGGCCGAGTTCAGCCTGGCGCCCCTGATCGATTTCTGGGTCCGGGCCGGCGGCGACGCCTCGCCCGCCTGCTCGTCGATGGGGCGGACGGTCGGCGAGCAGCTGGCTCAGGCGCCCGGGCTCGAGGCGACCATCACCGACCCGGCGATCCTGGAGCGCTACGAGGACGCCGTCGACATGCTGATGAGCGCCGAGATCCCGCCGGCGGCGTGGGACCAGGCCTACGGCGCGGCGATGGTCCCGTTCCAGCTGCGCGGCTTCTACGCCACGCCGCGGATGCGCCGCGACATGATGGACGCCAACGGCCGCATCAAGGGCCGGCTGAGCGTCGACGACAAGCTGGTGTCCGCGCTGCGGCGCGGCTACGCCTACATGCTGATCCTCAGTCGCGTGTACGGCGTGGACGTCGAGCTCGACTACACGCCGATCCTCACCGTGCCCGACCCCGCCACCGGGCTCGACCGGCACTTCCGCCTCATCTTCGATTCGCAGTTCGTGAACGTCGAGGTGGTGGGCGAGCGGCCGTCGCTGCCCGACGACGTGCGCCAGCGCCTTCAGGCCACGCTGCTCGAGCCCGGCGCGCTCGAGCGCGCCCTGCCGCCCGATCGCTTCGTGCTGCGGGGCGTGACGTTCCTCAAGGCGATCGACGTCACCGATCAGGAAGTGCTCTCCGGGCTCAAGCGCGACCTCATCGATCGCGAGTCGATCGTGTCGCCCACGCGTTTCGCCGAGCTGCAGACGCGGCTGCGCACGCTGCTGCGTCGGCCCGAGCTCCGCCTGGGCGTGGCGGCGATCGATCGCGATCGCGTGCTCATTCTGAACTACGGCGCCAAGATCGAGCACGCCTGCATCTTCGCCGACTCGATCCACCACAAGATCGAGGAGTTCGCCGGCACCGTCTACCAGCGTGCGGTCCTGTCCGGGCAGCCGCTGATCGTCGACGACCTGACCCGGCTGCCCACGCGGACGCTGATCGAGGACCAGCTGGTGTCGAGCGGCCTGCGGACCTTCCTGGTCGCCCCGCTGCGCTACCAGGACCGGATCATCGGCACGCTCGAGCTCGGATCGCCGCGGCCGGACGATCTGGACCTCTCGCATCTGCCCAAGCTCTCCGAGGTGCTGCCGCTCTTCTCGATGGCCGTGCAGCGCAGCATGGAAGAGCTCAACGCGCGCATCCAGACGCAGATCAAGGAGCGCTTCACCGCCATCCACCCGGTGGTGGAGTGGCGGTTCCGCAAGGCGGTCCTCGACGGGCTGGAGCGGGCCGGCGATCCGGCGGCGGCCGAGCTCGAGCCGATCGTGTTCAGCGAGGTCTATCCGCTCTACGCGCTCTCGGACATCCGCGGCTCGTCCACCCAGCGGGCTCGCGCGATCCAGTCCGATCTGCTGAGCCAGCTGCGCCTGGCCGGCGAGGTGATGGAGGCCGCCTACGAGGCGCGCCGGCTGCCCGCGCTCGATCAGCTGCGCTACCGGATCGATCAGCACGCCGAGCAGATCCGCGATCACCTGGCCGCCGGCGACGAGGTCGGCGTGGTGACGTTCCTGCGCGCCGAGGTCGAGCCCCTGCTGGACCGGCTGGCCACCTTCGGCGAGTCGGTGAACACCCGCGTGACGGCGTATCGCGGCGCGCTGGACACCAAGCTGGGCACGGTCTATCGCCAGCGCAAGATCTTCGAGGACAGCGTCACGCGGCTGAACGAGACCATCTCCGCCTACCTCGAGCTGGAGGAGCAGGCGGCGCAGTCGATCTTCCCGCACTACTTCGAGAAGCAGAAGACCGACGGCGTCGACCACCAGGTCTACGTGGGCGGCTCGCTGGTGGAGGACGGCGGGTTCGATCCGCTCTACCTCAAGAGCCTGCGGCTGTGGCAGCTGATGGTCGTGTGCGGCATTGCCGCGCGGGCGGATCGCCTGTCCGCCGCGCTCCCGTTGCCGCTGCAGGCCACGCACCTGGTCCTGGTCCAGCACGCGCCGCTGTCCATCCGCTTCCGCTTCGACGAGAAGCGCTTCGACGTCGACGGCGCGTACGACATCCGCTACGAGATCGTCAAGAAGCGGATCGACAAGGCACTGATCCGCG
>Ga0134123_10003443_pt1 | contig 10303 bp, 3 predicted proteins | sample KB303_FD_96460 | JGI IMG/M metagenome (GOLD analysis project Ga0134123, IMG submission 96460) | Terrestrial soil microbial communities without Nitrogen fertilizer from Kellogg Biological Station, Michigan, USA - KB3-0-3 | ecosystem: Environmental > Terrestrial > Soil > Unclassified ...
CCGGAATGTCGCGCACAATTTAGGGGCGAGGGGCGAGGGGCGAGGGAGGGGCTAGGGGCTAGGGGCTAGGGGCTAGGGTCTAGGGATGAGAAGGAAAATTAACTTCGGTTCCCAAGTTGGACGAGGCTTTTTCTTTCGTGCAACGCGAGGCAATGCTTTCGATTTTGTTTTTGGTTATGTTTCCCCTAGTCCCTAGCCCCTAGTCCCTAATCCCTTTCATGCTCTCTCCCTCATCCGCACGCGCCGATGGCGCCGCAGGCGGTGCAGAACTCGCAGCCGTCTTTCATGACCACCGCGGTGTTGCCGCACTCCTTGCAGCGACGGCCGGGCAGCACCCGCAGTTCCTCGGGTTCGCGCGCGGCCTCGGGGATCTCGAGCACGCCCATTTCATTTACCGGATAGCCGCGCTCGTCGAGCACGCCGAGCATCGCGTAGCGGTGGATAATGAGCCGCGCGACATAGGCAACGGTGCCAGGCCAGTTCTGCTGGCGATTCTCGCCGGGAACGCGCGCCATGAAATCGCCCAGCGGCTCGCCGTAATTGAGCAGCTTGCGCAGCTTCATGCCGATCCAGGCGGGATCGATTACGCGCATGTCCAACGACAGCAGCTTGCACAGTCCGTCAAGCGAGCGCGGATAGGTACCGGCCATCCACACCGAGTACGGCCGGCGCTGGCCGGAAGGCAGCACCAGTTCCTTCAGGATCAGCACGAAGTCGTCGCCCGAACTCGGATTGAAGACGTCCACCGACCAGGACATGGTGCCGTCGGTGCCAGTCTTGGGCTCTTTCTTCGCGAATAAAGCATCGAGCACCGGCGAGCGTCCGTCGCGCGCCGCCAGCGCGCCGAGTTGCTCGACCCGCCAGGCCACGATGCGGCCGAAGGCCGCGACCACGCTCGGCACGCGCACGGGCTTGCCTTCCGGTGGCAGAGGACAATCGAAGGCGTCGTCGCCTGCGGTGCGCGACAGGATGTCGAGCTTCATGCGCAACCATCCCTTGTCCTGCGTGCGCATGTCCATTGACAATGTCTTGGCCACGGCGCCGATTCCGCGCGGCTGCTCCGCACCGTTGACCCAGACTTCGAAGGCGTGGGGATCGGCGCTGTCGACATGGCCGACGAAGATCGCGAACTGACCGAAGGGCGACTCCACCATGTAGGTCCATGCCGGATTGCCGGCAGCTAGCCGCGGCCGGCTCGGCCAGCGCAGGCTCGACAGAGCCGGCGTCGGCGCGGCCTCCAGGCGAATGCGCCGGTCCGCGTCCGAGGTATCGAGATCGTTCGGTGCCTCCTCACGCGCAGTTACCGACAGCACGCTGCCGAGCACACTGTTGGGACGGTAGGTGGTGATGCCTTTCAGCCCCGACTTCCAGGCCTCGAAATAGAGGTCCCTGAAATGATCGAAGGGATAGTCCTCCGGCACGTTCACCGTCTTGCTGATCGCCGAATCCACGAATGGCGTTACCGCCGCGACCATGCGCATGTGATCCAACGCGGAGATTTCCAATGCAGTTACGAATTGCGGGGGCAGTTTTCCGGTGTTGCCGCCCAGGTGGCGATACACGCGCCAGGCGTGATCCTCGACGTCGTAGACCTTGTGCGTACCTTCCTGCTCGCGCTTCTTGCGCTGGTACGTCCACGAGTACGGCGGTTCGATGCCGTTGGCGGCGTTGTCGGCAAAAGCAAGAGAAATGGTGCCGGTTGGCGCGATCGACAGCAGGTGCGAATTGCGCAGGCCATGCTTGCGGACCGACTGCTTCAGCGCCTGCGGCAGCCGCGAGGCGAAACGAGGCGGCGCCAGATACTGTTCGGCATCGAGCAGCGGAAAGGCACCCTTCTCCTGGGCCAGGTCCACTGAAGCGGTATAGGACGCGTCGCGCATGGTTTCCGCAATCCGCGCCGCCATCACCCGCGCTTCATCGGTGTCGTAGCGAAGGCCGAGCATGATCAGCGCATCGCCCAGCCCGGTAAAGCCAAGGCCGATGCGGCGTTTGTTTCTGGCCTCCTCCGCCTGCTGCGGCAGCGGCCACACGGTGGCATCGAGCACGTTGTCCAGCATGCGCACCGCCACTTTCGCCACTTTCGCAAACGACTCGAAATCGAAACGCGCGTTGGCAGTGAACGGCCGCCCTACGAACGGCGTCAGGTTCAGGCTGCCGAGGCAGCAGCAGCCGTATGCCGGCAACATCTGCTCGCCGCAGGGATTGCTCGCCTCGATCGTTTCGCAATAAGACAGATTGTTGTCCGCGTTGGCGCGGTCGACGAAGATCACGCCGGGCTCGGCGTGGTCGTAGGTCGAGTCCATGATCTGCTTCCACAGATCGCGCGCCTTGACTGTGCGGTACACCCATTGCCCGTCGGCGCGGCGCTGCGCCGGCTCCGTACCCTGCCCGCCGTGGGGCGCAACCTTGTGCACCAATTCCCAGTCGCCATCGGACTCGAGCGCGCGCATGAAGCCATCGGTAACGGCGACACTCACATTGAAGTTGCGCAGGCTGCCATCGTCCTTGGCGTGAATAAAGCGTTCGATGTCGGGATGGTCGCAACGCAGGACGCCCATCTGCGCGCCCCGCCGGGCGCCGGCCGATTCAACCGTCTCGCAGCTCTGGTCGAACACGCGCATGTAGGACACCGGGCCGCTGGCGCTGCTCTGCGTGCCGCGCACCAGCGCGCCGTGCGGACGGATCGCGGAAAAATCGTAGCCCACGCCTCCGCCGCGGCGCATGGTCTCGGCCGCCTCCATGAGCGCGACGTAGATGCCGGGCTTGCCGTCGATCGTTTCCGACACCGAGTCGCCCACCGGCTGGACGAAACAGTTGATCAGCGTCGCCGTGAGTTGCGTGCCGGCCGCCGAGTTGATGCGTCCGCCGGGAATGAACCCGCTTTCCAGTGCTTCCAGGAAGACCGGTTCCCATTTGGCCGGCTCCTTTTCTACGGCGGCCAGCGCCCGCGCGACCCGGCGGCGCACGTCTTCGATGCTGCGCTCGCTGCCCTTCGCATATTTCTCGAGCAGCACATCGACGCTGACTTGCTGCGCCGGCAACTGAATATTGGTGTCGTTGACTTTCATGGTCTGAAGAATCCTGTCTGCAAATGATACGCCTGCAACTGCGCGCCGGCTGCGATCATGACGCGATCGCGGCGGGCACCTTGTGGCCGCGCTCGGCCAGAAAGGCGGCAAGCACCCGGCCCGTATGCGACGGTTTCACGCCGGCAACCTGTTCGGGCATGCCTTGCGCCACGACTCGGCCGCCGCCCTCGCCGCCTTCCGGGCCCAGATCGATGATCCAGTCGGCATCCGCCATTACGTCCAGATTGTGTTCAATGACGACCACCGTGTTACCGGCATCGACCAGCCGATGCAATACGCGGATGAGCTTTTCCACGTCTGCCATATGCAGCCCGACCGTCGGCTCGTCCAGCACATACAGCGTCTTCTTGCCGCCGGCACCCGCGCCACGCCGCGGCACGTCGTGGGTGATTCGAACCTTGGACAGTTCCGTGACGAGCTTGATCCGTTGCGCTTCGCCTCCGGACAAGGTGGGACTTTGCTGGCCGAGCGTGAGGTAACCCAGGCCGACGTCCTGAAGCAGCCGCAACGCGTGATGGATGGCCGGGTGCGCGGAAAAGAAATCCACCGCCTCGTCGACGCTCATCTTCAGCACCTCGCCGATCGATTTGCCCTTGAAGTGAACTGCGAGGGTCTCGGGATTGAAGCGTGCGCCATTGCAGACGTCGCAGGCGACCTTGACGTCGGGCAGGAAACTCATTTCGATCTTCTGCATGCCCTGTCCTTCGCAGGCATCGCACCGGCCGCCGGCCGTGTTGAAGGAGAAGCGCCCCGAATCGAAACCGCGCATGCGTGCTTCCTGCGTGCCCGCGAACAGTTTGCGGATCGCGTCCCAGAATCCCACGTAAGTTGCCGGACAGGAACGCGGCGTCTTGCCTATCGGGGTCTGATCGACTTCGAGCACCCGGTCGAGGGCCTCCCAGCCTTTCAGCGACTTGCAGCCCGCCGGCTCTAAAACTTCCTTGTTGCGCTTGTTGCGCTCGCCGACCAGCGCGGCCAGGTTGTCGTGCAGGATGTCCCGCGCCAACGTGGATTTGCCGCTGCCCGAGACGCCGGTAACGACGCTCAGCCGCCCCAGCGGAAATCGCACGTCGACGCCTTTCAGATTGTGCAGCGTCGCGCCGTTCATCTGGATCGCCGGCGTGCGGTAGTCAGTGAGGCGCCATGGTTGTAGCGGGTGCAGGAGCGGATGCCGCAGGAATCTACCAGTCAGCGAATCCGCTGAACGCATCAGTTGTTCGACGTTGCCTTGCGCAATCACCTCGCCGCCCAGACGGCCCGCACCGGGTCCCAGGTCGACGACGTGGTGCGCCCGGCGGATGGTGTCTTCATCGTGCTCCACGACCAGCAGCGTGTTGCCCTTCTCCTCCAGCTTTTCCAGAGTGTTCAGAAGTATCTGATTGTCCCGCGGATGCAGCCCGATGGTAGGTTCGTCCAGGATGTAGCAAACTCCGCGCAGGTTGGAACCAAGCTGCGCGGCCAGGCGGATGCGTTGCGCCTCGCCGCCCGACAGCGTCGGCGCGGAGCGGTCCAGGGAAAGGTAACCGAGTCCCACCTCCGCAAGAAAGCCGAGGCGGCTTTTCAGTTCCGCGACCAGGTCGCGCGCGATGTCCTGCTCGCGGCCCTGGAGTTCAAGGGACGAAACCAGTTCCGCCAGTTTCTCCACCGGCAACGTGCCGTAGTCGGCAATCGACCGATCCCGCCACAACACCGCGAGCGCTTCGGGATTGAGCCGTTTGCCCTCGCAGCGCGGACAAGGTTCGTCCACCTGCAGCCATTCGATCCAGGAGTCCAGGACGTTGTCCTCGGCGCCGGTTCGCGAGCGCTCTTCGTCCCAGCCCACGTCGTCGATCGGCAACCCGGTGCCATAACAGTTCGCGCACCAGCCGTGTTTGGAGTTGTACGAGAACAGCCGCGGATCGAGTTCCGGAAAACTGCGCGCGCAGGACGGGCAGGCCCGCTTGGTCGAGAACACGGTCTCGGCGATATTGCCTTTGCCGTTCATCAGTCCGTCGAGCGGAGAAATCACGTGCGCCACGCCTTTGCCGTGCTCCAATGCCAGCTTCAGACCGTCACGCAATGTCTTCTCGTCTGCGGCGCTGACATGCAGGCCCGCAACCGGCAGTTCGATGGTGTGTTCCTTGAACCGGTCGATGCGCGGGAATTTCTGCGTCGATAGAAATTCACCATCGACACGCAAATATGCGAACCCCTTGTTGCTGGCCCACTTGGCAAGATCGGTGTACACGCCTTTGCGATTCACCACCAGCGGCGCAATGAGGCCAATGTGCCGACCCTTGTAGTCGCGCATGATGCGTGCAGCGATCGCGTCCGCGCTTTGCGGCTCGATCGGCACCCTGCAATCGGGGCAATACTGGGTGCCGAGCTTCACGAACAGCAGGCGCAGGAAGTGATGGATCTCGGTCAGCGTGCCCACGGTGCTCTTGCGGCCGCCGCGGCTGGTGCGCTGCTCGATCGCCACCGTGGGAGGGATGCCATAGATCGCATCCACGTCCGGGCGCGAAGCGACCTGCACGAACTGCCTCGCATAGGCGTTGAGCGACTCGAGATAGCGGCGCTGGCCTTCGCCGAATATTATGTCGAAGGCGAGCGTCGACTTGCCGCTGCCCGACACCCCGGTAATGACTGTGAATTTGCCCTGTGGCAGCGACAGGTTGATGTTCTTCAGGTTGTGCTCGCGCGCGTTGTGAATGGTTATGGAGGGACGGGGCACCGCGGACGAGGGGTGACGGACAACATCTCCCGGCTCATGAGGCTGCTGCGCGAAGGCGCCCTGTTCGACAGCCCGCTCGTATTCTTTGAGCGCGACACCGGTGTGTGATTTGGCGGCCTTCCTGATCTGTTCGGGTGTACCCATGAACACCACTTTGCCGCCGGCTTCGCCGCCCTCGGGGCCGAGGTCGATGATCCAGTCGCACGCCGCAATCACATCGAGGTTGTGCTCGATCACCAGGACCGAATTTCCCGCCTCCACCAGCCGCCGGAAAGAGCGCAGCAGTTTGGCGATGTCTTCGAAGTGCAGCCCGGTGGTCGGTTCGTCGAACAGGAACAGCGTGCCCTTCTTTGCCACGCTCTGCGCTTGCGCCAGGTGGCCTGCCAGTTTCAGCCGCTGCGCTTCGCCTCCGGATAGCGTCGGTACGGGTTGCCCGAGGCGCAGATAGTCGAGTCCGACTTCGGCAAGAGGTTTCAAGCGGCGCAAAACTTCCGGGTAGTCGGCGAAATAGTCCACAGCCTCCGATACGGTCAGGTCGAGCACGTCGGCAATGCTTCTCGCCTGTTTACCATCGGGCGCAATGGTCACCTCGAGCAGCTCCGGGCGGTAACGCCGGCCGTCGCAATCGGGACAGCGCAGATAGACGTCTGACAGGAACTGCATCTCGACGTGCTCGAAACCATTGCCGCCGCAAGTCGGGCACCGGCCATCGCCGGAATTGAAACTGAACATGCCGGGCTTGTAGGCCCGCTCCTTCGCCGTCGGCGATTTCGCGAACAGGTCGCGGATCGCGTCGAAAGCGCCGACGTAGCTGGCCGGGTTGGAACGCGTGGTGCGGCCGATCGGCGTCTGGTCCACCATGACCACATCGCCGATCGAGTCCACGCCGGTTATCCCCTTATGCGCGCCTGCCGATTCGGTGGGCTTGCCCTTGTGTTTAAGCAGCGCCGGATAGAGGACGTCCTGCACCAGCGTCGATTTTCCCGAGCCCGAGACGCCGGTGACGCAGACCAGCCGGTTGAGCGGGATCGCCACGTCAATATCGTCAAGGTTGTGCTCCGCGGCGCCGAGCACTTCCAGCCGCGCATCCTGCGGTCCTACCGGCAGGTGTTTCAGGCCGGCGTCGACGCGCCGCCGGCCGCGCAGGTATTCGCCGGTCAAGGAATGCGGGCTCTCCGCAAGCCCGGCCGGCTTGCCGAAGAAAACGATCTCGCCGCCCTTCTCGCCCGGCCCCGGCCCCATGTCGAGAATGCGATCGGCGGCAAACATGATCTGCGGATCGTGCTCGACCACCACCAGAGAATTACCGGCGTCGCGCAGCTTGCGCATGACCGCAATTACGCGGCCCATGTCGCGCGGATGCAGGCCTATCGACGGTTCGTCCAGAACGAACAGGGTGTTGGTCAACGAAGTGCCCAGTGCCGTGGTCAGGTTGATGCGCTGAACCTCGCCGCCCGACAGTGTCCGCGACTGGCGGTCGAGTGTCAGGTATCCCAGGCCGACCTCCTGCAGGTAGGAAAGCCGAGTGCGGGTTTCGCCCAGCAGCAACGTAGCCGCTTCGTCGAGCAGAAGTGACGGCAGATGGACGTCCGCGAAAAAGCGCGCGCAACGATCCACCGGCAATTGCATCAGGTCATGGATCGTCAGGCCGGGGACTTCCTGAAGTTGCGCATCGCTCCATGCGACGTCCTTCGGGCGATAGCGCATGACGGGCTCGAGCACGGCATCGGCGTCCTGCCTGCTGCCGACCCGCCACAACAGCGCGTCCGCCTTGAGGCGGCTGCCTTCGCAGACCTCGCACGGCGTGTACGCGCGATAACGCGACAGCAGCACGCGGATATGCATCTTGTAGGCCTTGCTTTCCAGCCAGTCGAAATAGTGCTGTACGCCATACCAGGTGCCCGGCCAGGATTCCTTCCAGTTCACCCATTCCGGCTCGCCGTCGATCACCCAGCTCTTTTGTGCCGCGCTCAAGTTCCGCCAGGGTTTGTCGAGAGGAATGCCGCGCTTCTTCGCATACTTGACGAGGTCGTCCTGGCATTCCTTGAAACTTTGCGTCTGCCAGGGTTTCACCGCGCCGCCGCCAAGCGTTTTCGACTCGTCTGGAATCACCAGCCCGTAATCGACGCCGATGACACGGCCGAAGCCGCGGCAGGTGTCGCAGGCGCCGACCGGCGAGTTGAACGAGAAGGTGCTCTGGCTCGGCTCGCGATAGTGAATGTCGCAGTCGGGACAATGAAGCGCCGTGGAAAACTTCCAGACGGCCTCTGGTCGTCTGGAAGTTTCAGTGGAGGCTAATGCCTGCGTAGCCGGCGTTACGCCGGAACTAAAACTTCCACGGCCCGATCTTTCTTCGACCGGGTAGATCGCAACGTGACCGTTGCCGACCCTCAGAGCGGCTTCTATCGCCTCGGTCACTCTGGCGCGATCAGCCGACGACATCCGCAACCGGTCCTGCACCACTTCCAGGCGGCCCTTGGCCTTCGAGTGGATGCGGGTATAACCCTGGCTCTCCAGCAGTTTGAGAATTTCCTCCTCTGAAAAATTCTTCGGGATCTCGACCGGGAAGACGATCACCAGACGCGGATCACCGGCCCGCTGGGCCCGCGACAGCAGATCGTCGAAAATCGAATCGGGATTGTCGCGGCGCACCGGCCGGGCGCAACCGCGGCAATAAAGCTGCGATGCGCGTGCGAACAGCAGCTTCAGGTAGTCGGCAAGTTCGGTCATCGTCCCGACCGTCGAACGCGATGTGCGCACCGGATTGGTCTGGTCGATGGCAATGGCCGGCGGAATACCGTCGATGCGGTCGACCTGGGGTTTGTCCATGCGGTCGAGGAACTGCCGCGCGTAAGGGGAAAATGTCTCTACGTAACGGCGCTGGCCCTCCGCGTACAACGTGTCGAATACCAGCGAGGATTTCCCGGACCCCGATACCCCCGTCACTACCAGCAGTTCATTGAGCGGCAGGTCGACGTCGAGATTCTTCAGATTGTTCTGACGCGCGCCATGAATATGAATGGCTTCGGAATGCTTTTCTGACATGAACGGTATATTGGGAAAATAGTTCGGCAAAACAAGGGGGAAGCGCTGCCGCGGCGAACCGGCAGTTGCTATTCTACCGGGCAATGCGGCCGGGCCGCGCATCCGCAGCCTCTATCGCGCGAGCGGTGATCTGATATTGTGCAGCGGGCCTTCAGAAATCCAAGAACTGACATAACGCAGCGGATGCACATGCCCGAAACAACACCGAACCTGCTCGCTGTAAGCGCCGCTTTGCTCGGATTGCTGTACGCGGCAGCGCCAATCCACGCGGAAGCCCCATTACCTGACCCGGAGGTGGACGCACAGTTCCACGGCTGTGAATCGGCGGGCTGGTGCCGGTTCGTTATTGATGCGCTGGATTCGTCGAAGTCACCGTATCGCGTTCGTCCCGATGGCGTTCCGCGCACGCCCGTCAACGACGTCGCCGCCACTGCGATACGCGACCGCCTGAATGCCTTGCTCGCCAGCATGATTCACCAGCATAAACGCATCGTGCTGCACCATTTGCGCGAACTGGATGACGGAACGCTCGCCGCGGCCGTGACGGTGAACGGTGCAAACTTGGCGTCGGACCCGATCCTTGTGGAACTGCGCGCGAACCTTACGGGCATGCCCCGATAGTTCCGGACTCGATTTCTGTCGGGGGCCTTGGGCCACTGAACTGTTTGCATCAAGGATAAAAAAACCGGCGGCCGCAGCCGCCGGTCTCGAAATAACCCTCGATTTACTGCTTCGTGATCGCCCAGACCACTGCGGACTTCGGCGTGGTGTAAAACGGCGATTCCATCTGGTAGTTCACATAGAGTTCGCCATAGTCGGCAACGTACATCGTCTTGCCGTCCATGCTGAACTCGACGTCGTTGCTGCGCTCCATCCCGCCGCGGTTTTCCGGCTTCTGGTAGGCATTGGGGCCCGGATCGATGTTCTCGGCGAAGATCGACCACTTCACGCCGGTCGGGTTCAGGAATTCGACGCGCACGACGGCAGGCCACATCGGACGCAGGCTTTCCGGCCCGTTGTCGATGATGCCGAACACCGCGGTATAGAGCACGTCACCCGGCTTGCCCTCGAAGCCCGCGTTCGACCAGGCCAGCCCGTCCATCGGGTTGTTGGTGTCCCACTCGAGCACGGGGTTGACGTAGCCGTTCGGGTTCGGGTTGGCCACGATCAGCGGCGTGCCGCGCACACCAATGGAGTGATCGATGAACCGGTACGGCGGCAGGGTCGGCACGAACGGCTTGTCCCCGATGTTCAGTTGGGGATTCGGCCGCGTCGGGTCGTATTTGTTGCCGCGATAGACGTCCGGACCGGAACGCTTGATGTTGACGAAGTTGTCGCCATCCTTGTCCGGGAATCCGGCGTCCTGACCTTTCTCGGTGAAGACGAACAGCCGTTCTGCGGCGTTGGCGACGCGGCGGTTGCCCTTGTCGTTGTGCCCGTTGTCGCTGACGGCCAG
>Ga0134123_10003444_pt1 | contig 10299 bp, 7 predicted proteins | sample KB303_FD_96460 | JGI IMG/M metagenome (GOLD analysis project Ga0134123, IMG submission 96460) | Terrestrial soil microbial communities without Nitrogen fertilizer from Kellogg Biological Station, Michigan, USA - KB3-0-3 | ecosystem: Environmental > Terrestrial > Soil > Unclassified ...
TCGCGATTGCCGGCGAGCCGCCGGATCGCGCGCGCGAGCCCCTCCGCGTCCCCCGCCTCGACGGCGATTCCGCAGCCGCAGGTCTCGATGATTCGCGCCAGCTCGCCGTCGCGCGCGCCGACGAAGAGCACCGGCCGCGCGACCGCGAGCGCGCCGTAGAACTTGCTCGGCACGATCAGCCCTTCGAGTGACGGCTGCAGCGTGACGAGATGCGCGTCGAACGACGACAGACTCTCGCCGAGTTGTTCGCGCGCGACATACGGCCGCAGCTCGACATTGGCCGCCCCGGCGCCGCGAATCGCATCGAGCCGCGCGCCGCCGCCCGTGAACACGAACCGCACCTCCGGCAGCAACCGAATCGCCCCGAGGATCGTCTCGACCTCATGCGCGCGCCCGAGGTTGCCGGAGTAGCCGACGGTGTACGGGCCGGCGTTCTGCCGGCGCTCCCCCGGCGCAAGCCCCGCATCCGCCCAGTTGTGAATGACCACGCTCTTCGGCACGCGCGCGGCCATCTGCTCGCCGAGAACCACGTTCGCGCGCGCGCGGCGCAGCGACCAGTCGCGCAGCCGCCGCACGAGCCCCGGCACGCGGATGCCGAGGGACTGCGCGACCTCGGGGAAGAGATCCTGGATCCAGTTCACGACGCGCGGCGACGCCATCGCCGCGACCACGGACAACAGCGGCGGATCCGTCATCGCCACGACGATCGCGTCGCGCCGCCGCAGCAGCGCGAAGAACGCGCTCGCGTAGAACGTCGCGTAGTCGACCGCGCGCCCGGCCAGCCCCGCCCGCCCGAACCGCGTCGACCAGACCCGCACGATGCTTACCCCGCGCACGCGCTCCGACCGCAGCTCCGCGCGCGCGTCGTCATACCGCTGCCGGCTCGTGATCGCCTCGACCTCCCAGCCCTGGCCCGCGAGATGAAACGCGAGATCGGACGCAATCTGACTGGTTGCGGAATGGTCGGGATGGAAGTAGCGATTGACGAAGACGACGCGCGGCGCGCGCTCTGCTACTTCCCCAGGACCTGGAGTTTCGCATCTTCGGAGGTGGTGTTGCACACCTCATGATCACTCAATCCGGGGTTGGACGATTTGGTCATGACGTGCCAGACGTAACTGCCGGGCTTGAGGCCGGGGACCCAGCAGGAGGGCGTGCCGCTGGTGCAGCCCAAACGGTAATCCTTGTCGTTCACGGACTTGTACCACACCTCATATTGATACCCCCAGTTGCAGCCATCCGGCCCCCTCCAATGGAAATTGACCCGCCCGTCTCCGGCGGGCGGGGGCTCTTCGTTGGTACTCTGCGGGGAGGTCGTAAAGCACTTCCCGGTCTTGAACGTGCCAGTGTCGCTGCTCTTCATCGCGCAGTCGTCGACCGCCTCGACATGCCACGTGTACTCTGTTTCCGGATTCAGGAATAAGCATTTTGAAAGGGTGTATACGTCGTGCGGTTCGGGGCTCCCGCTCACGTAGACCTTGTACTCTTTCCCGTAGGGAGCAACCCAACGCAGGGTCACGCGCTGCGCGAAGACGTCCGTCGGCTCGAGTTTGATCTGTCCCGCCGGTGGTGAATCGCACGCGACCGTGAATGTCGCGCAGGGACTGAACTTCGTCGGCTGCGGGGTACAGCACAGGCCGCTCCACGCGCCCACGCGCCACGCATACGTCGTGTTGGGCTTGAGCGGACCGGTCTTCTGGACAGGCGTATCCGAGAATATCGGCCAGGAATTCAACGGCGTCGTCGTCCTGCACTCCGTCCCCGGTTCGAGGTAAACGTCATACTTATTGGCTACGCCGCCGTCCCATTGCAGCATCGTGCCGGCCGCCGTTACGGGGTTGTCTTTGGTCGTGAGCTTTGTCGGTGCTTCGACCTCCAGGATCGTAAAAGTGCGGTGATTCGAAGACTCGGTGCCGCCGGCCAGTTTCGTCACGCCGTTTTTTTCCTCGGCGACGCGGGGGCACGGTTCGTTATAGATGCGGACGAACCATTCGTAGTCCCCCGGCTGCAGGGCCAGCGTGCACGCGGTCCCGGACATGTTCAGGCAACAGATTCTCGCGTTTTCCGCGTCGCCGCGGCGGGACAGGAAGAGGTCATATCCGTTGCCCTCGCTTGGATTCCAGGTGAAGTGGATGCCCGTTTGGGTCGTCACCATGCCGTCAGCCGGAGAGCCCGGAGCGTCCAGTGTAAAGGCTGGCGGACACTGCGCGTGTGCCGATGCCGCCAACAACAGGAGGATGGCGAGGACCGATCGCCGAACCATTTTGCCTGAAGGATAGCATTCATGCTTTTGGAAAGAAACACATCCCGTTTTGCGGAACGCGCCGGGTCTCTGAGACTATGAGACCTGGAGACTGTGAGACTCCGACACACGCAAAACGACATGATCATCCTGGGCATCAACGCGCACCACGCCGACGCCTCGGCCGCGATCGTCGTGGATGGGAAGCTGGTCGCGGCGGCGGAGGAGGAGCGGTTCCGTCGCATCAAGCACTGGGCGGGGTTCCCGAGCGCGGCGATCGAGTACTGCCTGCGCGAGGCGGGGGTCGCACTCAATGACGTCGAGCACGTCGCCGTCAACCGCGACCCGAACGCGCGCCTGCTGCAGCGCGCGAAGTTCGTGCTCCGCCGGCGTCCTTCGCTCGGGGCGATCAAGCGCCGGCTCGAGAACCGAGCGAAGATCCGCGACCTCCGCACCGAGCTGGTCGAGACCTTCCGCCTCGACTCGCTGAAGCCGAAGCTCCATCACGTCGAGCACCACCGCGCGCACCTCGCGTCGGCGTTTTTCGTCGCGCCGTTCGAGGAAGCGGCGGTGCTCTCGATCGACGGCTTCGGCGATTTCGTCAGCTCGATGTGGGGCATCGCGCGCGGCAATCACATCGAGGTCCTCGGCGAGATCGGCTTCCCGCACTCCCTCGGCATTTTCTATACCGCGATGACGCAGTACCTCGGCTTCCCGCACTACGGCGACGAATACAAGGTCATGGGACTCGCGCCGTACGGCCGGCCGTCGTTCCTGCCCGAGATGCGCGACATCGTGCGCGTCGCGAACGGCCGCTTCGAGCTGAACGTCGACTACTTCACGCATCACTCGGCCGGTCTCGACATGGTGTGGCAGGGCGGCTCGCCGGTGATCGGGCCGGTGTTCTCGGAGAAGCTGGTCGAGCAGCTCGGCCCCGCGCGCGCTGAGCGCGACGAGATCACGCAGCGCCACAAGGACCTCGCGGCGTCGATGCAGGCGATGTTCGAGGAGGCGTACTTCGAGCTCGCGAACGGTCTCTTCGAGAAAACGCGCGTCCCCAACATCTGCCTCGCCGGCGGCTGCGGCTACAACAGCGTCGCGAACGGGATGGTGTTCGATCGCTCGCCGTACCGCGAGCAGTACATCCAGGCGGCGGCGGGCGATGCCGGCGGCGCGATCGGGGCGGCATACTGGGTGTGGAACGAGACGCTGCATCAGCCGCGCTCGTTCGTGATGGACCATGCGTACTGGGGTCCGGCCTATGACGATGGCGCGATCGACCGCGCGGTCGCGGCCCGGCAGGCGGATCTCGACGAGGCGCGCTGCGTGCTGCATCGCATGAAGGACGAGCGCGAGCTGTGCGCCCGCACCGCGGAGCAGATCGCGGCCGGTAACGTCGTCGGCTGGTTCCAGGGGCGGATGGAGTGGGGCCCGCGCGCGCTCGGCAACCGCTCCATCGTCTGCGATCCGCGGCGCGCGGACATGAAGAACATCCTCAACCAGAAGATCAAGCGCCGCGAGTCCTTCCGCCCCTTCGCCCCGTCCGTGCTGCGCGAGGCGGTGGGGGAGTGGTTCGAGACGGACTACGACGTGCCGTTCATGCTGCAGGTCTACCAGATCCGCGAGGAAAAACGCGCCCTGATCCCCGCGGTCACGCACGTCAACGGCTCAGGCAGACTGCAGTCCGTCACCGAGGCCCAGAACGCCCGCTACCACCACCTCATCGAAGCCTTCCGCGACCTCACCGGCATCCCGCTGGTCCTGAATACGTCGTTCAACGAGAACGAGCCCGTCGTCAACACCCCCGCCGAGGCTTTGGACTGTTTTCTGAGGACGAAGATGGATCTTTTGGTGATGGGCGATTTGATGCTCTATAGGAGTGCGGTGGCGTAGCCACCGCTCTAAGAGCGGCGGCTACGCCGCCGCACTCCTATAAGCTCTCGCGACAGAATCACCTCCGCCACAAACCTCTCCCACGTGTACCGCAGCCCGCCCCACCCATCGAGGATCACGCCCTTCACGAACAGCGTGTGGAAAACCACGGCGAACGGCGCGACGACGACGAGCTTGCGAAGGCGGGCGGCGAGGTTGAGGGCGCGGGGATCCGCGGTGCGAAGTTTCTCCGCCTCGTCGCGCATGTACGTTTTCTGGCGCGCGACGAAACGGGCGAACGACTTGCGGTCGTCGTGAATGAGATTCGTCTTCAGCCGCAGGACGCTGCCGTTGACGTGCACGCGCTGGGTGTGGCCGTCCATGTAGAACTCCGCGCGGTCGCGGCGCAGGAGCACCGCGCGCGGCGTGTAGAGCGAGGCGCGCAGCGGTTTTCCATCGATCGCGTACAGGAACTCCGCCTCGTAGCCGGGTGCGTCGAGGTCCAGCGATTCGAGCTCGCGCACGAACGCGACAGGGACGAAGTAATCGGCGTCGAGCGTCAGCACCCACGGCGTGCGCGCCTGTGCGACCGCGAACTGCCACTGTCCCGCCAGCGAGTCGAGCTCGCGCTGCAGCACGCGCACGTTGGGGAAGCGCCGCGCCAGCTCCACCGTCGCGTCGGTCGAAAAACTGTCGACCACCACGACGTCGCGCGCCCACGCCAGCGCGCCGAGCGTGCGCTCGATGTTCGGCTCCTCGTCGCGGGTGAGGACTACGGGCGTGATTTGATCGAGCATCGATACGCGTCTTCCATCGCCGCCGCCACATGCGGCCACGTGAACTTCGCCTCCACCAGCGCGCGCCCGTTGCGTCCCATCGCCGCGCGCCGCGCGCGATCGGCGAGCAGCGCCGGAATCGCGTCGACGCCCGTGATGCCCGCGTCCGCGCGGACGACGTCGTCCGCGAGTCCGACTTCCGGCGACAGCACGGCCGGCGTCTCCATCATCAGCGCCTCGAGCACGGCATTGCCGAAATTCTCCGACATCGACAGCAGCACGAACAGCGTCGCGCGCGCGAGCAGCTCCCACTTCGCCGCGCCATACACCGGGCCGGCGAAGGTGACGCGCTCGGCGACGCCGAGCTTCTCCGCGAGCTCGCGCAGCTTCGGTGTCAGGTTCTCCTCGTCGTTGCCGGCGATGATCAGCCGCGCATCGAGTTTCGTCAGCAGCTCGATCGCGCGGTCGAGTCCCTTCTTCCAGTTGATGCGGCCGAGGAAGGCGATCGTGTTTTCGTCGCGCGCGACCTCGGGCCGCGGCACGAGGTCGATGCCGTTCGGCACGATGAACGGAGACGGCAGCGGCATGCCCGTACGCACCGCGTCGTCCCGCTCCACGGCGGACGTGAAGTGGATCGTCGACGCCTGCGCGAAGTTGCGGCGCTCGATGAGCGCGAGCCACGCCCGTTTGACGAGGCGGCTCTTCCGGTCGATCAGCTCGGGTACGAGCATTCCGCGCGGTGAGATCACATACGGCACATGCGCGCGATGCGCCGCGCGCGACGCGGCATAGCCGGGCCAGAGCCAGATCGCGTGCACGTGCACGAGATCGTAGTCGCGCACCGTGGCCGCGAGCGCGCGGCGCATCGCCGGCGACCAGTACAGCCGCGGCATTGGCGAAGGGAAGTAACGCACCTGTACGCCGTCGAGATCGACCGGCTCGCCGACCGGCACGTCGAGAACGCCGTCGCCGTCGACATTGGTCGTGAAGACGTCGACGTCATGTCCGCGCGCCGCGAGTGCGCGGCAGAGCCCGTGGACCGCGACGATCGGTCCGCCGTAGCGTCGCGCCGGCAGATATGTCGGGACGACGTGCAGAAGGCGCATCGCTGGTTTACGCCGTCGCGGGAGCCGCGAGCGCTTTGGCGGCGGCCTGCCGCTCTTCCGCGACTTTTTCGTCGAGCGTGGCCGTGCCGAAGAGGCAGCCGAGGAAGAACGCGGACGAGAGCGTGAGCACGGGATCCGAATAGGCCTGCGCCGAGGCGAGGAAGTTCAGGCCGTTCGCGACGACGATGGCGAAGAGTCCCACGCGCATGATCTGCGACGTTCCCTCGATGTCGCCGACGGCGCTGATGCGCAGCAGCATCCGGAACAGAGTCCACGCGAAGAGCATCATCGCGAGAAGCCCCGGAACGCCGAGCTCCACGACCAGCTTCGCGAGCCCGCCCTCCTGCCAGCCGAAGTCGGACTCGGCACCGGTGACGTGCCGCACTCCCTGCGTCGCCGCGCCGAGGCCGGCGCCGAAGATGCCGTGCTGCTCGACGGACGTCTGCGCGCCTCCCTCGAGGCGGCCGAAGATTTCGGTGCTGCTGGTCATCGCCCCGCGGGTGTAGACGCTCGAGGTCTCGGACTCGCCCAGGAAGAAGACGACTCCGGCAAGGGCGCAGCCGGCGACGATGACGGACGAGATCTGAGCGGTGGTAAGGCGCTTCGCGTAACGCCAGAAGAACGCCAGCGCGAACGCCGCGACCATGTAGATCGCTTTCCGGCGTCCGCTGAGCATGCAGTTGAGAAAGCCCCACGACGCCACGAGAATCCATGGCCAGGCCTTCGTCAGCACGCGCGCGCGCATGGCCATGATGATGGCGATGATCGTGAGCATCGAGGCATGCCAGCCCATGATGTCGGGCGCGCGGTAGAAGCCGGAGAGGATGCGGATCTGAATGCCGGGGAGGTGGCGGATCTGCGCCCATGGCATCGCGACCATGCCGATGACGCGCGACTGAACGCCGAGGTACTCGAGCGGAGTGCCGATGAGCGCGATGGAGGTGAGGATCGCGTAGAAGCGATAGAAGCGGACGAGCTGCTCTTCGCGCACGAGCCATGTGTAGCCCAGGAGGACCGCCGGGATGGGGATCGTGTAGATGAGAAAGCTCACCGCCGGTACCTGCCATAGCGCGATGCCGAAGGTCATCACGCCGCGCAGCGCGGCGAGGATCAGAAAGAGGATCACGACGAAGGCGGCGTTATAAATGTTCGGAAACCGCAGCATGAAGTCGCGGCGGTTCCGGATCAGGGCGGTCGAGGCGGCGATGAGAACGATCCCGTATACCGCGACCACGCTCATCGACATGAGGGCCGGCGTTCCGGGCGTCAGCTTGCGAAAGGGATCCTGCAGCACGCCGCACAGAATCGCCGCATGCCAGCCGTCGCGCCAGTTCATCAGCGCGATCATGATCGCGAGCAGCAGGATGGCGGCGAAGACGACTGTGATCATTTTTCGGTTGCGCGGTCACGCAGTCACGTATGGCTATCGAACACTCCTCAGCTGCCTTCCCTTCCGGAACAGCTGTTTCGCGAGCATCAGCCCCCGCACTTCCGCGACGATTTTCGCAGGAATCGTCCACGGATGCGTGGCGTGATACCGCGTGACGACGTTCTTCACGATCCTTCGAAGCGCATAACGGCGGAAGTGCGGGACGTGATGGAGCGCGAAGTAGTAGTCGCCGGCGGTATGCGCGGGATTCGCGACGGTACGGTGGTCGCCGTAGCTGCGGAGTCCGCCGGAGGAAAGCTTGAGGTGGCGGATGGATGCCGCGGGCTCGAAGCGGATTTGGCCGCCGGCGGCGGCGAGGCGTTTCGCGAAGTCCGTCTCGAAGCGATACGCGGCGCCGGTGAAGTTTTCGTCGAAGCCGCCGATCTGCAGCGCCCGCTCGCGCCGCACCGACAGATTGCCGGCCATGACGTTCGTGACCAGCCGGCCGCGGCTGCCGCGGAAGTGAAACTCGAGATCGTCGTCCGGCTGTTCGAGGTCGGCCGGCTCCTCGCCGGGCTGCAGCACCTGACCGGCGACGGCCCACAGCGCGGCGTCTTCGTGTGCGCGCTCGTGCGCGTCGACGAGCTGCGCATCGGGAATGATGTCGTCGTCGAGAAAGAGCACGAGCGGCGTCTCGGCCGCGAGCAGCGCCTCGTTCATGGCGCGCGGAATCGACGGCGCGTCGAGGCGCAGCCAGCGGATCGCGCGGTCGCGGTCCCACGCGTTCAGCCGCGCCTCGATGGCGGGCGGGTGCGCGCGCGTCTGGTCGAGGATCAGGATCGCCGTCGCGCGCGGCTCGAGCGTGAGCAGGCGCTCGATCGTCTCGACGAGGATCGCGCCGCGGTTGTACGTCGGAATCGCGATCGTGATCATCGCAGTGCTTCCGCCACTCCCTCCACGCCTTCGCGGTAGCTCCACGTGGAGATGATCGCGCGCGAGCGCTCGCCCATGCGAGCGCGCATTTCGGGGTCGCGCGCCAGCGCGTCGAGGTGCGCCGCGAGCGCCGCGTCGTCGCCCGGCGCGAAGACGAACCCGTTCTCGCCGTGACGGACGATGTCGGCCGATGGGCCGCAGCGATCGGTGATGAGGACCGGCAGGCCGCAGGCCATGGCTTCGTTGACGACCGTCGCGCGCGGATCGAAGTGCGACGGGAGCACGAACGCGTCGTTCGCCGCATAGAGCTTGGGCAATTCGGTCTGGTTCACGAAGCCGGCGAACACCGCCCGCAGCCCGTGCTCGCGTGCGTAACGTTCGAGCGGCTCGCGGAGCACGCCGTTGCCGAGAAACACGGCCGTGGCGCGATGCTTCATGCGCGACAGCGCACGCAGGAGCGTCATCGGGTCCTTGCGCTCGATGAGCTTGCCGGAATAGACGACCGCGAGCTCGCCGGGCTCGATGCCGTAGCGCGCGCGCAGCGCCTCGCGCTCGCCCGCGGCGAAGCGGCTTCCCTCGATGAAGCGGTCGTTGTCGATCGCCCACGGCAGCGGGAAGAAGCGGCGCGGATCGGCGCTGTAGTGGCCGTAGTAGTCGGCGTTCAGTTTGCCCGAGATCATGAAGCCATCGGTCATCCGAAAGAGCGATCGCATGACGCCGGCGCGGAGATGCGCGCGCGCCGAGGTTTCGGTAGGGATGAAGCTGCTGTCGCCGTACAGCAGAATCGGCACGCCCGCCAGCCGGCAGGCGGCGAAGCCGATCCACGCGGAACACCACGCCCAGCCGGTCATGAACAGTACGGCGTCGAATCGCCCGCGCACGATCGCCGGCACGAGTCCGGGATTCACGAGCCGGAAAAACCCATGACCGCTGCCGAGATTGCGCAGGAAGCGATGCTCGTATCCGCTGAGGAGCTCGAGATCCCATCGCAGTGTCGTGCCCATGTCGACGTCGCGATAGGTCTTCGCGCCTTCGGCCGAGCAGAAGAGCACCGTCAGATCGATCTCGGGGTGCGACGCGAGCAGGCGAAAGAACGGGTCCTGATACTGGATGACGTGCGAGGCGACGACGGCGATGCGGCGTTTCATCGCCGGCGCTCCGCCAGCCGCGCTTCATAGAACGCCGTGAGCTCGCGCGCCACGCGGTCCCATGTGTGCACGCGCGCGGTCGCCGCGGCGGCGGTGCCGATCGCTCGCCCCCGCGCGGGATCGCGGAGGACCGCAAGCGCGGCATTGGCCAGTTGCTCCGCATCGCCCGGGGGAACCAGGAAACCGCTGGAGGTGTCCGCGATGAGATCATGCATGCCGCCGGCGTCGCTGGCCACGACGCAGAGGCCGCGGCTCATGGCCTCGAGGAATGCTTTTCCGAATCCCTCGAAAAAGGAGGGGAAGAGAAACACGCCATGCGCGTCGTAGACCGCGCGCAGCTCTTCCTGGGTCATCCAGTGCAGCAGCTCCGTGCGCGCATTCGTTTCCGGCATGAGCATCGCGCGCGCTCTCTCGTGGTCCGCGCGATCGCAGACCCACGTGAACCGCAGGTCGGATTCCAGCGCCGCCATGCGATTGAACGCCGCAGCGGTGATCATCGGCGCCTTGAAGAACGCTAGCTGCGCGACGTGCAGCACGCGCCGCAGCCGCGCGGCCGTCATCGGCAGCGGTGCATTGCGGAGATACTCGTCCGGCGCGGCCTGCGCGATCACCGCGATCTTCTCCGGCTGCACGCGCAGCTGCAGCTCGAGAAAGCGCGCGTCGCTCGTCGACGAGACGATGTGTCCGTCGGCTTCGCGCGCGATCGCGTACGAATGCCGCGCCAGCAGTGCCGCGATGGCGCGCGACGCGATCCTGCGCGCGGCTCTGCGCTCGTCCGCGCCGAGCTCGCGGCGCCAGCGCTCCAGCGTGTGCTCGACGTTGAGCTCGATGCCGTGCGAGCGGTGGATGAAGA
>Ga0134123_10003445_pt1 | contig 10296 bp, 7 predicted proteins | sample KB303_FD_96460 | JGI IMG/M metagenome (GOLD analysis project Ga0134123, IMG submission 96460) | Terrestrial soil microbial communities without Nitrogen fertilizer from Kellogg Biological Station, Michigan, USA - KB3-0-3 | ecosystem: Environmental > Terrestrial > Soil > Unclassified ...
CGTGAGGATGTGATCGTGGCGTTCGTTGTTGATCTTGTCCAGAATCGCCGCCAGCGTCGTCGACTTGCCGCTGCCGGTGGGACCGGTGACGAGGACCAGGCCGCGCGGCTCGTCGGCCAGCGTGCCGAGGACCGGCGGCAGCTGCAGATCCTGCAGCGACCGGATCTTTTCCGGGATGACGCGGTAGACGGCGCCGACGGCGCCGCGCTGGCTGAAGACGTTGCACCGGAAACGCGCGAGCCCGCGGATGCCGAACGAGAAATCGAGCTCGTTGCTCTCTTCGAAGCGCTTCTTCTGCGAGTCGGTGAGCACGCTGTAGACCAGCTGCTTGGTGTCGGCGGGCTGCAGGTCCGGCAGCTCCAGGCGGCGCAGGTGACCGTGCACGCGGATCTGCGGCGGCGTATTGGTCGCGATGTGAAGGTCGGAGCCCTCGTTCTCGACCAGCGTCTTCAGCAGCTCGGGCAGCGTCGCCATCTATTTCACCGTCTCCCGGACAACTTCTTCAATGGACGTTAACCCCGCCATGACCTTGCGGAGGCCACTCCGGCGGAGCGTGATCATTCCCTCGTCGATCGCCTTCCGCCGAAGTTCCAGGCCCGAGGCGCCGACGAGAATAAGCTCTCTCAGTTCTTCGGTCACTTCGAGCACTTCATACAGGCCCACCCGGCCTTTATGCCCGGTGTTATTACATTTTTCGCAACCGACGCCCTTCATCGGCGTTACAGATTCGGCTTCTTCGGGCGTAAATCCGGCCTGAATGAGCGCCGGCGGGGTCTGGGGGTTCGCTTCGGCGCAATTGGTGCAGACGCGGCGCACGAGGCGCTGCGCGCAGATCAGATGGACCGAGCTCGCGACGAGGAACGGCTCGATGCCCATGTTCATCAGACGGTTGACGGTGCTGGGCGCGTCGTTGGTGTGGAGCGTCGACAGCACGAGGTGGCCCGTGAGCGCCGCCTTGACGGCGATCTCGGCCGTCTCGAAGTCTCGGATTTCGCCGACGAGGATGATGTTGGGATCCTGGCGGAGGAAGGACCGCAGCGCCGCGGCGAAGTTCAACCCGATGTTCTCGCGAATCTGCACCTGGTTGACGCCGACCAGGTTGAATTCGACCGGGTCTTCCGCCGTCATGATGTTGGTCTCGGGCGTGTTGACCTTCGAGATCGACGAATAGAGCGTGTTGGTCTTGCCGCTGCCGGTCGGGCCCGTGACGAGCACCATGCCCCACGGCCGGAGAATCGCGGCCTCGAATTTCGCGAGCGACTCCTCCTCGAAGCCAAGCCGCGTCATGTCGAGCATCAGCTTGTCCTTGTCGAGGAGACGCATGACGATCTTCTCGCCGAAGAGCGTCGGCAGAATCGAGACGCGGAAGTCGATTTCCTTCTGCTGGCCGTTGTCGTTGAAGCGGATCTTGATGCGGCCGTCCTGCGGCAGGCGCTTCTCGGCGATGTCGAGCTTCGACATGATCTTGATGCGCGAGGAGATCGCGTCGCGGAACTTCATCGGCGGATTCATGATGTTGTAGAGAATGCCGTCGATGCGGTAGCGGATGCGGAGCTCTTTCTCGTACGGCTCGATGTGGATGTCGCTGGCGCCCTTCTGAATCGCCGACATCAGCACGACGTTCACGAGCCGGACGACCGGCGCGGCCTCGCCTTCCTTGGCGAGCGCCTCGGGGCTGATCTCCTGCAGGTCCTGCAGGACTTCGACGTCGTCGGCGCCGGCCTCGAGCGACTGCATTTCCTCGAGGCCCTTGCTGGCCATCTCGAGGGCGCTCATGTTGCCGCCGCCCACCGTCGGCGGCGCGCCCGGCTTGCCCGCGGCTCCGCCCTTGCCGCCGGCGCCGGCCTTCGCCGGGTAGTACTTCTGGACCGCCTCGATGATCGCGATTTCCGACGCGACGACCGGCTCGACGTTGTAGCCGGTCATGAACTTGATGTCGTCCATCGCGAACACGTTCGTCGGGTCGGTCATCGCGATCGTGAGCGACGCGCCCGAACGGCTCAGCGGAATGATCTGGTATTTCTGCGCCGTCTCCGGCGGGACGAGCTTGACGACGGCCGGGTCGATCTGGAACTGCGCGAGGTTGATGGACGGAACGCCGTACTGCTTGCTGAGGAGCGCAGTGATCTCCTCGTCCTTGACGAACCCCATCTTGACGAGGTTGAAGCCAAGCTTCCCGCCGTTGGACTTCTGCGCGGCCAGCGCCTGCTGAAGCTGTTCCGGCGTGATCTTCTTCTCTTTTAAGAGAAGTTCGCCAATTCGAACTGCCATTTGGAGTGGTTAATTATCCAGTACTGACAAAAACTGTCAACGAGCTAAAAGGTCACACGGAGACCCAAAGTCCACCGATCACGCGCAAAATCGGACCCCTTCGTCATCGCTCCCTCGATATTCAGCCGGGGATACGGCATCACGCTCACGCCGAATGCCCCGAACGAGCCGCCACCAGTGGCGACGTTTCTCCCGGCGCCGCCGCGCAGTCCCAAGCGCTCCCCCAACCACCAGGTCTCGACGCCGCCGGTCACGTCCTGTTCAATATGACCATCGGCACCGCCGGCAAACGCCGTATTCAAGTCCGCGTCGAACGCCACCACCAGCCGGTCGAGCGCGCCACGGCTCGAGGCCGCGACAGACACGCCGGCGCGTGCCCGGCGTCCCAGTGCAAGCGCGTCGCTCCCCGATCCGTACGTCGGATTCCGGAGGTCGCGCACAGCAAGCCCCAGACGCACGGGGCCGAACGAACCCATCACGCCGACGTCCAGATCCGCCTGCGTGTCGCCCCGCGCATTCACCAGCTTCACAGTCGTGGCAACGACGAGTGGCTGCGTGATCGAGTGGCCGACGGTAGCGCCAAACTGGCTCACTACCCCGCTATCTTCTCGGACGGAACCGCCTGTTCCTATAGGGCCGGATGGCTGTAACTGACTGACGGTGAGGCGGTAATAGCTGAATCCCAGCGAGGGGAAGGTCAGGGAGACCCCGCGGTCTGCCCGCTCGGCGATTTCGAGCGACAGATCGACGAATTTCTGCTGCGTGGCCAGCCCCGCGGGGTTCCACCACGTCGCCGAGGAGTCGTCGGCCACGGCGACGAACGCCCCCGCAAGCCCCTGGGCGCGGACCCCGACGCTGTCGAAGCGCTGCGCAAAACTGAGCGAGGGAAAGCCGATCGTCGCGATCGCGACGAGGGGAAAGATCAGCCGACGAGCACGGCGGCCGCGACGACAGTCGTCCACAGACCCTTCTTGTCGCCGACCGCCGTCTGCGTGACGTTCTGCGTGCGGACGATCTGATTCGACAGCTGGTACACTTCCTTCTTCTCGTCCCAGCTCTTGTCGGGATCGAACTCCAGCCCCAGTGTCGTGGCGAGCATTTCCGCCGCCAGCTCTTCGGCGTAGTCGCCCGCGATGTCTTCGCTCTCGCCGAAGCTGTGATGCTCGGAGAGGTACCCGTAGAGATCCCGGTTTCGCGGAATGGCAACCCCTACCGTCGCGGCAATCAGGCGATGCGGTTCACGCGTGGCGGCTTCCGACATGACGACGAACGTGACCTGGCCCGGCTCCAGACGCTTGGCGCCCTGGGCGCGCGAGAGGATGCGGCAGCCCGGCGGAAAGATGCTCGACACACGCACGAGATTGCAGGCGGCGATTCCGGCGGAACGGAGGGCCAGCTCGAACGAGGTCAGCTTTTCCTTGTGTTTTCCCACACCTTTCGTGAAAAACATCTCCTTGGGCACGAATCCGACCACGTCACGCTCCTCTGGGCTGTCTTGAAGGGAACCAGAATGGTAACACCAACTTAGCGGGTGTCAAGGAACACGTGAGGCATAATAAAGATGTCCGGAGCTGGGGAACAAGACCGGCAACCCGAGCGTCTATAAGGTCGCAATCATGACAGAGATAGCGTCCGCTACTCCCACGGCGGCAGCCGCGCCCAAAGGACTCGTCTCGCGTGTGTTCGGCGTGTTCTTCTCGCCGCGCGCGACCTATGCCTCCGTGGCGGCCTATCCCCGCTGGCTCGGCGCCCTCGCCGTCACCTGCCTCGTCCTCTCCGGCGGCTACTACGCCCTCCTCTCTACCGAAGTCGGCAAACAGGCGGCCTTCGATCAGCAGACGCAGCTGATCGAGTCGTTCGGCGTGAAGCTGAATGATGCCGCGTACGAGCGGATGGAGGCCGGCATCGAGCGCGCGAAGTACACGACGCCGATCGGCCAGTTCATCGGGCTGCCGATCGTCCTCGCCATCGTCGCCGGGATCCTCCTCGGCATCTTCAACGCGCTGCTCGGCGGCGACGCCACCTACAAACAGGTCTTCGCCATCCTCGTGCATTCGAGCCTCATCACGGCGCTGCAGACGATCTTCGTGATTCCGATCGATTACGTGAAGGAGTCGCTGGCGAGCCCGACGACGCTGCTCGCCGTCATGCCCTTCATCGACGAGGGCACGTTCATCGGACGGCTCTTCAGCACGATCGATATCTTCCAGCTCTGGGGCACGTTGTCGCTCGCCATCGGCTTGGGGGTGCTGTACAAGCGGCGCACGACGCCGATTGCCATCTCGCTGTACGTCGTCATGTTCGTGATTCTCATTGCCATCGCCGGTCTGCGGACCGCCTTGTCGTCGTAGTCCGAAACGGGAGTATCGATGTCGCGCAAGAACATCCTCATCACCGTCGCCGTGGTGCTCGTCGCCGCCGGAATCGTGGGCGCCAACCTGTATTTCCGCCGTGACACGGGCCTGACGGTCACCACCGAGACGATCAAAGCCCGCGATCTCGAAGCGATCGTCTCGGCGTCGGGCAAGATTCAGCCGAAGCGGCTCGTGAACATCACGGCCGAAACGGCCGGCCGCGTCGTCAACCTCGCCGTGAACGAAGGCGACCGGATCCACGCCGGCCAGTTCCTCCTGCAGATCGATCCCAAGTCGCTGCGCTCGCGCGTCGACAACAGCGAGGCCTCGCTGCAGGTGCAGCAGGCGTCGCTCGAGCAGATGCGCCAGTCCGTCGAGACGGCGAAGGTGCAGCTCGAACAGGCGAAGCAGACCCTGGCGCGCCAGCAGGGACTCTGGAAGCAGCAGCTGACGACGCGCGCGGAGCTGGAGAAGGCGGAGAACGACGTCAAGAGCGCGGAGTCGTCGCTGCAGGAGCGGGAGAAGAGCGCGAAGGCGCAGGACAGCCGCATCATGCAGGAGCGCGCGCAGCTCGACAACGCGAAGTACGACCTGGGCAAGGTCCGCATCGAGTCGCCGATCGAGGGCATCGTCACGCGCCGCAACATCCAGGAGGGCGAGACGGCGATGATCGGCACGATGAACAATGCCGGCACCGTCCTCCTGACGCTGGCGGACATGTCGGTGATCCAGGCCGAAGTCGAAGTCGACGAAACGAACATCCCCAACGTCCATCTCGGCCAGGAGGCGAAGATCACGATCGACGCGATCCCGGACAAGACGTTCAAGGGCCACGTGACCGAGATCGGCAACAGCCCGATCCAGGCCACGGGGCAGCAGAACTCGACGCAGGCGACGAACTTCAAGGTGGTCGTCGTGCTCGACGAGAAGGTGCCGGAGGTGCGCCCGGGCTTCACCTGCACCGCCGACATCACGACGGCGACGCGGAAGAACGTGACGGCGGTGCCGATCCCGTCGGTGGCCGTGCGCGAGCTGGTCTACGACGCGAACAACCAGATCGTGCGTGAGAACAAGGACCAGAAGCGCCGCCGCCGCAGCGGCAGCGGCGGCACCAACATCGAGCCGGTCGCCTCGGCCGAGGAGCTCAAGCCCGGCCAGACCCGCAAGGAGACGGAGGGCGTGTTCATCGTCCGCGACGGCAAGTCGAAGACCGTCGAGTTCCAGCCGATCAAGATGGGCATCGCCGGCGACAAGTACTTCGAGATCCTGGGGGGCCTCAAGCCCGGCGACCAGGTCATCACCGGGCCGTACAACTCGGTCCGCAACATCGCCGACGGCGACACGATCAAGATCGACAACAAGCAGGACAAGAAATAACCGGCGGCCAGGAACCGTGAATCAGATTTACGAATCGGCGAAGATCGCCATCGCCACGATCTGGGCGTCCAAGCTCCGATCGCTCATGACGGTCCTCGGCAACATCGTGGCCGTCACGTCGATCATCGCCGTGGTGTCGCTGATTCAGGGGCTGAACGCGTCGGTCAAGGAAGCCATCCAGAGCGAGGCGGGCACGGATTCGTTCATCGTCCAGCGGTATCCCGTCACCCGCACCGACGAAGACTTCGACCGCGTGCGGAACAACCCGGCCATCACGCTGCAGGACATGCGCGCGATCCAGCGCTACGGCGGCGAGAACATCTCCGCCGTGATGGCCAACAACGGGTCCAACGCGCGGATTACCTACCGCGACAAGTCGATCGACAACACCAGCGTGACCGGCCTCACGTCGGGCTACGTCAGCTTCTCCGGGTACGACGCGGAACGCGGCCGGCTGATGAGCGCGTCCGAAGTCGACAGCAACCGGGCGGTCGTCGTGCTCGGCTGGCAGACCGCCGACCGGCTGTTCGGCGAGAACGTCGACCCGATCGACAAGATCGTCCAGATCAACGGCGTGCACTTTCGCGTCGTCGGCGTGAGCGCGAAAAAAGGGACGGTGCTCGGGCAGTCGCAGGACTCGTTCGCCCTCATCCCGCTCGGCCAGTTTCAGATGCTGTTCGGTTCGCGCCGCTCGCTCGAGCTGCGGGTGAAGGTGCGGGAAGTGGACGCGCTGCAGGCCGGGCAGGACGAGGCGCTCGTCGCGCTGCGCGGCGCGCGGCACCTCAAGCCGAAGCAGGCCGACAACTTCGGCATGTTCACGTCCGACACCATCATCGGCATCTACCAGTCGGCGACCAACGGCATCTTCGCCGTGCTCGTCGGCATCGTCGGCCTGTCGCTCGTCGTCGGCGGCATCGTCATCATGAACATCATGCTGATGGTCGTCAGCGAACGGACGCGTGAGATCGGCCTGCGCAAGGCGCTGGGCGCGCGGCGCTCGGACATCATGTCGCAGATGCTGACGGAGTCCATCGTTCTGTCGATCTTCGGAGGCATCGTCGGCACGGTGTTCGGCACGACGATCGCGCTCATCATCTCGAAAGCGACACCGATTCCCGCCGCCGTCGAAGCGTGGTCGATCGCGCTCGGCATCGGCATCACCGCCCTGGTGGGCCTCTTCTTCGGACTGTATCCGGCCTCGCGCGCGGCGCGGCTGGATCCGATTGAAGCCCTGAGAAGGGAGTAGCGGGAATAGATGTCCGCACGCGTCGACCTGTTCAAGGAAGTCGTCGTCATGGCGTTCGACACCGTGCGCACCAACAAGATGCGCTCGGGGCTGACCGTCCTCGGCATCGTCATCGGCATCACGGCCATCGTCGGCATGAGCGCGCTGATCATGGGCTTCGACAAGTCGATGCGCGACCTGTTCGCGACGATCGGCCCGAACACGATCTTCATCCAGCGCTTCGGCATCACCGACTTCGCCAACGGCGCCGAGATCCGCGAGCTGCTGAAGCGGCCGAACCTCACGGTGTCCGACGCCCGCGCCATCGAACAGCAGGCGACGACGCTCCAGTACGTCGACATCGAACTGGGAGCGGGCGTGGGGCCCTCCACCCAGCGCCGCATCTTCTACAAGAACCTCAAGACGCGGCCCGTGCTCGTGCTCGGCACGTCGGAGTTCTTCGCCGAAGGCACGCGGATTCCCTTCAAGCTCGGGCGCTTCTTCAACGCCACGGAGCTGCAGTACCGCAAGAACGTCGTCGTGCTCGCGTACGGGCCGTATCAGCGCCTGTTCGAGGAGTCGGGCGTGGACCCGATCGGCAAGACGGTGCGCATCGGCGGCGATCGGTTCGAGGTCGTCGGCGCGTTCGGCAAGCGGCCCACGCCGGGCGGCTTCAACGTCAACGCGGACGACTTCGTCGTGATTCCGCACACGACGTATCAGCGCGTCTATGGCCTGCGCGTCGCGCGCGTCGGCAACATGGGCACGATTTCAAACGTGCAGATTTCGGTCGTGCCGCGCGAAGGCCTCAGCGCGCAGACGGCCATGGACGAACTGCAGAAGATCATGCGGGCGCGCCACGGCCTCCGGCTCGATCAGCCCGACGACTTCAACCTGTTCACGCAGGACTCGATCCTCAAGCTCTACGAACGCATCAGCCAGGCGATCCTGTTCGCCCTCGTGGTCATCTCGTCCATTGCGCTGATGGTGGGCGGCATCGGGGTGATGGCCATCATGTCCATCAGCGTCACGGAGCGGACGCGCGAGATCGGCGTGCGCAAGGCGCTGGGCGCGCGGCGCGTCGAGATCCTGTTTCAGTTCCTGATGGAAGCGGCGTTTCTGACCTCGCTCGGCGGCGTGCTCGGCATCGCCCTCGGCAGCGGCATCGGCGGTCTGATTCACCTTATTTCGGGCTTCCCCGTCTCCCTGCCCTGGTGGTCGTTTGCGATCGGCCTCGGATTCTCGGCCTCCGTCGGCATTTTCTTCGGGATGTACCCCGCCTTCAAAGCGTCCCGCCTCGACCCGATCGAAGCCCTTCGCTACGAATAGCGACGGCGATATGATGCCCCTTTCCACGCGGATAGGGGGTCCGGGGTATGAAGGTCTACGACGCCGCCACCATTCGTAATATCGCCCTCGTCGGTCACACCAGCTCAGGCAAGACGCAGCTCGCCTCGGCCATGCTCGCGGTGGCCGGCATGCTCAACCGGTTCGGCAAGGTCGACGAAGGCACGACGATCACCGACTACGACGAAGAAGAAATCGCCCGTAAACACACGCTGGGCGCGAGCCTCGCCTATGCCGAGTGGAACAGGCAGAAGATCAACATCATCGACACGCCCGGCATCGGCAACTTTCTGAGCGACGCGCGCGCCGCGCTCCAGATCGCCGACGCCGCGGTGGTGGTCGTCGACGCCGTGGCCGGCGTCATGGTGCAGACCGAAAAGGTCTGGGCGGCGGCCGACGAACGCGGCATGCCGCGCATCGTCGTCCTGAACCGGCTCGACCGCGAGCGCGCCAGCCTCGATCGCGCGCTGCAGTCGCTGCGCGACGCGTGCAGCCGCGCCGTGGTGCCGATTCAGCTGCCGATCGGTGAGGAGAAGCGCTTCAAGGGCGTCGTCGATCTCGTGACGAAGAAGGCGTTCGTCTTCGAGACGAACGAGAGCGGGAAGTTCAAGGAAGAGGCGGTGCCGGCGGACATGGCCGAGCAGGTGAACGCCGCGCGCGAAGCGCTGATCGAAATGGTCGCCGAGTCGGACGAGAAGCTGATGGAACGGTTCTTCGAAGCGGGCACGCTGTCGGATGACGAGCTGGTGTCGGGCCTGAAGACCGCGACGGCCTCGGGCAAGGTCTTCCCGCTGCTCTGCACGTCGGCGCTGGTCAACATCGGCGTGCCCCAGCTGCTCGACGCGGTGCTCGCCTACGTCCCCGCGCCGGACGGCGACGACAAGAAGGCGCCGCAGGCGTTCGTCTGGAAGACGATTGCGGATCCGTTCGCCGGCCGCATCACGATGTTTCGCGTCATGGCGGGCACGATCAAGGCCGACTCGACGCTGCTGAACAAGACACGCGACTCGCAGGAACGCCTGGGCCACCTCGTGCTGCTGCAGGGCAAGACGCAGAACCAGGTGCCGGAAGTGAAGGCCGGCGATCTCGCCGCGGTGGCGAAGCTCAAGGACACGCTGACCAACGACACGCTCGGTGACAAGTCCGATCCGGTGCAGTACCCGGCCGTCACGTACCCGGAGCCGGTGCTGTCGTACGCCATCGAGCCGAAGACGCGCGGCGACGAAGACAAGATCAGCGGCTCGATGCACCGGCTCGAGGAAGAAGACCCGTCGATCAAGTACAGCCGCGATCCCCAGACCAAGGAACTGCTGCTGTCCGGCCAGGGACAGCTCCACATCGAGGTCACCGTCGCGAAGCTGAAGCGGCGGTTCGGCGTGGACGTCAACCTCAAGCCGCCGCGGATTCCGTACCGGGAGACGATCAAGGGTTCCACCGAGGCGCACGGCCGCCACAAGAAGCAGACGGGCGGACACGGCCAGTTCGGCGACTGCAAGATCAGGGTCGAGCCGCTGCCGCGCGGATCCGACTTCCAGTTCGTGGACGACATCTTCGGCGGCTCGATCCCGCGGCAGTTCATTCCCGCCGTCGAGAAAGGCATCCAGGAGACGCGCGTGCGCGGATACCTCGCGGGGTATCCGATGGTGGATTTCCGCGTGACCGTCTTCGACGGCTCGTATCACGACGTCGACTCGAACGAGCTGTCGTTCAAGATGGCCGGTC
>Ga0134123_10003446_pt1 | contig 10294 bp, 7 predicted proteins | sample KB303_FD_96460 | JGI IMG/M metagenome (GOLD analysis project Ga0134123, IMG submission 96460) | Terrestrial soil microbial communities without Nitrogen fertilizer from Kellogg Biological Station, Michigan, USA - KB3-0-3 | ecosystem: Environmental > Terrestrial > Soil > Unclassified ...
CGCGCCTGAACGGGCGCCGAAGCCAGATCTGGAGCCCGCTGACCCACGCCCGCTCGATCTCAACGAGGCGACGGCGGAGCAGCTCGCGCGCCTGCCTGGTGTGGGCCCAGGGCTCGCGCGGCGCATCGTCGAGGAGCGACAGCGGCGCGGACGCTTCGAGGGGCCGGAGGGACTGCGCTCGGTGCTTGGCCTCGGGCCGCGCAAGCTGGCCGCGCTGCGCGACCTCGTCACCGCCACGCCCTGACGTGGGGCCATGGCCTCCGTGCCGCCGGCCGTGCTGGCGCCCCTCGCCCTGGATCCGCCCGCGCGTCCTCGCATCGCTCCGGCGGGACAGGCCCCGCTGGTACCCCTGGCGCTGGCCTGGGCGGCGGGGATTGCCCTCGGTCCGACGCTGGCGCCGCCCGCAGTCTGGCTGATCGCGGGCGCTGGCACGCTGCTCCTGGGGGCGGCGGGAGCCCTCGCCCTGAGGCGCGCGGGGCCGACGGGCGCCCTGCTCCTGGCCGCGGGCGCGCTGCTGGGCGCGCTGCGGGCGCACGAGCTGCCGCCGAGGCCCGACGATGTCGCCGCCTTCGTATCCGAGGGAGCCCTCACCGTGGAGGCGCGGATCGCGGAGGAGCCGCGCCGGTGGGCGCCGGATCGCCTCCGCCTCTTGCTTGAAGTGGAGGCGGTCGTCACCGAGGGAGAGCGGCGACCGGCCACGGGACGCGCGCTCGTCACCATCTACGGCGAGGCGCCCGCGCTGGGAGAGGACCAGCGCATCGCGGCCGACCTGCGGCTGCATGCGCCGGTGGGATATCGAAACCCGGGCGGCTTCGACTATCCCGCCCAGCTCCGCCGCGAGGGCATCGCGCTGGTGGGCAGCGGGCGCGCGGACCGCGTGCGACCGCTCACCGCCGATGCCCCGCCCTGGCCGGCGCGGCTGAAACGCTGGGCGGTGGAGCGGATCGGCGGCGCGCTGCCCGAGGGCTCGGCCGCGCTCCTGGCCGGCCTGCTCCTCGGCGAGCGCGCGGCGCTGCCCCGCGAGATGGATGACGCGTTCCGGCGCGCCGGCGTGTATCACGTGCTGGCCGTGTCGGGCTTCAACGTGGCCCTGGTCTCGGCGTCGATCTTCGCGACGCTCAGCATGGTCGGTGTCTCGCGCCGCGTGACGGCCGGAGTCGCCGCGGCCGCGCTGGTGGGCTTCGCCCTCGTGGTAGGCGCGCAGGCCTCGGTGCTGCGCGCGACCATCATGGGACTCATCCTGCTCGGCGGGGTCCTGCTCGAGCGCGAGTCCCAGCTCCCCAATGCGCTGGCCCTGGCCGCGCTCGCGCTTCTCGCGTGGCGGCCGGGCGACCTCTGGGATCCGGGGTTCCAGCTCTCCTTCGCGGCGACGGCCGGCATCGTGTACCTCGCGGCGCCGGGGACGGCGGCGCTCCAGCGGTTCGGCTGCCCCCCGCGCGCGGCCGCCGCCATCGCCGTGAGCGCGGGCGCGCAGGCCGCCGTCCTGCCGGTCATGGCCGCGCACTTCAACCAGCTCTCGCTGATCGGTCTGGTCGCGAACCTGGCCGTCGTCCCCCTCGCGGGCGCGGCGACCACCGTCGGGCTCTTCGGGCTCGCGGCCGCCGCCGTCAGCGAGCTCGCCGGCTCCCTCGCGCTGAACCTCGGCTGGGCGCTGGTGATCCTGCTCCGGCTTGCGGTGTGGCTGGCGGCGGCGGTACCCATGCGCAGGCGCACGTTCCGGCGCCCGGCCCGGTGGCCATGGCCGCATGGGTGCTCGCTGCCGCGCTGGCCATCAGCGTGCATCGGCGGTGGGCGCGCCGCGCCGGCGGCCTGCTCCTCGTGGCCGGGCTGGCGGCGATGACCTGGCCCTTTCTCGCCCCGGGCGATGGCCGCCTCCGCGTCACCTTCCTCGACGTCGGACAGGGGGACGCGATCTTCGTCGAGGTGCCCCGGGGACCCCGGCTCCTCGTGGACGGCGGGCCGGGCGGCGGCGCGCGCTTCGACGTGGGCGAGCGCGTGGTGGCGCCCTATCTCTGGAACCGCGGCGCCATGCGGCTCGACGTGATCGCCGTCACCCATGCGGATGCCGACCACTCGGGCGGGCTGGGGGCCGTGCTCCGCCAGTTCCCCGTCCGCGAGGTGTGGGAGAACGGGCGCTGGGGCCCGGGACACGAGGACGTGGTGGCCGCGCTCGAGCGATCGGGCGCGGCTCGCCGCACGCTCGCCGCCCGGCAGCGCCTTCGACTCGGCGACGCCATCATCACCGTCCTGAATCCGCCCGGCCCCGACCAGCCCGAGCCGGCGACGCCGGGCGAGAACGATCGGTCGCTCGTCGTGCGTCTGGACTGGCGCGGCGTCTCATTCCTCCTCACCGGCGATCTCACCGCGAGCGGCGAGGAGGCGCTCGTCGACGACCGCGCGCCCATCGCGGCCACCGTGCTCAAGGTGGCGCACCATGGCAGCCGCACCTCCACCGCGGAGCCATTCGTGAGCGCGAGCCAGCCGCGGCTCGCCGTCGTATCGGTGGGCGCTCGGAATCCATTCCGTCACCCCGCGCCCGAGGTGGTCGCGCGCCTCGACCGGGCGGGCGCGCGGGTGTATCGGACCGATCGCGACGGCGCCGTCATCGTCGAGACGGACGGCGTGAATCTCTGGGTCACGCGCTGGGCCACGCGGCGCATGGAGCATTTCGCGCTCGCCCCCGAGCCGCCGGCTCGCTGATCGGGGGCGGCAGAAACACCACGGCCCCCGGGCCGTTGCCGACCCGGAGGCCGTGACGCACGCGCGCGAAGCGGGAGGGGTCTAGCTCTCGAACGTGCGCTCGTACTGAGCGCGCAGCCGCTCCAGCTCCTCGGGATCGAGACGGATACCCAGGGAGAGCCCCATCTCCCCCAGGATCGTCTTGATCTCGTTCAGGGACTTCTTCCCGAAGTTCTTCGTCTTCAACAGCTCCGACTCCGTCTTCTGGACGAGGTCGGCGATGGTGCGGATATTGGCGGTCTTGAGGCAGTTGGACGCGCGCACCGACAGCTCCAGCTCGTCCACGTTCCGGAACAGGTGCTCGTTGAGCTCGAAGCGCGCCGCCGGCTCGACGCCCGTCTCCGGACTCTCCGCCTCCTCCTGCGTGGGCACGGGGAAGTCGGTGAGGAGATTGAACTGGTCCTGCAGGATGCGCGAGGCCTCCGCCACCGCGGCGTCAGGGGCCACGCTGCCGTTGGTCCACACTTCCAGGACCAGCCGCTCCGAGCCCCCCGCCACATTCTCCACGTGGAAGTTCACGCGCTTGACGGGCGAGAAGTCCGCGTCGATGAGCATGGCGTTGATGGGCAGGGCTTCCGGCTCGCGCCGCTCCGCCGCCTGATAGCCCCGGCCGCGCTCCACGCACAGCTCCATCTCCAGCGCCCCGTCCTTGTCCAGGGTGGCGAGCACCACCTCCGGATTGAGCACTTCCACGTCGGCGTCGGGCTCGAAGTCGCCGGCGGTGATGATCCGGGGCCCCTGCGCCTTGAGCCGGAGAATCTTGGGCCGGTTCACGTGCAGCGCGAACACGACCTTGCGGAGATTCATGATGATGTCCAGCGTGTCCTCGGTGACGCCCGGCATGAACGAGAATTCGTGGAGCACACCCTCGATCTTGGCCCACGTGGGTGAGGCCCCGTGGATCGAGGAAAGCAGCACCCGCCGGTAGGCATTGCCCACGGTGAGCGCGAAGCCCGGCTCGAACGGCTCGATGGCGATCTTGCCGTGCTTGCGGTCCTGGGCTTGCCATTCGTGACGGGCGGGCATAGCGAGCTGCGACATGTAATCCCTCCTGGGGTGATCGGGGGCCGAAACCCCGAGCCGTGACTATACCATAAAGCCTTCTCGGGCACGGTCTTGCGTGCCACCCGGCGCGGAGCGCCGGAGAAGTTGACCCGTGGCCAAAGTGCCCTCAAAATGGAAGAAAATGATGGAACGACCTTGGTTCGTCAAGACCTGGGCCGATCCCTCTGGGCAGCGGGGGAGCGCCGTACGAGCCGTGCTGGGCGCGCTGGCCTGCGTGCTCGCCGTGTTCCTGGCGCTGCAGTCCTTCTGGACCTTCACCGCCGCGCCCGCCGTGCAGGCGGGACCCCGGCTGGTAGAGATTCCGCCGCATCAGGGGCTCACCGACATCGCGGGCCGGCTCGACGAGGCAGGCGTCATCCGGAGCCCGCTGGGCTTCATGCTCCTCGCCCTCGCTCGCGGCACCGCGCGCGGCCTCAAGGCGGGCGAGTACGAGATTCCGCAGGGATCGAACACCCTGGCCGTGCTCGGCCTCCTCGAGGGCGGCCGCGTCCGGCAGCACGCCGTGCTCTTCCGCGAGGGCAGCTCCCTCACCGAGCTCGCCCGCATCCTCGAGACCGAGCGGCTGGCACGCTCGGAGGACGTGCACCGAGTGGCGCGCGATCCCGTCTTCCTCAAGACGCTCGACATCCAGGCGGAGACGCTCGAGGGCTATCTCTATCCCGACACCTATCAGTTCGTGAAGGGCATGACCACGGAAGAGATCCTGGCGCGCATGGTGGCCCGGATGCGCGATCAGATCTCCCGCGAGGTCCTCGACCGGGCGCGGGCGCGGGAGTTCACCGTGCATCAGGTGCTCACGCTGGCGTCGATCATCGAGAAAGAAGCGGTGGTCCGGACCGAGATGCCCCTCATCTCGGCCGTGTTCTGGAACCGCCTCAAGCGGGACATGCCGCTGCAGGCGGATCCCACCGTGCAATTCGCGGTGGGGAAAGACGGCAAGGCGCTCACGCGCGCGGATCTCCAGGTGGACTCGCCGTATAACACCTATCGGCGGCAGGGCCTGCCCCCGGGCCCCATCGCCGCCCCCAGCCGGGCCGCCATCGAGGCCGCGGTGAACCCGCCCGCGGTGGGCTACCTCTACTTCGTGTCCGTGGACGACCGCCACCATCACTTCTCCACCAGCCTCGCCGAGCACAACGTCGCCGTCGCGCGGTACCGCATGGCGAAAGCGCGCTGACGCGTCCTTGTCAGGGTGGGACTCGGGTGCTATAACCGACCCGATCATGTCGCCGAGCGAGGAATCCAGCATGCTGTCGGTTCCGTCGCGGCCGGTGGCGCTGCCCTTCCGCCCCGCCGCCGGCGAGCGCTTCCCCGCTCTCTACCGATTCGTGCGCGAGCTGTGCCGGCCCGCGCTCTCGCGCTGGTTCGACCTTTCCATCGAGGGCGTGGAGCGGCTGCCGGCCGGCCCCTTCATTCTCGCCGCCAACCATCACAACTATCTCGACGGCGTGGTGCTCGGCGTGGCCGTTCCGCGACCCATCTCGTTCGTCGTCATGCCGCGCGTCTATCGCGCGAGCCCGCTGCACCCCGCGTTTCACCGCCACATCGGGTCCATCCCCGTCAATCTGTCGCGCCCGGAGCCCGGCGCGATCAAGCGGGCGCTGCGCGCGCTGGACGAGGGCCACATCGTGGGGATTTTCCCGGAGGGTCCGTTCAGCCGCGAAGGGCGGCTCATGCCCGGTCAGCCCGGCGCCGCGGCGCTGGCCCTTCGCGCGGGCGTGCCCGTGGTGCCCACCGCCGTGGTAGGCACCTTCGAGGCGCTGCGGGGCCGGCGCTTCTATCTGCCCCGCCGCCACCCGCTGAGCGTCCGGTTCGGCGCCCCCCTCACCCTGCTCGGTCCCCGCCGCCACGGGGCGGGCCGCGCCGAGCGCGTGGAGGCCACGCGCCGGATCATGGTGGAGATCGACCGGCTCCTCGCCCGAGCCCGCGCGTGACCGAGACGGGCGGCACCCGCTGGGGCGGCCGCTTCGCCGAGCGCATGGACCCCGGCGCTCAAGCCTTCACCGCCTCCATCGACTTCGACCGGCGGCTCTGGCCCTGGGACATTGACGGGAGCCGCGCGTGGGCGCGCGCGCTGGGGCGCGCGGGCCTTCTCACCGAAGTGGAGCTGACCGCGCTGCTCGCGGGCCTCGACGCGGTGCGGGCCGAGCTCGAGGGCGGCGCCTTCCCGTTCCGGCGCGAGCTGGAGGACATCCACCTCAACATCGAGCGCCGGCTCACCGAGCTGGCGGGGCCGGTGGGGGGCAAGCTCCACACCGGCCGCTCGCGCAATGACCAGATCGCGCTGGACGAACGGCTCTACCTGCGCGACATGATCAGCCACGCGGAGGGGGGAATCCGCGAGGTGCAGGCGGCGCTGCTGGCCCGCGCGGAGCAGCACATGGGCGCCCCCATGCCGGGCTACACCCACCTGCAGCGCGCCCAGCCGGTGCTGCTCTCGCATCACCTCCTCGCCTACGTCTTCATGCTCGATCGCGACCGGCAGCGGCTGCGCGAGTGCCGCGAGCGGGTGAACGTGCTCCCGCTGGGGGCCTCCGCGCTGGCCGGCGCCGCCTTCCCCATCGATCGCGAGGCGCTCGCCCGCGATCTCGGCTTCGCCGCGCCGTCCGCCAATAGCCTGGACGCGGTGAGCGACCGCGATCATCTCATCGAGTTCCTCGCCGCCGCCGCCATCCTCGGCATGCATCTGTCGCGGCTGGCCGCCGATCTCACCCTCTGGACCACCAGCGAGTTCGGCTTCGTCGAGTTCGACGACAAGTTCGCCACCGGTTCGTCGATCATGCCGCAAAAGAAGAATCCCGACGTGGCGGAGCTGCTCCGCGGGAAGACGGGACGCCTCTACGGCAACCTCACCGCGCTCCTCACCGTGATGAAGGGTCTGCCGCTGACCTACAACTCCGACATGCAGGAGGACAAGCACCCGCTGTTCGACACCGTGGACACGCTCGAGGCCGTGCTCCGCGTGGTGCCTCCCATGCTGCGGACCTTGACCTTCCGGCTGGAGCGGATGCGCGAGGCGGCGGGCGCGAACTTCTCCACCGCCACCGACCTCGCCGACTATCTGGTGCGCAAGGGGCTCCCCTTCCGCGAGGCGCACGAGGTGGTGGGCGGCGTGGTTCGCCACGGGCTCGCGCAGGGGCGTGAGATGCTGGCGATGTCCCTGGACGAGCTGCGCCGCTTCTCGCCCCTCATCGGCCCCGACGTCCACGCCGCCCTCACGGTGGAGGCCTCGCTGGCCGCGCGCGCGGTGATCGGGGGGACCGCCCCCGACGCGGTCAAGCAGGCGCTGGCGCGCGCCCGCGCGCTGGTCGGGCCCGAGCCCCGCCGGTGAGCCGGCGCCCGCGCTTTCTCCTCGCCGTCGCGATGGTCGCCGGTCTCATCGTGGCCGGCGTGGGCTGCGGCAAGAAGGCCCCGCCGGTGGCGCCCGAGAAGCGGCTGCCCGCCGCTCCCACCGCCATGTCCGCCACCGTGGAGGCGAATGCCATCGTGCTCGACTGGAGCATCCCGAAGACGCGCGTGGACGGGACGCCCCTGCGCGACCTCGCCGTGGTGCGGCTCCACCGGCGCGCCGAGGGCGAGAGCGAGCCCGCGAAGTCGGCGATGGTCTCTGCGCGCCAGGTCGTGGGCTGGGACGAGGTCGCCGCCATCAAGCTCGACGCGCCCGGGCCCGCGGTGGTGGCGGGGAACTCCATCAAGTGGATGGACCGTCAGGGCCTCGTCGTCGGGCGGCGCTACATCTACGTCGCCACCGTGGAGGACAGCACCGGGCGGTGGAGCGCGCCCTCGGAGCGCCTGTCCGTCCTCTATCTCGCCGCGCCCCGGCCGCCGCAGGCGCTCGCGGTCGTCGCGGGCGATCGCGAGGTGCGGCTCACCTGGGAGCCGCCGCCGGGCCTCATCGACGGCAGCCCGCTGCGGGGCGAGCTGACCTATGTGATCCTGCGTGGTACCGGCGCGGAGGGCCCCCTGGCCGCCGTCACCGGGGAGCCGGTGCGAGACACCCGCTATACCGACTCCGGGCTCGACAACGAGTCCCTCTATCGCTACGCGGTCCGGGCGGTACGCCGCGAGGGACCCGCGGCGGCTTATAGCGACGCGTCGGCGTCGGCCATGGCGACGCCGGTGGATCGCGCCGCCCCCGCGCCCCCCACCAACCTCGTCGCGATCCCGTCGGCGTCGGCGGTGCGGCTGGCCTGGAACGCGAGCCCGTCTCCCGACGTGGCGAGCTACGTGGTGTACCGGGCCACCGGCGATGGGGCGTTCGCCCGCATCGGGACGACGACGGCGATCAATCTGGTGTTCACCGACCGCGAGGTGACGGCGGGAACGCGCTACCGCTATGCGGTGACCGCGCTCGACGCGGCGCGCGCACCCAACGAGAGCGCGCGCTCGAACGTGGCCGCGGTCAGCATTCCCTGACCCGGCGGGCCCGTCAGACCTCGTTCGCCCAGACCTCGGCGGGATCCTGGCGGCGGCGGAGGAGGCGCAAGGTCCCGTCGGGCTCCAGCATGACCTCGGGCGCCTGCGGGTAGGAATTGTAGTTGATGGTGGACATGGCGGCGCAGTAGGCCCCCGCGCCGCCCACCACCACGAGATCGCCGATGCGCGGCATCGGCACCCAGCGCGGCGCCAGCGCCTCCGGATCGCCGGGGGCGGGAGTGAGGATGTCGCCCGACTCGCAGCAGGGCCCGACGAAGACCACGTCCGCCGCCGGCCGCGCGGGGGCGCCGTCGGCGGCCATCAGCACATCGATGGGGTGCTGCGCGCCGTACAGCGATGGGCGCGTGACCTCGGTCATCCCGGTGTCGAGCTTGGCGAAGCGATAGCCGCCCTTGCCCGTATCCGCGACGTCGATGCAGGTCGCCACCACCGCGCCCGCGCGCGCGACCAGGAAGGTGCCGGGCTCGATCTCGAGATGCGGGGTGCGCCCGGTGCGCTCGCGGAAGCCCATCAGCTCCCGCCGCACATGGCCGCCCACGTCCGCGAGATCCACCGAGGGCTCCTCCGGCATCCGGCCCACCTTGAAGCCGCCGCCCAGATTGACGCTCACGACGTCGGGGAAGCGCGCGGCGAGATCGAGCGTCATCCGCGTCACCCGCTTCCACACCTCGGGGTCGGTCCCGGAGCCGATATGCGTATGCAGCCCGCGGATGGTCACGCGATGGCGCGCGGCGATGCGCAGGACCTCCTCGAGATGCTCGTGCCAGATCCCGAAGGAGGAGCCGGGGCCGCCGGTATTGGTGCGGTTGGTGGCGCCGCTGCCCAGCCCCGGGTTCATCCGCACGCTCACCGGGGACCCGGGCGCGACACGCCCGAACTCCTCGAGCTGATGCAGCGAGCAGGCGTTGTAGAGAATGCCGCGGGTCAGGTGCTCGCCGAGCCGCCGCGACGGCGCCTGGGAGGTGAGCTGGATGGCCTCCGGCTTGAAGCCCGCACGCAGCGCGCGCTCCACCTCGAAATCGCTGGAGGCGTCGAGGTGCAGGCCCAGATCGCGGAAGATGGCCAGGATGCCCGCGCTCGGGTTGGCCTTCATCGCATAGCGCAGCGTGAAGCCGAAGGGCGCGGGGAACGCCAGCGCCTCGCGCGCGGTCGCCTCGAGCGTGGCGCGATCGTAGACGTAACAGGGTGTGCCGAAGCGCTCGCGCACCTCGGCGGCGCGCGCGTGACTCAGAAAGGGCACCGCGGGCGTCGCGGACGTCGGGCTCATGCCGAGGATGATAACCCAAGGGCTGCTTGGCTTGAAGAGCCTCGCCACTTGGTGCTAGAGTCGGACGAGTCCTCGCGGATGAACGCACCGAAACACGGAGGATCCGCCATGCGCCCCATGTTCCAGGGCTCCATCGTCGCCCTCGTGACCCCATTCCGGAACGGCGCCGTGGACGAGGCCAAGCTGCGCGACCTCGTCGAGTTCCACGCCACCAACGGCACCGACGGCATCGTGCCCTGCGGCACCACCGGCGAGTCGCCCACGCTCAACCACGACGAGCACAAGCGCGTGGTGGAGATCGTGGTGGAGACCGCGGGCGGGCGGCTGCCGATCATCGCGGGGACCGGATCCAACTCGACGGTGGAAGCCATCGATCTCACGCGCCACGCCAAGCGGGCGGGCGCCACCGCGGCGCTGGTGGTCAATCCCTACTACAACAAGCCCACCCAGGAGGGCCTCTACCGTCACTTCCGCGCCATCGCGGAGTCGGTGGACCTGCCGATCATCCTCTACAACATCGCCGGCCGCACCGCGATCAATGTGGAGACCGACACGCTGGCGCGGCTCGTCAAGGACTGCCCCGGCATCGTGGGGGTGAAGGAAGCCTCGGGCTCGCTGGACCAGATGACCCAGGTCATCCTCGCCTGCGGCCCGGACTTCAGCGTGCTGTCCGGCGACGACAACCTCACGCTCCCCCTCATGGCGGTGGGCGGGCGCGGGGTCATCTCCGTCATCGCCAACCTGGTGCCCAAGGTCGGCCTCTCCGTCTCGCGCAGCGGCGCCGGC
>Ga0134123_10003449_pt1 | contig 10291 bp, 9 predicted proteins | sample KB303_FD_96460 | JGI IMG/M metagenome (GOLD analysis project Ga0134123, IMG submission 96460) | Terrestrial soil microbial communities without Nitrogen fertilizer from Kellogg Biological Station, Michigan, USA - KB3-0-3 | ecosystem: Environmental > Terrestrial > Soil > Unclassified ...
ATGAAAAAGTTTGCCATGGCCTATTTCCCCCCCGCCTTAGCCTTGCTCTCGGCGGGCGGCGCGTTGGGAGCAAGAGAAGTTTCCTCTTCAGGCTTTACAGTCTTGGCGACGACCTGCACGCCGGGCTTCACTTTTTGAAGTCCTTCCACGATAACCTTTTCGCCCGGCTTCAGTCCCGAATCGATGATCCAGACATTGCCGACCCGTTCGCCGGCTTTGACCATGCGCTGCTCCACCGTAGCATCCGGCTTGACGACCATGACGCTGTAGAGCCCTTGAATCTCCTGCACGGCGAGTTGCGGTACAAGCAGGGCACCCTCCTTAACGTCGGTTACGAACCGGGCTTTCCCATACTGGCCTGGGCGCAGAATGCGCTCAGGATTAGGAAAGCTAAACTGCCCGGTCAGGGTGCCCGTGCTAGCGTCCACCGCCCGTTCGATCGCATCGAGACGACCTTTATGGTTAAAGGTGGTTCCGTCTGCAAGAATCAGCTCGACGCCGAATTTTTTCTCAAGGGACTTATCTTTATCGGCGCTCGCCCGAGCGAGTCTGAGATATTCCGCCTCGGCGATCGCGCAACGGAACAGGATCGGATTGATCTGCGAGATTGTGTTGAGCAGGGTATTTTCACCGCGTCCCACCAAGCTGCCGACCTTTTTTTGTGTCGTACCGATCAGTCCATCCACCGGTGAATTGATGGTCGTATAGGCCATATCGAGTTTGGCCTTTTCGACCAGCGCATCGTAAGCGGTAACCTGAAAGCGTGCGGCCTCTTGAGCCGACAATGCATTGTCCAGTTCCTGTTGACTAACGGCTTTCTCCGCCGCCAAAGGTTTGTATCGCGCAACGTCGTTGTTGGTTTTGTCGAGGCGAGTTCGCGCAGTCGATAGATTGGCCTGCGCTTGCGATAGCGCGGCTTCAAACGGTTGCGGATCTATTTTGTAGAGGGTTTGCCCCTTTCTGACAAAAGAGCCCTCGGTGAAGTTGACGGAAGTAAGATAGCCTTCCACACGCGCGCGAATCTCAACGTCCTCTGAACCAAGCGTACTCCCGACGAGCTCGATGTAGATCGGAACATCTTTTTGCACGACCTCGGCAACCGTCACCTCTGGCGGTGGCGGCGGGGGAGGTGCTTCTTTTGCGCATCCAGTAATTGCGGCGAGGCTTACAAAGAGAACAAGAGCCGCTGCGAAAAGCGTCGACCGGCCGCGAGCCGACCTGACAAATTCAAGGTTCACGTGATCCTCCCAAAAAACGCTTTAGAATCATTTCCGACGGCCAGCATTGTAGTGGGCTCAACCCGGCCGATCTTCACCGAACCGGCAAGCCAAGAATCCGAGTTTTAAGTTATCGAAGTCGTACAACTATGGGTATTGGACTTTGGTCCAATAATAGAGGGAGCAGAGTCAACATACAGATAACGAAGAGTTGTTTTTTGGCCGCAATTCACTCGGAAGCTTCGGTGTGCGACTCGCAGGCGCTCTGAGCTTGCTGTAATCGGCGGTCGGTGGGGTGGAAAGTATCGCCCCGATATTCTTGTTTTTGAAAATTTTCCAGAATGCGCACCCAGATCCAGCAGTCCCATCCGAGCTTTTTCCAATACTCTAGCCCGATCCGATCCGCTTCAAGCTCTTTCTCGGTGGGATAGTTGTACAATCTGATGTACCATGGCAACCCGACACTTTGACCCGAGGCCCCGAACGAGAAATTGCCGCCAGTGAACCAGCCAAAGACGTTTTTCGTCGCATGACCGGCCGTCTCGTGTGCGATCTCATGAGCGATAGTCTGCCTGAGCAGCCATAGGTACCCGGGCTGTTTCAATGCCAGCGCCGCGAGCTTATAGCTGATATAGATTCGCCCGTTCCCGACGCTCATACCGAGTAGATCTTGGCGCGGGAAATCAGACAGGAAGAATTGGTATTTGGAAAAGTCCTCACGGTCCTCACTCACCATCACAACCTGCGCCGCTTCGGTTCGGACCAATTCTCTGACGCGATCGTCGACCACATCGGGAATTTTGAGCTGCATGGAACACGACGCCAGCATCCACCACAGGCTTAGCGGAAGAATTTCCCGCGCTCTCTTGAGCAGCTGTTTTGTCATTTACCCTTTGTCGGTTTCGAGCCAGGCGCGTGCCTTGGCAAGATCCGTCGGCACGAAGTACTCGACTGCCGCGCCGCGAAATCCCTTGGCAAGAAAAGCACATATTAGATCGCGCCACTGCTCCTCACCAACCACGGCGATCTTTGCGATATTTTGATCCTGCTGGGTCATGAAGCTGATATCGCCCCAGTTGCCTTCACGTTTCCAGCCAAGAAAGTCATCTAGCGCAAATAAGGCGCTGATCTTTCCCCAACGTTGGATGGCTTTCAATGCCACAGCTTGTATTTGGGACACTTCAGATCTATCGAGCTCGCCACTAATTTTTACGCTGATGATGGGACCGGTGGCGTCGAGAATGGTAAACGACATTTCGCCTCCGTGAGTTCCGCTCCCCACAACAATGGAGCAATGGAAAATTTCCGGTAATCATGACACACCGATTTTATCGACCGTTGTTGTCTTTGCGCGTGATTAACACCCAGCAATTTTAATCCTGTGTTCTCGAGCTCGATCATTTCCCAATAGACAAGAGCGCGACAATCACCGGACCCCAAGCGGTCAGCAAGATATTGCCGACGGCATAGGGGACCGTATAACCCAAAGCCGGGAGTTTACTGTCCGCCTCGTCCTGAAGGGCGCGCAGCGCAGCGGTCATGGTACCGGCGCCGGAACAAGCGCCCAAAAGGATGACCGGGTTCATCTTCAAGACATACCGGCCGAACAAAATCGCTACCAAGTGCGGCAGGATCGCTGCGAAGAGACCAACGAAAACCAGGCTGATGCCTGACTTCTGCAACCCAGAAATAAAACTTGGCCCTGCGGTCAAGCCGACCACACCGATGAACACGCTCAAACCGACCGTATCAAAAACCCACATTGCCGCCTCGGGTATACGCCCGAATGCCGGAAACACAGAACGAAGCCAGCCAAATACAAGGCCCATGATCAGCGCGCCGCCGCTGGCGGTAAGCGTGATCGGCAGCCCGGCGACGGACACGGACAAAAGACCGACAAGCCCGCCGATAAAAATCCCCGTCCCGACGAAAATCATGTCGGTTGCGCTGCTGGGCCAGTCGGCATAACCGAGCACGGCTACGGCGCGATCGACGTCCCGTTTGGCGCCCACGAGGCTAAGCACGTCGCCGCGGTCGAGTTGAGTCGAAGGCGTGATAGGGATCTCCTCTCCTGCGCGTGTGATCTTGCGCAAAAAGACGCCACGAAATTCGCTTCGCCATGGTTCCAATTTTACTAATTCTGCCAACGGCTGTCCGATCAGACATCGATTCGTCAGCACCACATCTAACACCTGCAGTGGAAAATCGAGCAGCTCTTTATCGTTCACTTCAGGACCGACTACACTACTGCGCTCGACGAAAACTTCGGCTCTCGCCATGACGGCGACCACGTCATCGCGGCGGACGACAGTACCGGGTTCGGGCTCAACGATGGCGCCCTCGCGACGAATGCGCTGGATGAACACTCGCGTTTCCTGCGGCATCGCTTCTAGCTGCGCGATGCTCTTATTGACAAGCTGTTCATTCGTCACTCGGTAGGCACGCACATCGAAAGAACGTGAGGGAGAAATGATTCCCGGCTGTGCCTCCGGCCCGCCGGAGACCTGTGCCTGCATTTTCTTGGCTTCGTCCTTGAGATTCACTCCCATCAATTTCGGTCCGACTTTGGGAAGGAACCACACGACTGCAGTGGTGCCGACAAGATAGGTGACGGCATAGGCAACCGGAATATTGTTTTGCAGAACAGTTTTGGCTTCTGCCGAAAGCGCTAACCGGTTAATCGCATCGCCCGCCGTGCCGATCACTGTCGACTCGGTGAAGGCTCCAGCCAGTAGACCAGCCGCCGTGCCAATGTCATACCCGAAGAGTCTTGCCGCCACGTAGGCGGTGATCAGGCAGGTTGTGCATAAGACCAACGTGAGTGTCATTTGCGAAAGCGCATCTCGTTTTAAACCGCGAAAAAATTGCGGCCCGACTTTGTAGCCGGTCGTAAATAGAAAGAGATCAAAAAAGACCGTTTTGACCAGCGGCGACACTTTTATATCGAACTGTCCGATCAGGACACCGGCGAAAAGAGTACCGACAACAGTGCCGAGGCTGAAACCAGCGATTTTGATCTGGCCGATGGCAAAGCCAATTGCAAGGGTGAGAAATACCGCGAGCTCTGGATTCTGTCGCAGGGCGGTGACCAGGGAATCCATCGGTGTTTTAACCGTGTGTGTTACGAAGTCGCTTGACCTACGTTAAGCCTCATATTGCAAGCATGTGCTTACAAGGCCCAGCATGCTGGGCCGCTACAGACCGTGTAACCGGCACAGTTCCGTCTAAAAAAGTTCCATCCGTGTATTCGCGGCTAACATTTTCTTTCTCCGTGAGTTGCCTTCCGACGACGGCTTTTGTGCTTTAAGCTCGACCTTAAGACCCTCGCGAGACAGGTTGAATTTTCGTCCGGCAACGGTCGATACGAGGCTTATTACCACACCCTTCTCGTTTTTCATCGTCGCGCTGGAGCCGGCGCCGGTGTCTGCGTCCTTTTCGTCGAGCTTTTGATAGTTGCCGCTGAAGTCAGCAGGGCTTTGCAAATTGAACACTTCACCTGAGAGCTCCGCAGCGGTGATGTTCTCATCGACGTTACGAAAAAGTCCGTTTGCCTGAAACGTGAAAGGAATTTCTTGGCCTTGGTAAGTCAAAATTCCGTCGCCCCAGGAGAGCCCAATACCGGGAGCCACCATTCTGGTGGTGATCTTGATCGTGCCCGCTGGCTCCGCCGCTAACGCCGACAAATTGTTCGACACCAGCAAAAGGGTTCCGGCAACCAGTCCGAACAGTTTGCGGCTCATATGCTTACCTCCAACCCAAGCTCAGCGAACGAAAATCCTTGGCCCTCCGGTGCCGAGTTTGTAGCGAACTTCGACCAGCGCTTATATTGGACTTTAGTCCAATAAGCTAGAACTGGGCGCTGACTATACGGGAAGGATTGTCCGTCGAAGCGAGACGGGGATTGGCGATTTCCCAGTGACGAAAACCCGAATGCAGCAGCTGATCGATCTCAGGTCATCCAACAGCAGGCTGGTTGACAAAAATGCATCATCATTCCGGGCAAGCTAGCGCGACCCGGAATCCAGTAGTTTTAAAATTTTTATCCTGCGGCCTAGTAAAGGGCCGGTATGACAGCAAAAAGCCGGATGATCTATTGAAAACAGTTGATTCCATGACTAGTGGTTTGCTGTATTTTCCGCTTTTTTGCCATTTGCGATACTGCGAAGAGCATCCGCCATTTCTCGGCTCAGATCGGCGACAGTTTCACTCATTGCCGCCACAGATGCTTCTGTCGATTTGTTCTTCGCGGGCTGCGTCAAATAGCTCTCATTAGAGATCACGATCTTTCTTGCGTCATCGAGAATAGTCCAACGAGCCCACAACTCGACTTCCTCCTGTTTAGGCTCGAAACGGAGTACGTCCACCTGGACTTGGTAAGTCGGCCGTTGGCTCCTTTCCCAGGGATAGGCCGCAATTCGGTCGATCTGAAGCAAGATTGACAGATTTTGCGAGAGCACTCGCGAAAAATTTTCTTCCAGCGGCTCCGCCCAACGATCATTCTCGGCAATGGCAAGGCGGTTTTGCGAAATTCGCGTGACCACTTGCTCGCGATCGAGATATCCGGGAATCTTGATCGGGCCGATCCCCAGAAAAGCGACGTTAGGAGGAGGGCTATCCTCCTTCGCCGTCGAGCCTGTGCGCGGCAGAGAAGTCAATGCAAAAAATCTTGACGGGTCCGGCCTCGGCTCAAGGGACAAACAACCTGCAGAAATGAAGCATGCAAGCAAAATTATCGACCAGAGTTTTTTACAGGTCATCAGTTTTCCTTTGACTCTGGCTTCCCGAAGATGAGCGCTCTCGGATTACGTTCCAGATACGAAGTTAACGCTCGCAACGATCGCGATGCCGCGGAAACCTCTTTCAGCCCTTTGACCAATTGATAATTGACCGTCGAGTCCTGATCACTGATGGTCTCAATGTTGGTTACCGCCGCCTCTGCCCGTTTCATGGTCTCCTCGGTTTGCTTGAGCGCGTCCGCCGCCTGTTTCAATGCGACACGAGTGTCTCCGGAGGTCTGCTCCAGATCGGTCGACAAGCTTTTAATATTTTCATTCATCGTACCGGCGAGATCGCCAATCTGCACCACCGCGGCGTCGAGCTTGGGCATGGTCTGCTTGAGCGAGTGAATAGTTGCCTCAAGATCGGGTGAATTGACGGTGTGTCGGATGCCGTCAACGGTTTGGTCCAGGGAAGCGATCAGTCCCCTGAAGTCGATTTCGTCGAACTTGTTCACAATCTGAGTCACCGCATCCTTAGCCTGCTGGAAGGCGGTCGGTACCGTGGGGATTTCCGGGTATTTGTTGTTGCCATTTTCTTTTTGAACAAGGTTGATCGGACTACCGGGAAAAAAATCGAACGAGACATAGAGCAGTCCTGTCACCAGACTCTCCATCTCCAGTTGCCCTCGGAGGCCTCGATCCACGATGACCTTCTGTAAAGCTTCGCGGTCCACCGCAGCAGCAGCGGCACGGACCGATCCCCTCGAAGTCAATTTTTCCAAGTCGATTTCGACGATGACCGGGATCTTGTTAAGTTCTGCGCCTTGATCGAGCTGTAACCTGATGTCCTTGACCGCACCAATTTCTACGCCCTTGATTTTTACCGGTGCGCCCACCCGCAGGCCGTTCACCGACCCGTCGAAATAGAGCACAAACTCTTTAGTCTGGCGAAACAGCCGTCCCGAACCGAAAACTACGATTGCGATCACGATCAAAGCCATGGCGCCAATAACAAACGCGCCGATCAAAGCCGGGCTGATTTTTTTATTCATGACTTCTCCTTCTCTCCCCGCCGTAGGAAAGCCCGCACCTTGGGATCAGGGCAATGTTCAAAAAGCTCCTTGGGATCGCCGCTGGCGGTCATGGTCTTGGCATCGGGATCGAGAAACACGCTGTTGTTGCCGATCGTGAAGATACTCGCCAGCTCATGAGTTACGACGACCACGGTGGCCCCCAAGCTGTCGCGCAGTTCAAGAATCAATTCGTCGAGCAGCCGGGAGCTGATTGGATCAAGGCCCGCCGAAGGCTCGTCGAAGAAAAGCACTTCGGGATCGAGCGCCATGGCGCGGGCCAGGCCTGCTCTTTTCTGCATGCCGCCACTGATTTGGGAGGGATAATAATCTTCAAATCCCTTAAGACCGACCAGCGCAAGCTTGAGCGAAGCCGCCTCCCGGATCTCGTTGGAATTTAACCCGGTGTACTCTTCCAGCAGCATGCCGATGTTTTCCGATAAGGTCATGGAGCTCCACAGCCCGCCGGTTTGGAAAAGCACGCCCATCCGCCGGAGTAATTCTTGTTTTTGAGCGGGCTCTGCTTTAGTGAAGTTCTGATCGCCGTAAAAGACGTTTCCCCGAGCCGGTTCAATGAGACCGATCATGTGTCTTAGTAAGGTGCTCTTGCCGCTGCCGCTGCCGCCCATGATGATGAAGACATCGCCGCGATTGATCGCAAAATTGAGATCGCGCATGAGCACGAAGCTGCCGAACGCCATCGTGAGGTCTTTCACGGTGATGTGGGCATTCGCGCCGTTGCTACCCATTGGTTTTACGGCCATTCAGATTCCAAGGATGTAAAAAACCACGGCGAAGCTGCCGCAGGCGACCACAATCGCGACGATCCCTGTGACGACGGCCGATGTCGCTGCATCTCCGACGGCGGAAGAGCTGTTGCCGCATTGCAAGCCCCTCAAGCAACCGGAAAGCGCAATCAGCACGCCGTAAACCGAGCTTTTGAAGACGCCGCCCAAAATATCGGTAAGCGTGATCGCATTCACCGTCTCTTGAAAATACGTAATCCAGGATAAATCCAGCATGCCGACACCGATGACGGCGCCGCCCAGCACCCCGACAAAATCGGCGTAAAGGCACAACAGCGGCATCATCAGGATAAGCGCGATAACTCGGGGAAGAACTAAAAATTCCAGCGGCGAGAAGCCGGCGGTGGTGAGCGCATCGACTTCTTGCGTCACTTTCATCGTGCCGAGCTGGGCAGCGAATGCGGCGCCTGTCCGTCCGGCCATGATAATTCCGGTCATCATGGCACCCATTTCGCGCATCATGGCGATGCCGACCAGATCGGCGACATAGATCTGGGCGCCGAACTGCTTGAGCTGCACCGCGCCGACAAAAGCGAGGATCACGCCGACCAAAAAACTGATGAGAGTTACGATCGGCAGCGCCTGCGCGCCGCACTGCTGGATCAAGAGAAACAGGTCCGACGCCCGATAGCGCGCCTTCATTCCGAAAAGGCGCACAGAACTGATCGTCATTTCCCCCAAGAAACTGAGCATTTCGGTCAGCGAACCGGCGACACCGATCGCCGTGGTGCCAATGCGTTCAAGGACCGATGCCTCTGTCAATTCCCTGCGTGCCCCTTTTCTCTCGGGCACGGCTTCGGCGAGAGCGAGCAGTTTCTGCACCCCGGCCGGCAATCCTGCGCGGTCCATTGGGATTTGTCGCTGGCGGCACAATTCGGAGAGTTGAACCAAAAAAATCAATACACTGCTGTCCCACGAGCCCAGCTTGCCGGCATCGAATGCGACGGATCGCGCGCGGCCCGTTTCCAGCTCGCGCTCCACCAAAGTGGCCGGAGGAACCCCGCTACGCAATTGCCAAACGCCGCAGAGTTGGACGTTCAGAGTAGAATCGCCCGCGAGGGTGAACGATACCTGACTGTTTTCTGCCATTTTAGAAACGCTTCAGCCGCGGCGGATACCTTAGTACGAGCGAACAATCTTCATGGCGACGTTGTCAAAGTCGTTCTCGAGCACCTCGGCGGGATCCAAGACCGCTCGCGACTTGATTGACCAGGCAACTAAACCTGTCCAACCCGTCTGATGACTGGCGCCGATTCCGGCGCCGTTATCGCCGTGAAAGTATTCGTAGAACAGAATCAGGTCGCGCCAATAAGGGTCGCGCTGAAACTTTTCTGATCCGCCGTACACCGGACGAGTGCCGTGTTCGCCGCGCAAAAAAATTCGGCATAGACGTCGAGCGATTTCATCCGCGACTTCCCATAACGTCATCCAATGCCCGGAACCGGTAGGACATTCAACTTTGAAATCGTTACCATAGTAGGAGTAGAGCTTTCTCAGCGATTGGACCAAGAGTGCGTTGACCGGCATCCAGATCGGGCCGCGCCAGTTCGAATTTCCGCCGAAGAGCCCGGTGGAAGATTCCGCCGGTTCGTAATCGACACGATAGCTGCCCCCCTTGATCGAGAAAACATAAGGGTGCTCTGCGTGATAGCGCGACAGCGCCCGAATACCGCAGGGACTTAAAAACTCCGACTCGTCGAGCATCCGTTGCAATATCCGGCGCAATTTTTTTGCGTTGAATGGAGCGAGCAGATGTCGGCCGCCTACGCCTTTCTCCAGGGGATGGTTGATCTGGGTCATAAGATCCGTTTTGTGTCGCGCGAAATACCCGGCCCGTTCGCGAAACGTCGGCAGCTTTTCGAGCACTTCTCGGGAAAAAATCGCTGTGGCGAACAGAGGGATCAGACCCACCAAGGAATGCACCTTCAGACGCATCGATCCGCCGTCCGGCAAACACAATACATCGTAAAAAAATCCGTCCTCCTCATCCCATAACTCATCGTTGTGAAGACCGATCCGATCCATTGCCACGGCGATAAAAATAAAGTGCTCGAAAAATTTGCATGCCAGCTCCTCGTACACGGCATTGTGCAGTGCCAATTCCAGAGCGATGGTCAGCATGTCCAGGCAAAACATCGCCATCCAGCTCGTCCCGTCCGCCTGCTCGATAAAGCCACCCGTGGGTAGCTCGGCGCTGCGATCGAAGACGCCGATGTTGTCCAACCCCAGAAATCCGCCTTCGAAGACGTTATTTCCGAACGCATCCTTGCGATTGACCCACCACGTGAAATTCATCAGCAATTTGTGAAACTGGCCCTCAAGAAAAGCTCGATCGCCTTCGCCGCGATACGATTTCTCCATGAGGTAGATCTGCCAGATCGCCTTGCAATGTACGGGCGGATTGACGTCGCTGAAGTTCCACTCGTAGGCGGGAATCTGCCCGTTCGGATGGAGGTAGACCTGATTGGTCAGTAATCGAA
>Ga0134123_10003450_pt1 | contig 10290 bp, 10 predicted proteins | sample KB303_FD_96460 | JGI IMG/M metagenome (GOLD analysis project Ga0134123, IMG submission 96460) | Terrestrial soil microbial communities without Nitrogen fertilizer from Kellogg Biological Station, Michigan, USA - KB3-0-3 | ecosystem: Environmental > Terrestrial > Soil > Unclassified ...
AGGTGGTGAACCAGACCACCAACACGACCAACGAGGTGGTGAACCAGACCACCAACACGACCAACGAGGTGGTGAACCAGACCACTAACACGACCAACGAGGTCGCTGGGACCGTTGATGGGAGCGGGGCCCTCACCACCGCGAGTGATGGGGGCATCGGTTCGACCTCCCGCAGTTCGCTCAATCCGAGTCCGAATGACGGGACCGATGCGACCCCGCGGCGCGGAGGTTCAACGATCCCGCGATCCCAGCCGGCCCGATGGTGGACGGTCAGGGGCTCCACGGAGCCTGCTCTCGTAGCCGGGTATGTGCTCGGGCCGGGATCCGAGGAAGAGCTCGAGTCCGAGACGGATCCGTGTGAGGTCGATCAGCGATTGGTCTGTCTCGGGATCCTGTACGGCCTCGGTGATTTCGGGGATGCGGGAGCCGAAGTGTTGGGCGTCCTCGTCAGGACTGGTACCGGCGCCATCGGCCTGATGGTACTTGTCGCGGCGCTCGCGATCGGGGGTTCCGCAGCACTCGCTGCGTCATCACGCGAGTCGAGCTTCGCCACGCGGGCCAACTGACCGAGGCAAACGTTGAGTTACCGGACAACCGCCGTAGCCTTCTGGTTCCGGATGGCGAGGGGATGGTCGCATGATCATGCTCCCCAGGTCTTCGGGCTCGCTCTCTGTTGCCTCTTCGTCGTGAGCTTTCTCGTTCTCGCCGGATCCGTCCGTCCGGAAGGTAAAACGAAGTTCGGCATCGCTCCCCTCCCGCGGGATCGGCCTGAGCGAGAGGGACAACACCTCGTCGCGTACACGAACCGGGTCGGCGGCTACGCCTTCGTCCATCCGTCAACCTGGGATGTCACGGAGGCGGGCGGGCATGCCGAGCTCGTGAGTCCCGATGGTAGCGCGGTGCTCTCCTTCGGTGGGAGCCACACGGCGGGGGAGCCCGGGATCGTAGCCACGTTGTCGGGAACCCTGAGCAGATCCGTAGCCAAACCGGTGATCGTCGGCACGACGTGGGAACGGATCGCCGGGCTCCGGTCGTTCCTCGTGACCGGCACGGCCATGGATCGGGGATCACGCATGCGATTCCTCGTGATCTCGATACCTGGGGAGCGACCAACCTACGAGATCTCGATCATCGTGCCTGCCGGTTCGGCGCCGACTCGGATGCTTCCCCGGGTCGAGCGGATCGTCGCCTCGTTCGCCATCCTGAGTGATGCGACGCCGGGTGGGGTCGACGTCGTTCGCGGCTGATGTCGCCAGGGTTAGTGCACACGCCCTCCCTAGAGGCTGCGCCGCGAGGGGTCGGGCTGTAACTCCTGCTAGCGGAACGCCTCCGGCGGCGCTGCCCGATCCCGGGAGGATGTTCGGCGACCTCGTTGACGCACACGAAGGCGTGAATCCACCACTTCTCCGTTTCCTCGTCGATCTCGCCCTCGCCCACGACGAAGCTCGAGTTCAGCCAGCGGTAGCGGTCGTGCTCCGTCAGCAGTTCGAGCCGCGCGATGATCGCTCGGCGCCGCCCGTCTGCTCCTGGACGCTCTGCCCGTGGACGGTCAGGAGGATGTCGGCGTCGTCCGTGGTCCGAATGACGCCGCGCAGGTTCGGCGTCCACACGCCGTCCTCTCGTCTGCGCGGGGCATTGGCCCATCGGACGGTTCCTTGCAGCACGTCTCCCGAGACCGTCCCATCGCCCGAGCCGAACCCGCCTTGGTATCGAGTGCGCTCGGTTGGATAGCTGCGTACTGCGCTCTACGTAATACACCCGCCCTTCGGCCTATTGCCCGACATTCGGCATCCGCCGTAGGCTCGCGATCAATCATCAGCTACTGACGTCGAAAGGCGCTACGGAGGACGAATGGGCGCGGCTTCTCTAGGACGTGGTCAGGCACCCATCAGCCTGATCGTCATCGAGTCGGTTGGGATCGTTCGGGCCAGCCTGCGGCTGGTCTTCGCCGCCGATCCTGATCTCATGCTCCTGGGAGAAGCCGAGGATGCGGACGCGGGACTGGAGTTGGTTGTGTCCCTTCGCGGGCAGGGCCTGCGACTCGCGCTCGTCGGGCTGGAGCTCGGCGGAGATCACGACTCCTTCTGGCTGATCCGCTCGCTCCGCGAGCGGTCGCCCGAGCTGATCATCCTGGCGACAGGTGCCGATCTCCACCGGGGCGCGATCTCACAGGGCTTGTTCGCCGGCGCCGACGGATTCGTGCACAAGAACTCATCGCCGGAGCGATTCGTCGAGGCGACCAGGCGGGCGGCGGCGGGCGAGGTCGTGCTCGAGGGTCTCCCCCGCGGCGCCCTCGGCGGCATCGTGGAAGGTGTCGAGAGCATGGAGCGGCAACGAGCTACCACACCGATCCTGACCGACCGGGAGAAGATGGTCCTCGCCGCCGCCGCGGACGGCCTCACGGCCCGCGAGATCGGCCGGCGTCTCGGGGTGAGCGAGCGCACGGTGACGACCCACCTCAACCACATCTACCGCAAGCTGAACGTGAACAGCCGGGTCGCCGCATTGTCGGCGGCCTGGGGTCTCGGCTTGATCACGACGCCGGTCGTCAGTGTGGTGTCACGAGGCGTCGAACGGGTCCGCGAGCCGGAGTACGTCGCGGCAGCAGGCTAATTCCTCGTCCCCCGGATCCGGGTCGACGAACAGCGACGGCGGCGGCATCAGCATACCGACCTTGCTCCCGCCTGATCGCGTAGACGGATGTTCGTACGCAGGTGCTTCGACCGCGTAGACACCATTCCGGATACCGCCTCCGCAGCGACCGTGGCTAGCGTCGTCGCTGGCAACGTGGGATCGCCGGGCGACGTCGCGGACGCGAGGTCTTCCCGGCCTTCACGTCGGGAAGGAGGTGAAGATCTTCATGCTGCTTCAGGCCTACACCTTCGTCCGGGTGAGCGCCGGCGACTTCCGCTCGCGGGTGCACGACCGATTCGTCGAGCTCACGCATAGCGAGACCGGGGCCACGGCGGCCGAGTATGCGCTGCTCGTCTCGCTGATCGCGATCGTGATCGTGGTTGGCGCCTTCGCGCTGGGCAACGCGGTCAACGACCGGCTCCAGAACACCGCGGACTGCATCGACACAGCCAGCGGCGCTCCTTGTTGATACCCCGCCTGGCTTGAAGAGTGGCTCCGGCCGCTCTCTCTTCCCCGCCAAGGGCGGGGATGAGATGGAGGTCGGAGATGGTGTGGAGACAGGGATATCGAAACGTGAGGCGGCGCGGCGACCGTGGTGCCGTTGCGGTGGAATTCGCACTGTTGGTGCCCCTCCTGGTCGTGATCCTGTTCGGGATCATCTCCGTCGGGATCGCGCTCTTCCGAGTGGTGAACTACACCAGCGCGGCCCGTGAAGGAGCGCGCTACGCGGCCGTGCACTGCCGGCCTGAGGCTGCCGTGTGCACGCAGGATCTGATCGTCGGGCGGGTCACGCAGGCCGCCAACGGGAACCCGGTCGGTCCCGGGACTCCGATCGCAGACCGAGACTGCTCCGTCACGCCGGGAGAGCCCGTCACGGTCTCTTGGGAGCAGACGGTTCCCGTCCACATCCCGCTCGTACCGGATCTCACGTTCACGATGACGGTCGCGGGGACGTTCCGATGCGAGTAAGGGTACGGCTCCGCGACGATTCCGGCGCGACCGCGGTCATCGTGGCGATCCTGGTCCTCGTCCTGGTGGGGATGCTCTCCCTCGCCGTGGACGGTGGGATCCTGTGGGCGAAGTACCGCGTGGTCCGGACGGCCAACGATGCCGCCGCCCTGGCGGCGGCGTACTCCTGTGCGACCGGAGAGGGGCTCGCCGCCGCCGAGACCGCCGCGGACAGCATCGCCGCGGCGAACGTGGCCAACGCCGCCTCGACGCAGCCTGGAACCTACCCACAGGGATGCGTGGTGGAGGGCGGTCAGGTCACCGTCTACTTCGGCGGCGAGCAGGCATTGATGTTCGGACCGGCGATCGGGGTCTCCTCGCCGAGGCCCGTCGCGGCCCAGGCGACGGCGTTGTGGGGAGGCGCCGGCGGCGCCTCGAACGTCGCGCCTCTTATGTTGTCGCTGGATCGCCTGTCCGACTGCGACATCCCCGATGGTCCGGATCTGGTCGTCGGCGTGTCCAGGTGCTTTTTCTGGTGGGACAACGGCACGCGCAACAACACGACGGCACTTACGAACGCCGAGTGGGGCCTGGTCGACCTGACCACCTGGGGCGTCGAGCCTTGGGGAGGCTGCGGCGGCAATGTCAGCCAGAGCGACGTCGGCAACTGGATCACGAACGGATACCCGGGCTCGCTCCTCATCGACCCGTCGCCCGAGTACGTCTGTCGGGGGAACGGCTTCCAGGGGAACGCACTCAACAACGACATCAATGCGCAGGTCGGCGAGATCCTCTTCTTCCCGGTCAACGACCCCCAGCAGCAGGTGCAATCGGGCGGCACGTTGTGTCGGCCGGACGGAGTCGATGGACCGTGCACCGTCCAGAAGTACGCCATCGTCGGTTTCGCGGCGCTCGAGGTGGTGCACGTGTGGACCGGCCAGAACGCGCAGGCGATGTGCGGTCAGATCGCAACGAACAACGGCAGCCTTCGCTGCCTCGAGGCCGTGTGGCAGGGCTTTCAGCCGGGCGGCCTCACGCCGAACCCGGCCGTCCCGAACCTGGGGCTGTTCGCCGTCGCGCTCATCGGATGAGATCGAGGAGGAGATGAACGTGAAGAGAGGGGTTCTCAGCACGGTGGTGATCGTGTTGCTCGCGATCGCCGCGGCGAGCGGTGTCTTCCTGTTCATGAACACCGTTCGCGACCGAGCGCACGAAGGCCGGGTGACCGTCGACGTGCTCGTCGCCACACAGGACATCCCGGCCGGTCAGGAGCTCGATCCGCTCATCGAGAACGGGGCCTTCCGAACGAAGCCCGTGGACGGAGCGGACCTCCTGCCGGGCGTGATCACGGACGTGTACCAACTCCGCGGCCAACGGACCGCCTACCCGATCCTGGCCGACGAGCAGATCGCCGGCGCCAGGCTCGCGGGTCCACTCCAAGCGGGTGGCGGGATCCTCGGCATCCCCGACGGCTTCCAGGCGGCCGCGATCACGCTCGAGCCCCAACGCATCGTCGCCGGCGCCCTGCAGCAGGGAGATCACGTGGAGGTGTTCGGCACCTTCAGCACGCGAGGCAACGGTAGTCAGACGACACATGTGGTGATCGATGACGCGCTCGTCCTTGCCGTGTCATCGCCCGAGCAGGAAGCGACCTCCGCCGCGACGGCAAGCGTCACGGCGACGCTCGCGGTGACGCCCGAGCAAGCCTCGCTGCTGATCCTCGCGCAGGAGCAGGGCCACGTCTGGCTGACGCTCCTGCCCCCGAACCAGTCCGGCGTCGAGGTGCCGCCGGCATCGCTGAAGGCGCTGCGATGACGGATCCGCGTGTCGTGGCGGTAGGGGGCTTGCCCTCGTTCCCCCCGGAGGTCGCGCGAGCGTTGGGGGCCTCCCCGGACGCCGTGTCGTGGCTGCCCTCGATCTCGAGCGCACAACGAACGATCGCGGAAGGAGAGCAGGCCTTCGACATCGTCGTGCTGGCGCCGTCAGTCGGCGACGACGAGGCGATCGCGCTGGCAGAGTTCTCGGCCAGGGAATCCGCGGCCACGGCCGTGCTCCTGGTCCGCGACGTCCCGGTTGACGGGTCGTTCCCAAGGCTCGTGCGGGGGGGCGTTCGCGACGTCGTTGATCTGACGAAGGGGAGGAACGAGTTCAGGGAGGCGCTTCGCCGGGCCGTCGAGTGGAGCAGCGGCATGCGCGGCACTGCGAGCGCCAACGGCTCGCGGGGACGAACCGGCGTCGTCGTGGCGGTCTTCTCCACCAAGGGCGGGACCGGCAAGACATTCCTCGCGTGCAATCTCGCGGCCGCGCTGGCCGAGCGCTCCGGTTCGCAGGTCGGTCTACTGGACCTCGACCACGATCTCGGCGACGTGTTCGCGTACTTCGGCGCGGAACCCAGCCGAACGCTGCAAGAGCTCCTGACCCTGGACGACACCGCCGACGCCGAAGCGGTTGCACAGCTCGGCACCCCCCTCGCGAAGGGCATCACCGGATTCGGCTCTCGGCCGGACCCGCGGGCCGAGCCGATCCCCGGAGCCGCGATCGCAAGGATGCTGAGCAAGCTGAAGGACGCCTTCTCGTTCTGCGTGGTCGACGCCACGTCGGAGTACTCCGATCATGTCGTGGCCGCGCTCGACCTCTCCGACTCGATCTGCCTGGTGACGGGGCTCGACGCCATCGGAGTGCGTCACATGTCGATCGCGATCCAGACGCTGCAGGACCTGGGGATCAGCCGGGAGCGACTTCACTACGTTGTGAACAGAGCGGACAGCAAGGTCGACCTCACGATCCAGGACATCGAGAGGCTACTCGCGATCCACGTGGACAGTCGGATCCCCTCGAGTCCGCTCGTGCCGCGCTCGATCAACCAGGGCAAGCTCCTCTGGTTCGACAAGCGCCGCTCCGACGTCTCCAAGGGCGTCGAGGCGTTAGCGGACCTGCTCATGGCGAAGCTCACCCCGGAGGCCGTCGTCCCCACGAACGGCGCTCATCGACGGAGGAGGCGATAGGCGATGTCACTCGCAGAGCGACTCTCGCGGGAAGAGCGGCCCGATCGGAGTGTCGAGGTGCGCGACCGGGTGCAGGAACGACTCGTCGAAGTGCTCGGCGCTCGCCTGTACGACGATGCGATGTCGGACGGCGACCTTCGTCGGCTGGTCGACACCCGGTTACGCGAGCTTCTCGGAGAGGAGCAGGTGCCGCTCTCGATCCAAGAGAAGGCCCACATCATCCAGCAGATCGGGGACAACATCTTGGGCCTGGGGCCTCTCGAACCGTTCGTCCGCGACCCGGAGATCACCGAGATCATGGTGAACGGGCCGCTCGCGGTCTACATCGAGCGCGGGGGCAAGATCCACAAGACGGAGGCCGAGTTCAAGAGCGAGGAGGATCTCAGGCGGACGATCGACAAGATCGTCGCGAGGGTCGGTCGGCGCGTCGATGACTCCTCCCCGTACGTCGACGCCCGCTTGGCCGACGGATCGCGAGTGAACGCGATCATCCCGCCTCTTGCGGTCAAGGGCTCGGCCCTCACGGTTCGCAAGTTCTCCGCCGATCCATTCACCGCCAAGGACCTGGTCGACTTCGGGACGCTGACTCAGCAGCTCGTCCAGTTCCTGGAGGCCTGCGTCCGTGGTCGACTCAACATCCTGGTCTCCGGTGGAACGGGAGCCGGGAAGACGACCATGCTGAACGTGCTGTCAGCGTTCCTGCCGGAGGGCGAGCGCATCATCACGATCGAGGACTCGGCGGAGCTCCGGCTTCAGCAACCACACGTCGTCTCGCTCGAGTTCCGCCCACCCAACATCGAAGGCGAAGGCGAGGTCACGATCAGGGACCTGGTCCGAAACGCCTTGCGCATGCGGCCGGACAGGATCGTCGTGGGCGAGGTGCGCGGGGGCGAGACGCTCGACATGCTGCAAGCGATGAACACGGGCCACGACGGATCGATCAGCACGATCCACGCGAACTCGCCACGCGACGTCCTCTCACGCCTCGAGACGCTGGCGTTGATGGCCGGCATGGATCTCACCGTGCGGGCGCTGCGTGAGCAGGTCGCGGCCGCGATCGACGTGGTCGTGCACGTCGCTCGCCTCCAGGACGGGGTCCGCCGGGTGACGAGCGTGACGGAGGTCGTGGGCATGGAGGGCGATACCGTGACGATGCAGGACCTGTTCCTGTTCCACGTGGAGGGCGGGATCGACGAACGTGGCCGCGTCCGAGGTCGACTGGCATCGACGGGGCTGCGTCCGCACTTCCTGGAACACCTTGCGGAACGCAATGTCCAGCTGGATCCCTCGTGGTTCGCGCCTCCGGCGGGGATGGAGCCGTGGTGAACCGACGCTCGTCGGCGCTCGCGAGGCTCGCCTGCATCACCCTGCTCGGAATGGCGGCCATGGCCATCCCCCCGCGCGATGCGGTGGCGGCCTCCGGCATCTCGATCCGCGACGTCGACATCTCGGAGTTCCCGACGGTCCGACTGATCGTGAGCACGCGGGAGGCCGTCGAATTGAGCGAGGGGGATGTCGAGGTCGTGGAGAACGGCCTTGGGGTTGACGTTGGCGAGGTGCACCTCCTCGGCGAGGGCGATCGCGTCGACGCGGTGCTCGCGATCGACGTCTCGAACAGCATGCGCGGAGGCCAGCTGAGCACGGCCTTGGCCGCCGCCCGTACCTTCGTCGCGGGCGTCCCCGCGTCGATGCCGCTCGGCGTCGTCACGTTCTCGGACGAGCCAACGATCCTGTCGCCGTTGGCGGAGGATCGAGCGTCCGTTCAGCGAGCGGTGACGTCGATCGGGACCTCGACGTCGGCGGGGACGGCGCTCTTCGATGCGGTTGCAACCGCTGTGGCGATGTTCGACACCGAGTCCAACGTCCAACACAACCTCATCCTCGTCACCGACGGTCGGAACACGACGGGAGATGCCGACCTCGCCGGGGCGGTGGAGGCGGCCCAGGCCGCCGGCATGCACGTCTTCACGATCGGGCTGGCGGGACCGGCGACCGACGAGGCGACGCTGCGCACCCTGGCGCGAAGCACGGGAGGGACGTACGAGGCGATCTCGCCCGATGAGCTCGGTGCCGTCTATGCGGGGCTCGCGCGCGAGTTCAGCAGCCAGTACGTGGTGGAGTACCGATCGAAGGCGCCCCTCGGGACGGCGATACAGACGTCCGTGCACCTTCCCGTAGGATCGGCGTCGGTCGGGTTCCTGGCGCCGGGCGCGTCCGGGCTCGGGACCGAGACCCAAGCGATCGCCCAGACGTCAGGGTTCTGGGCCGGGTCTCTCGGGATGGGTCTCATCGCCGGGCTCACGTTCCTGACGGTCGGGGCTCTCGGTCTGACATCGCTGCGGCTGGATGCTCGGCGCAGACGCCAACGGCAGCTGCGTTCGCGACTGATACCGCAGTCCGTCGAGCACGCCTGGGACGCGGAGCCTGCGACGGGCGGCGATCGGCGCGCGAGCATGCCGAGCCAGCTCACGCACGTCGCCGATCGCCTCGTGGGCGGGAGCGGCTCAGGCCAGCGGCTCGCCCGCCGGCTCGAACATGCCGGATGGGCGATCGGAAGCGGCGAGTTCCTGACGATCGTCGTGTCCGTCGTGCTCCTGTTCGGTGTCCTCGGTTTCGTCCTCGCGAGCACGTTCGGGGCACTCGCCGGAGTCGCGCTCGGGGCGTTCGCGCCGTTCGCCTTCCTGTCGAATGCGGCAGGTCGGCGGCTGGCGGCGATCCAGGGTCAACTTGCGGACACGCTGATGGTCATCGCGAGCTCGATGCGCGCGGGTCACAGCTTCCTGCAGTCGCTGGACTCAGCGGCCAAGGAGATCGACCAGCCCGCGGCGGGAGAGTTCGGACGCGTGCTCCGCGAGATTCGGCTCGGCCGTGACACCGATGACGCCCTCGACGCGTTGGTCGAGCGCGTTGGGAGCCAGGACCTCGAATGGGCCGTGACCGCGATCGAGGTCCAGCGCAAGATCGGCGGGAACCTCGCCGAGGTCCTCGAGACCGTCGCGAACACGATCCGCGAACGGGACACGTTGCGCCGGCAGATGCGGGTGCTCTCGGCGGAGAGCAGGATCTCCGTCGTCGTGCTGACGGTGTTGCCGATCCTCATCGCGATCTATCTGATGATCGTCAACCCGCAATATCTGCGAATCCTCACCACGACGACCGCGGGCAAGATCATCTCCATCTCAGCACTCGTGCTCATGGGTATCGGGTACCTGTGGATGAAGAGGATCGTGAGGCTCGATGTCTGAGCAGGCGTATGTCGCGTTCGCGGTTGTCGGCACCTTCGCTGCCGTGCTGCTCGCCGGCGTCACGGCGGTCACCGTGTCGCGCACCCGTCGATCGGCCCACGTCCTGCAGAGCCAGCTCGAGAGCGCGGGGATCCAGGCGGGGCACGCAGGTGCTGTTGCGTCGTTCTCCCAGCGCGTCATCGAACCGGCGATCACGAGGTTCTCCAGCACCGCGGCTCGCATCACGCCCGCCGGGCTCCGAAGGGGCATCTCTCGACGTCTCGTGCTCGCCGGCAGTTCGGGACGGTGGACGGCCGAGACGTTGCTCGCCATGCAGCTCGCCCTCACGCTCGCGTTCGCCGTGCTCGGATATTTCATCGGGATGACCGGCGACCCGCACGTCCTCGGACCCTTCTGGATCCCGCTGCTGGCGTTCGTCGCCTACGTCGCTCCGGTAGCGGCGCTGGACCGAAAGGCGC
>Ga0134123_10003451_pt1 | contig 10289 bp, 5 predicted proteins | sample KB303_FD_96460 | JGI IMG/M metagenome (GOLD analysis project Ga0134123, IMG submission 96460) | Terrestrial soil microbial communities without Nitrogen fertilizer from Kellogg Biological Station, Michigan, USA - KB3-0-3 | ecosystem: Environmental > Terrestrial > Soil > Unclassified ...
CGGCTACCGCCACTATCTCAAGGTGCTCGGCGATCGCGACCCGGGCGATCTCGACCTGTCGAGCATCCGCGGCATATTCAACGGCGCGGAACCCATCTCGGTGGAACTCGTCGACGAGTTCATGACGCGACTCGCCCCGGTGAAGCTGCGTCGCTCGGCGATGTACCCGGTGTACGGGCTCGCCGAGGCCACGCTGTCGGTGAGCTTCCCGCAGCCGCACGGCGAGGACTACTCCTCTATCGCGGTCGATCGTCACACGCTCAACGTTGGCGTGGCGCCCACCCCGCTCGCGGCCGAAAACGAGAACGCGCTGACACTGATGGCCGTGGGACACCAGATCCCGTACTGCAACGTGCGGATCGCCGACGACCAGGATCGCGAGGTGCCCGATGGGCACGTCGGGCACATCCTGATTTCGGGCGACAACGTCACCAAGGGTTATTACGAAAACCCGGAGGCGAACGCCGCGGGTTTCACGGCGGACGGACGTCTGCGCACCGGTGACCTCGGGATGATGAAGGGCGGTCACCTCTACATCACCGGGCGCGCCAAGGAGATCATCTTCGTCAACGGGCAGAACTACTACCCGCATGACATCGAGAACATCGCGATCCGCGCCGATGACATGGAACTCGGCAAGGTGGTGGCCGCGGGAGTGCGCCCGAAGCATGGCAGCACCGACGACCTCATCATCTTCGTCCTGCATCGCATGGACATGAAGGAGTTCCTGCCCATCGCCATGCAGGTCGCGCGGCTGGTCAATGAACACACCGGCCTCGAAGTCGCGCACGTGGTGCCGGTCAAGCGCATTCCCAAGACCACGAGCGGCAAGATCCAGCGTCACCTGCTCGAAAGCGACTACGTCGACGGCGTCTACGACGCCGAGCTCAAGGAACTCGCGGCGCTGCGCGCGCAGCTCGAGGCCGCCGGCGGCGCCAAGGCCACCAGCGGCGACATCGAGCGGCAGCTCAAGGACATCTGCGACACCGCGCTCGAACGCAACATCGCCGTGGACGACAACCTGTTCGAGCTCGGCGCGAGCTCGCTCAAGCTGATCGAGATCCACGAGCAGATCGATCGCATCTATCCCGGGCTGGTGGACCTCACGGAGTTGTTCGACTTCCCGACCATCAGCGAATTGTCGCGGCACCTCGAGGGCAAGCTGGCCGCGACGGCCTGATTTCAGGTCCGGCTGCCGGCGACCCCGCTGTCCACACGCACGGGGTCGCGATCGGCTGTCACTTCGCGCGGCGCTTCGTTCACGGCCTTCTGCGCTTCGAGACGCGGCGCCGTGGCGAGCGGAGGAGAACGATTCGACCACCACGCCACCGCCAGCAGCAGTACTAGCGGCAGAAGAACGGTGATGGCTGAGCGGTGGTAGACGAACATGTGTGCGACCTTTATGTGTCGCAGGCTACTCGCCCGGTTCCACGAAAAAAACATACAAAATCGAATTCACTGTAAAGATTTACTTTACAATCCCGGTCCCATGGATCAGCTGCAGGCCATGCGCGTATTCACCAGGGTCGCGGACCTGGGCTCATTTGCCCGTGCCGCCAGCACGCTGGATCTTTCCCGGGCCATGGCCTCGAGCTATGTAGCGCAACTGGAGAAGCATCTCGGCACCCGCCTGCTCCACCGCACCACGCGCAAGGTGTCGGTCTCGCCGCAAGGAGCGGTATATCTCGAGCACTGCCGGCGCATCCTCGCGGAGATCACCGCGGCCGACGACCAGCTGCGCCTGGCGCGCGATCGCCCGAGCGGCCGTCTGCGCGTCGACGTACCGGTGGCTTTCGGCCGGTACCTGCTGCTGCCCGCCATCCCGCAGTTCACCCAGCGCTATCCCGAGGTGGCGCTCGAAGTGCGCTTCAACGACAGCTATGTCGACCTGCAGACCACCGGGGTCGACGTGGCCGTGCGCGTCGGCAAGGTGCGCTCGCCGGACCTGATCGCAAGACCGATCTGCAAGTCGCGGCTGGTCACCTGCGCCTCCCCCAGGTACCTGGCGCACGCCGGCATGCCGCGCAGCATCGAAGAGCTGCACAAGCATCGCCTCATCGGCCACCTGCGCGGCGATTCCACGCGACCGGCCGAATGGGCCTTCAAGCAGGGCACAGGCATCCGCAAGGTGCGCCTGCCCATGGCCGTGTCATTCAACACCGTCGAGGCGCTGTCGATCTCGGCGCTCGATGCCCAAGGCATCGTGCAGCAGCTGGACCTGCTGGTGGGAAACCAGATTGCCGAGGGACGGCTGGTCGAGGTGCTGAGCGAACACTCCTGCGAAGGCCCGCCGCTCAGCGTGGTGTATCCGCGCGCCACGCAGCACCTTGCGCGCGTGCGCGTGTTCGCCGAGTTCGCCGCGGAGCTGATGCGCACCTACGAGGCGCGCATGCACCGCGAGCGCAAGCGTGATCGCTAGGCCGCAGCTCGACGCCTGGCGGATCTGCAGGATCTGCATTGGCGCATTCGGCATCCAGTTCGGCTTCGCGCTGCCGCAGGCCAACGCGACGCGCATCTTCCAGAACTTCGGCGCCAGCCTCGAGACGGTACCGCTGCTGTGGCTCGCGGGCCCGATCACCGGTCTCATCGTGCAGCCGCTGGTGGGCTACTACTCGGATCGGACCTGGACGCGCTACGGCCGGCGGCGCCCCTACTTCCTCGTCGGCGCCCTGTTTGCCGCCTGCGCGTTGATCGCCATGCCCAACGCGACCGCGCTGTGGATTGCAATGGTGACGTTCTGGCTGCTCGACGCGTCGGTGAACTTCGCCATGGGCCCGTACCGCGCGTTCGTCGCCGACCAGTTGTCGCCCGAGCAGCGCTCCACCGGGAACCTCGTGTACATGTCCTTCGCGAGCATCGGCGCGGTGGTGGGCAGCCTGCTGCCCTGGGCCATGACGCGACTCGGCGCACCGACGCAGGCCGGCGCCGGCGAGATCAGCACCGCGGTCAAACTGGCGTTCTACGTCGGCGCGGCGTTGCTGGTCGCCGCGGTGTGCTGGACGGCGTTCAGCAATCGCGAATATCCGCCCGAGACGCTGCGGCAATTCGACGATGCCGCGGTCGAGCCGGTGACCCGACGCTCGGTGAGTCGCATGCGCCGCCACGCGCTCGCGTGGATCGGCGGCGGCGTGCTCGCATTCCTGGTGGCGTGGCTGGCGCACGCGCGCCCGGCGTTCTACGTGCTGGTGCTGGCCAGCGTGGCCTACGGCGCGTTCGTGTTCGCAGCGTCGCGGCACCAGGGCGAAACTGCATTCACCAGCATCATCGACAATCTCGAGTCGATGTCCGCATCGATGCGCTGGCTCGCGGTCGTGCAGTTCTGCTCCTGGTTCAGCCTGTTCACGTTATTCATCTACACCACGCCCGCGGTGGCACGCCTGCACTTCGGCAGCGCCACACCAGGTTCGCCGGCCTACGAATCGGCCGCGAACTGGGTGGGCGTGCTGTTTGGCACCTACAACGCGCTCGGCGCGCTGGCCGCGCTGGTGATCCCGTCCGTGGTGCGTCGCCTCGGCATGCGCCGCGCACACCTGCTCAACCTGTGGATCGGCGCCGCGGGGTTGCTGTCGATGCTGCTGATCCGCGACCCCGGCTGGCTGCTGGTCTCGATGATCGGTCTCGGGTTCGCCTGGGCTTCGATCGTCTCGCTGCCCTACGCCATGCTCGCCAACAACCTGCCGCCGCAGAAGATGGGCGTGAGCATGGGCATCTTCAACATCTTCATCGTGATCCCGCAGCTGCTCACGGTGAGCGTGCTCGGCTGGATGCTCGAGACCTTCGCCGGCGGCGATCCGTCGTTCGCGTTCGTGATCGCCGCGGCCGGCTGGCTGCTGGCCGGGCTGGCGGTGCTGCGCGTGCGCGACACCGCCACCCGGGATGCCGCGCCGCCAATCTAGTTGAGCAGTAGTTAGAGCGCTCGGAAGCGCACCGCGAGGCCGCCGCCGGGCGCGAGCGCCGCTGCGAGGCGATCCTTCGAGGTCACGCGGCGTTTCTCGATGACCAGCGCCGTCGGATTGGCGACATAGTCCGCGTCGGGGGCGTCGCGGTAGATCTGCGCCTCGTAGCGTTTGCCCGGCTCGAGGAAATCCAGCGCGATGTCGAGCTGGCGGGCGTTCTCGTCGGTGGTAGCGCCGAGATACCAGTCGGCTGCGCCACGCTGCTGGCGTGCAACCACCACGTAGTCGCCGATCTCGCCCTGCAGCGTGCGCGAGGTCTCCCAGTCGGTGGGCACGTCGCGGATGAACTGTAAGGCGTCGGGTCGCTTCTCGTAGTTCTCGGGCAGGTCGGCCGCCATCTGCACCGGGCTGTAGATGATCACGTACTCGGCGAGTTGCGTGGCCAGCGTCGATTGCACGCGTTCGCCGACCAGTGTCTTCCCGAAGGTGATGTCGAAGATGCCGGGCGTGAAATCCATCGGCCCCGCGAGCAGGCGCGTGAACGGCAGGATGGTCAGATGCTCGGGCGGATTGGAGGGCCTTCCCCAGGCGTTGAATTCCTGCCCGCGCGCGCCTTCGCGGCTCAGCATGTTGGGCCAGGTGCGGCGCAGGCCGGTGTCCTTGACCGGCTCGTGGGCCACGATCGAGACACGATTCTTCGCAGCCGCCTCCGCCACCTTGAGCTCGTGGCGCACGCGGTACTGGCCGGCAAACCACTCGTGGCCGATCGATCCGTCGGCGAGCGTGCGCTCGATGGAGCCATTGTTCCTCACGTAGCCGGTCTTGACCACGGCAACGTTGTTGGCCGCGTACTGCGCCATTGCCGCCTCGAGCTGGCTCTCGTAATTCTCCAGCGCGCCCGCGGTCTCGTTGTGGCCAATGAGGCGCACGCCGCGCTGCTTTGCGTAGGCAGACAGCTGCGGCAGGTCGAAATCCGGGTACGACTCGGTGAAGCTGAAGTGCTTGCCGTTGGCGATCCAGTCGCCATCCCAGCCCTTGTTCCAGCCCTCCACCAGCACGCCGCCGAAGCCATTTTTCGCGGCGAAGTCGATGTAGCGCTTCACGTTGGCATTGTTGGCGCCGTGCTTCTCGCCGCTGCCCCAGGTGGACTTGCCGAGATGCATCTCCCACCACACGCCCACGTACTTGCCGATGTGCACCCACGAGGTGTCGGCCAGCTTGCTGGGTTCGTTGAGGTTGAGCTCGATGCGCGAATCCGCGAGCTGCATCGGTGTCTCGCCCACCAGCACCATGCGCCAGGGCGTGGTGAACGGCCCGCGCTTGCGCACCAGCACGCCGTCCGACCACGGCATGAGATCCGCCTTGAGCGTGCGCTCCGCCGTGCGCCGCAGGTTCATGCTGGCGTAGTCGACCAGCGCCGCCTCGTGGATGGATAGATAGAGCCCGGGGGACTGCAGCGTCAGCGGCGTTTCCGCGAGATTCACGTCGAACAGGTGGCCGCGCCGGTAGAGATATTCGTCGCGATCCGGGTTGCGCGCCGGGTACCACCAGGCATCGAAGTCGGCGGCCCCCTTTTCGTCGGACAAGCGGAATTCGGTGAGCTCGTCGAGGATCGCCACGTCGCGGCCGGCAGCGACCTGGTTGTATTCGTAGCGGAATGCAAAGCCGTCGGCGAATACGCGCACCACGAGATCGAACGGCTCGGTGCGCGCGGGATCGGTCCCCGAGAAGCTCACGCGCATCTCGAGGTGCCGGTCGCGCACCAGTCGTTGTTCGCCCCAGGGCTGCTCCCATTGCTGGTCCACCGAACTGAAGCGCGCCTTCGACGCGAGCGTCGCGGGCTGGTTGCCGAAACCCTCCAGTACCAGGCCAAGCCGCGAGCGCGTGATGATCTTGCGTGCGTTCCGCGACACTTCGTAATAAGGACCGTGCTCGTCCGCCGCGACGCACACCGACAGCGGCGATTCCGTCGAAGAGGTGCAGTTGGTGAAGCTGGCCGGCGGGGGCTGCGACGTATCGGCCAGCGCGTTGCCGGCCAGCAGGGAAAACACGAGACCGCAGCTCGCGGCCAGGGACGACTTCGGCATGTTCGGTATGTTCCTGTCTAACTATTGTGGATGTCGGGCGCGCTCAGGCGCCGCAGGATTCACGGATGATCAGCTCGGTCGACAGCAGCTCGGGCCGCGGGTCGCCGGTCCAGTCGAGCAGCTTCGAGACCAGCACGCGGCCCGCCTTCGGAATGTCCTGCTGCACGGTGCTCAGCGTCGGGGTGCTGAGCCGGCTCAGCAGGTTGTTGTCGTAGCCGACCACCGAGACGTCGCGTGGCACCACGCGGCCCGCGCGGTGCAGCGCCCGGATCGCGCCGAGCGCGATCAGGTCGCTGGCCGCGACGATGCCGTCGATGGGAATCTTGCGGCGCATGAGATCGTCGACGGCCGCGGTCGCAGACTCGGCTTCGAACTCCACGCGCCGCACCAGCGCATCGTCGTGCGCGATGCCCGCCTCCTGCAGCGCCTCGGTGAAGCCGCGGAAGCGTTGCGTGGCCTCGGGGTCGGTGCCGCCGAGGAACACGATGCGCTTGCGGCCGAGCTTGATCAGGTGCTGCGTCGCGCGCCGCCCGCCGAGGAAATTGTCGGTGCCCACAGTGCAGTATTTCTGCCCGGGAAACTGCGCGCCCCACACCACGAAGCGTGCGTCGCTCATGGCCAGGCGATTGAATTGATCGTGCAGCACGCCCTGGCCGAGGAAGATCACGCCGTTGGCGCGGCCGGTGGTGGTGGCGTGCACCAGGTCCTCGTAGTTGGCCGGCGTCAGGTGGCTCACGGTGAAGTCGCAGCCGCGATCGCGCGCGGCTTCACCGATGCTGGCGAGCAGTTCCAGGAAGAACGGGTGTGACAGCGGCAGTGGCCGGCCGAGCACCCGCGGCGTCACCACGGTCACGGCGCCCTCGGCGCCGATCGGGCTCGCCGGCATGTGGCGGCGGAATTCGTAGCCGTGCTTGCGCGTCAGCGCCCACAGGCGCTTTTTCTGCGGCGTGCTGATCGAAGGATGGTCGTTGAGCGCGCGCGACACGGTGGACACCGACACCTTGGCGAGTTTCGCGAGCTTCTCGAGCGTCATCGTGCTGGCGCCCTCATCGTTTGATAAACGCATCGACTCCGACCCCCTCTGCTGCAGGCATTTCCTGCGTTAGCGATAACAACCGCGCCGGCCCCGGATCGCGCCTGCGCGCGATTTGACCAAATCACGCAAATTTACGCAAAACGCTGCTGAACTATTGCGCAACATTTTGCAACGTGGGTAGTGTACACGCCATAGCGTCGCTGCAAACGCGGATTTAGCGAACGCAAATATACGCAAACCGCATACAAGGGGGCTCATGAAAACTTGCACTACTCCGGCTTTCACCTCACGCGCGTTGTTCACCATCGTCGGTGGCGCGGTGCTCATCAATCCCGCGTTCGCGCAGGGCAGCGGCGCGCCGGCCAGTGAAGAGCAGCAGGAGATCGTCGTCACGGGACTGCGCGCCTCGCTCGAGTCCGCGCAGAGCATCAAGAAGAACGCCGACACCTTCGTCGACTCGATCACCGCCACCGACATCGGCGCATTCCCCGACAAGTCAGTCGCCGAGGCGCTGCAGCGCGTCCCGGGCATCACGGTTTCGCGCCTGCAGTCGAGCGATGACAGCAACCACTTTTCAGCCGAGCCCGCGACGGTACTGATCCGCGGCCTGACCTTCGTGCGCACGCAATTCAACGGCCGCGACAGTTTCTCGGCCGACGGTTATCGAGGTCTCAACTTCAACGACATCTCGCCCGAGCTCATGTCGGGCGTCGATGCCTACAAGAACCAGACGGCCGAGATGATCGAAGGCGGCATCGCCGGCACCGTGAACCTGCGTACGCGCACGCCGTTCGAGAGCGACGGCCAGGCCATCGCACTCACCGGCCGCGTGAACTACGGCAGCCTGTCGCAGGAGCCGACCTACGAGGCTTCGGGCGTCTACAGCAACAACTGGGAGACCTCAGGCGGCCGTTTCGGTCTGCTGGTCAACGCGGCGTATTCGAACATCGTGACGCGTACCGAATCCGTCAACATGACGCGCATCAGCACGCTGTGCTCCGACTACCCGCAGTCGGGTGGCGCATACCCCTCGCCGGTGCAGGACGACAACGGCAACGTGGTCTGCAACCAGAACCCGGCCGGCGGCACCGGCTGGCTGTACGCGCCCGGACAGGTGAATTTCTCGCAGGTCGACTACGACCGTACGCGTTACGGCGGTGCCCTGACCCTGCAGTACGAGAACGACGCCAAGAACCTGCAGCTGAATTTCACCGCCATCGACTCGAAATACGACAACCCGTGGATCGAGCGCAGCGCCAACATCAGCTGGCCGGTCGGTGCGGGCTTCGGTACGCCGGTGTGGGCGCCGTTCAACGCACCTTCCTGGCGTTCAGTCGACGGCAATCCCTTCACGTTCGGTCCCAACGGCATGCTCACTTCGGGCGTCATCGGTCAGCCGGCCGACGTCGCCGGTTTCTACGAGGGCACCAACGCCGCCAATATCAATCACGGCTCGGCGGTGCCGGGCCTGCCGTTCGTGTACGGCGCCGAGCATTGCGAGGGCCCCTGCATCACCGGCTCCAACGTCAGCGACGAGGCGCGCATCTTCGATCACTCCGAAGAGACCCGCGACTTCTCGTTCAACGTGAAGTGGGACATCACCGAGAACCTGCACAGCAGCTTCGACCTGCAGTACATCAAGGCCAAGACCAACAACTACGACATCCTGGTCGCGGCCAACAGCCTGGCCACGGCCACCTACTCGACCAATGGTGACCACACGCCGGTGATCGCGCTGTCGCCAGCGCCGAACACCAACTACGCCGAAGGCTTCCTCGCCAACCCGCACAACTACTGGATGCAGTTCATCCAGGATCATTGGGAAGACAACGACGCCGACGAGACCGCGGCGCGTGCCGACGTGGAATACGACCTCGGCAGCGGCGGCTGGTTGTCGTCGCTCAAGGCCGGCGTGCGCTTCGCCGATCGCGAACAGAAGGTGCGTTACTCGACCTACAACTGGGCGCCGATCGCCCCGGCGTGGAGCTGCAACGGCCCGGGCTTCAACATCGACAACACCGCGCCGGCCCCGTACGGCGCCTGCGGCGCGAGTACTTTCAATGGCTACCCGGCCGGCATCTGGGAATCGACCAATCTCAGCGATCACTACAACGGCAACGTGCTGAGCGGCTCGGACCTGGTGTTCCTGAATCGCGCCACGCTGCGCGACTACGACCTGCACACCGAGGGCCTCGCCGACCGCAATGTGAACGCGCCGCAGGGTTGGAACCCGCTGTGCGATCGCACCGCGAACGTCGAAGGCGAAGGCTGCTTCACCGCACCCGAGATCCTCGACGTCGAGGAAAAGACCAAGGCTGCCTACCTGCAGCTGAACTTCGGCGGACCGGAGAGCAATCTCGGCAGCGTCAACGTGGTCGGCAACATCGGCGTGCGCTTCGTGCGCACCGAGGTATCGAGCCACGGCCAGGTCAGCTTCCCCACCTCGCAGTGGTACACCACTGCGTTGGCCTCCGGGCAGCAGGGCTGCGACGCCAGCAACAACGCCAGCAACCAGGCGACCGACATCCAGTGCTGGCTGACGCCCGAGTTGCTCGACTACAGCAATGCCGCCGGCGCCGAGAACACGCTCGACAAGAGCTACACCAACGCCCTGCCGAGCCTCAACGTGCGCTTCGGCATCGACGACAAGCAGTTCGTGCGCTTCGGCTACTCGAAGAGCATGTCGCGGCCCGACTTCGGCCTGTTGCGCAACTCGGTGGCGATCAATGCACCGCCTATCGACGTCAGCAACAGCTCGCCGTACCTGGTCAAGAACTCGCAGGGCCAGGTCACCGGCTACAACTTCGTGTTCGCGGCCGAGGCCGGGTACGCGGGCCTGGAACCGGTGGAAGCCGACAACTTCGACCTGTCGTACGAGGCGTATTTCTCGCGCAGCAGCTCGTTCACGTTCGGCCTGTTCTACAAGAAGCTCGACAACATGATCGCCTACGGGCGCGCGGTGCGTGACATCGAGAACAACGGCACGACCCAGGCCGTGACCATCCGCGGACCCAGCAACGATCCGGAAGGTGGCGGCACCCTGAAGGGATTCGAGATCGCCTACCAGACGTTCTTCGACATGCTGCCGGGCGCGTGGAGCGGTCTCGGCGTGCAGGCCAACTACACGCACACCGACCAGGAAGACATCAACAACTCCAACCTCGCGGTGCAGGCGGGCTATCTACCCGGCAGCACCACGGCATTTGGCGGCGGCAACAACACCTCGACGGGCGGCAATGGCAACAACGGCAACCCGCTGTCCTTCACCAG
>Ga0134123_10003452_pt1 | contig 10286 bp, 7 predicted proteins | sample KB303_FD_96460 | JGI IMG/M metagenome (GOLD analysis project Ga0134123, IMG submission 96460) | Terrestrial soil microbial communities without Nitrogen fertilizer from Kellogg Biological Station, Michigan, USA - KB3-0-3 | ecosystem: Environmental > Terrestrial > Soil > Unclassified ...
GCACCCAGGGATCTCTCTCGTGCAGCCTCTGGTACGTAGAGCAGACAGCGTTTTCAGTCGGTCCGTATTCATTGACCAGAGCAGCGTTGGGAAGGTCGTGATAGTGCCTGCGCACGAGATCCGGGGTCACTTTCTCTCCGGCAACCGTCACCGTCCGCAGCGAGGTGAAGCCCTCCCCGGTCATCGCATCGGTCTCCAGGTCGCGGAGAAAAGCGCGGTAGTAGCTCGGCGTGATGATGAACTCTGTCACCCCATGCTGCTGGATCAGAGCCCTCAGCGACTTGACGTCGGCTCGTTCCTCTTCTGTGGGGATCACGATCGTGCCGCCGGAGCTCAGCGTACAGAAGATGTCCTCGACGGAACTGTCGAAGGAAAAAGAGGGAATTTGCAGCGTAACGGTATGCGAGCCGAGACCATAGGCGTCGTTTTTCCAGAGGAGGGTGTTCACGATTGCGCCGTGCGCGACGACGACGCCCTTGCGCCGGCCCGTCGATCCCGAGGTATAGATGACGTAGGCCGCGGCCAGGCCGCCCGTCTCGATGCACGGGTTGACGGGCTCGCTGGGCGACTGGAGATCCATGAAGAAGAGAGAGCCGGTGAAGGACGTCGCCTTGTGCAGCAGGTCCGACTCGAGCAGCAGGGCGGTCGGGCCGGAATCCTCCAACATTCTCCTGATCACGTCCACCGGATAGCCGGGGTCGATCGGCACGTAGGCGGCGCCCGCTTTCAGGATGGCCAGTTGGCCGATGATCATCGCAGGGGAGCGGGAAACCATGAGAGCCACGGTATCCCCCGCGCCGACCGAGAGATCGTTGATCAGGTAACGGGCGAGCCCATTGGCGAGCTCGTTGAGCTCGCCGTAGGTGAGCCTCTTCTGCTGGAAGATGACGGCTGTCGCAGAGGGCTGGACGTCCACCTGGCGCTCGAAAAGCGCGTGCAGGGAAAGGCCCGCCGTCCGCGGGGCTTCGCCGCTGCTGCCGGCAAAAAGGATCTCGGCTCTCTCGCTCTCATGGAGCAGGTCGAGCTCGGCCAGCCTGGCGGCCGGATGATTCATGAGAAACGCGACGGTTCGAAGATAGTGGTCGGCGAGCTGGCCGCCGAGCTCCGCTGCGACAGGGTCGCGGAGCACCAGGCACATCCTGTCACGATCCTGGCTTATTTCCAGGATCCATCCAAGCTCCCGCTCGTTCTCGAATTGTCCCATGTGGTGGGCGTGGCGAAAGCCGAAGCCGACGTTCCTGTGCAATTCGCCAATGCTGGTGTAGCCCAACAGTTGGAGAAGGTTTTCCAGAGAATAGGCACGATGGGAATGGACTTCCCTGAATTCGGAGATCACGTCTTGCAGATACTGGCTGCAAGGGATGGCATCGTCAGGCCTCAAACGAAAGAACAAGGGATTCGACTCCGGCTCCGAATCCCCCTTGAGAGGCGGTACTCCCAACAAGATGGTCTCGCAAGCATCGTACTTGCAGGCGAGAAGCGCCAGGCCGGCGAGAAACAACGCAACCTCGAATTCCGTTGCCGTCTCGGCAGGAAGGAGCCCGGCAGGCAATTGTTTCTCGATCGCCTGACACCGCTTGAGGCCCGGAGTGCCTTCATAAACTCGAAACTTGCGGTCGGTTTCGGGCGCCGATAGTTTCGCCACCCAGTAGGCGTCGCTCTCGCTTCCTATACTCGTAGGCAGCATGTGGTCATCCCCTGGTGAAAGCTGGTGGCAGCTCTGCGAGGTCAGTCGCGGGTCTTCCCGTCTCCTTCCGCTGGAGGCGCCGGCGCAGGACCCCCAGGCCACCGCGGCGTGAGGATCCGCTACATATCCTGGTGCGGCAAGGGCGCGAAGCGTGGCACGCGTCTCGGGATCATGGCTCCTCGCTGGAGATCTTCCCGAACACCCGGAACAGATAGACGAACGAGGGGACGAGGAGCACGACCCCGGCGGCGAGCGCCCCCAGGAGGAGCTTCAGGGTGATCGCCGGAGCGGCCGCCTCCCAGAGAGTGAGGTCTGGCTCGATCAGGTGCGGGTACTGCGAAAACGCCCACCCCCAGATGATCAGCGAGACCTGCAGCACCGCTCCGATCCGGGCCAGGCGGTACCGGCGGCTCCAGAGAGCGAAGAGGGTCCCGAGGGCCGCCGCCGCGGTCAGGGCGTGGAGGCACCACGACCAGGGAGCCCGGATCAGCTCTTCCAGCAGCTCCGGCACCCGCAGGCCGGCCACGGCGAGGACCGCGGCGGCCAGGACGCCCAGGAGGAGCCCGGACCCCAGCGCCCGGCGGCGGAAGTCCTCCCGCAGGTCCTCATCGTCCGCCTCGACCGTCAGGTAGACCGCGGCGAGAAACGCGAACATGACCAGCGCGTAGAGTCCCACGGAGAGCGGGAAGAGCCCCCACCAGGAAGTGAGGAAGACCTCAGCGGAAGTGGCCTCGGCCGGCACCGTCCCGGCCGCCACGGCGCCGAGGATCATCCCGAGCAGCAGAGGCGTGGCCAGGCTCGCGGCCGCGAACAGCCGTCCCCAGTGCCGTTGCGCCTCCCCTCGCGGGCTTCCATACGAGCGGAAGCTGAAGGCGGCGCCGCGCGCCACGATCCCCAGGAGCATGAGGAAGAGCGGCACGTGGAGGATGGTCGTGATCCGCGCGAAGGCCGGCGGAAAGCCGGTGAAGAGCACCACGATGGCGAGGATCAGCCACACGTGGTTCGCCTCCCAGATCGGACCGATCGCATGGGAGATGAGCTCCCGCTGGCGCTCCGCGCGCGGCCCGCGGGCCAGCAGGTCCCAGACGCCGCCGCCGTAATCGGCGCCTCCCGAGACCGCGTAGAGGTCGAGCGCGGCGACGATCACCAGCGCGGCGAGGAGGGCCAGCGCGGCCATCAGACCGGCACCTCGACCGGGCCGCGCTCTTTCGATGGAACGGTCGAGATCACGTGCCGGCGGAGCAGGACGATCACGATCACCCCGAGGGCCAGATAGACCAGCGTGATCGTCGCCAGGGGGACCGCGAGACCCGGCATCGGAGTCAATGCGTCGCGCGTCCGCATCACCCCCTGGATGATCCACGGCTGGCGCCCGAGCTCGGTGACGAACCAGCCGGCCTCGATGCCGAGCACGCCGAGCGGCGAGGCGAGGACCAGCGAGCGGAGGAGCCAGCGCTGGACAGGCATGCCTCGTCGCCGCCACGCCAGGAAGCCGGCCGCCACGGCGAGCAGGGCCATCGCCATGCCGCAGGCGATCATGACCTGGAAGGAGAGATGGACGATCACGGGGTTCGGCCAGTTCTCCCGCGGGATGTCGTTCAGGCCGACGATCGTGGCCTGCGGATCGTGATGGGCGAGGAGGCTGAGCCCGTAGGGGATCTCGATCGCCCAGCGCGTCGTGCCGCTCTCCGGATCGGGGAGGCCGCCGATGCGCAGCGGCGCGCCCTTCCTGGTCTCGAACTGTCCCTCCAGCGCCGCGAGCTTCGCCGGTTGCGTATCGGCCACCATCCGGGCGAGGACGTCGCCGGAGAGCGGTTGGAGCAGGGCCGCCGGGCCTCCGACCCAGAGCGCGATGGCGAGCGCCGCGCGGTGGAACGGGTCTCCCGGATGGCGCAGCAGCACAAACGCATGGATGCCGGCGACCGCGAACCCCACCGCAGCGTAGGCCGCCAGCAGCATGTGCAGGGCTTCCGGAAACGCCGCCGGGCTCCACATGGCGGCGACCGGATCGATGCTCTCCATCTTCCCGTCTACCAGGTCGAACCCGGCCGGCGTGTTCATCCAGGCGTTGGCGGCCACCACGAACACGGCGGAGAGCCCGCCGCTCACCGCCACCACGACCCCGGCCCACCAGTGCGCCCGCGGCGGCACCCGGTCCCAGCCATACAGATAGATGCCGAGAAAGATGGCTTCCGTGAAGAAGGCGAACCCTTCGAGGGAGAACGGCATGCCGATGATCGCCCCGGCGTGCTCCATGAACTTCGGCCAGAGGAGGCCGAGCTCGAACGACAGCACGGTCCCGGACACCGCGCCCACGGCGAACAGGATCGCCGTCCCCCTGGCCCACCGCCGCGTGAGGTCGCGATAGACCTCGCGCCCCGTCCGCAGCCAGAGGGCCTCCGAGACGACCATGAGCACCGGCATGGCCATCCCCACGATGGCAAACAGGATGTGGAACATCAGCGAGATCGCCATCTGCGACCGCGCGGCCAGCAGGTCGGTCATGCCACGTCCCTCTGGGGCCATTCTATCGAGGATCGTTCTTCCCCTCCATGAACAGGCGGATATGTCTATTTGTCTTCCGTGAAACGCTTTGTTAAGCTGGAAAAATACAGCGACCAGGCGCCCTTCCTGCTCGTGCCGACGATCTCGCCGAGTCCTGTGTGCGGTGCTCTCCGTCTGCACGACCTTACTGCGTCGCCGCGGCTCCGCTCGGGAGCCGCGGCGGTTCTACGGGATACAGGACCACTGATCAGGGAGGATCCGATGCCAGTCCAGCCAACCTATCCCGGTGTCTACATCGAGGAGATCCCCAGTGGCGTGCGGACGATCACGGGTGTCAGCACGTCCGTGGCCGCGTTCGTCGGCTCCGCCCGGCGCGGCCCGATCAACAAGGCGGTCCGCATCCTGAGCTACGCAGACTATGAGCGCCGCTTCGGCGGGTTGGACGCGGGCTCGGAGATGAGCTACGCGGTGCGCCAGTTCTTCGCCAACGGCGGCACCGACTCCTGGGTGGTCCGTTTGGCCAGTGGGGCGCTTGCCGCCTCGCGCGGTCTCGAGACCGACACTCCCGGTCAAACCTCCTTGACGCTCACAGCCCTCGAGCAAGGATTCACCGGAAACTCGATCCAGGTTCAGGTCGACCGCGCGACCTCGAACCCCGCCAGCACGTTCAACCTCACCCTGACCCTCCTCTCCCCTGACAATCCCAACGGCGTCACCATCGAGCGCTTTGAGAACCTCTCGATGAACAGCAAGGACGCGCGCTACGTTAAAGACGTCGTCAACGGCAACTCGCAACTGGTCAGCGTCGAACGGCCCGCGAGCTTGTCGGTGCCGGGGAAAGGGACCAGCACAAGTGGCCTGCTCAGCGATGTCGGTCTTCTCCTCGACTCGACCCATAACCAGTTCTTCATCTCTGTCAACGGCTTGGATCCTGTGCTCGTGAAGATCGACTCCGTGACGGGCACAGACGCGACAAGCCGACTGGATAACCTCCGCGGCCAAATCGAGAGCCAGGTCACGACATCCCCCGGCGCAGGCCCCGCACTGACAGGCTTCAAATGCACGATCGTGGACGGGAAGCTCGTCCTGACATCCGGCACCGCAGGAGAGTTCTCATCGGTTCGGGTTTTGCCGGCGCCCAACGACGCCTCGGCGCGGCTCAAGCTCGGGACCCTGGCCGGCGGGATCGAAACAGATGCCGTGGCCGTGATCCGACCCCACGAGTTGCCCGAGCACGGCAAGCTGGTGAGCGGTCATCACATCAGCGCCCCAACACTGACGCTCACGACCGCTTCTCAATTCCGGATCAGTCTCGACGGCTCCAGCCTCCAGGACATCGATCTCGGGACCGCCGCGCTCGCCTCCGGCACGCTTGCCGCTCAGCTCGCCGAGTTGGCCGGACGCGTCCAGACCGAGGTGCGGAAGAAGAGCGGCGAGGCCTTCAAGAATTTCACCTGCATCGCCCTAGGCGACCAGCTCGTCCTCGAATCTGGGACGCGCGGTCTCGGGTCTTCGGTACAAGTCTTCGCGGCCTCGACGCCCGCCAAGGACGTTGCCGCTGCGCTCAAGCTGCTCGCCGGGGCCACAGCGACACCGGGCAAAACCGAGACTCTCTCCGGAGGTAACGAGAGTCCGATCGGCGCCGCCGACATTTACAGCGCTTTCATCGGCAGCCGCGCCGACCGTACCGGGATCTTCGCCCTGGAAGCGGTCGATCTGTTCAACCTCCTTTGCCTACCGGCGATCACCGATCCCGGCGTGCTCGCCGATGCGGTTTCCTACTGCCAGGAGCGCCGGGCCTTCCTGATCGCCGATGCGCCGTTTGACAAGACGAGCCCAGCGGCCATGGTGACGACGATCTCCGGGACGGACCTCCCCAAATCCGACTACGCCGCCGTCTACTATCCATGGATCAGGATCGCGGACCCGCTCAAGTCCGGCAAGCTGCGGCCCACCTCTCCCTGCGGCACCATCGCCGGCCTGTATGCCCGTACCGACTCCAACCGGGGCGTCTGGAAGGCTCCCGCGGGCACCGAGGCCACCCTGACCGGAGTGCAGGCCGTCGAGTACGCCTTGACCGATCGCGAGAACGGCACGCTCAATCCTCTCGGGGTCAATTGCATCCGGGTCCTGCCCGTCTATGGCGCGGTCTCGTGGGGAGCGCGTACGCTGCGCGGCGCCGATGCGATGGCTTCAGAATGGAAATACATTCCGGTCCGCCGCCTCGCCCTCTACATCGAGGAGAGCCTGTTCCGCGGCAGCCAGTGGGTGGTGTTCGAGCCCAACGACGAGCCGCTGTGGTCGCAGATCCGGCTGAACGTCGGCGCTTTCATGCACACCCTTTTCCGCCAGGGCGCCTTCCAGGGCAAGACGCCGAACGAGGCCTATCTCGTCAAGTGCGACAAGGAGACTACGACGCAGGACGACATCAACCGCGGCGTGGTCAACATCCTGGTGGGCTTCGCACCCTTGAAGCCCGCGGAGTTCGTGATCCTCAAGATCCAACAGCTCGCCGGTCAGATCCAGACCTAGGAGAGGGATGATCCATGGCCAAGTTCAGCGTCAACGCGCAGCGTTTCGATCCCTACAAGAACTTCAAGTTCCGCGTGAAGTGGGACGGCCGGTACGTCGCGGGCATCAGCAAGGTCGGCGCCCTCAAACGCTCCACTACGCCGGTGGAGCACCGGGAGGGGGGTGATCCCTCGACCGTCCACAAGTCGCCCGGCCAGGTCAAATACGAGGCCATCACCCTGGAGCGCGGGGTGACCCATGACAAGGATTTCGAGCAGTGGGCCAACAAGGTGTGGAATCACGGCGCCGGCCTGGGGGCCGAGGTCTCGCTCAAGGATTTCCGGAAGGACATCATCATCGAGGTCTACAACGAGGCCGGGCAGGTGGCGATCGCCTACAAGGTTTTCCGTTGCTGGGTCTCGGAGTTCCAGGCGCTTCCCGATCTGGACGCCAGCGCCAATGCGGTGGCGATCCAGACGATCAAGCTGGAGAACGAGGGATGGCAGCGGGACTTCGAGGTGGGCGAGCCGACCGAGCCGTCGTTCACGGTGCCGCAATAGGCCATGAGCCCGCTGACGTCCCATGGCTTGCTCGACGCCTGGGAGTGGGGCCAGGGGCGCGGCCCGACAGCCCGCGCCCTGGCGATCCTGGCCGTGGCCTCTCCGGAGTCGGGATGGGAGGAGCTGGCTGCCCTGCCCCTGGGCGAGCGGGACCGCCGTCTGCTCGCCCTGCGGGAGGAACTGCTGGGACCTCGCATCGACGGCCTCGCCCGGTGCCCCGCGTGCGCCGAGGACCTGGATGTCGTCTTCGACGCGCGGGACCTGCAGGCGGGTGCGGTCGCGGCGCCGGCGGAAAGCCGGCTCTCGATGGAGGGCTTGACGCTGCGCTTCCGGCCCACCGGCAGCCACGACCTGCTGGCCGTCCAGGGCTGCTCCGGCATCGAGGAGGCCCGCCTGCGGCTCGCCGGGCGCTGCCTACTGGAAGCTTGGCGTGAGGACCGGGCGCTCGGCGTGGAGGACCTGGCGGACGAAGAGCTCGCGGTCCTGGCTGATGCGATGGCCGAGGCGGACCCGGGCGCGGAGCTGCTGATCGAGCTCCGGTGCCCGGCCTGCGGCCACGGTTGGTGGGAGCTGCTCGACGTGGCGTCCTTCGTCTGGGCCGAGCTCGAGGTCCAGGTACGGAGCCTCCTGCGTGACGTCCACGTCCTGGCGCGTGCCTACGGCTGGCGGGAGGCCGACATCCTCTCCCTGAGCCCACGGCGGCGCCGGATCTATCTGGAGATGGTGGAGGCGTGAGCGACTTCCTCGGCCGCCTCGCCGCCCGCGCCCTGGGACATGTCCCGGCGGTCCAGCCGCGCCTTCCTGCGCGCTTCGAGGCGGCTCCCGCCATGGAGGTTCCGCAGCTCACCGACTCGCAAGAGCCTTCCTTGCAGAACCTCGCGGCTCACCCCCTGGCCCCCTCTCCCACACGCACTCACTCCCACCCGGGAGAGGGGGAACCTGCTGCCGGCTCTCGAGAGCATTCAGACCAGAGGCAGGAGGGGGGAGGGGAGAGGGGGGCGGAGGGTATAGACGCTAACCTCGACCCCAAAGCGTCGTTCGGCCCGCTGGCGTCTCCTGCGGCGGCGCCATTCCTTTCCAGGAATCCGCGTGATGCAGCGGGCACCTCCGGAGAAAGAGACGCCCCACGGGGCGTCTCTACAGTGGGGGATGCGGCATATCGCTCGGCTGCAAAGTCACCGCATGGTGGGTTGGGGGGTGAGGTCTCCGAGGCGACGGGTCAGAACGAGCCGGCGAGAGCTCTCCCCGGAGGCTCCCCCTCTCCCGGCGGGGGCTGGGTGGAAGATGGGAGAGAGGGCCAGGGGGTGAGGACTCCAAGCGATACAGCTCGCGCCTCCTTCGCAGCGGTTCCGCCGCCGGCTCTGGCAACGCAAGCCTCGCTGACGGAGGAGGCGCCGGAACGGCGGCAGCCGATCGTCCCCCGCACGGTCGCCCGCGCGGAGCCCGTCCTGCGGTGGCCCGACTCTCCCCGGAGCGATGTTCCATCCGGCGAGGTGCGGGCCCCCGCGCGCCACGAGGCGGGGCCATCGCCGGACGCCGAGCCGACCGTCCGGGTCACCATCGGCCGCATCGAGGTGCGGGCCGTCGCACCCGCGACGCCGCCGGCTCCGGCCGCGCGGCCGGCCGGGCCGCGGCTGACCCTGGAAGAGTACGTCCGCCGGCGCAACGAGGGGCGGATGTGAGCAATCATCTCGCCTTCGCCACGGTGACTGAAACTCTGCGGGGGCTGCTCGCAGCCGCCGTCAAGGACGTGGTGCCCGGAGCGGGAGCTACCCACGAGCGGCCGGACGCCACCGTCCTGCAGACCGCCACCGGCGTCAACGTTTTCCTCTACCAGGTCACGCCCAACGCGGCCTGGCGCAACGCCGACCTGCCGACCCGGCGCTCGGACGGCACGGCCGTTCTGCGCCCCCAGGCGGCCTTCGATCTCCACTACCTCCTCACCTTTCACGGCAAGGAGAGCGACTACGAGCCGCAGCGCGTCCTGGGCCTCGTCGCGCGCATTCTCCATTCGCAACCGGTGCTGTCCCGGAAAATGGTCGATGCGGTCCAAAGCGTCACGGGGCTGGCCGGCTCCGACCTCGCCGAGCAGGCGGAGTTGGTCCGCTTCGCGCCTCTCGGCTTGAGTCTGGAGGAGCTTTCCAAGTTGTGGTCCGTGTTCTTCCAGGTGCCCTACAAGCTCTCCCTCGCCTACCAGGCCTCCGTCGTGCTCATCGACGCGGAGGTCACGGTCGAGCCGGCGCTGCCGGTGCGGGCGAGGAACCTCTACATCGTGCCTTTCCGCCAGCCGGAGGTCGACGAGGTCCGCGCGGACGCGGGTCCCGGCCTGCCTATCCTTCCCGGAGACACGATCGTCCTGCGCGGGCGCAACCTGCGCGGGGAGGCGATTCAGGTGCGGGTCGGCGGAGCCGAGGTCGTGCCGGACCCGGGCCAGGTGAGCGACGGCGAGATCCGCGTCGTCCTGCCCGCCGGATTGCCGGCCGGGGTGCTCGGCGCTCAAGTCGTCCATCGCCGGTGGATGGGAACGCCGCCGACCCTCCATGCAGGCACCGAGTCCAACGTGGCCCCCTTCGTCCTGCGGCCGAAGATCAAGAAGGTGCCGGACCCGGTGACAGGGCCGAATCACGACGTCACCATCTCCGCGGCCACCGGCGGCATCCGCACCGTGACCGTGGGAATCGAGCCGGTGGTGAAAAAGGCGCAGCGGGTCGTCCTTCTCCTCAACCTGCTCGGTGATCCGGTCCCACTCACCGATCCGCGGGCTTTCTCGGCCGTGGCCCAGCCGCGGGATGACGACACCGATCCCGTCCGGTTCAAGCTCGGCGGCCTCCCCTCCGACGTCCCCCTGCTCGTCCGGGTCCAGGTGGATGGAGCCGAGAGCCCTCTGGAGGTCGCGGCGGACGGCACGTACGCCGGCCCCAAGGTGGTGCCATGAGCGGCGAGCCCCTGACCTGGCAGGAAGCCAACCAGCGCTACCTCGTGGCGGCGCTGGCCGTGCTGCGCGACCGTCTCGACCGGCACGC
>Ga0134123_10003457_pt1 | contig 10278 bp, 10 predicted proteins | sample KB303_FD_96460 | JGI IMG/M metagenome (GOLD analysis project Ga0134123, IMG submission 96460) | Terrestrial soil microbial communities without Nitrogen fertilizer from Kellogg Biological Station, Michigan, USA - KB3-0-3 | ecosystem: Environmental > Terrestrial > Soil > Unclassified ...
GGCACGATGGTGCCCGTTCTCGCCTCGAACTGCTCAACGTTTGAACTGCTCAATGTCCGCAACGCCGACCGGTCGTCGGCGCGCGACGCTTTGCGGGTCGATCGGGAGTTGCGGCGACGCCGGGCGCTTGCTGCCGATCCGAATTGTTCAGTTGTCACAGAGGAATGAGAGTCATGCGTCAAGCAACATCGAAGGCCGTGGCAGGTTCGCGCGCGAGCCTCCGGCAGGTGCTGTTACTCGCGGCGGGCATAGCTTTGCTCGCGGGCGTCACCACGGCCCACGCGCAGAGCACGGGGATCGCCGCCTGTGACGACTTCCTGACCAAATACGATGCTTGCGTCGTCTCCAAGGTGCCGGAGGCGCAGCGCGCGATGTACAAGACGCAGATCGACCAGACGCGCAAGGCGTGGGTCGACCTCGCCAAGAATTCGTCGGCGAAGGCGACCATGGAAGCGACCTGCAAGCAGACCATGGATGCGACGAAGGCCTCGCTCACGGCTTATGGCTGCTCGTTCTGACCGGCGTCCGCACGGCTGAAGAGGAATGGCGCCCAGCGCCATTCCTTGACGGCGAGCGGGGCGAGGCGGGAGGAACAGCCGACGATAACGGCGAGGCGCTGTTTTCGGAACTTTGGCCGAAACGACATGTGCAGCGCCGGCGCACGATTTCACGATCCAGCGGCGCGCCGCCAAGGCGCGGTTCGCAAACCTCTCTTTATTCCGATTAACCTCTTGTTAACCATAACGGCCCAGCATCGCCTGATTACAGAGAGTCGCCTCGGACCGTGGTCCGAAGGCACGATTGATCGTTCATCTTGGGGGCGAGCGTGAGCTCGAGGGGCTCCAAGGAGTAACGTCATGCCGTCATCTGGAGCACGACACCAAGCAAGTCTACTTTCCGAATCCGTCCTGGCGATTTTCGGCGCACTTGGTTTGGGTGTCCCGATAGCCTTTGCGATCATCTGGATTTGTTCCTGATCGGTATGCCGCGTGCCTTCGAGCGGCACTCGTCGGTGAGGGGCGTGGCGGGCTGCGGTCCATGAAGATCCGTGGTGTCGTTCGCAGCGTTCCCGTGCGGCCGCGGCACTGCGCGTGGCGAGCTTCCGCATCTCAGGTAGCGGACGCGATCATTCCGACCCTCATGTCCCTGGCGAGATACACGCATGCGTCGTCGGCAAACACGCTGCCATTTGCAATTCCAACAGCCAGCTTGCCGCGCCTGACCTGGCGCATGCTGACCTCGTAGCGCACGCGCTTGATGTCCGGCTTGATGTCTCCCCGGAACTTGACCTCGCCGACGCCGACGGCGCGGCCCTTGCCCGGTGAGCCCGACCAGCCGAGCCAATAACCGACGATCTGCCACATGGCGTCCAGGCCCAGACATCCCGGCATCACGGGATCGCCGAGAAAGTGGCAGTCAAAAAACCAGAGGCGAGGGGTGATATCCAGCTCAGCGATGACGTGACCTTTGCCGAATTCGCCGCCGTCCAGGCTGATTTCGGTGATGCGGTCGATCATCAGCATCGGCGGCGCCGGCAGTTGTGCATTGCCCGGGCCGAAATAGCCGCCTTCGCTCGATCTAAGCAGATCTTCCTTTGTGTAGGACGATTGCGGCGCGTGAAAGTCGCGAGGGTTGGACAAGGCAAACTCCTTCGGCGTTTGGCTGGCGGTTGCTGAGCGTCAGGCGACTTTGTCGCGACCGTTTTTTTCGATGCCGGCACCGGCCGTCAGGCGAAGCGCTCCGGCCATGAAGGCCCAAATTTCATCCGTGAGTTTCTCCGGATCGGGTCGTCGTTCGCTCATGAAGGCGTCGATAAGCGCCTGGCGAATTCCGCCGATCATCAGCGCAATGGTGAGATGTGGATCGATGTGATCCGGAACAAGGCCGTCACGCTGCGCCGCCTCGATCATGCGTGCACCGCCGGCGAGTTGCTTGATGGTGAAAGCCCGCTCGATATCGAGCACCTCGGGCGCACGGCTCAAAGCGCCGATGACGAGGGGAGCGAAGGGGTGGTCGTAGTGGAAGGCGATATAGCAGGCTATTCGCCGCCTTTCCCTGTTTGCCCAGCTTTCCGAAGGCCGGCACGTGTTGTTGAAAACCTCTTCATCGAGGCGGCTGTAGAACGCTTCAACAACGGCGGCGATCAGGCCTGCCTTCGATCCGAAGTGGTGATAGGCCAGCCCGACCGAAACCCGCGCCCGCTTGGCGACGGCCTGCATTTCCAGATGCCCATGATTCCGGATGAGCTCCTCCTGGGCCGCCCGGACCAGTCTTTCTCGCGTGGTGATGGGTGTGGTCATCGTTGATCCGGATATTGAATTGAATTCAATTCAATATCGTTGCGAGCCGAGATTCAAGTCAAAAGTTTCCCGGGAGACCGTGACGGTCCAGGTGATGCGTGCGCTTCAGAGCCTGAGAGAGCTAACTTGACGCAACGTTTTGCGAGGACTTTGCCGGAAGTAAAATCAGAGCGGCGACTATCGCGGCCAGCGCGGCGAATGCTGCCAGGGCGAATGGTGTCGCAAACGCCGCTGCCACATCGGTCGTCCCGAGCGTCGCGCCTAACGCCGCGATGCTGATGGCAAAGCCGGCCTGGCGCACGATCATTGTCACCGCCGAGGCCATGCCGGCCTGCGCGGGCGGTGCGAGCATCAAGACGACGTTCCCCATCTGTGGATTTGCCAGCGCCGCGCCGACGCCAATCGTCAGCATTCCGGCGATCGTTGCTGCAAGGCGCATCGCAGGACTGGCGGAGAGGGCGGCTGACACCAGAAACAGGTCTCCCATGGCGATGACGCCAAATGCCACGATGAAGAAACGCCGCCATCCCCATCGTGTAACGAAGCGGCCGCCGAACAGCGGCACCAGCAGCATCGGCAGTGTCGCCGCCAGCAGCGCAACGCCGGCCACTTCGATGCTCACGGATAGCCCGGCGCTCAAGAACAGCGGCAGATAGACCAGCACGGCCCAGTAACCAAACTGGATGGCGGTCAACAACGCGCCGACGCCGGCCATCGCCGACGTTGCGAACACCCGGGGATCAAGCACCGGACGCCGACTGCGCCATTGCTGCAAGACGAACGCGAGCGCCGCCGCGGCGCTGGCGACAAGGCAGCCGGCTCTTACCGCCAATGAAGCCTCGCGTCGCAAGAGTGCATCGATTGCCAGACCCAGCGATATCGTCAGCAGCACGACACCGAGAGGGTCGAGTGGACGCCCGTCCGGGTCATTCGTCTCGGCTACGACGCGTGGCACGGCGAGAGCCAGCGCCAGGCAAAACGGGATGTTGGCGTAGAAGATCCAGCGCCAACCGAACCACGAGGCGAGCAAGCCGCCCAAGGTCGGGCCCAGGGCCATGGCAACGCCGGAGATCACGCCGATGATGCCGAACGCCCGCGCGCGCTCAGCATGGTTTGGAAACGTACCGGCGACGAGTGCAATGGCACCCGTGACCATGAAGGCCGCCCCGACGCCCTGCACGACCCGCGCCGTCAGGAGCAGCGGGCCGCTGGCCGCCAAGCCACAGGCGATGGAAGCCATGAGAAACACGGCATTGCCGGCCAACATGGCGCGCCGACGACCGAAGCGATCGGCAAGCGCGCCTGATGCCAGGAGAGCACCGGTGAAGGCAAGGCTGTAGGCGTCGATGACCCAGGCTGCACCGGCGACCGCAAAGCCGAGCTCCCTTGCGATACCGGGCATGGCGACCACGACGGCCGTCACGTCGAACAGCGTCAGAAACGTGCCCAGACCAAGCGCGAGCGTGATCAGGTTCGATCGCCCTGGCGCTACCTGGGATGCGCGATTGGGTATGCCGTCCACCGTATAAGCAGGGATCGAGGGGAGGTTAGAGATCAGCGGCCCACTCGACTTCGGCGGCCACCTCGGCCGTGGAGGTCTTCCATGCCGATAGCTTCGTATGCGCCAAGCCTACTGACAGCGTAGTGTCAGCAGGATTTGATGCGACGCTTGAAGTCATCTGAGTGTCCGGTCGGCGGTGGACTGAGGCCAGCGGCGGCTCTACCGCCGCGACCGTCTGCGCACTTCTGGTTGCCGCCTGAAGCGTAACAACGGAGGGTTTGGCGTGCCCAGCTTTGTATGGCGCGCTCTGGTGCTGGGCTACATAGCAGTCATAGTTGGACTGAAGCTTGGCGGACAAAGCTCGGCATGAACTGCTGCGGGTTTCGATGACGGCTTGCACCGCACATAAATTTAAATTCGACGGAAGTGACGATCGAAAGAGGCCCCCTTCGGGGGATGGATCATCTCATTGCCGAAGGGAGTCCCGGCCTCTTTTCCGTCGCCCGGCCGAGAAGCGACCAGGAATGGACGGCGGCATTAGAGGCAGCCCTGGTCAATCCCACTTATCAGAACTTCGGCCGTTTCTGCATAGTCACGGCCTGATAGCGAGGTACCTTGGTCTGTCGCAGGACCGCCTTGGGTTTGGGTTCGAACTGCTGACCTATCTAGTACCGTGTGAGGCCGCCTTTGATCGCTTTCCTGAGCGATGCGAATCCGGTGAACCTTGCGGACAAGGCATCGATGAAGCTCGCGGGCGGCTTGGCACGCTTGCTCGTTGCTGTCGCGCTTTGCATCATGGCGGCGCCGCTGCGGGCGGTCGAACCGGAAACTCGGGTTCTAGTCCTCATTGCCACCCACCCGTATGTCCCAGGATTGCTAGCCCTCGACAATGCCATGCGCGAGGAATTGGCCAAAGATACAACGCAGCGATTCCAGTTCTTCTCCGAGTCGCTCGATGCTCAGCGGTTTGCGTTCGGCGATTTTGATCAGGAGTTTCGGGCTCTACTGGCCAAAAAATACACGGGACTGAAAATCGACTTTATCGTTGCGGTGACGAAGCCCGCTCTCGACTTTGCTAACAGGTACGGCAGTGACCTCTGGCCTGGCGCCCAGATCCTGTTTCATAGCGTTCCCAACTACTTGCTTGATGGTCTCGCGCTCTCGGAACGAACGAAGGGCGTGAGAGAGGGGCGGGATATCGGCAGGACCGTCGATCTGGCTCGCCGACTGCAGCCTGGTGCGCAACGCATCCTCGTGCTCGCAGGTGTATCAGACTACGACAAAGACTTTGCTGACGAGGCCCGCAGGGTGCTCGCCGCGCGGAATGAGACTGCAGAGACACGCTATTTGGTCGGCCTGCCGCAGCCCGAACTTGTGGAGATAATAGCACGAGAGCCGGCGAGTACCATCGTGCTGTATCTCGCCCAATTCCGTGATCGCGTGGGCCGGCCGTATACGCCACGTGAGGTGCTTCGCGCGATTAGCGCCGAATCGACCACGCCGACCCTCACCGAGCGGCCTTTATGGCGCGAATATCCCTTGCAGATCCTCAGTGCTCTGGCTGTTGTGCTGCTTCAGGCTGCGCTGATCGCTTGGTTGCTATTGGAACGCCAACGACGAAAGCGAGCCGCGGAGCAAATGGGACGGGCCCAGGCAGAAACAGGACGGTATCGCGAAAGTCTCGCGCATTTGGTGCGTGTCCATGCGGTCGGCGAAATGTCGGCGGCGATCGTACACGAGATCAATCAGCCGCTTGTCGCTATCCAGAACTATGCGCTCGCGGCGCGCAGACGGCTCGCTGGCACCGTGGATGCAGCCAAGGTTGAAGATTTGCTGGACAAAATCGGAGAGCAAGCCTCGCGCGCAGGCGATGTGCTGCGGTCGCTTCGAACCATGGTGAAGAAACATGAATCGGAGACGACCAGAATCGAAGTCGGGCAACTGGTCGCCGATACCTTGAAGCTGGTGGAGATGGAAAGCCGCAGCGCGAATATCAGGTTCGAGTCCGTGATTTCGAGGGATCTTCCACCGATCTTCGTCGATGGGGTTCAGATCCAACAGGTCGTCCTGAATCTAATCCGCAATGCCATTGAGGCGATAGAGGAAGCTGGAATTGCCACCAGCCTCATCAAAATTGGAGTTTCGGGCACCGCAGAAAACGAAATCGCCGTGAGCGTCACCGATTACGGACCGGGAATTGGCCCCGACGATGCCAAGCATATTTTTGAACCGTTCTATTCAACGAAGGGAGGGGGATTGGGCGTCGGGCTTTCGATCTCCCGCGCTATCATTGAAGCGCATGGCGGCCACATATCGCTGGCCCCGAACGTGGATAGTGGATGCGTTTTTCAATTCACACTGCCTACCTCTCATGAAGGGAAACTGACGGCATGAGTGAGCCCACCGTGTTTATTGTTGACGACGATGCCGCAGTATTGGATTCGATTGCGGAGCTGGTGATGTCGGTCGGACTGCAAGCGGCCACGTTTCGTTCCTCGCGGGAGTTTCTTGACGGGTTCGATCCCGAACTGCCCGGGTGTCTCGTGCTTGACGTCCGCATGGCACATATCAGCGGGCCCGCGCTCCAGGACGAGTTAAACGCGATTGGTGCACGCATTCCGATCGTGTTTATCAGCGGCCATGGAGACATCGCGGTTGCCATCAAGACCATCAAAGCGGGCGCCGTTGATTTCGTTCAAAAACCATATCGTGAGCAGCAACTGCTTGACAGCATCAACGAGGCCCTGCGCCGTGATGCCGAGTCTCGACTAGTCAGCAATACTGGCGAGGGCTTCGCCGAACGCCTGGCAACACTTACCGAACGTGAGCACGATGTGCTCGAGCAGGTAGCTAAGGGTCTGTCCAGCAAGTCGATCGCCAGGTTGCTCGACATCAGCTACCGGACCGTAGAACTGCACCGCGGTCACATCATGGAAAAGTTGCGGGTCCGTTCGGCCGCGGAACTGATCCGGATCGTGATCGAGCGACGCAATAGATGAGCGGTCGGCGGACGATGCCCGGCTACTATAAGGGTCGTAAGTATTTGCTCATATTGTTCGGCGGCTGGACAAGGCCCACCCTCAATAGGTGTCCTTTGACGTTCGGCCAGGCCTGACGCGGTGGTCAGCGCGTCACCCGACCACCGTTAGCAGGGCCCAGGGGCTCATGGCCGAAACCATCTATATCGTCGACCCGCATCCCGATGAGTGCCGCCGGATCGTTAACGCACTCGCGGGCGAGCCTGTTGTCGTAAAGAGTTACGACGACGCCGCACAATTCCTCGACGAAGTTGCCGCAACCGCCTCGGGATGCGTTCTCGCGCCCCTCGACCTTCCGGGCGTTGGACTGCGATGGCTGATCGACGAGATTGGTCGCCGACAACTTCCACTCGCGGTCGTGGTGATCGGACGCGATTCGGAGTTCGCGATTGCTGTCGAATTGGTGCGCGGCGGCGCTTTCGACTTTCTCGAGCACCCGTTTTCGGATGGGCGGCTGCGATCGGTCATACGTCAGGCGATCGGCGTCGCGCATGACTGAACTCGCTGCGATGCGATTCAGATCCGGCGCGCATCTTCGATGCGCCTGCACGTGAAGTCGGTAGCTCTCGTGCACATGGGCAACAGGTATTTCCACCTACTCCAGCACGTATTCCCTGCGATGGTCCAACTCCATTCCCTTCTTTAGTGTCATGTTGCATTGCCACGCTACCTCGGCGTGTAGCCTTTTTGTCTCTTCATTTAGTGACGGCCCAACGAGGGTTGGCTCATGAGTATTTCGACCGATACTCTCGTGAAGGCCGAAAACCGGCAGTGTTCATCCGCGCCGATGGTATTCATTCCCGGCGGCACGTTTCGGATGGGATCAGACAAGCATTATCCGGAAGAAGCGCCCGTGCATCGCGTTAGGGTCGATGGTTTTTGGATCGATCCAACCCCTGTAACGAACCGCCAATTTCGGCAGTTCGTCGAGGCGACTGGGCACATTACTTTCGCTGAGATTGCCCCCGACCCGAAGGATTATCCGGGGGCTCTGCCGCACATGCTGAGGGCGGGCTCTCTGGTCTTCAGTCCACCGGATCATCCAGTCGACCTCCGCAATTTTGCGAATTGGTGGAGCTTCACGTTCGGTGCCAATTGGCGTCGCCCGTCCGGCAAAGGCAGTGCGATCCGCGGCCTCGACGATCATCCAGTCGTACACATCGCGTACTCCGACGCGCTGGCGTATGCGACGTGGGCCGGCAAGGAATTGCCGACCGAGGCGGAATGGGAATTTGCCGCGCGCGGCGGGCTCGACGGCGCCGAATATGCCTGGGGCGGGGAGTTCACGCCCGGCGGCAGGCACATGGCCAATACCTGGCAGGGCGAGTTTCCGCGCCAAAACCTGAATCAGGACGGATTCGAGCGCACGTCGCCAGTCACCGCTTTTCCGGCCAACGGCTACGGCGTGCACGATATGATCGGCAATGTCTGGGAATGGACCACTGACTGGTACTCGCCGAGGCACGAAGCGGATGCATTGAAAGCTTGCTGCATTCCCGAAAATCCGCGGGGTGCTCGTGAAGATGCGAGCTACGACCCGCGCATGTCCAACATCAGGATCCCCCGCAAGGTCATCAAGGGTGGCTCGCACCTTTGCGCGCCGAACTATTGTCGCCGCTATCGCCCGGCCGCACGTCATGCGGAGCCCATCGACACATCCACAAATCATGTGGGGTTCCGCTGCATCGTCAGGCGGCGGGAGTAGCGCCATGACCGATGCCAATTCGCAGGAACTGGGCGTCCTGGCCAAGCTGGTCATAGTGCTCGGCATCGTGCTGATCGTCGTCGGCGTGGTGTGGCACGGTGTTACGGTCGCAAGCTTCCAACGCTTCTGGCACGACCTGGTCGAGCGGCCGGACGAGCCGATGAGATTCCGCTTCATCCTGCAGCCGTTGATGGCTGCGATCGCCGCTATCCACGATGGACGCGAGGACGCGCGGGCCGGCCACTCTCCGTATTTCATGACGGTGTTGCGCAATCCGCAGGAACGCATTGGACGGCTGCGCGAGGGATTAAACGCGACCGCCAGAATCATCCTTTTGGGGGTAGCGATGGACGTAATCTATCAGTTCCTCGTGCTCAAGACATTCTATCCGAATGAGGCGCTCGTCATCGCGTTGCTGCTTGCATTTGTCCCGTACGTGATCATCCGAGGGCTCGTTTTGCGCATCGCGCGGTCGCGCATCCGCGGACCGCGCGGTGAGGGGCCCGACATGAATCGTCAGCAATAAGGAATCCGGCATGGCAGACCCACGCTCCTCCCCAAGCGCAGGCAGGTTCGAGGTAAGAGTAACCTCGGACAGCCACTTCAGCTGGATCCGTACTCGCCTGAGCATCGAGCGCACGATGATGTCGTGGATACGGACGGCAGTCGCGCTGATCGGCTTCGGCTTCGCGATCGTCCAGTTCCTCGAACGCTTGCAACAGATGCCCGGAGTCCGACCTGCTGAATATCCAAACGCACCGCGGAACCTCGGGCTGGCCCTGATCTCATGCGGCGTCCTGGCGCTACTCATCGCGGTTTGGCAGTACTTGTGGATCATTCGTTACCTTTGGGGTGGATCGTTCGCTCCAATTGCCGGACCGACAAGGGAGGGAGTGGAGATGCCGGTTATCATCATCGCCGTCCTCCTCATCGGCATCGGCGTGTTTGCTTTCTTTGCCGTGCTGCTCCGCCTTGTGTAGCCGCCGGCGGGAACCTGCGAGTGAAAGGGGCCGCAATGACCGACTCAAGCCCGACCATCGTAGACAGGTTCATCAGCATCAGCATCAGCGTGAAAGCGAAGCTCTTACCTTCGAAGGGCGGTTGCCCTCGACGGTGGAAAACCTGCTTGTAAGCAAACAGGAGAGGCGCAAATGAATCGCAGACTCAAACTCTTCAGCATCGTACTCTTCGCGCTAAACGCGGACGTTGTTGGCGGAGGAGTCACCTCCGCGCTTGCGGACGAGGCCGAAGTCGAGGTGGGCCTCGGCGAGTTGCGCAGCGCAATTCTGTCGCTCCTTGCGCCTGCGGGTGCCGTGGCCACGGAAACGAACCCAAATTACAAGGGCGCTGCGGCGCCTGCGCCTGCGGCTCCTCCCTCGCCAGCCGCCGCGGACTGGCCGAGCTACAACAAGACGCTCACTTCCGAGCGCTTCTCCGACCTCAGCCAGATCAACACGAAGAATGTCGGCAAGCTCAAGGTGCTGTGTACCTACGACACCTGGCGATTGACGAGCTTCGAGACCGGCCTGATCATGGTCGAGGGCGCGCTCATCGGCACAACCGAATTCGATATTTTCTCGATAAACCCGGCGACCTGCGCCGAGAACTGGCGCACGCACGAGGAATATCCCGCCTACATTCTGCCGACCAATCGGGGCGCGGCCTACCTCGACGGTAGGTTGTTCCGTGGGACACAGGACGGGCGCGTGCTGGCCTACGATTTCAAGACCGGCA
>Ga0134123_10003458_pt1 | contig 10278 bp, 8 predicted proteins | sample KB303_FD_96460 | JGI IMG/M metagenome (GOLD analysis project Ga0134123, IMG submission 96460) | Terrestrial soil microbial communities without Nitrogen fertilizer from Kellogg Biological Station, Michigan, USA - KB3-0-3 | ecosystem: Environmental > Terrestrial > Soil > Unclassified ...
CTGGGTGCGGGCTACCGCGAGTTGCACCAGCTCGATCGTGGCGCGGGTCAGCCCTGTCCGGGCGTGCCGCGGCGCGCCCGGACGTTTTCGAGACATCCGTCGAGACGAGTGACTCCGCGATACGATGCGCCGATGCGGATCCTCGTCATCGGCGCCCACGGCACCATCGGTCGCGAAATCGTCAAAGCCCTCTCCGCGGAACACGAAGTCCTCAGCGCGAGCCGCAGCGGATCGGACATTCAGGTCGACATCACCGATCCGGCGTCCATTCGCGCGATGTATGAACGGATCGGCAACCTCGACGCGGTCATCAGCGCGGCGGGAAGCGGCGCGTGGAAGCCGCTCGCCGAGCTGACGGACGACGACTTCGCGCTGTCGCTGCGGTACAAACTCATGGGCCAGGTCAACGTCGTCCGGTACGGGCTCGCGCAGGTCAGCGACGGCGGCTCGATCACCACCACGAGCGGGATCCTAGCGCGGTCGCCGATGCCGGGCGGCGCGGCGATCAGCCTCGTCAACTGCGGACTCGAAGGCTTCACGCGCGCGGCCGCGCTCGAGGCGCCGCGCGGCATCCGCGTCAACGTCGTCAGCCCGCCGTGGGTGACGGAGACGCTCATCGAAATGGGCAGCACCGACCTCTCGCACGGCCTGCCCGCGGCGACGGTCGCGCAGGCGTATGTGCGCAGCGTCCTGGGCAACGAGACCGGCCAGGTGATCGAACCGTAGAGTGGCGCTCTCGACCCGCTTCATCGTTCGCTTCTGGCTGCCGCTCGCAGCGACGTGGTTCATGATGGCCCTCGAGGGGCCGTACGTCGCGGCGATCGTCGCGCGGATGCCGGAGGCGGCGCACGGGCTCGCGGCCTTCGGCGTGGCGGTCTCGCTGGCGTGGCTGATCGAGTCGCCGATCATGATGCTGCTCTCGGCGTCGGCGGCGCTCGTGCGCGACCGCGCGTCCTATCTCGCGCTGCGCCGCTTCGCGCACACGCTCAATGCCCTCGTCACGGCCGGCATGCTGCTGCTCGCCCTGCCGCCGGTGTTCGACTTCGTCGCCGAGCGCCTGATCGGCCTGCCGCACGACATCGCGCGGCTCGCGCACGTCGCGACCACGGCGATGATCCTCTGGCCGGCGGCGATCGGCTACCGCCGCTTCTACCAGGGCATCCTCGTGCGGCACCACCTCACGCGCCGCGTCGCCTACGGGACGATCGTACGTCTCACCACGATGTCGATCACCGCCGCGGTGCTCGCGTTCGTGTTTCACTTCCCTGGCGCGCTGGTGGGCGCGCTGGCGCTGCTGTCCGGCGTGATCCTCGAGGCGTTCGCGAGCCGGCTCATGGCGCGGGAGATCGTGCGCTCGATCGTCGAGCGCGACGACGCCGCGGAAGGCACGCTGCTGCGCCAGCGCGACATCGCACGCTTCTACTTCCCGCTCGCGCTCACCTCGATCCTGGCGATGGCTCTCGGTCCGCTCGTGACGTTCGGCCTCGGCCGCGGCCGCGCGCCGATCGAGTCGCTCGCGGTCTGGCCGGTGGTCAACTCCATGAACTTCCTCTTCCGCAGCGGCGGCGTGGCGTTTCAGGAAGTCGGCATCGCGCTCGACAGCGACCGCGAGGTCGGCCGGACCGCGCTGCTCCTCGGGTCCCTCGCGTCGCTCCTCCTCGCCGTCGTCGCGCTGACGCCGCTCGAGATGGTCTGGTTCGAGCGCCTCTCCGGCCTCTCGCACGACCTCGCGCGGTTCGCGGTCTGGCCGGTGCGGATTCTGATTCTCTATCCGGCGCTCGAGTACCTCGCGTCCTTCCAGCGCGCGCGGCCGATTCTCGAGCACCGCACCGGCGTCGTCACCATCGCCGCCGCGGTCGAGGCGATCGTGCTCGCGGTGACTCTGTTCATCGCCATCCGGGTTTTCGGAACGATCGGCGCCGTCGGCGGAGCGGTCGCGATGCTGGCCGGCCGGCTCGGCGCGAATGCCTATCTCTTCAGTGCCGCACGCGCGCCTGCAGCGCGGCGATGACCGCGGTCGCGGCGGCGTCCGACACCTCGATCCACTCACGCGTCGCGTCGCCGACGCGCGGGTCCAGGCCGTCGTCATGCACGGGGTGGAAGGCGGGCACGCGGTCGAGCGAGTCGCGCAGCTCGAACAGGCGGCGCAGCGGATCGGGGCGGCCGAGGAGCGCGTCGGCGGCGCTGGCGAGGCGGAGGATCGACTGCTCCTCGTTCTCCTCCCCGCGCGAGAGATGGAGCAGCTGGAACAGCGCGATCGCGGTGTCGCTCGTCGCGAGCTGCTGCGTGCCGAGCTGCAGGCCGTCATACCAGGCGACGACGTCCGCGAGCGGCAGATGCTCGAGGTGCGACGCGTACTCGAACAGGCGCGGGCTGAACGCGAGCTCGCGGACGCGGAGCTCGCCGCCGGTGATGGTGATCGTGCCGCCGAACGAGCCCGGCGCCGCGAGGTTGAGCAGCAGGAAGACGTCGTGGAAGAACAGCTCGGCGTACGCGGGCGCGTTGCGGCGGTCGACGTCTCCGCTGACCTCGAGTGCCACACGGATCTCGTGCGTCGCGAGGTTCGCGGGCCAGTCCGCGGTGACGCGCACGCTGCCGTACACCCGCTCGCGAATGACCTCGGCCGGGATCTGCTCCGCGCGAACGATCTCTGCTTCGAATCGGAACTGGCTCATGGCTCGAAACCTCGGTCAGCGGGCGTCGTGCGACCAGCCGACGACGATGCCGACCAGACTCCAGTCGACACTGTCTTCATCGAACACCATCGGCGGAAACCGCTCGTTGGAGCTGACCAGCCGGATTTTTCTTCCGATGAACTCCAGGCGTTTCACGTACGGCGAGCCGCTCACGACGCAGACCACGATGCGGCCGCGCGCGTGGCGCGGATCGGGTTCCTCGCGGACGTACAGCAGGTCGCCGTCGGCGATGTACTCGCCGGTCATCGACTCGCCTTCCGCAACAAACACCAGCCTCGCTCCCCGGTCGCCGAACTGCTGCGGGATCTCGACGACGCGCTCCTCGCGGCGATCGCCGAACGACTCGCGCCAGTCGGTCGCCGAAGCCGGTGTCGCGCGTCCGCGGCGGGGCGCGCGAACCGGCGGTTTGCGGCCAAGGGTGACGGCGGAGACGTTCGAGGGCTGCAGCTCGGTCTTCTCGACCTGCGTCGCCTTGAGAATGCCTTCGCACCAGCCGATGATGCGTCGCAGCTCGGCGCGATCCTCGGTGGAGAGCTCGAATCCCTTTTCGCCGAGGATCCAGCCGATGGTGACGTTGAGCGCGTACGCGATCTTCGCGAGCGTCTCGATCCGTGGATTCGTCGTCGTCCCGCTCACGATTCGATTGACCGTCTCGTCCGGAAGTCCGGCCAGTTCGGCCACACGGCTCCGCGTCAACTGACGCTGATCGAGGAGATCCTGAAGCCGGAAGGCGAATTCCATTGAGCTGGAGCCTAGGGAAATGCGAAAAGAGCGTCACTGACACGAGTGACGGAGTTCTGACCCCGGGACCACATGAATGACGAGAAAGAACGTAAAAGTGTCTTAATTGTCGTCAAAGTGCGGCATCAGTCAACTATACGAGGCGGCGAGACGCCGCCCGCTCAGCCGGCGAGGACGCCGGCGTTCCCGACGGGAGCTTCGCTCCATTCGGTGTGCGGCTTGCGGTTGAGAACCAGGTAGCGCCACACGAGGGCGCCGTAGCCGCGGGGGACGATATTCCGTTTCGCGTAGAACGGGAGGAGCAGGCGCTGGAGGCGCGGGAGGTTGTAGAACGGGACGCCGGGGAAGTAGTGGTGCTCGAGGTGGAAGTTGGAGAACAGATAGATCGTGTTCCAGAACCACGAGCTTTTCACGAGCGTCGACCAGTTCGCCGGGTCCTCGGGGTTGATGTCGTAGTGCTGGCCGAGGCGGTTGAGGGCGAAGGCGATCGGGAAGACGAACAAGACCGGCACGAGGTAGAGCTTCCACGCGATGAACCAGCCGCCGAGCCAGGCGATGACGCCGAGGATCGAGAGCTGGAAGGCGATCGTGGCGAGGCGCTCACGCGCGATGCGCGTGCGCAGCTCGGGCTCGTACTCCGCCGCTTCCTTCGCAGCGGCGCGGAAGTAGATCAGGAAGAGCCCGGGCGTGAAGTAGAGCAGCTTGTACCAGCGCGCGTTGCGCTTCGGCGAGAGGTAGTGGCGCTTCGGATCCTCGGTATCAGAGCCGAGGCCGGCGTGGTGGTCGAGGTGCCAGCGCGTGAACTGCGAGGACGAGATGCCGCTGGGGATCGCGTAGAGCAGGCCGAGGATCCGGTACGTGCGATCGTTCGCGACGTTGGTCACCGCGCGGTGCACGACTTCGTGCAACAGGACCGTACAGTTGAAGATCGCGACGCCTTCGACGAATGCGAACGGCAGCCAGAAGTACCAGCGATCGAGCTGGACCACGGCGACTCCGGACAGCACGACGGCCGCGAAATTCGCGAAGGCGATGAACGCGTGCAGCAGCGGCCGCTTGCGATGCAGCTCGCGCAACGCCTCGGCCGGAATCTCGGCGGCGAGGTCGCGCTTGAGCTGCTGTGCGTGTTCGGAGTAGTAGGTGGACATGGGTTGCTGGGTTGCTGGAAGCAACTATCTATGAATCGAATCTACACGATCGGCCATTCCACAAGGACTCTGGACGAGCTCGTCGCCCTGCTTCGCGAGCACGGCGTAAAACGGCTCGCGGACATCCGCCGCTTTCCCGGTTCGCGGCGGCATCCGCATTTCTCGAAGGAAGCGCTGGAGCGAGAGCTGCCGCTCGAGTACGTCCACTTCGAAGACCTCGGCGGGAGGCGCGAGCCGGTCGAGAACTCGCCGAACGGGGCGTGGGAGAACGAGCAGTTCCGCGGCTACGCGGACTACATGGGCACGGCTGCGTTTCGGGCTGCGGTCGATCGCCTGCTCGCGGGCCAAAGCGCAACGGCAGTCATGTGCGCGGAGGCGGTGCCGTGGCGCTGTCACCGCAATCTGCTCTCCGACGACCTCGTGCGGCGGGGCGTCGAAGTCCTGCACATCGTCGGCGAGGGCCCGGCGAAAGCGCATGCACTCAGCAAAATGGCGCGCATCGACGGCGACCGCGTGATCTATCCGCCCGAGCAGTCCGCCATGTTCTGAAGCGTATAATCCGGCAGTCCGTCGAACAGGGAACCCCATGACGATTGCGGCTGTGAAGGACTCGTCGAGCGAGCGGGATGTCGTGCTCGCCGTCGATGACAACGAACAGAATCTGCAGCTGCTCGAGGAGTATCTCTCCAGCTGGGGCTACGACGCGGTGCTCGCGCGCGACGGCGAGGAGGCGGTCGAGCTCTATCCGAAACACGACCCGGCGATCATCGTGCTCGACGTGATGATGCCGAACGTCGACGGCTATCAGGCGTGCTCGCGCATCAAGAGCTCGCCGGGCGGGCGGACGATTCCCATCCTGATGCTCACCGCGCTCACCGGAACCGAGGACAAGATCCGGGCGCTCGAGTGCGGCGCGGACGACTTCCTCAACAAGCCCATCAACCGGGAAGAGCTGAAGACGCGCATCCGCTCGCTGATCAAGATCCGCAACCTGCGCAAGGAGCTCGACTCCAGCGAGAACATCATCATGGCCCTCACCGGCGCGCTGGAGAGCAAGGACCCGCGCACGATCGGGCACGTGCAGCGCGTCGCGTCGTACGCCGCGGGTCTCTGCGACAAGCTCGGGTTGTCGCGCGACGAAAAGGAAATCGTGATGAAAGGCGCGCTGCTGCACGACGTCGGCATGATCGGCGTGCCCGATCACCTGCTGACCGCGACCTCGCTCAACGACGAGGAGCGCGGCCGCGTCGCCGAGCACACCCGCATGGGGGCGTCGATCCTCGAGCCGATGGTGACGTTCAGCGAGTTCGTGCCGATCGTGCGCTGGCATCACGAGCGATGGGACGGCAAGGGCTATCCGGACGGGCTGAAGGGCGAGCAGATCCCGCTCGAGGCGCAGATCGTCGGGATCGCGAACCGCCTCGACGAGCTGCAGCACGAGCGCTCGCTCACCCAGTCCGAGGCGCTGCGGATGCTGGCCATCGAAGGAGAAGGCGGCGCGTTCGACATGGAGCTGGTGCGCATCTTCACCGCCTCGCTCAGCGAAGAGACGCCGAAGGCGGTCGTGACGAAGCACATGCGGCGCGCGGCGGGCCCGAAGACGCGCGTGCTCTGCGTCGACGACAACAAGCTGAATCGCGAGCTGGTCGCGGCGACGATCGGCGAGGAAGGGATGCACGTGCTGGTCGCGGAGAACGGCCGCGAGGCGCTGCAGGTGCTGGAGCGCGACAGCGTCGACGTGGTGCTGCTCGACCTCGTGATGCCGATGGCCGACGGCACTTCGGCGCTGAAGGCGCTGCGCGCCGATCCGCGCTACGAGTTTCTGCCGGTGATCGTGCTGACCTCGCACCGCAACAGCCAGATGCGGCAGGAGGCGATCGTCGCCGGCGCGGACGATTTCCTGAGCTATCCGCTGAACCGCGTCGAGCTGGTGACGCGCATCCACTCGCTGCTGCGCATCAAGGAGTACCACTCCGATCTCGAGCAGACGCAGAACGTGATCTGCGCGCTGGCGCTGGCTCTCGAGGCGAAGGACCGCTACACGCGAGGCCATTCGCAGCGCGTCGGCGATCTCGCGCGCAAGTTCGCGCTGTACCTCGGCCTGCGCGCCGAGGACGCCGAGCGCATCCGCATCGCCGGACTGCTGCACGACATCGGCAAGATCGCCGTGCCGGAGCAGCTGCTGAACAAGCAGGGGCCGCTGACGCGCGAAGAGTTCATGCGCGTCATCGATCATCCGGTGATCGGCGAGGAGATGGTGCGCCCGCTGACGACGCTCACGTCGGTGCTGAAGATGATCCGCCATCACCACGAGCGCTACGACGGCCGCGGCTATCCCGACGGCCTGCGCGGCGACACGATCCCCCACGAGGTGCGCCTGCTGTCGATCGTCGACGCCTACGACGCGCTGACCTCCCACCGCGCATACCGCCCCGCCCCGCTCACCCACGAAGCCGCGATCGCCACCCTGCGCCGCGAGTCCGCGGGCGGGAAGTGGGATCCGGAGATGGTCGAGGAGTTCGCGACGATGCTGGGCGAGACCGCGCCGTTGTGGGATGAGATTTCGTTGCCGGCGCCGGTGTTACGGCTCGCGTAGCTCGTGTTCCGTGTTCCGGCTCGGAACCTGTGAGACTGTTAGACTCCGCCCCGCCCAAACCATGCTCGTTCTCAACGATCCCCTCCGCCAGACCGATCTGCCCCGCGGGTGCGTGGCGACGATCGGGAACTTCGACGGGATGCACGTCGGGCATCAGCAGATCGTGCGCGGCGTCGTCGACCGGGCGCGGGAGCTCGGGCGTCCGTCGACGGTCATCACCTTTCATCCGCACCCGCTGTCGATCGTGGCGCCGGACCGCGTGCCGAAGCAGATCCTCACCCTCGCGCAGAAGGAAGAGCTGCTGCGCGACATGGGCGTCGACGCGCTGCTGATCGTGCCGTTCTCGCACGAGTTCTCGAGCTGGACGGCGGAGCATTTCATCCAGGAGTTCCTCGTGAACGCGCTGCAGGTCGCCGAGGTGCGGATCGGACGCGACTTCTGCTTCGGCGCGGGGCGCGAGGGGAATCTCGCGAAACTGACCGCGGCCGGCGAGCGCTTCGGCTTCCAGGTCCTCGGCGTCGAGGACGTGAAGGTCCGCGGGATGCGCGTGTCGAGCTCGATCGTGCGCGACGCGATCTCCCGCGGGGCGCTGCACATCGTCGCGGCCGCCCTCGGACGCACGTACTTCATCGACGGCCGCGTCGCGACCGGCCGCCGGCTCGGACGCAAGATCGGCTTCCCCACGGTGAACGTCGATCCGGCGAACGACCTCCATCCCGGCGGCGGCGTGTACGTCACGACCTCGCGCTTCGAGAGCTTCTCGCGCTCGTTCGAGAGCGTGACCAACATCGGCGTGCGGCCGACGCTGTACGAAAACTACGCGACCACGATCGAGAGCCACATCTTCGACTTCGACTCGAACGTCTACGGCGACACGGTGCGGGTCTACTTCCACCAGCTCCTCCGACGCGAGCAGCAGTTCCGCTCCGCGCTGGAGCTGACGAACCAGATCCGCCAGGACATCGAACGCTCGCGGCGATGGTTCCTGATGCACAAGCGACCGCTCGAATGACCGATCCCGTCCTCGCGTTCGTTCTCATCGCCTCGTTCCTCGCCGCGCTCGCGGCCGCGGCGTATTTCAAGAACCTCGACAGCGCGCATGGACGCGACGCGCGGAATCCGCTGATCGCGGGCCTGATCGCGGGCGCGCTGCTCTGGTTCGTCGACAATCCGTTCGCGATCGGGATCGTGCTCACGCTGGTCGCGCTGTACGTACGGCTCACCGGCAGCGAGAGCGAGCCCTCGGACGGCATGATCCTGGGCGCAATGACCGGCGCGGCCGCAGCGGCGCCCTTCGCGCTGCGCGGCGAGCACGAGCTCCTCCGCTTCGCGCAGTGCGTCGTGGCCGGCGCGGTGGCCGGCTATGGCATCACGTTCGGACTCACGCACGTGCGCGAGAGATCGCGCCAGCTCGCTGTCGACGCGATCACGATGGCGGTCGCGATCGCAGCCGCCTGGCTCATCGCACTGCTGCCCCTGCCCGAGCGCCAGACCGCGATCGCCGTCGCCGCGATCGTCCCGCTCATCACCATCCTGACCGTGTTCCGCCAGTGGCCGGCCGTGCGCGCCGAGCTGCGCCACGAAGCCGCGATCGGCGTGATCGACGACGAGGACGTGCGCGCCACCGCCCACCCGATCCTCCGCCTCGGCCGCGGCGGCTGGCACGACCGCGCCGCCCATCGCGAGTTCGTCCGCATCGCGAACCGCATCGCCCTCCGCAAGCGCCAGCAGCGCGGACGCCCCGAGGAGATCGCGCGGCTGTATCAGCTCGAGGTCATCAAGCTGCGCATGCAGCTGCAGGACATGACGCGGATCGATCGCGCGATGCGGGCGCGGGCGGAGCAGGGCGGGTAGAATGCCCACACGAATGCGCCGGACCGCACTCTGCCTGCTCCTCCTCGCCGTCACCGCCATCGCCGAATCCCAGGAGCGACCGAAATTCAAATTCGTCCCCGGGCCGAAGCCGGGCGGCGGAGACGTGAGCATCACCGTCGGCAAGGGTGGCGTGGTCGAGGCGCAGAAGGACGAGTACGGGATCTTCAGCGGCAATGTCCGGGTCGAGTACCAGGACATCAGGATGCGCTCGGACAAACTGACGTACAACCAGAAGACGAAAGACGTCGTCGCCGAGGGGAACGTCATCATCGACCAGGGCCCGACGCGCGTCACCGCGTCGCAGGCGATCTACAACCTCGACACGAAAACCGGCACGTTCTTCAACGCCACGGCCACGATGGATCCGTCGATGTACTTCTCGGGCGACCGCATCGAGAAGATCGACGCCGACACCTACAGGATGACGAACGGCATCTTCACCTCGTGCGATCTCGACCGCCCGGCGTGGTCGTTCCACGTCGGCAGCGCCGAGGTCACGGTCGACGACTACGCGCACCTGCGCAACCTCTCCTTTCGCGCGCGCAACGTGCCGATCTTCTACACCCCGCGGCTGGTCTGGCCGACGAAGCGAGAGCGCTCGCAGGGCCTGCTCATCCCGCGCATCCGTGTCACGAACAAGTTCGGCGCGCGGCTGGAGAACGGCTACTTCGTGCCGGTCGGCGAGTCGGCCGACGCGACGATCTACGCCGACGCGAGCACGAACGGCTACTTCGGCGCCGGCGCCGAGGTGCGCTACGTGCCGTCGGACAACGTGAAGATCGGCGACTTCCGCGGCCACATCGTCAACAACGTCGAGAAGAAGCAGGTCGAGTGGAAGTACCAGTACCAGCACGCGCAGGAGAACCTGCCCGGCGGGTTCCGCGGCGTCGTCGACGTGCAGGACTTCTCGAACCTCGACTTCTTCCGCCAGTACGACCACGATCCCGAGCTGCACACGCTCTCGAACATCTACTCCTCGGCGTACCTGACGAAGAACCGGCCGACGTATTCGCTGAACCTCCTCTCCGACCGGCGCGACATCATCTTCGCTAACGACCGCCAGCGCTTCGAGCAGCTGCCGTCCGTGCAGTTCCGCATGTACCCGCAGCGGATCCTCGGCATGCCGCTGTACTTCTCGATGGAGTCGTCGTCCTCGCGCCTGCGCACCGGCGCGATCAGCGGCGACGTGCGCACGATCAGCGCCGACTACTTCCGCACCGAC
>Ga0134123_10003460_pt1 | contig 10275 bp, 9 predicted proteins | sample KB303_FD_96460 | JGI IMG/M metagenome (GOLD analysis project Ga0134123, IMG submission 96460) | Terrestrial soil microbial communities without Nitrogen fertilizer from Kellogg Biological Station, Michigan, USA - KB3-0-3 | ecosystem: Environmental > Terrestrial > Soil > Unclassified ...
CGGACCGGCACCTCGTGTTCGTGCCGACCGGGAGCCCCAGCCCCGACTACTACGGAGGGCTTCGCCAGGGCGACAACCGTTTCGCCAACTCCGTCGTCGCGCTGCGGGCCGCGACCGGCGCCGTAGCCTGGCACTTCCAGACGGTCCACCACGACCTCTGGGACTACGACGTCGCGACGCCGCCTACGCTCTTCGCGACCGAGCGCGGCGGCCGCACGGTGGCGGGCGTCGCGGTCGGCTCCAAGACCGGGCATCTCTTCCTGCTCGACCGCGAGACCGGCGCGCCGCTCTTCCCGGTCGAGGAGCGGCCCGTCCCGGCGAGCGACGTCCCGGGCGAGGCGGCGTCGCGCACGCAGCCGTTCCCGACGCTGCCGCCCGCGCTCGTGCCGCAGCGACTGGGCGCCGACGAAGCGTGGGGCGCGAGCGAGGCCGATCGGAGCTGGTGCCGCGAGCAGATGCAGGCGCTTCGATCCGAAGGCATCTTCACGCCGCCCAGCCTGCGCGGCACGCTCGTGATCCCGGGCAACGTCGGCGGGCTCCACTGGGGCGGCGTCGCCTTCGCGCGCGAGCAGGGACTGCTGATCGCGCCGACCAACCGGCTCGTCGCGCTGGCTCGGCTCGTGCCGCAGGCCGAGGTCGGCGGCTATCGCAAGGAGCATCCGGATCGGGAGACGACCGGGCAGCGCGGCGCGCCCTACGCGATGTCGCGCATCTTCCTGCGCGCGCCGAGCGGCCTGCCTTGCAACCCACCGCCCTTCGGAACCCTGTCCGCCGTCGAGGTCGCGACCGGGAGGATCCGCTGGGAGGTGCCGCTCGGGCAGCTGCCGTTCCCGGGCGCGCGGCCGGAGTGGGGCTCGGTCAATCTCGGTGGGCCGCTCGCGACGGGCGGCGGGCTCGTCTTCATCGGCGCGAGCGTCGACCCCGCGATTCGCGCCTTCGACGCGGCAACCGGCGCGGTCCTCTGGAAGGGCGCGTTGCCCGCGAGCGCGCGCTCGGTGCCGATGTCGTTCCAGGGGCCGAGCGGAAAGCAGTACGTGGTGATCGCGGCCGGCGGCCACGACCCGGCGTTCGGTCCGCTCGACAACGCCATCGTCGCCTTTCGCCTGCCTTAGCCCGGCTCGCCGGGCCTCTTGACCCAGAGGCGAATAAAAAGCGAAACTGGTCACATGATCCGGCCGGGAGTCCCGGCGCCGAACCTCGCCGCTCGGCTGGGCCGCGAGGTCGTCCGCGAGCGGAGCGGCGTCGAGTACCGCGAGCTGCGCGCGCGCTCGCTGGTGAACCGCTGCGACTCGCCGCGGGTCCCCTTCGAGTGGACGGTGAACCCCTACCGCGGCTGCTCGATGGGCTGCCGCTACTGCTACGCGGCGTACACGCACGAGTATCTGGGCCTCGAAGCGGCGGGCTCGTTCCACTCGACGATCTACGCCAAGTCGTTCGCCGCGGACGAGACGCTGCGGGCGCTCACGGCCAGCGCGCGGCGCGGCGAGCGGGTCGCGCTCGGCACCGCCACCGATCCCTACCAGCCCGGCGAGAGCGAGCTGCGCGTGACGCGGCGTTTCCTGGAATGCGCGGCGCAGGTCCGCGGCCTCCGGCTCGGCATCACGACGAAGGGCGCGATCATCCTGCGCGACCTGGACCTGCTCGCGCGGATCCACCGGCGCGCGCGCCTCTCGGTCCAGGTCTCGCTCAACTCGCTCGACGCCGAGCTGCTGCGCCGGATCGAGCCGTGGGCGCCGCCGCCCGACGTGCGGATCGAGGTGCTGCGCCGCCTCGCCGAAGCAGGCCTGCGCGTGGGGCTGTCGCTGTCCCCGATCCTGCCGGGGATCACCGACCAGGAAGAGAAGCTCGACGCGCTCATCGGCCGCGCCGCCGCGGTCGGCGTGCGGCGCATGTGGGGCTCCCTGCTCTTCCTGCGCTCGCCGACGCGCGAGAAGTACTTCGACTTCCTGGCCCGGGAGTTCCCGCGCTACCTCGAGGCCTATCGCCGGGCCTACGCCGGCGCGAGCCACCTCTCGGGCCCGTACCGCGAGCGGATCGAAGCGCTGGTGCGGCGGCTGCGCGAGACGCACGGCGTCAAGCGCGACGACGAAGACGCGGGCGCCTACGCGCGGCCGCCCGAGCAGCTCGGGCTCTTCTCCGAGGCGAAGGACCCGAGACTGCGGTCGACGTTCGGCTACCGCCTGCTGTCCTGAAGGGTTAGCGGTCCTGGCGGTCGTGCTTCTGGCGGCCGATGTGGCGGCTCGAGCGGCTCAGGTCGCGCTGCAGGTCGCGGCGCTCGCGGCGCGACAGGCCGTCGCCGCTCGCGCGGTAGCGCCGCTCCTCGCGCCGGATCCGCGACTGCTCGCGACGCAGCCGCGCCGCCTCGTGGCGTGTGAGCTCGTCCGAGCGCACGCCTTCGCGGATGCGCTCGCGCTGCCTGTGCTCGCGGGCGTCGATCGTGGCTGCGTCGGCCGCCGGAAGGGCCAAGAGGCCCGCCATCACCAGCATTGCCCAGCTCGTCTTGCGCATCGCTTTTCCTCCTGCCCCGCGGGCCCCAGAAGCCCTACTGCAGGAGTTGGACCGGCGGCCGAGCGGCGGGTTGAATCCGCGCCCGAGCCGCGTGAGGGCGCTCACACGCCGAAGCGCACGCTGGAACGCCGCGGCTCAGTAGACCCGCAGCGGCACCTCGAGCGGCACGCGGGCGCCGAGCGGACCGTCGCCGCGCCGGGCCGGCTCGAAGCGCCACAGCTGGAGCGCCGTCTCGAGCGCCGCCTGGTGGGTTCGGTCGATCGACGACTTCACCACCGGGCGATAGGCGCGGCCGTCGGGACCGACGACGGCCTCGACGCCGACCAGCCGCTCGTGCAGCCCGCGTCCCGAGGCGTCGTGATGGAGCGCCTCGACGCTCAGGAGCGGCCGCGGCCAGGCGACGACCGCGCGGGCGAGCCGGCGCTCGCTGTCGCTCGCGTCCGGGAGCTGGCTCGCGACCTCGCTCGGCGGCGGCGCCGCGGCCTGCGCGCGGTCGAAGCTGCCGCCCTTGCGGCGCAGGTACTCCTCGGGCGTCAGGAGCGCGGCGTCGATGCGCGTGGTGGTCTTCGTGGTGACGCCATCGGGATCGAGCCCCGTGAACAGCAGCTGCATGCCGGGCTGGAGCTCCTTGCAGCGCGGACGCCGGCCGCCCAACTGCGGCTGGCCGACGCTCTCGAGCGAGAAGCGCACGGTGCCCTTGTCGAACCCGAGCCCGCGCACCTTGACCGCGACGTCGCAGGCTCCGGCAAGAGAGTCTGCCGGCTTGAGCGTGAGCGCCTTCTCGTCGCCGCGGCCCGGAAGGATGCGCAGCGCGTCCTCGTAGGAGCGAAGCAGCTCGGGAAGCGGCGCGGGACCGGAAGGCGGAGTCTTGGGAGCCGACTGGCACGCGGGGATCAGCAGAGCGAGAAGCAGGAGGGTGCGCTTCGAGCTTTTCATGGGCCCGATTGTAAGGCCGTGAGCACGATCGTGTGGACGGCCTGCGCGGCGAGGGCGTTGCCGGCGTCGTTCCAGTGGTAGCGGCCTTCGTAGTACAGCTGCTCTCCCGACCGCGTCGAGTCGCGGGCCGGCGCTGCGGCGCGAAACGCCGGCAGGAGCGCGAGGAACGGAATCCCCTCCTGCCGCGCGATCGCGGCGAGCCGCGCCTCGGGGTGCTCGCGCACGACCGTCTGGGCGTCGCTACCGGCGCGGGCCTCGAGCTCGCCCCAGAGGTCGTCGTAGACCTGCGCGGCCGACGGCGCGGCCACGAGCACGAGCGCCGTGCCGCGCGCAGCCGCCTCGTCGCGATAGGCGCGCAGCAGCGCGCCCGTGATCGCCCACGCCCGAGCGACGGGCGGCGGCTCGGGGTCGGCGAAGACGAGCTCGACCGGCTCGAGCCCGCGCGTCGCGGCGTGCACGCCGCCGCGCAGCTGTCGGAAGGCGGCCTTCTGCCAAACGTAGAAGCGGCTCCAGCGGTCGAGCCACGCGCCGACCGGGTTGGGCTCGAAGGCGAACGGCAGCTGCACGAGCCGGCCCGAGGAATCGAGGTCGAAATAGAGCCGCGGCGCGCGCGTCAGCTCGTAGCTGTTGTCGGCGAGGTCGTTCCCCACCCAGAACACCACGACCAGCAGGTCCGGCGCGTAGCGCTCGAGCACGGCGCGGTAGAGCGCGAGCTCGCTGCCGGTGCTCGAGCTCGAGACGCCCGCGTTCATCACCTCCCACGCCGCCGGCCGCGACGCCGAGAGCAGCCGCTCGAGCCGCGCGGCCAGCGTCTTGTCCTCCGCGGTCGCGATCGCCGCCACCATCGAGTCGCCCACCAGCGCCACGCGCTTCGCTCCGGGCGGCTTGGCGTAGGGACGGTCGGGCCCGCGCAGGCCCTCACGGTCGAAGCGCACGTCCACCTCGCAGCCGCACTCCGGGACGTGGATGCGCGCGGCGAAGCCGGGCAGGAAGCGTTTGCCCACCACCGGGTCGGCCACGAGCAGCGACGGGCTGTACGGCGTCAGCAGTCGGACGCCGGCCTCCGCCAGCAGGAAGGCGGCCACGAGCGCGGCGAGCAGGAGCGCCAGGTTGGCGAGCAGGCCGCGCGCGTTCACGCGCGGATTATCCCCGCGCGGGCGGAGATCGGGGATGATGGGGCGTGCTGCGGAGGGCCGCCGTCTTCGTCGGAATCGCCGCGGTCACCCTGATTCTCTTCGAGCCGATCTGCGGAGCGCTCCACCGCTGCGGCTGCCAGGCGCCCTGGTCGGGCGGCAAGACCTACTGCAACGTCAAGCAGCCCGTCGGCCCTCACTGCCCCTGGTGCGAGCACCGCGCGCTGGGCGGCGTGGCCGCGGCGCTCGTGCTCGGCGGTCAGCTGCTGGTGTTCCGCCTGGCGCTCGGCCGACTCGGCCTTGCCGGCGCGGCCGCCGCGGCGCTCATCGCACTTCCGCTCGCGAGCGTGCTGGGGGGCGCGATCGCCTGGCTGCCGACGGACTACCCCCACTTCCTGGTCGAGGACGCCCGCGCGCGGCTCGGCCTTCCGGCGGGACCCTTCCACTGCTACGGCGGCCCGCCGCACGCCCACTGAGCTAGGGCCGCCTTCCCTTCGATTCGACAGGGCGCCGCAGCACGACCTCGATCCTGCGCTTCTCGCCCGCCTTCAGGCTGACGGATGCAGTCGCCTGCTCGAAGCCGTCGGCGTGGACCTGCACGGCGTAAGTCCCCGCGCTCGGAGCGGCCAGCGCGAAGCTTCCGTCCTCTCCCGTGAGCGCGGCCATGTCCGGGAACGAGCCGGGTCCGCTCGCGAAGTAGACGCGCGCGCCGCCGACCGGCCGGCCCGACGCGTCCACCGCCGTTCCCGAGATCAGGCCGCTTCGACTCAAGACATCCAGGATGTCATGCGCGCGTGCACCTTGGCGTTGATCCGCGTGCCCGAGTTCGTCGAGTTGCCGCCATAGGCGTGGACCGCCACGCCTATGCGCTTGCCGTTCACGATCCGGAAGACGGGGGCGCCGCTCTGGCCGCCGGCGGTGTCGATGTCGTAGAACACCTTGTTGGCGTTGACCTGGGCCACTTCCTTGGCGTCGAACCACTGCTCGCCCGACGGCTTGTCGCCGGGGTAGCCGGAGATGTTGACCTTCTGCCCCGTGAGCTCGTTGTCGGGGAACACGCCGATCCCGAAGACGCCCACCGTGTCTCCGAGCGGCGTCGGCAGGATGATCGCCGCGTAGTCGAAGTTCTCGCCCCCCGTCCTGATCCAACCCGAGACGGTCCGGAAGACAGTGCTGGTCACGGAGCCGAACGGCAGCGCCGCGGCGTTGCGCCCCGGCATCACGCTGATCTTCTTCACCCAGCCGTCGCGCCCGGGGACGTTGCTGCCCTTGATGTAGACGCAGTGGCCGGCCGTGATCAGCGTCCGCGGCGAGATGAACCAGCCGGTGCCGATCCACATCGAGTTGTCCTTCGCGGTGATGACGAGCGAGGCAATCGCTCGCCACGGATACTCGCCGGTGTTGTTGATCCGCACGCGATCGTCGGGGCCGTGGACCGTCTCGCGAACCGGCGGCGGCGGCCCGAACGAGGCTTCGCCGATGTCGAGCAGCTCGCCGCTTTCAGGAGGCTTGAACTGCTTGACGGACCGGCGGGGGGCGGACTCGAGGCCCAAAGCACTTCCGGCGCGGTTGTGGCCTTGAACGGACTCGAGGCCTTCGGCTCCCGGGCTCGCCTTGTCCCGTTCGATTCCCTCGGTCACCGGCTTGGTCACGGAGCGGCCGGTGACGGTGCGTTCGGCATCCTCCGGCACGTTCGAGACGGAGTCGTGACCGGAAGCGCCGGCGTCCTCCCTCGCCTTCGTCCCGCTCTTCGCCTTCGGCCTGGCCTTGGGCTTCGGCTTCGACTTCGGCTTCGCCTTTGCCTTCGTCTTGGACCTGGACGCTCTTTTCGCCATCGCGAGCTTCCCCCTTCCCCGCACAGAGAGTGGGATGCCGGAACGACGTTTGTCAACGACGAATGCTCGGGCGGGACTTATTGTGCCGGTGTGAGTGCGGTCCTTGACGCCGCAGCCGCCGGCAGCGGTACCGCGGCGGCGGCGAAACCGAGCAGCGCGACGATCGCCGCGAGCACGTAGAACGCGCTCGCGTAGGAGCCGGTCGCGGCCACGCAGCGCGCGAGCAGCAGCGGGCCGACCGCCGAGGCCAGCACGGTCAGGATCTGCGCCGCTCCCTGGATGCGGCCGAGGTGGGCGCGGCCGTAGACGCGTCCCCAGAAGCTGAAGAAGATCACCATCACGAAGCCGCCGGCCAGACCCATCACGACCGCCCAGGCCACGACGTGCCACTGCCGGATCACCAGGGGAAGCGCCGCGAGGGCGCCCGTGAGCAGCACCATGGCCGCGGCCATCAGCGTGCGGAGCGAGCCCTTCTGCGCGAAGGCGCCGCCGGCGAAATTGCCGGCGAGCGCGACGAGCGCGGTCACCACCAGCGAGCGGTAGTAGGTCGCGGAGTCGAAGCCGCGCTCGGCCAGGATCGACTCGTTGAAGAGCGCGATGCCCGAGGCGACGAGCCCGTAGACCGCGGCTCCGAGCGCGAAGACCCAGAAGGCCGGGGTGCGGAGCGCCTCGGCGAGCGTGGCGCCGGCGACGGCGGCGTCCGCTTCCTCTGTGGACCCGGCTCGCACGGAGACGTCGCCGTCGACGGGCAACCCGCAGGACTCGGGCGTCGAGCGCGCGAGGAGCCACGTGAGCGGGGCGCACCCGAGCACGAGCGCCCAGCCGATGCCCGCCCACGCCGCGCGCCAGCCCGCCGCCGAGACGGCCGCGCCCACCGCCGGGAACGCGGCCATGAAGCCGACGCTCATCGCGACGGCGTACACGCCCATCGCCGCGGGCAGGCGCCTCGAGAACCACTTGCCGACGAGCGCCAGGCTCGCGACCGACAGCGCGCTCTGGCCGAAGCCGCGCGTCAGCGTCACGAGCAGCAGGAGCGCGCCGTAGCTCGTCGCCTGGCTCATCGCCAGCACGACCGCCCCGAGCGCGAGCTCGACGACAGTCAACACCAGCCGGCTGCCGACGCGGTCGATCAGGCGGCCGATGCCCAGGCAGAAGAGCGAGCCGACGAGCGTCGCTACCAGGTTGATCTCGGCGAAGGCCACGCGCCCGATCCCGAGGTCGCGCATGAGCGGCTCGGTGACGAGCCCGAGCCCCTGCGTGCGGCCCGGCAGCGTGCCGACCATGGCGAGCGCCGCCACGCCGAGGCTCACCCAGCCGTAATAGAAGGACCGGCGCGCCGCGCCCGCAGGCGCCAGCGCCTCGCTTTCCGCCTCAAGCACCTTTGCTCTCGGCCCCCGCGCGACGGTACCACGACCACGCGACCAGCAGCACCGCGGCGGCCCCGAGCGCACGGAGCGGGCCGTGCGCGAAGACGACCGCGCCGTTCACGAACATGAACAGGAAGAACGCGCGCACGCTCCAGTCGAGCCGGCGATCGCGGAATCGATAGCGCGCGGCGGCGAGCCACCACCAGGCGGCCTCGAGCGTCCAGAGCGCGAGGAAGAAGTAGTTGACGAAGAGCCCGACGCCGAACGACCGGCCCAGGAGCGCTTCGGTCTGGCGTGCGGTGTCGCGGAGCGCGGCCGCGTGGCTCCAGCCGTGGCGCAGCTCGAAGGCGAGCGCCGAGTGGACGACGAGCGCCAGCCAGCCGAGCCTGAACGCGGCACGGCCGCTCGCGTCGCCGCGCGGGTTCGATGAGCGCGTTCGGGCCCACTCGGACGCTGCCCAGGCGACGAGGCTGATCCAGGCCGTGGCGCGAAGCAGGAGCTCGGCGAGCGGCATCGCGAGAGGTTCGGGGTTCGACTCAGGCGCGCGGCGTGTAGGCGATCCGCGCGACGTCGATGCGGCCGGCGCGCACGTCGAGGAACGGCTTTCCGCCGCGGACGCCGACGGTGCCGTAGCCGCTGGCCGTCGCGAGGAAGCTCCGGAAATCACCGCCGACGCGCGGCTCGAGGTGAAGCACCTTGTCGACCGCGTCGTAGCGCGCCCCGCTCAGGCCCTGCAGGAGTGCGTAGGACGCCATTGCGCGCGCGTACCAGTGGCCGCACTCGTACTCGTCGAACGGGTCGCGGACGCGGCCGTCGTAGCGGTCGCGGCAGGCGCGCACGATCTCGAGGCCCTCCGCGACCTGGCCGAGCAGCATCAGGTGCGACGCCACCTGGTACTCGATGCCGGTCCACACCTCGTTCGAGTAGACGAACGGCAGCGTGGGCGCGCCGCCGCGCGGCCAGGTGCAGAGCAGGAGGCCGCTTTCGTCGCCGCAGGCGTAGGTGGGCCGCTGCGGGTTCGCGTGCTCGCGCAGGTCGCGCTTGAAGTTGTGGCGGTGGACGGCCGCGAGGTGCGAGCGCAGCTTCGCGGCGTCGAGGAAGTCCGAGACGCCGCTGACCGCGGCGAGCCACGCGCCGAGGACACCGTCCGAGAGGCAGCCTTCGCCGTACTGGTACTTCGGCCCTTCCTTCTCGAACAGCAGCGTCGCCTCGGGCGAGTACGTCCCGACCATGCTCTTCGTCTCGAGCGGGTTCTTCGCGCGCAGGTTCTTCCACTCGACCTTCTGCACGAAGTACTCGCCGTTCCACAGCCCGCTCTCCAGCTCTTTGCGGCCCTTCTCGAGCAGCTCCGCGTAGAGCGGCACGGGCGCTCCGAGCGCCTCGCCCATCAGCGTCGCCGCGCGCAGCGCCGCCAGGTAGAAGCTGGTGCACATGCCGTCCGCGCCCCAGAACTCGATGTCGTAGGTGTTGTGGTGCGGCTCCTCGATCACGCCGCGGTGGCGCGGGTCCCAGGTCTCGATGCCGTAGTCGAGGCTGGCACGCACGCGCGGCCAGAGCTTTCTGAGCCAGCCTTCGTCGCCCGAGATCCGCCACTCGCGGTAGACCTTGAGCACGCCGCCGAGCTGCCCGTCGGCCGCGGCGTGGAAGCTGTGCGCCGTGGGACGGATCGGCAGCGCGGCCCGGAACGCCTGGTGGCCGCGCGCGTCCTGCGACACGTTGAACTCGGTCTCGCGCAGGCCGCGCTCGAGCGCCGGGAAGAGGTGGGGCAGCGCCTGCGCGTAGTTCCAGACGTGGGTGCAGCTCCCGTGGCAGCAGCCTTTGTTGTCGTTGCAGCCTTCCCAGGCCCAGAGCCGCCCGTCGGCCTGGCGGAGCACCGTGGGCGACTTGAGGATCGCGAGGTTGGCCGCGACCGCCTCGATCACCTCGGGCGGCAGCGAGCTGTCGTAGAAGGACTCGCTGAAGCGGGCCGACCGCTCGCGGAGCCCCTTGTACTCCGCGCGCCAGTGCTCGGCGACCTCCTCGATCGCCTTGAAGCGCTCGGCGTACCACGGCTTGTAGCTCTGCGGCGCCACTCCGGACGCGGGTTCGGGGTCCTCGCCCGCGCGCAGCTGGCTCGAGCCGACGAACCACGAGAGCCGGAGCGTGAGGCGCTTGCGCTCGCCGGGAGCGAGCGTGAAGGGCACGAACAGGCTGGCTCCTGGAGCAGGGTTGCCTTCGGCGGGAGCCTGGCGCTCGTAGCACGCGCCGGTCTCGACGTCGCGCCACGCGAGCGTCAACGGGTCGAACCAGTCGCCGCGGAACCACGCGGCGTTGACCTTCGCGGCCGGGTCGTCGACCTGTGCGCAGAAGCTGGCTTCGTCCCACGGCTCGTTGGGCGCTCCCGAGCCCCAGAGGACGAAGCCGCCTGGGACGGCGCGCACGGAGTGCTTGCCCTTCGAGCTCGCGAGGAAGTTCCGCGCGTTCCAGGAGAAGACCGCCTCGACCGGAGCGCTCGAC
>Ga0134123_10003461_pt1 | contig 10269 bp, 7 predicted proteins | sample KB303_FD_96460 | JGI IMG/M metagenome (GOLD analysis project Ga0134123, IMG submission 96460) | Terrestrial soil microbial communities without Nitrogen fertilizer from Kellogg Biological Station, Michigan, USA - KB3-0-3 | ecosystem: Environmental > Terrestrial > Soil > Unclassified ...
AGGCGTACCGCAGCGATGCGGACACGATCTCGAGGCTCTACGTGTCGTCCCAGGCGGGCGGGCTCGTGCGGCTCGACAACGTCGTCAAGATCGAGGAGGGGCAGGCGCCGTCGCGGATCGAGCGGCTGGACCGCCAGCGCACCGTCCGCTTCTTCGCGGGCGTCGGGCCGGGCTACGCGCTCGGCGACCGCGTCACCGCGCTGCGGAAGGCGCTCGCCGAGATGAACCTGCCGCCCGCCTACTCGGTCACCGTGCTCGGCCGCGGCCGCGAGATGGAGCGCACCTTCGGCGAGTTCGCGCTCGCGTTCCTGCTCTCGATCGTGTTCATGTACATGATCCTCGCCTCGCAGTTCGAGAGCCTGATCGACCCGCTCACGATCCTGATCTCGCTGCCGCTGTCCGTCCCGTTCGCGCTCTTCTCGCTCTGGGTGACCTCCGACACGCTGAACCTCTACTCCGCGCTCGGCGTGCTGGTGCTGTTCGGTATCGTGAAGAAGAACTCGATCCTGCAGATCGACCACATGAACAACCTGCGCCGCCAGCACGGCCTCTCGCGCGACGAGGCCGTGATGCAGGGCAACCGCGACCGCCTGCGCCCGATCCTGATGACGACCTTCGCGCTCGTCGCCGGCATGCTGCCGCTCGCGCTCGGCACCGGCCCCGGCGCCGAGGAGCGCCGCTCGATCGCGATCGTCGTGATCGGCGGCCAGACGCTGTCGCTGCTGCTGACGCTGCTCGCGACGCCGGTCTTCTACGTGATCTTCGAGGACATCGCGGCCTCGCCGCGCTGGCGCGCGCTCGTGGCGCGCGTGCGCCCTCCGTTCGACGCGGCCGTGACGGCCCTGCGCGAGCGGTGGCAGAGAGGGGTCAGGTCTTGAATGGGCGCATTGTCAGGGTGCAATGCGTCATTTCAAGACCTGACCCCCGACCGGCCGGTCCGAGAAGGTGACGTACGGGAACAGCTCGGGGACGTGCGAGTCCCACACCCCGTGCGGGCTCCAGGCCCAGCCGCCCGGATCGCTGGCGGGCGGGGCCTCCTTGTACTGGTTGAAGCGCGAGAAATCCATGCGCCAGACGTCGCCGCTCCTGGGCGGCAGCGAGCGGCCGTCGGGCCGAGCGAGGTCGGCGAGCCCGCGCCAGGGGATGGCGATCTCGACCGTCCAGCCGCGGTCGCGGTCCTTGTTGTCGTTCACGGTGCCGTCGACGTGGACGGCGCTTCTCAGCCCGGGGAGGTCGTAGCGCCAGAACCCGATCCGCGGGCCGCGCGGGTGGTTCCTGAAACGCACGCCGCCAAACGGTCTGACGCCCTCCCGCGCTCGGTCGAACTCGGGCAGCTTCGCGTATCCCGCCCGCGCGTAGGCCTCCTCCCAGATGAAGAAGACCTCGTAGATCGTGCCGAGGCTGTTGATCTCGAGCTCGTAGTAGGCGTCCCGGCCCGCGATGAAGAGCTCGACGTCGTTGTTCTTGTAGATGAGCGAGTCGCGCTCGGTGAGCGTGCCCTCGACGAAAGGCTCCTCGACCCAGTAGCCGACGTAGAGCTGCTCGTCGTCCCAGAGCACGGCCGCGCGCGTGTCGTGGATGCCGGGAGCGCCCTTGATCAGATCGGAGAAGCGCGGCGAGCGCTCCGCGGCCTTCCAGTCCGCTTCGTCGAGCCTGCCATCGACGGCGATCGCCGCCGTCGCGCGCTGCGCGGTGTAGCGGGCGATCTTGTCCTCGGGCCATGGAAACGGCCAGGGGTCGGCTCCGAGCACGAGGGCGCTCGCCAGGAGCGGGACGAGCGCGAGAGCGAGCCCCATCCGGCGGCGCAGGCGTCGCATCGCGCTACTGGACCTCGTACGCCTCGTTGGCCTTGCCCATCAGGTACAGGTCGAACCAGCCGACGATGTGCTGCAGCCGCTCGACGCGGTGCCACGGGCGGCCGGAGCGCGACAGCTCGTGGCTCTCGTCCGGGAAGCGCACCATCACGGTCGGCTTCTTCAGGTACTTGAGGGCGCGGAACATCTGCTCGCCGCCGCTCGGGGCGGGCGTGCGCCAGTCGGCCTCGCCCTCGATCAGCATCAGCGGCGTCTGGACCCGGGCGACGCGCGAGATCGCCGAGCGCGCGGCGAAGTCGGGCGCCTGCTCGAAGGGCGCGCCGCGGAACCAGCGCGGGGTGAAGAGCGTGAAGTCGGCGGTGTACCACCACGAAGCCCAGTCGGAGATCGAGCGCTGCGAGACGGCGGCCGCGAAGCGGTCGGTGTGCGTGACCGTCCAGTTCGTGAGCACGCCCCCGCCGCTGCCGCCCGTCACCCCGAGCCACTTCGAGTCGACCACGCCGCGCTTGATCAGCTCGTCGACGCCGGCCATCAGGTCCTTGTAGTCGTCGCCGGGGTAGCGGTACTGGATGACGTTGCCGAACTCCTGGCCGTAGGACGTGCTGCCGCGCGGGTTCGGGTAGAGCACGACGTAGCCCTTCGCCGCCATCCACTGCATCTCGTGGAAGAACGTGTAACCGTACGCCGCGTGCGGGCCGCCGTGGATGTTCAGGATCAGCGGGTACTTCTGGGAGGCCGAGTAGCGCGGCGGCTTCTGCACCAGCGCGTGGATCTTCCGGCCGTCGAAGCTCGTGTACCAGACGTCTTCCGGCGGCGTGAGCTCGAGCTCCGCGAAGAGCGCGTCGTTGAAATGCGAGAGCTGCCGGCGCTGGCCGCTCGCCGTGTCGAGCACGTGGAGGTCGCCGAGCGCCACGGGCGTCGAGACGATCATGGCGACGAGCCGGGCGTCGGCGGTCGCCGTGTACGACATCACCTCCTCGTCGCCGCTCGTGATCGGCTCGACCTTCTTCGAGGCGAGGTCGACGCGCCGGAGGCCGACGCGGCCCTTCTCGGCCGTCTTCACGAGGAGCGCGTCCTTCGCCCAGACCGGCGCGGAGGGCGAAGCGCCGCGTGGCGCGCGCTGGTCGCCGGTCGCCCCGCCGTCGACGTCGTAGTCGTAGGCCGCGGTGAGGTTCGTCGCGACGGCCGTCGGACCGACGTCGGCCACGAACAGGTCCGGTTGGTCGTAGGAGCGCGTGGGCTTGCCGTTGAGCGAGCCGACGAGCGCGATGCGCTTGCCGTCGGGGGAGAGCGCGTAGTCGCCGATCGCCCCTTCGATGTCGGCGGCCTTCACCGCCTCGCCGCCAGCCGCCGGCACCGAGTACACGTTCGCGTCGGCCTCGGAGTAGTAGGGCTCCTTGACCGGGTTCGAGGTGTAGTAGATCCGCTGGCCGTCCGGCGACCACGACAGGTCGTCCTCGGCGAACGCACCCGTCGTCACGCGGCGCGGCTTGGGGATTCCCTCGCCGGCGAGCTCCACCGCCCAGACGTGCGCCGGCCGCGTCGGGTCGAGGTAGCCGGGACCGTTGAAGCGGTAGACCGCGCGGGTGATCACGCGCACGTCGCTCTCGCGCTCCTCGTCCTTGCCGGGCTCGGGCTTCCGGTCCTTCTTCGCGAGGTCCTTGTCGCTCGTCGTGCTCGTGAAGGCGATCGTCTTGCCGTCGGGCGACCAGGCCGCGGCGCCGGCTCCCTTCGGCAGGTCGGTGAGCGCGCGCGCCTCGCCGCCGCGGAGCGAGATCAGCCAGAGCTGGCCGGGCTGGGGCTTGCCGTCCTTCTCGACCGAGCGGTTGAAGGCGAGCTGCGACCCGTCGGGCGACCAGCGCGGGTTCGTGTCCTGGCCGCTCGTGAACGCGCGCGGCGGCTCGCTGCCGTCCGCGGGCGCGAGCCAGATCGCGCTGTCGTAGCCCTCCTTCTTCTTGTTGACGCTCACGCGCACGAAGGCCACCTGCTTGCCGTCGGGCGAGATCTGGGGATCCGCCACCCAGACGAAGCGGAAGAGGTCCGTCTCGCCGATCGGCCGTTGGTCAGCGGCCTGGGCGAGCGGCAGCACGGCGAGCAGCACGGCGAGCGCGAGGGCGGGCCGAAGCCTGCCGAGCTTGAGCATGAAGCCTCCTGGTCGACGGACGGCGATCCTAGCCTATCGGGCCGTCTCCGGCAGCGCGAAGGCGACGTAGCTTCCGCCCGAGGGCGCGCCCCACTTGCCGCCGCCCGCGGCGATCACCACGAACTGCCGGCCGTTCACCTCGTAGACGGCGGGCGTCGCGTTGCCCGCGGCCGGAAGCGTCGTCTCCCACAGCAGCCTGCCGGTCGCGGCTTCGAACGCGTGGAACTTCTTGTCGTGCACCGTCGCGCCGATGAACAGCAGGCCGCTCGCGGTCACCACGGGCCCGCCGTAGTTCTCGCTGCCGGAGTTGGCGACGCCGGAGCCGGGCACTTCGCCGAACGGCACCTGCCACGCGATCGCCGCGCGGTTCAGGTCGATCGCCGTGAGCGTCCCCCAGGGCGGCTTGATCGCGGGGAAGCCGTCGGGGTCGGTGAAGCGCGTGTAGCCGTCCATCGAGTAGCGCATGTCGAAGGGCGTCGGCTTCGCGGCGTCGACGGTCACGGACGCGCCGCTCACGACGTACTCGACGATCGCGCGCCGCGCCGCCCCGTGCAGCTCCTTGAAGGCCGGCATGCGGCCGCCGCCCTCGCTCACGATCGTGGCGACGTCGTCGACGTTGCTGCGCTCCCCGATGCCGACGAGCGACGGCATCTCGGGCGGGTTGCCCTTGAGATCGGCCCGGTGGCACGCCGCGCAGTAGGTCTGGTAGAGCTCCTTGCCGGTCGTGGGCTTGCCCTCGGGCAGCTTGCGCTCGGTGAGCTTGATGCGCCACGCCATCTCGTTGGCGTTGACGAAGAGCAGGCCGGAGCCGGGGTCGAAGGCGACGCCGCCCCACTCGCCGCCGCCGTCCATCCCGGGGAAGAGCACCGTGCCCTGCAGGCTCGGCGGATCGAACTCGCCGCCCGTCCGCAGCTTCCGCCACTCCTCCCGCACCGCCTGCTCGGCCGCCGGCGTGCGCGTCGTGACGAGGTCCTCGGTGAACCTCGGCCGCGCGAAGGGCGGCGGCAGCAGCGGCAGCCGCTGCGTCGTCGCGAGCACCTCGCCCGGCACGTCGGACGCCTTGACCTTCAGCTCCTCCATCGGGAAGACCGGCTCGCCGGTCTCGCGGTCGAGCACGTACGTGCGGCCGTTCTTCGCGATCTGCGCCACCACGTCGCGCGGCTTTCCGTCTTTCGTGATCGTGACGAGCGCGGGCGCGGCGGGGAAGTCGCGGTCCCAGACGTCGTGCTTGACGGCCTGGAAGTGCCAGACGCGCTCGCCGGTGGCCGCCTTCAGGCACAGGATCGTGTTGGCGAACAGGTTGTCGCCCGCGCGGTTCGCGCCGTAGAAGTCGTAGGCCGCCGAGCCGGTCGCCGCGAAGACGAGCCCCCGCTTCTCGTCGAGCGAGAGGCCGGACCAGGCGTTCGCGCCGCCGATGTACTTCCAGGCGTCCTTCGGCCAGGTGTCGTAGCCGAGCTCGCCGGGGTGCGGGATGGTGTGGAAGGCCCACTTCTGGCGGCCGGTGTTCACGTCGAACGCACGAATGTCGCCGGGCGCCGAGGGCAGGCCCTCCGGGACGACCGAGCCGAGGATCATCAGGTCGCCGTAGAAGACGCCGGGAGTGTTGACGCGGATGCTGACGCCGCCGGGGTCGCGTCCCTCGAACCCGAGACGCAGGTCGATGCGGCCGCCGTCGCCGAAGCTCGCGACCGGCTTGCCGGTGTCCGCGTCGAGCGCGTACAGCCAGTGGCGCGCGCCGAAGTAGATGCGGCGCTCGCCGCCGAGCTCCCGGTACATGAGCCCGCGGATCCGCGTCCAGCGCGAGGTCTTCGAGCCCTCGAAGGGGTCGAAGCTCCACTTGAGCGCGCCGGTCGCGGCGTCGAGCGCGAACACCCTCAGCTTCGGCGAGCTCGCGTAGAGCACGCCGTGCGCCACGACGGGCTGGCACTGCATCTCCGAGCCCTTGAACGCGTCGCCGGTGTCGTAGGTCCAGGCGACCGCGAGCGATCCGACGTTCGCCGGCGTGATCTGCTTGAGCGGCGAGTAGCGCGTCGACTCGGGCCCGCCGGCGTAGTGCGGCCAGTCGGCGGCGGCCGGGACGGCGGCGAGGAGCAGCAGCGGTAGCAGCGCGCGAGGCATGGCCGATTCTAGTCGGCGGCGTCCCGGAGCGGAACGCCCTAGCATCCGTCGAGGAGCATGGCGTGACACCCGAGGCGACCGGGCGACTCCGCGACCTGCTGACCGGCCAGCGCCTGCTGGCGCTCGGGGTGATCGTCGACGGCGAGCCCGTCGTCGGGCTGCTCCCCTTCGTCGCGGCACCGGACTTCGCGGCGCTCTACGTCCAGGCGTCCCGGCTGGCGCCTCACGCGCGCGGGCTCGACGCCGGCGGCCGCTGGAGCGGGGTGGTCCACGAGCCCGACTCGGAAAGCCAGGACCCGCTGCAGGTCGCGCGGCTCGTGCTCGACGGCGAGGTGGCGCGGATCGCGGGCGATTCGCCGGAGTGGAAGCCGGCCGCGCTCGCGTTCCTGAAGCGCTTTCCGGCGGCGGCAGCCACGCTGCAGCTCGCGGATTTCGCGCTCTATCGCCTCGGGATCGAGTCCGGCCGGCTGATCCTCGGTTTCGGACAGGCCTACAACCTGTCGCGCTCGCACTTCGCGGAGCTGGCCGGCCGCTGAGCGTCGCCCGCTGCTCCGGGCGCGGCGAGCGTCAGCGGCGAACCGCGCTGAAGGCGCCCTTCTTCGCCGCCGCCTTGAACGTTCCGGAGATCTTGTCGCCGGCGACCGTTCCTTCGAGCTCGTACCACGCGCCCTTCGGGTCCACGAAGCCGAACGCGAGCCTGTCGCCCCGCAGCACCGGCTCGCGCAGGCCGGCCTCGACGGTCCCGAGCATCACCGTGCCCTCGAGCTTCTGGTACTTCTGCACGAACGTGACGTCGAACCCAGAGGCGCCCGGCAGCTCGAAGCGCCAGGCGCCCTGGATCGGCGCGGGCACGATCCAGAGGTACGCGGTGCGGTTCTCGGTCCGCGAGATCTCGTCGGGCGTCCAGTCCTCCATCGTGAAGGCGTGCGAGACGACGCGCGTCCCCGGCCGCATCTTGAGCAGGGTCGGCCGCAGGCGCAGGTTGAGGGTCGAGAGCAGGTAGAGCGTCACCACCGTGGCCTTCGAGTAATCGGCCTCGAAGATGTCGGCCTTGACGAAGTGCGCCTTCTGCGCGACGCCCTGCGTGCGCGCGCGGTTCTCCGAGAACGCGACGAGGTCGGGATTGAACTCGACGCCGTACGCCTGCGCCCCGCGCTTCGCCGCGGCGATCACCATGCGGCCGTCGCCCGAGCCGAGGTCGTAGACCACGTCGCGCGGCGTGACCTGCGCCATCGTCAGCATGCGCTCGACGAGCGGCTCCGGCGTGGGCATCCAGATGACGTCCTTGCCGGCTTGCCCCTGCTGGGGCTCGGGCGGGTTCTGGGCGGCGGGCTGCTGGGCCGGCGAGGCCAGGAGGCCGCCGAGGACGACGAGGGCGACGGGCAAGTGGAGGGACATGCCAGCTCCGATCGCTTGGGGTTCGCCCCCATTATCGCGCGCCGGAGCACGCCGGCTCTAGGGCTCGGAGACCCAGGCGCGCTACGCTGTGCTCGAGGGATGAAGGTCCACTTCGAGCCGTACGTCTACCTGGCCGGGCTCACCCACAAGTCGGCGCTCGTCGCCTGGGGCGGCTTCTACTTCAAGGTGGCCCGCCTCGAAGGCGGCTTCCGGCTCGTGGACGACAGCGATCTCGACTCGGTGCATCCCCCGCGGCGCTCGTCGATCGGCGCCAGCTCCGACTCCTACGGCCACGCGCTCGTGGAGGTGCGGGACGAGAAAGGGGCGGTCGTCGCGACGGGCAAGAGCGCGACGGCCAACCACGTGTGGGTGGCCGGGCTCGAGCCCGATCGCGTGTACTCCTACCGCGTCGTGGTGAACGGCCAGGAATGGGCCGGGGGCCCGCGCCGCGACTGGATGCTGAGCGACAGCCCGGGGCAGCAAGGGCTCGTCGAATCCGGCGCCGGCTACGACAACCGCTTCCGCACGCATCCGCGCCCGGACCAGGACGCCGACCTCACGCTGGCCGTGATCGGAGACTTCGGCACGGGCGTGCGGCGGCCGTCCTCGGACGCGCGCCGCCAGCGCGAGGTGGCGCAGGCGCTGCGCGCCGCGGTGGAGCGGGAAGGCGTGCGGCTCGTCCTGACCACGGGCGACAACATCTACGCCGGGCGCAGCCTGCTCGGCCTCCCGGTGGGCGCGACCGGTGACGAAGACGACGACTGGTTCTTCACCTACTTCCAGCCGTACCGCTACGTGATCAACCGCGTCCCGGTCTATCCGGCGATCGGGAACCACGACGGCAACGAGACGGAGGTGAACGACGACCGCGACCAGATCATGGACAACTTCTACCTGGCGGAGCGCCTGCTCGGCGAGGAGGCTGCCGGCCGCGCGTCGATCGGGCCGGGGCTCTTCTACCGGTTCCGCTTCGGCTCCGAGATCGAGCTCGTCTGCCTCGACAGCTCGCGCCGCTTCCTGCTCTTCGGCCAGCGCTTCTTCCGCCACCCGAACCACGCGCCGTTCCTGGAGGCGACGTTTCCCGCGCAGGCCGGAGGCAGCCCCCGCTGGCGGATCCCGTACGCGCACCATCCGCCGTACTGCGCCGGGCCGATGTACGGCAACTCCCGCTCGAGCCTCGAGGACCTGGTGCCGCTCTACCGCCGGTCGGGCGTGCGCCTGGTGCTGAGCGGCCACGAGCACAACTTCCAGCACTCGCGGGTGGACGGCATCGACTACTTCGTGACCGGCGGGGGTGGAAAGGTGCGCAGCGACAGCCCGCGCGATTTCGAGAAGGCCTTCACCGTCGGCTGGGCGGCGGCGGTCCACTTCCTGCTCGTGAAGATCAGCGGCCGGCGGGCGACGGTCACCCCGATCGGAGAGGACGGCCGTCCGCTCGCGGTCAAAGCACCCGACGGCTCGCCCGCGTCCGCCACGACCACGATCGATCTCTGACCGGCGGACGCTGCCTTGCCCTTCCGGCGCGGGGCGTGAACAATACGCGCCACCCCAGATGCCGGAGCTTCGCTACCTGCCCGGTCTCGTCCTCGTCGCGGCGCTCGGTGCGCTCGTGCTCGTCGCGTTGCTGGGCCTCGGGCTCACGCGGCCGGGGGCGCGCCGCGCCGGGCTCGTCGCATGCGGCCTCCCGCTTTCGCTCCTGCCGACCGTCGCGGCCACGGCCTACGTTTCGCTGAAGCTGATCGGGCTCTTCGCGGCGATGGGCGTGACGGGCGGCGGCACGATGCAGCAGCTGCTCGACACGTGCGCGTCGCTGTGGCTCGTCGCGCGCGCGGGCTGGGGCGCCTGCGCCGTCGCCTGCGTGCTCGGCCTGCTGCTCGCGCTCTTTCGCGCGGGGCCGTCGCTGCCGGACGCCGCGTGCTCCGTCCGCCGCGGGTTCGTGCTCGCGCTCCTGCCCGCGCTGGGCCTGCTGCTCGCGTCGGCGGTCACGTACGAGGTCGGGCGCGCGCTGCGCATCACGACCGCCGTCGTGGCTTCGGTCGAGAACGACGCCGCGAGCAAGACGCGAAGCGACGCGGCGCTCGCGGCCGAGGGCTTCGCGACCGAGGGCAGCGGGTCGCTCGGCGCGATCTCGCGCTTCATCGCCCGCGGCGCGATGATCGGCACCTTCGGAGGCGCGACGGCGGCCGTGATCCTGCTGGGGCTCGCCGCGCCGGGTGCGATCCTGGCCTGGCGCGTCCAGCTCGGGAGCCCGTTCGTCGCGGCGGCCGTGGCGCTGTGGCTGCTGGGCGCGGCCCTCGGCGCGCTCGTGGCCACCGGCGTGCTGAACCCGCTGCGGCTCTCCTGAGACCGGGCCGCCGTCAGCTCAGCTTGAAGTTCACCGTGACGGTCATGATGACGGGAACCGCCACGCCGTTCAGCAGCGTGGGCGTGTACTCCCATTGCCGCACGGCCGCGACAGCCGCCTCGCTCAAGAGCGGGATGCTCCGCAGCACCCTGGTCTTCACGACCTGGCCCGTCGGGCTGATCGTGCACTCGAGGACCACGACGCCCTGAACGCGGGCCTGGATGGCCTCGGGCGGGTAGACCGGGTTGACGTTCCTGAGCTTGCGGGGCTCCGGGATCGACCCGCCGATGCGGACGGCCTCGAGGGGTGCCTCGGCCGGCGGCGGCTTGCGGAGCGAAGGCGTCGCGGTCGGCTCCGGCTTCGACCGCGCGGGCGGCGGGGGAGGAGGGGGCGGCAGCTCGTCGTCGTCGCTCGCGAACGCGGCCGGAGAGGCCCGGTACGCGACCAAAGCC
>Ga0134123_10003462_pt1 | contig 10268 bp, 10 predicted proteins | sample KB303_FD_96460 | JGI IMG/M metagenome (GOLD analysis project Ga0134123, IMG submission 96460) | Terrestrial soil microbial communities without Nitrogen fertilizer from Kellogg Biological Station, Michigan, USA - KB3-0-3 | ecosystem: Environmental > Terrestrial > Soil > Unclassified ...
AGAACCGTCATCGCCGCCTCCTTACTCCCGTCCAGGTTTTCGACTTATAATCGAAAACATGTCATATATTAGCACCGCACATGAGGTGCTCGCCGTCGTGTTCCAGGTTCGGGGCGTCAATTCCCGTAAACCCGCACTTCACGTGTTGTTGTGGCAGCGTGCACTCGAACCCGAGGCCGGAAAGTGGTCACTTCCGGGCGGCCGGCTCGGCGATGACGAAGACATGACCAGCTCGGTTCGCCGCCAACTGGCCGAGAAAGTCGATCTGCGTGAACTTGCTCACCTCGAACAGCTCGCCGTGTTCTCGGATCCACACCGCGTCCCTGGCGTCCGCACGATCGCGTCGACCTTCCTCGGGCTGGTGCCCTCCCCCGCCACCCCTGAACTGCCGCCGGACACCCAGTGGCATCCGGTCAGCGAGCTACCACCGATGGCCTTCGATCACGGCCCGATGGTCGAGCACGCGCGCACCCGACTGGTCGCCAAGACGTCCTACACGAACATCGGATTTGCCCTCGCGCCAAGGGAATTCGCACTGTCCACACTGCGGGACATCTACAGCGCGGCGTTGGGCTATCAGGTCGACGCCACCAACCTTCAGCGCGTGCTCGAGCGTCGTACCGTCATCACCCGCACCGGGACCACGGCGCGGTCGGGACGCAGCGGTGGCCGCCCCGCCGCGCTGTACCGCTTCACCGACTCGCGATACCGGGTGACCGACGAATTCGCAGCGTTGCGCCCTCCTGGGTGAGTCGACTGGATTCTTAATGCCTTCTTAAGTAAGAATGCCCGGATGGACTTGGGTAGCGCGGCGCGGTCTTCCGGGGCCGAATGGATTGGGCAACCGCAGCACGACGAACTGCAGCCGGGTATCCGCCCGCAGCTTCCCGCCGACGACCCGTTCTACGACCCCCCCGCAGGTTTTCAGCATTCCCGGCCCGGCACGGTGCTCCGCAGCCGCGACGTCGAGCTGGCGTTTCTCGGGCTGGTCCCCCAACGCATTACCGCGACGCAGCTGCTGTACCGGACGTCCGACATGCACGGCAATCCGGATGCGGCCGCCACGACCGTAATCGTGCCCGCCGAACGCGGGCCTGAGGCCGTCACCCCGTTGGTCTCCTACCAGTGCGCAATCGACGCCGTTTCGTCACGCTGCTTCCCGTCCTATGCGCTGCGCCGGCGTGCCGTGGCGCCCGGTGCGGTCGCACAGGTCGAGTTCCTGCTGATCGCCGCCGCCGTGGCCGAGGGCTGGGCGGTCTCGGTGCCGGACCACGAAGGACGCAAGGGGATGTGGGGCGCGCCCTATGAACCCGGCTATCACGTCCTCGATGGGCTGCGCGCAGCACTGAACACCGAGCGCCTGGGCCTGTCGCCGTCGGCGCCGGTCGGCCTCTGGGGCTATTCCGGCGGCGGTCTGGCCAGCGCATGGGCTGCCGAGATGGCCGGCTCCTACGCGTCGGACCTGAACGTCGTCGGCGCCGTGCTGGGATCGCCCGTCGGCGACCTCGGCCACACCTTCCGCCGGCTGAACGGCACCTACATGTCCGGCCTGCCCGCGCTGGTCGTCGCGGCGCTCGCGGACATCTATCCCGACCTCAAGAAGGTCATCGACGACCATGCGACCGACGAAGGCAAGGAACTGCTGCGGCGGCTGCACAACATGACCACCGCCGAAGCGGTCATCCGGTTGGCCAAGAAGGACATGGGCGACATGCTCGACCAGCCGTTGGACGAGATCCTCGAAACCCCCGCTGTGCGACACGTTTTCGACGACATCAAGCTGGGCGCGGCAGTGCCCACGCCCCCGGTGCTCATCGTGCAAGCGGTCCACGACCAACTGATCTCCGTCGAAGACATCGACGAACTCGCCGACACCTATCAGTCGGGCGGTGCCTCGGTGACCTACCACCGCGACCTGTTCAGCGAGCATCTCCTGCTGCACCCGCTGTCGGCGCCGATGACGCTGCGCTGGCTGACCGACCGCTTCAACGGCAAGCCAGTCAATGAGCACCTGGTCCGCACGAAGTGGCCGACGCTGCTGAACCCGATGACCTATGTCGGCATGGCTCGACTGGCGAAGATCGCCGCGAAGGTCGTCACTGGGCGGACGGTAGAGCGCTCTCCGCTGTAACGGGCGGCCCGAGCGGTTGTTCGACCGGCGGCCAGGCGCCGAGGTCGTCGCGTTGTGTCGACACCGCCATCAGCGCGTAGACAAGCGCGGCAACGGCGGCCGGAAACAGGATCGTCGCCGCGATCTGCAGCGGCCCGTGCCCGAAGAACACCGCGGGCGCCTCGACGACGTAGTGCACGCGGTGCTCCGGCGACACCGGCGCACTGGCGATGTCGATCGCGCCGTAGCGCCAGTGCACCAGCACCGCGCCCACGCCCGCCGAGGCACCCGCTGCTGCAGCCGAACCGATCGCCAGCGCGGCCACCATCGCAGGGCCCCGATGGGCACGCCATTTCCACACCAGCACCGCGGCGACGACCGACAGCACCGAGACCAGGCCCACGACCAGAAACGCCGCGATGAAGAAATGGTCCGCCTCGTTGCCCAGATACGCCTTGACCCGCTCGCCGCTCTTGGTCAGCGCGACGACGCCGTGGATCGGCGGTGCCAGCCACGCCCACAACGCCCCGATCAGCGCCCCGGCGATCGTCAGGCCTGCAGCCGTGCTCACCAAGGCCCTGCGACGCGAAACACGCGGCGGGGCAACCTCATTCATTATCTGTCCTCAAGGTCCTTCGAGTCCTGCTCACCGTGGCGGGAGCATTTCGCCGACCAGCCGTCGGGGCGCACCTGCACCACCATGCGGCGGCCGCACTCGGCGCAGAACCGGGGTGGCTCCAGGCCCAGTTGCGCGGCGGTCGGAACTGCTCCGCCCGCGGGCTCGCCAGTGTAGACGTTGAACTTGGCCATGGCCTTGCCGGCAACCACGCCTAGAGGCTGGCGTTGAGCGCCTTGATCGGCATCTGCAGATCGTCGAGCAGTTCGAGATCGGCCTCGGCGGGCCTGCCGAGCGTGGTCAGGTAGTTGCCGACGATGACGGCGTTGATGCCGCCGAGAATGCCCTTCTTGGCGCCGAGGTCGCCCAGTGTGATCTCACGGCCGCCTGCGAAGCGCAGCATCGTGCGCGGCAGCGCGAGGCGGAACGCGGCGACGGCTTTCAGCGCCTCCGACGCAGACATCACCTCGAGATCGCCGAACGGGGTGCCCGGCCGCGGGTTCAGGAAGTTCAGCGGGACCTCGTGCGGATCCAGCTCGGCGAGGTTCGCCGCGAACTCCGCGCGCTGTTCGAGGGTCTCGCCCATGCCGAGGATGCCACCGCAACACACCTCCATGCCCGCCTCGCGGACCATCTGCAGGGTGTCCCAGCGCTCCTCCCAGGTGTGTGTGGTGACGACGTTGGTGAAGAACGACCGGGCGGTCTCCAAGTTGTGGTTGTAGCGGTGCACGCCCATCTCCGCGAGCCGCTCGACCTGCTCCTCGGTCAGCATGCCGAGCGAGCACGCGATCTGGATGTCGACCTCGTTGCGGATCGCCTCGATGCCCGCGGCGACCTGTGCCAGCAGCCGCTCGTCGGGTCCGCGGACGGCCGCGACGATGCAGAATTCCGTCGCGCCCGTCTTGGCGGTCTGCTTGGCGGCCTCGACCAGGCCCGGGACGTCCAGCCACGCGCTGCGCACCGGCGAAGCGAAAAGCCCTGACTGCGAACAGAAGTGGCAATCCTCAGGGCAGCCGCCTGTCTTCAGGCTGATGATGCCCTCGACCTCGACGTCGGGTCCGCACCATGCCATCCGCACCTCATGCGCCAGCGCCAGCAGTTCGTCGAGCCGATCGTCGGGCAGCTGCAGCACCTGCAGTGTCTGCTCCTGGTTCAGGCCCTCGCCGCGCTCCAGTACCTGCTCGCGAGCCTCCGCCAGAATGTCGCTCACCCGTCGCCCTCCTGCTGCCAAACTTGAACGCCGTTCAGGTTAGGGTACCGGTGTGCAGCTCCACAAACGCGACGTGGTCGACGCGGCGACCTCGCTGCTGGACTCCTACGGGATCGCCGACCTGACCATGCGACGGCTGGCCCGCGAGCTCAACGTCTCCCCCGGCGCGCTGTACTGGCATTTCGCCAACAAGCAGGAGCTACTCGGCGCCGTCGCCGACCGGATCCTCGAATCGGTCGGCGACGTGTCCGGCGGCTGGCGCGACCGAGTGGCGGGAACCTGCGGCAGGCTGCGCGACGCGCTGTTGTCGCACACCGACGGCGCCGAGTTGGTGTCGGCGAGCTTCGCGGCAGGACAGTCGGATGCAATGGCACGGATTCTCACGCAACTGAGCGGTGCGGCGGCCGACGCCGGCGTCGACCCCACGCACGCCGAGCTGGCGGCCCGCACGATCGTCTACTACGTGCTCGGCTTCACCGTCGACGAGCAGTCACGCCTGCAGTGGGACGCCGCGGGCGCCGAGCTGCCCGACGAACAGTCGGTGCTATCGGACGACCCCAGCGCGCGGTTCGAGTTCGGGCTGCGCCTTCTCGTCGACGGCATCGCCGCGCACAGCGACTCGGTTGTCGGGGGGCGCGACTAACGTCGGCCACGTGATTACGGTCGACGATGTCCGGCGCATCACCGCGTCTCTGCCTCGGTCGTACGAGGTGGTGATCCGCGACCAGATCAAGTTCCGGGTCGGGCGCATCGTGTTCGTCGCGTTCTCGCGGGACGAGACGGTGATGGGCGTCGGCTTTCCCAAGGAGGAGCGCGCCGCGATGGTGGCCGCGGAGCCCGACAAGTTCATGCTGCCTCGCAAGTCGGACATGCGATACAACTGGATTCACGTCCGGCTCGACGCGATCGACCTCGAGGAAGTGCGCGAGCTGGTGATCGACGCGTGGCGGATGTGCGTGCCGAAAAGTGTTGCGGCGACCGTCAGCTGATCCTGCGAGATCGCACCTATTGTGTGCTTCACTTGACATTTCTCTCAGTAACTGCAGTTTCGCGCTTGGCGTTGCCGTCCCAGCGCCGTAGGCCCACTACCTGGCCCGGAATCTCCGATGGCCGACCGGCGATTCGTAACGCGCGGCCGAGCTGACTTCCGTGCAGCCGCCGAGCCAGGGTCACGTGACAGGTCCACTGACCCGGCAGCGAGTTCGCCATCGGCCCCGGCAGCTGATGCGGCACACACAGCCGGCACACCTCGGCGTGCACGTCGAGCAGCTCCGCCGTCGGCACCACGAGCCGCGTGAGAATCAGCTGGGAACGGCCGAACAACAGCGGCGCGCCGATCCGGCAGGGGAACGGAAACCGGTCCGCGAGTGGGGCCAACAAAGCGTCCACCTCGGGATCGATCCGCTCGGCGACCGTCAGCGTGGCGTGCGGACGGCTCGCAGGTGCCTGACTCGGGATGCCGGCCTCGCGCAGCCCGTCCCAGATCTGCCGGACCGCTTCCTCGGTATCCGGGTCGAAGACCATCTCGACGGAGTGGACCATCAGCCGGCCAGGTTCGTGACCCACTGCGCGTCGAACGCCGCCGCGCTCATCGCCTCGAAATCGGCCGCGCTCATCGCTCCCGCACCCGCGGGCAGCACCGCCCGCACCTCAGCCAGCCTGCCGAGCGCGTCGCGATTGCCCACCTCGGCAACACCCGGGTCCCGCGGCCACGCCCCGATCACCAGTCCCACGCATGGAATATCCTGAGCGGCAAGCGCTTCCAAGGTGAGCGCGGTGTGGTTCAGGGTACCGAGACCCGGTGAAACGACGACAAGCACGGGTGCGGCCAGGTCGCGCGCGAGGTCGCGCAGCGTCACCCCGCCGGCACCCAGTTCGACCAACAGCCCACCCGCGCCCTCGACGAGCGTCAACTTCGCGTCGACCGCCGCGACCGATGCCACCAACTCGTCACGCGTCGGCAACCCCATCCCCGCACGCTCCGCGGCCGCCGCGGGTGCCAGCGGTTCGGGATAGCGCCATGTCCCATAGAGCGCGTTCACCCCGGCCAGTCGCGCCACATCGGCGAGGTCGTCGTCGCGCGGGCTGCCGGTCTGGACGGGCTTGCACACCGCGACGTCGACGCCTGCCAGCCGCGCACTACACGCAAGTGCCGCAGTGGCCACCGTCTTGCCGACGCCGGTATCGGTGCCCGTGACGACCAGAATGCTCACGGGCGTGGCGACAACGACAACACTTCGGTGAGAACCGCTCGGGCCAAAGCCATTTCGTCGTCAGACAGCGATGCCCGTGCCGTCAGCCTCAACCTCGACGTCCCGGCGGGGACGGTCGGCGGACGGAAGCAGCCGACCCGCACGCCGCGATCCAGGCACGCGACGGCCGCGGCGAACGCCACCTCCGGCTCGCCGAGGATGACCGACACCACCGCCGAATCCGGGAGCTCGGAAACGCGGCATATCTCCGCCAGGGCCGCCGCATGATCCAGCACGGCCTGCGCGCGCCACGGCTCGTCGATCAGCACCCGCAGCGCGGCCCACGCGGCACCGACGGCGGCGGGAGCGAGGCCGGTGTCGAAGATGAACGGCCGCGCGGCGTCGATCAGGTGCGCGCGCACCGCCGCGGGTCCCAGCACCACACCGCCCTGGCTGCCAAGCGCCTTGGACAGCGTCGTCGTCATCACCACGTCCGGCGCACCGGCGAGGCCGACCTCGTGCAGCAGGCCGCGGCCGCCGCTACCCCGCACGCCGAGGCCGTGCGCTTCGTCGACGATCAGCAGTGCACCGTGCCTGCGGCACACGTCGTGCAGGGCGCGCAGCGGCGCCAGTACCCCGTCGGCGGAGAACACCGAGTCGGTCACCACGACGGCGCGCTCCTCGTCGCGCGCGGACAACACCGCCTCGACGGCGGAGACATCACGGTGCGGCGTCACCACGACGTGGGCGCGCGACAGTCGGCAGGCGTCCACCAGCGACGCATGGGTGAGCGCGTCGGACACCAACAACGATCCCGCCCCGGACAGCGCCACCACCGCGCCGAGGTTGGCGGTGTAGCCCGCCGAGAACACCAGCGCCGACTCGGAGCCGACGAAATCCGCGAGAGCGGTTTCGAAGCCTTCGTGCAGTTCGGTGTTGCCGGTGACCAGGCGCGAACCGGTCGAGCCCGCACCCCAGGTGCGCAGCGCCTCGACGCCGCCGCCGATCACCTCAGGGTGCTGCGACAGGCCCAGATAGTCGTTGGAGGCCAGGTCGACCTCGGCGCCGACGGGCGGCCGGGTGCGCAGGGTTCGACGCAGTCCGGCCGCGCGCCGCTGCTTCTCGACGTCGTCGAGCCAGGCCAGCGGGGAAAGACCGACGCGCGTCACCCGACCACCCTCCTGCTGTCTTGAACGGTGTTCAGGTTAACGTACCGGCGACCCCCACCATCGCCGAGGTGATCTGCTCGATCTCCCCTGGCGTGCAGATGTACGGCGGCATGACGTAGACGAGGTTGCGGAACGGGCGCAGCCAGACGCCACGCTCCAGCGCGGCCGGCGTCGCGATGCGCAGGTCGACGAGCTTGGCCATCTCGATCACGCCGATTGCGCCGAGCACCCGTACGTCGGCCACGCCCGGCAGCGCCGCCGCGGGCGCCAGCCCCGCGCGCAGGCCCGCCTCGATCGCCGAAACCTGTGCGCGCCAATCCTGTTCCAACAACAGCTCGACCGACGCGACCCCGACCGCGCAAGCCAGCGCGTTGGCCATGAACGTCGGGCCGTGCATCAGCGCACCCGGCTCGTGCGTGCTGATGGTCTCCGCGATGGCCCGGGTGCACAGCGTCGCGGCCAGCGTGATGTAGCCACCGGTCATCGCCTTGCCAACGCACATGATGTCGGGGCTGACGCGAGCGTGCTCAGCTGCGAACAGCTCCCCTGTGCGGCCGAAGCCGGTGGCGATCTCGTCGAAGATCAGCAAGACGCCGTGGCGGTCGCAGATCGCACGGAGATCGGCGAGATACCGCGGGTCGTGAAACCGCATGCCACCCGCGCCCTGCACCACGGGTTCGACGATCACGGCCGCCAGCTCGTCGGCGTGCTCGGACAGCTGCTTCTCGAACGCCATGCTGTAGCCGTGGTCGTACTCGGCAGGCACCTGCGGCGCGAACTCCTGATGCGCCAGCACGTCGGTCCACAGCGAGTGCATGCCGCCGTCCGGATCGCACACGCTCATCGGGGTGAAGGTGTCGCCGTGGTAGCCACCACGCCACGTCATCAGCCGGTGCCTGTCGACACTGCCGATACTGCGCCAGTACTGCAGCGCCATCTTGACCGCGACCTCCACAGACACCGAGCCGGAGTCGCTGAAGAACACCGTGTCGAGGCCCTCGGGCGTGATCTGCACCAGCAGCTGGGCCAGCCGGGCGGCCGGTTCGTGCGTCAGCCCGCCGAACATGACGTGGTTCATGGTCGCGAGCTGGCCGGTGATCGCCGCGTCCAGCACGGGGTGGCCGTGGCCGTGGATCGCGGTCCACCACGACGCCATCGCGTCGAGCACCTCGATCTGACGCCCGTCGTCGACGAGCGTCAGCCAGGCACCCTTGGCGCCGACCGCAACGACCGGAGGCAGCGCTTCGGCCCCGATCGTGCTGTAGGGATGCCAGACATGTGCGGCGTCGATCGCACTGATCTCGGCGGGGGTCAACACGAGCCTGATCCTTTGCTCACGGGCTGTGACGCGTCGCCTGCGGCGTGAGGCACCAGGCGATCTTCGGTAGATTAGCCGTCGACCATGATGACCCTCGCCCCTCCCCGGCCGGCGCCGGTCACCGACCAGGGTGACAGCCGGCGCACGACCGAACCGCCCAAGGGGGCGCGCGCGTCGGGTTTCTATCGGCATGATCTCGACGGCCTGCGCGGCATCGCGATCGCCCTCGTCGCAGTGTTTCACGTGTGGTTTGGCCGGGTCTCCGGTGGCGTCGACGTCTTCTTGGCGCTGTCCGGCTTCTTCTTTGGCGGCCGGCTGCTGCGGGCGGCGCTGACGCCGGGCAGCTCGCTGTCGCCGGTCCCCGAAGTGACTCGACTCGTTCGCCGGCTGTTGCCTGCGCTCGTCGTCGTGCTGGCCGCGTCAGCGATACTCACCATTCTGATCCAGCCGGAGACGCGTTGGGAGACGTTTGCTGACCAAAGCCTGGCCAGCCTCGGCTACTTCCAGAACTGGGAGTTGGCGAACACCGCATCGAACTACCTTCGCGCCGGTGAGGCGGTCAGTCCGCTGCAGCACATCTGGTCGATGTCGGTGCAGGGACAGTTCTACATCGGCTTCCTGGCGCTGATCTTCACGTTCGCCTATCTGTTGCGGCGCCGTCTCGGCGACCGCATGCGGATTTTCTTCGTGGTGCTGCTGAGCGTGCTGACGATCGCCTCGTTCGTCTACGCGATATTTGCTCACAACGCCGATCAGGCCACCGCCTACTACAACAGCTTCGCCAGGGCGTGGGAACTGCTTCTTGGCGCCTTGCTGGGCGCGCTGGTGCCATACGTGCGCTGGCCGATGTGGCTGCGCACGACGGTCGCGGCAGTCGCGCTGGCGGCGATCCTGTCATGCGGCGCACTGATCGACGGCGTGAAGGAGTTTCCAGGGCCGTTGGCTCTGGTACCTGTCGGTGCCGCCATGTTGTTCATCCTTTCCGCCGCCAACCGCCAGGCGGACCCGAGCACCGCGGACCGGCTGCCCGCCCCCAACCGGCTGCTGGCCACTGCACCGTTCGTATCGCTCGGCGCGATGGCCTACTCGCTGTACCTCTGGCACTGGCCCCTGCTGATCTTCTGGCTGTCCTACACCGGGCGGCCACGCGTCAACTTCGTCGAGGGCGCGGTCGTCCTGCTGCTCTCGGGCGTGCTGGCCTGGCTGACGCTGCGGTACGTCGAGAACCCGCTCCGGTATCGCGCGTCGGCGAAGGCGCCGAAAACCACCCCCTCCGTCCCGCTGTGGGAACGGCTGCGGCGGCCGACCATCATGCTCGGCTCGATCGTCGGCCTGCTCGGTGTCGCATTGACCGCGACAGCGTTCGGCTGGCGCGAGCACGTCACGGTGCAGCGCGCGAACGGCAAAGAGCTGGCGAACCTTTCGATCCGTGACTATCCAGGTGCCACCGCGCTGCTCAACCACGCGAAGGTGCCCAAGTTGCCGATGCGCCCAACGGTGCTCGAGGCCAAGGACGACCTCCCCGAGACCACCACCGACGGCTGCATCAGCGACTTCGACAACAGCGACGTGATCGACTGCACGTTCGGCGACAAAGAGGCGACCCGCACCATCGCGCTCGCGGGTAGTTCTCATGCCGAGCACTGGATCACC
>Ga0134123_10003463_pt1 | contig 10267 bp, 8 predicted proteins | sample KB303_FD_96460 | JGI IMG/M metagenome (GOLD analysis project Ga0134123, IMG submission 96460) | Terrestrial soil microbial communities without Nitrogen fertilizer from Kellogg Biological Station, Michigan, USA - KB3-0-3 | ecosystem: Environmental > Terrestrial > Soil > Unclassified ...
CGTGGAGGTCATGCCGGTCGCGGACTTTCCCGGCCGATTCGGATGGGGCTATGACGGGGTGAACCTCTTCGCACCAACCCGCCTGTACGGCCGGCCGGACGACTTTCGCGCCTTCGTGAATCAAGCCCACCGACTCGGCCTGGGCGTGCTGCTCGATGTGGTGTACAACCACCTGGGTCCGGACGGCAACTATCTGGGGCAGTTTTCCCGCGGCTACGTCACCGAGCGGCACCTCACGCCTTGGGGACCCGCGCCCAATTATGACGGCGCCGATGCCGGCCCGGTCCGTGAGCTGGTCCTCGCAAACGCCGGCTACTGGGTCAGCGAGTTTCACCTGGACGGCCTACGGCTCGATGCCACTCACTCGATCTACGACGATTCTCCGCACCACATTCTGTCGGAGATTGGTAGGACCGTGCGGGAGCGAGCGGACGGACGGGGAACCCTGGTGTTCGCGGAAGACGAGCCCGAGCGAGTTGCTCTCGCACTGCCGGCAACCCGGGGTGGCAAGGGCCTCGACGGCATCTGGCAGGAAGACTTTCACCACTCGGCGATCGTGGCCGCGGGCGGCAAGCGGGAGGGATACTATCGGCCTTTTGAGGGATCAGCGGCGGAGCTGGTGGCGGTCACTCGAGGCACTCTCCGCGATCCCGGTGCGATCGATCCGCCTCGGCTGGTCACTTTCCTTCAGAATCACGACCAGATCGCTCACTCGGCCCACGGTCTTCGACTTCATGCCGTGATCAGCCCCGGACGTTGGCGGGCACTTACGGCTTACCTTCTGCTCTCGCCGGGAACGCCGCTCTTGTTCATGGGCCAGGAGTTCGCGGCGTCGAGCCCCTTCCTCTTCTTTGCCGACCACGAGCCGAAGCTCGCCGCCCTCGTCCGACGGGGTAGAGCGGAGTACCTCGCCCAGTTCGAGAGCATCGCCGACCCGACGATGCAGGCCCTGCTCGACGACCCTGGCTCGTCCGACACGTTCGCTCGCTGCGTTCTCGATCCGTCCGAGGCGGCGCGACACCCAGAGGCGGTTGCGCTCCACCGCGACCTGCTGGCCCTCCGGCGTAACGACTCGGCTTTCTCCCGCCAGCAGCCTCCTCGCGGCCGCGCGTTCGGGCCGCTGGCGCTGGCGCTCCGCTTTGCAGGAGAGAGAAACCTCGACCGGCTGCTCCTCCTCAACCTGGGACACGACCTGCCGCTCGCCGGCGAAACGGGCGAGGTGATGGCCCCCGCAGCCGGCACGGCCTGGAGCCTCGTCTGGTCATCGGAAGACCCCCGCTATGGGGGGTGCGGTACCTCCGTCTCGGCGCGGGAGCATCGGCTCATCCCGGCGGAGTCGGCGCTGGTATTGGCGCTGGAGCGGCGCTCCTGAGAAGGGGCAGCTCCAGGCTATCCCACAGGGCGAGCCAGCTGGCTTCGATGATGTTCTCCGAGCAACCCATTGTGCTCCACCGCTCGGTACCGCGGGCCGATTCGAGAATGACGCGCGGTCGTGCAGCCGTGCCGAGGTGCTCATCGACGATGCGCACCTTGTAGTCCACCAGCCGGACCTCGTTCAACTCGGGATAATGCGGCACCAGGGCCTTCCGGAGAGCGCGATCCAGCGCATTGACCGGTCCGTCGCCCTCGGCGGCAGTGTGCATGACCTGCTCACCGACCCGCAGTTTGACCGTGGCTTGCGCGGCGATTTTCTGCCCTCCCCGTTTCTCGCTGATGACGGTGAAGTCGAGCAGCTCGAAGGGCGCACGGTAGTCCGCTGAGACTCGGCGGAGCAGCATCTCGAAGGAGCCGTCGGCCGCCTCGAACTGGAAGCCGCGGTGCTCGAGATCCTTGATCCGCTGGAGGACCTCCGCCTCGCGGTTCCCCGGGTCGAGGCCGAGCGCCTCGGCCCGAAGCCGGACATTGCGGCGCCCGGCCACTTCGCTGACTACGACCCGAAGCTCATTGCCGACCTGGGCGGGATCGACGTGCTGGTAGCTCGCGGACAGCTTGGCGATCGCGGCCACGTGAATTCCACCCTTGTGCGCGAAGGCGCTGCGCCCGACATACGGCGCGTGGGCATCCGGGTTGAGGTTTGCGACCGCTGCGACGTAGTGGGAAACCTCGGTCAACCGTCGAAGCTGCCCCGGCGGCAGGACGGGCCGCCCCAACTTGAGCTCCAGATTGGCGACGACGGGCACCAGATCTACGTTGCCGCACCGCTCGCCATAGCCGTTGATCGTGCCTTGGACCTGGGTGCAGCCCGCTTGCAGTGCCGCCAGTGCGTTGGCCACAGCGACCCCGGCGTCGTTGTGTGGGTGGACACCAAGCGGCGCTGCGATCCGCTCATGCACGCAGCGGACGACGTCCCGGATCGTATCGGGCAGGGTGCCGCCGTTGGTGTCGCACAGCACAATCCAGTCGGCCCCTGCGTCGGCGGCGGCGCGAAGTGTGGCGAGCGCGTACTCCCAATCGAGGGACCACCCATCGAAGAGGTGCTCCGCGTCGAAAATCACCTCGCGCCCGAGCCGCCGAAACAACCCCACGCTGTCGGCGATCATGCGCAGGTTCTCGTCGCGGGTCGTTTCCAGGACGCGCTCCACATGGAGCGCGGAGCTTTTTCCGACCAGCGTCACCACTGGAGTCTCTGCGGCCACCAGCGCCTGCAGGCTTGGGTCCGATTCACAAGCCGCGCCTGGCCGGCGCGTGCTTCCGAAGGCGGCGATTCTGGCCTGGCTCAGCTGCTCCCCGCGCATTCGGGTGAAGAACTCCGCATCCTTGGGGTTCGACCCCGGCCAACCGCCTTCGATGTAGTGGACGCCGAGCGAGTCGAGCGCCCGGGCGATCTTGAGCTTGTCCTCGAGCGACAGGGCAAGGCCCTCCCGCTGGGTCCCATCCCTCAGAGTCGTGTCGTAGAGCTTGATCTGCATCGCCGGCCCGTTACGCGAAGGGTCCGAAAAACGAGGCGGCCTCCCAGATTCGGGAGGCCGCGTGAGCTTGGTGGCACCGATGATCAGATTAGCGCAGCCGCCCACCGCCTCCCGGAAGGAGTCGAATCGGGCGAATGTCGCCGAGGTGCTGACGGTTCATGCACATGGATGGAAGTCTATGCGCCACCGGATGCCCGTCAATCCCGAGCCCTGAAAAAGGAGGGTGGAACGGGCGCCGAAGCGCCCGTCCCTGGCAGGATATTGAAACGAGAGGATGTGTTGTGATGAAGATGGCGGTGCCTTTGTGAGGCCCGGTGCCGGCCGAACCTCGACAACCGCCACTGGCCAACTTATGTGATTCCAAGAGGCTCGCAGTGCGCCATGTCACAGGGCGCAAGCCGCAAGTTGAGCGAGCATTACCTGCAAGTGCTCCGGCCTCAGGTCACCCATGTGGCCGATCCGAATGACCTGTTCGGCGAGCTCACCGAGGCCACCTGCCAGGGTGAATCCCTTGGCCCGCATGGCCCGAATGAGCACCGGAGCCACTCGGTCGGGAGGAGGGGTCACCGTAGCGACAGCCCAGGACCGGCGATCGGGCGGCGCGAGCAGGCGAAACTCAGGGTGCTGCGCCGCCCAGCCTTCCATGACTTCGAGCATCGCCCGGTGCCGGCTCCAGCGGGCTTCAATGCCACCTTCAGCATCTATCCGGGACAGCTGCCGCTCCAGCGCATAGACCAGTGAAAGCGCCGGTGTCTGGGTCGGGCGATCGGTCCGGGCCGCCCGATCGTATTTGAGCAGATCGAAGTACCAGCCGCGGTCGCGCAACCGACTCGCCCGCTGGAGCAGCCTTTCGGACGCCACGCCGAGCCCCAGCCCCGGTGGCAGCGCCAGGGCTTTTTGTGACCCGGTGAACACGAAATCAAGGCCCCAGGCATCGGTCTCCACCGGGGACGCCCCGATCGAGGTCACGGCATCTACCAGCACGAGCGCCTCGGATCGCGACCGGATTACCCGGGACAGGTCCGCTAGCGGAGCGAGTGCGCCGGTTGACGTGTCCGAGTGGACCAGGGCGACCGCGTCCACTGGAGGGCCGTCCAGCAGGCGCTCGAGCTGGTCGGCCTCGAGCGTGCAGCCGGTGGGAACCGAAAGCCGCACCACGTCGCGACCGCACGCTTCGGCAATTCCTGCCAGCCATTCCCCGAAAAAGCCTCCGACGACCACGAGGACTCGGTGCTCCACGGCAGACCGGATCGCGGCCTCTACCAGGCCGCTGGCGGAGCTTGCCGTAATGAGGACGGGTCGAGTTGTACGAAAGAGCCGGCGGAGCGGAGGTTGAAGCGACGCGAACAGGGCGCGCCCTTCGTCGCTCCATGGTGGGATCATTGGCCGGGCAAGCGCCGCGAGCACCTCGGGATGGACCTCCGTAGGGCCCGGCAGAAAGAACCGGCCGAAGTCGCTCAGAACCGCGTCTCCGGCGCCCGCAACCTCGGCCAGGTATCTACTTGCGAAATGATCACGGAGGGCATGCCTTGGATGGTAACTCTTGCCTGCCCTCCCGTGAACGGATGCTGCGATCAGGGATACCAGCGGTAGCGGAAACCCCAGTATGGGTAGGCGAAGCCAAAGCCGAATCTCGGCCCCCACCATGCGGGGTACGGATACGGATACGGCCCACTCACCCATTGAGGCCGACTCGTCACGTAGGTAGCGAAGTCGAAGTCGAAATGAGCATCGGTGGGCAGCATGCGCTGCACCGTGGCGAGGAGCGCGGCCTCCGGGTCTTTGCCCGCGACCCCATCCGACAGGGCATCAAGATCCCATCGGCCGTTCTGCACGAACTCGTCGAACCTGAACGGTGTACTCGCGACAGCGGCGAGCACCGTGCCATGTCCGGTCGTGTCGTTGGCCATGAAGGCTGGCTCGCCTCCCCGGCCCTTCAGTTCGTACTTCTTCCCGGCTTCCACTCGGTTGTCGTCCCGCGGATCGATCGGGAATACGATCCGTACCTGGCCGGCGGGATCGGCCCGCAACACGACCAGGTATCCGGTCTCGGCGGCACGGGCATATACCTTTGCCTGGTCGCCCAAGTCGTACTTGCCGTTCGAGTTCAGCCAGACGTGTACCGGCGGATCGTGATCGGCAGTTGGGTTGGAACGGAGGGTGACAACCGGCTGGTACGACAGCAGCATGAAAAGCGGTAGTAACATAGTGCTTCCTTCCTCGCGGCCCCGGCTCCATGCCGGAGCGACCTGCGGACTCCCCTCTTTCGGACGTCCTTGCGCATCAGTGTTAACCCGCCACACGACGATGCCGTTCCCCAAGCCTCCCAAGATGGCCTGCCAAGCGAACGATCGGCCTAGCGGCGGTTCAGTCGACCGCCTCGAGCCGGGGATTGGGCCGGTATACACGACCGGCCTTGGCGCACGGCTTTCCCTCGAGCAGGACGACATCCGCCGTGAAGTCGAGCTGGCCCCGGAACAGAGACGAGCCGACGCCATAGGCATCCGCCGGCACCCTGGCGTGCTCGAATTCCTGGATCTTCTCCACCGTGAACCCGCCGGACACGATGATTCTGACTTGCGCGAATCCTCGCGCATCCAGCGCCGCTCGTACGTTGCGCACGAGCTGAGGGTTCACGCCGGTGGGTTTTTCCCGTCCCATATGCTCCCACAGGGAGCGGTCCACCAGCATTTCGCTGGTGTCGAGCCGGACACCATAGAGTCGGTCGCCCAGGGCCGCCGCGACCTCGAGCGAGGTGCGCACGCAATCATTCTCGAAATCGACCAGGGCCACGAGCTTTACCCCGGGTCCGATATGCTCGGCGAACTTCCTGGTGGCGAGCACGGTGTCGCCGCCGTAAGCGGCGATGAGTGCGTGAGGCACCGTTCCGACGCCCTCGCTGCCCCACCACGACGCCTGGGCGTCGGTCGAGACGCCGATTGCGCCGGCCACGTGTGCGGCGTAGCCGTCACCCGTTTGCACCAGCCAGTGATCGTGCCGGGCGGGGAAGAACATGATCTCTTTCGGCGCGGCGGCCTCGACCACCCGGCGTGTGTTGGTCGCGACCCGGGTCCGCCGCGCGAGCACGCCGAGATACAGGGTCTCGAGATGAGCGAACGCGTCGTAGGGCCCCTCGATCAGCATCACCGTTTCCCAGGGCTCGACCTCGTCGCCGTCCCGGAGCGCGCGCACTGCAAGCTCCGGCCATTCGATGGCGCAGAGCTTGAGGATCGCGATGGCTTCGTCCATCCCGCCTAGGAACGCGTGCGCCTTCCCGAATACCTGCATGGTGACTCGGGGACGGTGCCCCTCCGCCAGCAGAATGTCCCGCGCTCGAACGAAGTATTTGTCGGAGTAGTACCCTGCCCGCATTTTCTCGACCGGCAGGTTGAAGACCGACGGCGGAAGCCTAGGGGGTCGTGGCATCGCCGAACCGCTGCTGCTTGAGGGCGACCAGCTCGGCTCGCAGGCGCCGGAGATGGCGGCTGCTGGGGTAGCGATCGATCAGCCGGCGCAGCTCGGCCATCGCGCGACCGGGATCACCCAACCGCTCTTCATGCAGCTCCACCAAGGCAAGGCCGATACGCATATCGTCCTCGGCGCTGGGAGCGGGGTGCCCGTCGCGAAGGTTCTCCAACTCGGCAACCGCGGTCTCGGGCTGCCGAAGCGCGCCGGCCAGGAGCGCCGCCCGCCGCAATGTTGCCTCCGTGCGGTTGGCCGGCACCTGGGCACGCTCCCGGTAGGCCTCCGCGGCGGCTTCATAGTGGCCCCGCGCTGCCAGCGTCTCGATGTCGGAGTAGCCTCCGCCGGCCCGACGCAAGCCGATATCCATCAGCGCCCGGCTCAGCCCGTCCACGATCGGCTCGAGCACCCCTCCGAGAAGGCCCATAATGAACCCGTAGAGCGCCCAGAAAATCCCCACCAGCTGCAGGGCTCGAGGCACCATCCCGGTGGCCCAGAGCACCAGGGCAACGACGGTCGCAAAGAGGAGGACGGCCGCGATGAAGAGTCGGGCGAGGGATAGCGGGTTCTCGACCGACAGCGAGGCTCGATCGCCGAAGCGGCGGAGAAAGCTTGGAATGGTCAACGGCCCAAACGTAGGAGCGGCGAAAAGCCGGGGCAAGTTGACTTCTCCCGCTTTGATACCTAAATCCCGCTCGGTCATTGCTGAGAGGACGCGTTTCATGTTCGCCCCCGTCTCCCGTCGAGGGTTTCTTGGCGTCGCCGCAGCCGCTGCTGGCTCGCTTGGCCTTCCGGGTCTCGGTTCTTTCGGCGGTCCCGCAGTGTTCCGTCGCCGCGCCGCGACTCCGGCGGCGGTGAGCTCGGCCAATGGGCTTCGGGCTGTGACGCGCGCCATAGAGCTCATGCTCCAGGGCAGCGACACTCTGGATGCGGCGGTCGAAGGGGTGAAGATCCAGGAGCTCGACCCTTCGGACAACTCGGTCGGCTACGGAGGCCTTCCCAATGAAGACGGCGTAGTGCAGCTCGACGCCTCCTGCATGCACGGCCCTTCCAAGCGGGCGGGCGCCGTGGCCGCGCTCGAAGGAATCAAGACCCCGAGCGAGGTCGCCAAGCTGGTGCTGTTGTACACCAATCACATTCTGCTGGCGGGCGAGGGAGCAAAGCGGTTCGCCCTGTCGTACGGCTTCAAGGAGGAGGACCTGCTCACGCCGGAATCCCGCCAGCTCTGGCTCGAGTGGCGTGCCAACCGCGGTCACGACGACGACTGGCTGGATGTGCCCGAGAAGACGCCGATGGTCGCTCGGCCAACCGGAACCATCAATCTCGACGTGGTCAACGCCGCCGGCGATGTGTCGTCGGTGACGACGACCAGCGGGCTGGCCTGGAAGATCCCGGGTAGAGTCGGCGACAGTCCGATCGTCGGGGCCGGCCAGTACACGGACAACGACGTCGGGGCAGCCGGATCAACCGGTCGAGGTGAGTCGAACATCATGGTGTGCGGAGGGTTTCTGACGGTCGAGCAGATGCGCAGGGGAGTGAAGCCGACCGACGCGTGCCTGGCGACTCTCAAGCGGGTGCTGACTCAGACGCCGCCCCGGCTGTTGCAGCCCGACGGACGGCCCAGGTTCGACCTCCACTTCTACGCTGTCAACAAGCGAGGAGAGTTTGGGTCCGCCTCGATGTACCCCGGTCAGTACGCTGCCTACGACGGGCGCCAGGCGGCGCTTCGTGATTCAGCCTTTCTGTTTCAGAGACCCACCTGATGCCGCTTCGCCGGGGCCTCACTGCGGTCTGCACCGCGCTTGCCCTCGTGTCGGCCGCCGTCGCGGCCCATGCGCAGGGTCCCGAACCGGGGCAGACCAACACCGACGTACCCTGGCGAACCAGCTACTTCCCCTACCTGTCCGGCCTCTCGAATGACGGTCCGCTGATTTCGGCGCGGATTCGTCGCTCGCAAGCGGCGCCTTACGAAGAGCGCGTAACCGCCCGGGCTTTCATGCAGCTGGATGTGGGCATCGGGTTTCGCGGCACCCGCTTTGTCACGGCCCAGTTCGGCGCGCCTCTCCTGGTCAAGAATTGGCGATTCCACGGGTTCGCCATTGCCTCGCGCGAATCCCGCTACGGCTTCTTTGGTATCGGGAACGGGACGACGTTCGACCAGGCCAACGTCACCGATGCCAACCCCTTCTTCTACCGGGTCCAGCGTACCAACTACTACGGTTCGTTCGAGACGAGCCGACGGATCGTCGGGCCGTTGTGGTTTGCCGTTCAAGTGGCCGCTCAGTCAGTGAAGTACGTCGCCCACGACGAGGGGACGTCCGTCTTTCTCCAGGAGTTGGGCAGCGAAATCAAGCAGGGCGATGGAAGCCTTCGCGGCGCGCTCGTCTATGACAGCCGCGACACCGAGTACGATCCTCACCACGGATTCCTGATCGAAGCCGGCTATCAGGTCGCGACCGGCGGGGGCAACTACGAGCGTCTCTACGGCATCGCCCGAGGGTACCTGCAGGTCCGGGAGGGGACGGTCCTCGCGGCGCGCGTGGCAGGCTCGCAGCTTTTCGGCGAGCCCACCCTGGACGCCCTCTTCGGCATCCCAGCCTGGGAGCGGCCGGTGCCTGTGCTGGGGGGGCAATTCTCTTTCCGCGCGCTCGAGACCGGGCGCCTGGCGGACAGGGGCGTCCTGTTTGGCAACTTCGAGGTCCGGCAGAACCTGGTGACCTTCAAGAACGTCGTCGGCATCGTTCTGATCGGATTCGTGGATGCCGGCCGTGTGTTCCAGGACAACGACTTCAGCCTCACCACCAGCGACATGAAAGTGGGAGGCGGCGCCGGTATCGGCCTCAGGTTCCTGCGGACGACGGCGTTTACGCTCAGCGTCGCGGCGGGACCTGACAAGACGCGGCTGACCTTTGGATTTGGCTGGATGTTCTAACGACGGTGGCTCTCGGCGAAGCTACGCAGCTCTGATCGTCTGAATCCCGGCTGTCTCGAGCACCTCCTGCAGGGTCGTCTCACCGGCGTCCCGAGCGTACCACCGCCGGACTTCAGGGTACAACTGATCCTTCGGCGTCCCTTTCTTCCGCTCCTCCATAACCCACTCTTGCAGCACCCGCGGCCTGGGGCCCCAGTGGCCGAGCTCCTGGAAATCCCGGTCAAGCACAATCACGACCGGAATCGAGCGCGCCCCGTTGGTGAGATACTGATCCATCACTTCCGGATACTCGTCACGCTTCAGCACCCGTAACTCGATCCCGGGAGCGAGGTCCCCCAGCTTCGCGAGGATCGGGATAGTATTGGAGGCATCACCGCACCAGTCCTCCGCGAGCACGAGCAGCTTGAGGTCGGCATCCGCCGGCACGGCCGCGAGCGCCCAGGTGGGAATGCGGGCCAACCGATGGAGGCCGTGCCACAGTCCACGATGCTTGAGCTCGCTCGCGGCCACGAAGGTGTCGTAGGGCAGCGCCAGGTTCCAAAGGGCGGGAAAGTCGAGCATGATCAGTGACCCCTAAACAGAAGCTAGCGGAGGCGAGTTCCCCGTGCGGACTCCGCCGGCGACGGTAAATTTCCGCCCATGTCCGTGCCTCCTACGTTGCGACGCGATGGCCAGGCGACCCGGGAAAAGCTGCTTCGCGCAGCTCTCGAGCTGTACACGACGGCCGGATTTCGCGGGACCACCACTCCGGAGATTGCGCTGCGAGCAGGCGTCGCTGAAGGTACGATCTACCGCCACTTCGCGGGCAAGGGCGAGCTCCTCAACGAGGTCTATCGCGCCTCCCAGCGCTGGGCCCTGACCGTCATTGCCGAATCCGAAGCCGACCGCGCCACCGGCGTGGCGCAGCGGCTGCGCCGGATCGCGCAACGTATCCTGGAGGCGGCCGACCGGGATGCCGCGGCGA
>Ga0134123_10003464_pt1 | contig 10264 bp, 9 predicted proteins | sample KB303_FD_96460 | JGI IMG/M metagenome (GOLD analysis project Ga0134123, IMG submission 96460) | Terrestrial soil microbial communities without Nitrogen fertilizer from Kellogg Biological Station, Michigan, USA - KB3-0-3 | ecosystem: Environmental > Terrestrial > Soil > Unclassified ...
CTCACAGTTTACGAACCACGAGGAGAATATCAGATCGTACTCGACAGGGTGGAGCCGAAGGGAATTGGCGCCTTGCAGTTGGCATTTGAACAATTAAAAGAACGACTGGCGACGGAGGGGCTGTTCGATCAAGAAAGAAAACAGGCAATTCCAGTATTTCCTCGCACGGTGGGTATCGTCACATCGCTGACCGGCGCAGCCATTCGGGATATTCTCGCTGTCCTGAGGCGACGCTGGCCCACGCTCCATATTCTTATCGCTCCGGTTCAAGTTCAGGGGGAGAGTGCCGGACGTCAAATTGCCGAGGCGCTGACTGCCTTGAATGAACTGGATTCCGTGGATGTCATCATTGTGGGGCGTGGCGGAGGATCGTTGGAAGATCTCTGGAGTTTCAACGAGGAGATTGTGGTACGTGCCATTGCAGCCTCCCATATCCCTGTGGTCTCGGCTGTTGGTCATGAAGTCGATGTGACGCTTGCCGATTTCGTCGCTGATTTCAGAGCGCCAACGCCGTCGGCGGCAGCGGAGACCGTGGTTCCGGTGTTGGCTGAAATCGTGGAACGAGTCCGAGAGTTACAGGTCCGTGTAGGACAGGTGATGCTTCAGCATTGTGCCACCGAGCGGCAGCGGCTCGAGGCGAGCATTCGAGGGGTGACAGATATACGCTTCCGTCTTCAGGAAGCCTCGCAACGGACAGATGATATGGTGGATCGATTGCGCGAGATGGTTCAGCAACTGCTCACGTCAGGGCGTGAACGGGTTCACGAGGTGCAGCGCGATCTTTCCGGTCTCAATCCTATTCTTGCGATTAAGCAAGGTCTGGTGGCAATCCCGCAATTCTCGAAGCGCCTTGAAGGGTATATGGGGGTACTATTGGCGCAGCATTGTCACCGGACCCATGCAATGTTGGCGCAACTCAATACCTTGAGTCCATTGGCGGTTCTTGGGCGTGGCTACAGCATACTTCACACTGTCCCGTCTGGTCAGATTCTTCGCCGAGCCCATGATGTAGAGGTTGGACAGGAGTTGGAAGCTCGATTGGCAAGCGGGCGATTGAGTTGTCTGGTCACGCGTGTATTTGACGATTCATCAGTTTGAAATCGTGATGTCCTCGAGTATAATGTGGACTCTACACTCTAATTACGAGGCGTGTTGTGGCAGCGGTTAAATTTGAACAGGCAATGGCGCGGTTGGAAGTTATTGTTGGTGAGCTCGAAAAAAACGATCTTCCTCTGGACGAATCGCTCAAGATCTTCGAAGAGGGTATTCGCCTTTCAAAAAATTGCCTCAAGATCCTCGAAGAAGCCGAACATAAAGTAGAAGTACTCGTTCAAGATAAGAACGGCAAAAAACGAATCCACGCCTACACGCCAGATGGCGAAGCCGATGAACTGTCCTCCTAGCTTTCCTGACTCTGGTTCTTGTGTCTGCCTGCGTTCTGAATCGTTGCTTCCCTAATCTCTATGGCCTCCACCCCGCGTGCTCACAAAGAACGGCTGGACCGTGTGCTGATGGTCCAGGGCTTGGTGTCAAGCAGGGAGGCTGCAGTGAGAACGGTGTTGGCGGGGGGAGTATCGGTTGATGGGACCATGGTGGATAAGCCCGCGAAGTTGGTGCCGCTGGATGCGCGGATTGAGGTTGTGCAGCCTGCGTTGTTCGTCAGTCGATCAGGTGACAAATTGGCTGCGGCGCTTGATGCCTTTCATTTTGATCCACGTGGGCTGATTGGTCTGGATGTCGGATGTTCGACCGGCGGGTTCACCGACTGTCTGTTGCAGCGAGGAGCCACCCGCATCTATGCTGTCGACGTTGGGTATGGACAATTTGAGTGGAGACTCCGGCAAGATTCTCGTGTTGTCTTGCTCGAACGGACTAACATTCGGTATGTTGACCGTGCAGCGGTTCCTGATCCAATCGATCTGGCGGTGATCGACGTGTCCTTTATTTCCCTGACATTGGTATTACCTGCGGTCGTTCGCCTACTCAAGAGGTCCGCAAAGGTTGTGGCATTAGTGAAGCCGCAGTTTGAAGTTGGCAAGGGGCAGGTGGGGCGAGGGGGAATTGTGCGAGATGATGCGCAGCGCGGGGCGGTGACTGAGAAGGTCATCGCATGTGCCGCTGATTTGGGGCTTCATTTGAAAGGTGTGCTCGATTCTCCCGTGATAGGGCGAAAAGGGAACCGGGAGATTCTTGTTGGTTTTGTATTCGAGATCACAACCTGATCGGGTAGACGGTAGACAGATGATGATACGAACTCAAAGGCGATGGGGGCATGCATGAAGGTACTCGTGACTGGAGGTGCCGGTTTTATCGGGTCGCATGTGGTTGATCGCCTTATCCAGGAAGGGCACGAGGTTGTTGTCGTGGACAATCTGTCCACAGGAAAACGGAGAAATCTGAATCGTGCCGCTCGTTTCTGCAAGCTGGACATTCAAAGTTGGCGGCTTGAACGGGTGTTTCGCAATGAACGGCCGAATATTGTCCTGCATCTTGCTGCACAAATGGACGTCCGAAAATCTGTAGAAGATCCAATATTCGATGCCCAGGTGAATGTCCTTGGAATGTTGAACGTGTTGCAGCAAGCGGTTAGGCACGGTGTGCGGAAGGTGGTGTTCTCATCTTCCGGTGGGGCCATTTACGGTGAGCAGGAGATCTATCCTGCTCCCGAGTCCCATGTCATGCGGCCTCTGTCGCCGTACGGCATCAGCAAGCTGTGCGGGGAGCAGTATCTATCTTACTATCAGCGAGTAAGCGGACTTCAAGTGGTGAACCTGCGTTATGCCAATGTCTACGGTCCACGTCAGGATCCTGACGGAGAGGCCGGCGTGGTTGCGATCTTTATTCAAAAACTGCTGAATAACGAGCAAGCGATCGTCAATGGGAACGGACGGCAAACGCGGGACTTCATCTATGTCGATGATGTCGTTGAAGCAAATCTTGCGGTGATGGGTCAGGAAACTCAGGGGACCTATAATGTTGGAACGGGCGAAGAAACCTCAATCAATGATTTGCTCAGGATCTTAATCAGCCACACAAATTCGACATGCAAGGAAGTTCACGGGCCAGTCAAGAGTGGTGAACAGGCACGGAGCGTGATCGATTCCGGGAAGCTCCGTCAAGAATTGTCCTGGGAACCAAAAACCGAACTGAGTGAGGGGCTCAAGCGTACCGTCGACCATTTTCGCGAGCGCATGAGCTAGAATCAACGGTAATGTTCAGACAGAAATGGGTGGGCGTGTGTTAGTGGCCTTGGTGGGGTTGGATTAGTATCGAGGGACGGTTCCATCCACCTGGGTTGACCAGGCGTCGATTCCCCCCACCAAGTTCTTCACATTCGTGAATCCTTGTTGGATCAGGAAATTCGTCGCATCGGCGCTTCTCATGCCCATGTGGCAGATGGCAATGATTTCCGAATCGCGCTTCAATTGATCGAGGGATTGCGGGAGTGTTCCGAGTGGAATGAGCACTGAGCCGTCCAGCTTCGCAAGGGAATATTCCCATTCCTCTCTCACATCGACTAATACTAATTTCTCGCCTTTATCAAGGCGTACTTTTAGCTCTTTCGGAGAAATGGCAAAGTCCATTGAGTGACCTCCTTATCTAAGATGATCATACTAGGTGAGGGATGAAAAGCTTGTCAATGAGTTGATGCCCTCCCTCGGAGTGACATTTTTTATATAATAGAGAGTAGGGAACTAATAAGATCATCAACCTATTTATTGAGAGAAGACATGGCAGAAATTGTACATTTTTGTCAACATATTGTATTTTGTGTGGCTATGAGACATCAATTCAGACATGAAAATAGATTCACAAGAGTTAAGTGTAGAAGCATAAGATCTTAAGCCATTGATAAATCATGAAAGTCACGCATTCGTATACGTAGTAGGCCCAGAAATTGCTTATTAATTCTATCTATAGAGGATTATAGGGGGTTGTTGCAGAGTAGAAAGGCTCTCCTAGTATGGTCGCACTCCCTATTAAAAAATCAGCAGGGGAGATTTTTGTTATCTTGGTTACGGTGGCAAACCAGGAAGAGGCGGTAAGAATTGGCGAAGGAGTCGTGAAGGCAAAGTTGGCTGCCTGTGCGAATGTCGTCCCCGGGATTCGATCTATATATAGGTGGAAGGGAAAAGTCGTCAATTCGCAGGAGTTTCTGTTGATATTGAAGTCCAGCAAAGCTCGGTATTCTGAGCTGGAAAAAGCAATCAAAGCGATGCATACATATGAAACTCCTGAAATTATTGCGTTGCCGGTTAAGAAAGGCTTGGATCGATACCTTCGGTGGGTGCAGACTGAGACTAGTCGCTAATTGCTATTATTGCTATTGTGGGTGAAGGGTGTTCTTGCATCACCAAAATGAGGGGTTGACCGAAGTGATCTGGATCGGTAGACTCGCGGAGGATACTCGTAGAAAGCGGAGGAGCCCATCCGGCAAGGGGTGAATGGTTATGGGACAAGTGAACGGCACGGAAAATAGTGATACTTATACAGTTGTAGTCTTTCGTGGCTCGTCAGCCAAGCCACTTCGGTTTAGCTTCCCTCGCAAATTAGTCAGTAAGCTACTGATTGTCGGAGCCATTTTTGTCCTAGCCGATATTCTTGTCCTTGCGCACTATGTGATTAGAACCGGCGAAGTCTGGGAACTCTCATCGTTCCGCGCAGAAGCCATGAGTGCACGGGAGCAGACAGGAGCCTTTTCAAGCTCAATCGACGATCTAAAGAAGCGTTTAACGAGCATGAAGGAAGTCAATCAGCGACTTCGTGTCATGTTGGGAATCGATCCTCAGAAAACAGGGGATACAACGAATGGTCGAGGTGGTGTGGATGCTCCCATTCCTGATGGCCATTCTCTCCCTGCCACTGAGGAGATCCCGATGAGTGACGCTCAGGCGCAGCTTTCCCGTTCAGCGGAAGCCAGCCAGAGTGTGTTGCCTGGCGAAACGAGCCAATCTGCAGGTTTGAGCGATCTCACTGAACAGGGGAAGATTGCCTCAATCAAGGATGGCATAGATTGGCTGTCGAAAGAAGCTGCGATCCAGGAACAATCCCTTCAAGAATTGTCCTTGGCTGCCGAACAGAAATCTTCTCGATGGGCTGCAACCCCCTCCATTTGGCCGGTGAAGGGGTGGATAACCTCTGGGTTTGGGCCAAGAGTTTCTCCATTTACTGAAAAGCCCGCTTGGCATGACGGGTTGGATATTGGAGCTGCTGCGAATGCACCAGTTCAGGCTCCGGCTCAAGGACGTGTCACAGCAGTCGGGTCAGACCCCAAGCTTGGAATTCTTGTGAAGATAGACCACGGATTCGGTATCGAAACACTCTATGGCCACCTTGCCAAGTCATTAGTCAAAGAGGGGCAGCGCGTGAAGCGTGGAGATGTTGTTGCCCTAGTCGGTAGCACAGGGTTAGCCACAGGACCTCATTTGCACTACATGGTGAAGGTTCATGGCCAGGCACTGGATCCGATAAAGTACATCCTCGAATAGCTCGTTAAACTTTCCATTTCGCTCATCGGCCTCGTTTTCAACTGACTCGGTTCATGACGAGGCCACACTCACTGAACTCCCCCCTCCTACAATCCGCACCAACCGAATCGACTCAACCCGACTCCCATGCTACACTGCCTTGCCATCACACGCGGTAGTGATCATGACGTCTCTTACCCATGACAGACATTGAAATCAACCGATCAGTAAAGCCCCATCCAATTCAGGAAATCGCTGATCAGCTTGGCATCCAGGGCAGTGAGCTATTTCCCTATGGAAAGCTGAAGGCGAAGGTGTCGCTTGACGTCCTGGAGCGGCTTCATGCTGCACCCCTCGGCAGATATGTACTCGTGACTGCTATCAATCCAACACCTCTCGGGGAAGGCAAGACGACAACCTCCATCGGGCTTGCCATGGGCCTTTCCCGTCTCGGCCATCGAACGGCCGTCACGCTTCGGCAACCTTCGTTGGGGCCGGTGTTTGGGATCAAAGGCGGAGGAACAGGAGGAGGGAGGGCGCAAGTCCTTCCGATGGAAGAGATCAACCTCCATCTTACTGGTGATGCTCACGCGGTATCTGCCAGTCACAATCTCTTGTCAGCATTTGTTGATAATCACCTCTTTCATGGGAATGCACTTCAGGTGGATCCGAACCGGATCATCTGGCCACGAACGTCCGGAGTCAGCGATCGGGCGTTACGGCAGATCTCGCTGGGAGAGGGGGCTGCTGGTCGCACAGGCCAGTTTGTGATCACGGAAGCCTCCGAAGTCATGGCGATGCTCGCTTTGGCATCGAGTCAAGCTGATCTGCGACAGAGGATCGGGCGGATCGTTGTGGGGTTTACAACGGATGGCAAGCCCTTGCGCGCGGAAGAGTTTGGATGCGCCGGGTCCATGGCAGTCTTGCTGAGAGAAGCGTTGTTGCCGAACTTGGTCCAGACACTGGAGGGAACTCCTGCATTCGTTCATACGGGTCCGTTCGGCAATATTGCCCACGGGAATTGCTCGATTCTTTCCGATGCCATAGCCTTGCGTTGTGCGAACTACGTCGTTACAGAAGCCGGATTCGGGAGCGATCTCGGGGCGGAGAAATTTTTCAATATCAAGTGCCGTCTCTCAGGATTCAAGCCAGCGGCGGCCGTGGTAGTAGCAACGCTTCGCGCACTCAAACTTCACGGTGGAGGAGGAGCGGTCAAGGTTGGAAGCCCTCTTCCGGCAGGGCTTACCGGGCCTAATCAGGAAGCGCTGGTAAAGGGCTTTGCAAACTTGGAACAGCATATTGCGAACGTGAAAGCCCATGGCGTTCCCGTGGTAGTGGCGGTGAATGCATTCATCAATGATTCGGCGGCTGAGTTGGAATGGGTTCGCGAGCGGTCTCGCGAGGTCGGTGCGGTGGATGCTGCGGTCTCGACCCATTGGGCCGATGGCGGCCAAGGGGCAGAAGCGTTAGCGAAGGCGGTGGTTAGAGCCACAGAGGAGAGGTCCACGTTCAGGCATTTATATGACGTCGTCTGGCCGATCAAGAAGAAAGTCCAGACCATCGCTACCCAAATGTATGGGGCCTCGGGCGTGTCGTTCGACGCAGCAGCCGAGCGAGACATTGAGTTGGCACAGCAGGTCGGACTTGACCGACTGCCCATCTGCATGGCGAAGACGCCGTTATCGTTGTCGCACGATCCAGCCTTGAAGGGGCGCCCATCCGGATTTACACTGCCGATCAACGAGGTGCGAATGCTTGCCGGGGCTGGGTTTCTCACAGCTGTTTGTTCAGGCATTCAACTCATGCCGGGTTTACCGAAGAAGCCGGCAGGGGAACGGATTGGAATCGATCCAGGCACGGGGGAGATTGTGGGGCTGTCCTAAGACTAGCGCTGCTTAAGATAGCGGAAGAATTCTGAGTCCGGGCCCACTACCATGGTAGACTTATCTTTAAACGTTTTCTTGTAGGCTTCCATCGAGCGGGTAAATTCAAAAAAATGAGGATCCTGCCTGTAGGCGTCGGCGTAGACCCTAAAGGCCTTCGCATCCCCCGCGCCACGAAGTTCCTCCGACTCCTTGTACGCCTGCGCCAGAATAATTTCGCGATCCTTTTCCGCCTCTGAGCGGATTTTTTGTGCTTCCTCCGCTCCCTCCGCACGGTATTGCTTCGCCTGCCGTTCACGTTCAGTTTGCATTCTGGCGAATACGGCCCTCTCATTTTGGTCGGGGAGGTCGGCGCGCTTGATTCTCACATCCTGAATCTCGATTCCATATGCAGACGCCTTTTCATTCGACCGTTGGGTCACGATTTTCATGAGATCGCCACGATGTGATGCGACGATTTCCAAGAGGTCATGGCGCCCGAGCTCCACCCGGAGTTCTGAATAGATAATGTCGTTGAGCCGTTGCAGGGCTCCTCGTTGGGATTGAAAACTCTGAAAGACCTTAAGGGAATCGACTATTTTCCATTTGGCATAGTTGTCAAGAAGGAGGGTCTTCTTGTCTTGAGTGATCACATCCTGCGCCGCTGAGTCATAGTCCAACAGACGCTTATCAAAGTAGATGACCTCTTGAACAAACGGCAGTTTTGCATAGAGCCCGGGCTCAGTGAGATTGCGAACAGGCTTCCCGAGTTGGACCACGATCGCGGTCTGGGTGATGTCCACAATAAAGAGCGGCGAGGCTCCCAGGAAAAACAAGCCGGTGATGACCACCAGCACCGCAATAATGAACCCCTGCTTGGTCATGGATTCTGGCCCTCGGCGGTGGTACTGGGCTTGGGCTTGAGCCGGTCGAGCGGAAGATACGGCAGCATACGATCGGATATCTTGCCATCAATGATGATCTTCTCGATGTTCGGCAGGATTTCCTCCATCGTTTCGATATAGATCCGCTTGCTGATGATGTCTTTGGCCTGGTTGTATTCTTTCAGTGTCGCCAGAAAACGGTTGGCTTCACCTTGAGCACGATCCACCCGCGCCTGAGCGTTACCCTTGGCCTGGTTCACGACCTGAGCGGCTTCGCCTTGGGCTTTGGGGAGGATGTCGTTGCGATAGCTCTGAGACTGGTTGATCAGTTTCTCCCTATCTTCCTTCGCATTCGTCACATCCTTGAACGCAGCCGCCACGGCCTCCGGGGGACTGACGTCCTGAAGCTGGATGGCTGCGACCTGGATGCCGCCTTGATACTGGTCGAGAAGGGATTGCAGGAGTACCTGGGAATCCTGCTGGATCTGGGCCTTGCCGGTCGTCAGCGCTTCGTCGATTTTGCCCTTGCCAACCACTTCTCTCATTGAAGCCTCGGCGGCTTTGCCGATCGTCTCACTCACTTCTGCGACGTTAAAGAGATAATCCGAAGACTCTTTGATCTTGTATTGCACGATAAATTGGACGGCCAGGATGTTCATATCACCGGTGAGCATCAGGGCTTCTTGCGCCAGCATTTGCTGACGGCCCTGCCGATCTGTGCGGAAGCCGACCTCGATACGGTGAAGCTTCTGGACTTTCGGCTGCATGACCGATTCGACAAGAGGGATTTTCAAATGAGGACCAGGTTCCACAGTTCGGACAGGGACGCCGAACCGTTTGACGACACCCTCCTCATCCGGGGCGACGATAAACACGCACTGCCAGGCGAGAAAGATGACCAGCCCTGCCAACGCGATGTTTCTGAAACCGCTTGAGGGCAGCAAGTTCCCGAAGGAGGGCATCAAATTCTTGAATTGCGACTGGGCTTGCTTAAGGGCATCCTCAAGCGGGTCGCTCTTTCTACTCCAAGGATCTTTAGGGTCCCAGACCATACGCGGCGTTCGATTGTAATGAATAGTGAAGGATCTTTGTCCGCGGTACCTTAGCAGACTGCCTGTGGCGACGCAATCACGATAATCGCGCGAGTTGGTCTCACGTACATTCTTGATGCAGGAGATCTGTACCGCTCAAGGACGATTATTCAGGCGACCACCCCGCCGCATCACGACCCAGCGCCTGCAGTACAGCCGTAACAATAATGGTGGGATCAGGGGATCTTCTTCAGCAGCAGCTCTCCTGGTTGGGCGGACTGGCGACAGCGTCATCACTGGCGTTCCGGCCCGCTCGGTTGATGATCGCGAAATGAGGTGCGTAGCCGTCAGTTCCCAATACGGTAAGCGTCTTGGAACAGATTTCCACCGGCTCCCCTCGGCGATACACATGGTGATCGTCATCGGCGGCTTCGACGAACGGTCCGGCGAGCAGAGCGAAATAGCCCTGCCATTGGCAGGGCGCGTCTGCCGGATAGACTGCAGTCCATCGGGTGTCGGATCGATCCAGCCATAGGGGGGTGGATGACAGAATAAAGTGAGAAGCCAAAGGAGCCTGGTTCAAGAGGCACCGGGTGTCCGGCGTGATTGGCTGAGGGATGCCTCGTAGATAGGTCGTACCGAGTTCATCGACCGCTCGGCTGAAGGGACCGCAGAGCGTGGCATAATGAACGGCTGACACAGACGTGCCGGCTGGAAGTTTATATCCCGTCAACGTGACGGAGAAGAAGTGAATGCCGTCGATCACCTGCCAGGGCGAGGACTTGATCAAATGAATACCAAGAAAACCGGCTCCCGCCATCCCCGCAATATAGTTGGTGAGCGTCAGCGCCCCAGACAGGCAGTCGCCCCACTTTTCCGTGTCATGCACCAAGTACTGCGGAACGGGCTGATCGGCTACGATATCGGAGATCGTAAATCGCCCACCCGGTTTGGCGACGCGAAACATTTCCCTGAAGACTTTCCGTTTATCAGGGGCCAGGTTGATCACGCAATTGGAG
>Ga0134123_10003468_pt1 | contig 10259 bp, 8 predicted proteins | sample KB303_FD_96460 | JGI IMG/M metagenome (GOLD analysis project Ga0134123, IMG submission 96460) | Terrestrial soil microbial communities without Nitrogen fertilizer from Kellogg Biological Station, Michigan, USA - KB3-0-3 | ecosystem: Environmental > Terrestrial > Soil > Unclassified ...
AGCCGTGCGGCGAGCGCGGCGTCCCTCGCGGCGAGCTGACCGCGGCCTGGGCTTCGCCTTGCACAATCGGCAGTGGCGGCCCGGCCCGCAGGGGGGAACCGGGTTCAGGCGAGCCGCCGCATCGTCCACGCGTTGCCGTTCTCGCCGACGATGGTGTAGCCGCACCGGGCGTACAGCCGGCATGCGGGGTTGTCCTTCTCGACGCTCAAGCTGAGTGCCGCAAAGCCCTGTGAGCGGGCGACCTCGGCGAGCGCGTCGAGCAGCGCTGTTCCGATGCCGCGCCCGCGTGCTCCAGCCTCCACGGCGATGCTCACTTCCGGTGTCGCGTCATCGACATATCCGTAGCCCTGTTCGGGGGGAGGCATCAGGCGATACCAGGCCGCCCCGATACTCGAGCCGGTCGGTGCCGCCTCCGCGATCACGGCCGCATCGCCGGCACGGTCCCATCCGGCCACGTACCGCCGGATGTGCGGCTCGTTGAGCGCCTCAGGCGGCCGCCGGTCCGACTCGGGCATCCGCCAGAACGCCGCCTCGAGCAACATCCGGGTCAGGAAGGGGAGATCAGCCTCGGTGCCGCGGCGAAGGCTGAATACCAGAGGTGGGGTCATGGAGCACCTTCGTCCACCCACCGCGTCTTGCTCGTCTGGAGGCACGTTCAGTCTATGACCTTTTCGCCTGCCTGCTCCAAGACCTGCCGATAGAGGCTCTCTCCAATGAAAAACCCGGCTCGGTGTCGAAGGGCGTCGAGCCGAGAGCGGACCTCCTCGATCTCGCCGAGCCGCTTGGCCTGGAGCAAGACGCCCAGAACTCCCAAGGGGCGAAGATCGAGGCGGTTTGCCGCATGCCGGGCTTCTTGCTCATCGAGTAAAACAGTCCCGGCTTTCAACTCGATCGCCAGCGCAAGAGTCTCAGCCTCGCCCTGGTCGAGATCACGCTGGAGGACCACGACCAGATTCTGGTCGCCTACCTCGTGGCGCTTGACCCACGAGGCGCTTTCGACTTCCGCACTACCGGGATGCTGCCGTCCTCCCTTGTTGAGCTCCTTCCAAACGCCATGGGCGATATGGATCTCACCGAAGAGCTTCCGGAGCAGCTCGAGATGACCGATGGCAGCGAGACTGGTGAGGGGTGAGGTATTGCTGACGACAATCATTGGCCATCGAGATGGCGCAGCGTTTCGAGATCCTGCTCCAGGTCCTTCGCTTCAAAGTGAGGAGCGATATGGCGGAGCCCGAGCAGCTGCCGGAACTCCCAGAGAGACAGGCCCGCGAGCTCATGTGCCTTGCCGATCGACAGCCGGCCTTGCTCGTACAGATGCACAGCCAACTCGACAAGCAGCTGATCCGCCGTCATCCTCGCTGAGTCGAGGACTTCCTGAGGGATTTCCAGATAGGCGGCGGCAGGCATAGGGTCATCGTATCAGAGGCGCGTCCTCGAGGGACCCTCGTCTATCTAATAAGGCCGCTCCCCGTCGAACTGCATGGGGTGCTTCCAGGCGCGGTGGAAGTAGAGGGCGATGCCGCGGAAGGCGGCTTCTTCCAGGGCGAGGCTCAGCCGGGCGTGCTCGGCGATCTGGTCGCGGAAGAGCATCCACATCGCCCGCCCTTCCTTGTGCATCCCCCAGCCTTCCAGCACCGGCTGGAACTCGTTGGCCAGCTTCACCGCGGCGTCAAAGTTGCCGCGCAGGCTGTACACCTGGACGAGATCGATCGAGGCGAGCGTCTGCTCGTAGTGCATGCCGCGCAGCCCGAGCTCGGTGACGATCTTCTGCAGCACGGCCTCGGCTCCGGCGAGATCGTCGAGCGAGCGGGCGATGCGCGCTTCGAGCCAGTGCAGGAGGAGCTGGGTCTGGCGGTCGTCGAAGACCAGGTAGAGCGGCCGCGTCATTTCGAGGAGCGCGAGAGCTTCTTCCGGCTCTCCCGCGTCGTCGAGGAACAGCGCCAGGTTGTGCCGGGCGCACAGCTCCAACCGGGGCTCCTGGGCAGGATCGAGCAGGCGGAGAGCGCTCTGGAGAAGCTCGATGCCGCTCGCCGGCTCGGCATAGCCGACCGCGAGCCCCTTCTGGATGAGCATGCGGGCAGAGCGGTTGTCATCCCCGACCTGCTGGTAGATCCGGATCGCCCGGTCCAGAAGGTCTGTCGAGCGTTCGAGCTGGCCGAGATCGCGCCAGAGCGAGGCCTCGATGCTGAGCAGGCTCGCCTCTTCGAGCGGGTCGCCGGTACCTTCCTCGAGGTGCTCCCAGGCGCCCCGGATCGCCTGTTTCGACTCCTCGAAGAAGCCGGCCAGCCGCCTGGCGTTCGCCAGCGCAGCCATGCCGGCGGCCCGGAAGTCGTTCAGGAGCTCGGGCTTGTAGCGGTCTCGCGGGAGGAGGTCCACGACGGCGAGCGCCAGGTGCACCAGGTCGATCCCGGCCTGCGGCTCGTTCCTCGCCACCTCCAGGTACTTCACGAGCATCCGGTCGAAGAGGCCCCAGTGATGAAACCGCGCATCGTCGCGGATCGCCGCGAGCCGCTCTGCCGGCGGCCGCTGCTCGATCTCGGCGAGGAGGCCGATTCCCTGGAGCCGCTCGCGGGCGAGCCGCATGGTCTCTTCCTCTCTCCCCTGAAGGAGCCCGAGGAAGACGCCGGCGTAGGATTCGGTGACATGGGGCTGCCCCGCCGGATCGAGGTCACCTTCCCCGTTGAGACCCCAGCCGGAGCGCTGGCCGGTCAGGGCGGCCGTGGCCAGGCATTGAGCGCACCCGGCCAGCAGGTGCCGCACGAGCTTCTGGGTCTCCCTGCGCGAGAGCTGCCCGCGGAAGAAACGTTCGAGTGCGCCTTCTGAGACGTGCTCCTGGTCTTCCCTGCCCATCAGAGCCCCCCCCGTGATGAGCGATGTTTCGACTACTCCTCTATCTTAGTTGCCATACGACGGGAAGAAAAGGCACAAAAAAAGGCCGGCGGCTCGCCGGCGTCACAAACGTCAATCCGAGAAGGTGTTTGCGCCGTCAGGACTAGGTGCCGTTGGGGTCCATGCCGGGGCCGCTCTCGGGGCCGCTCTCCGTGGCGCTGCTGACGAGGATGAGGACGAGGATGAGCTCGCGGAACCATGAGAACATGGGAAGCCTCCCTCCGGAGCGGCGCCGGCGCCGGCCCGCCATGGGACGGCATGGGCCGTTCCTCGTCCTCTACAGTGCTACGAAGTGAGGGCTTTCGCGCCAGTATTCGCCGGAGACAAGAACAATTAGCAGGGCACGCATACATCGGTCATCGCACCCCCTCCGGCGTCCAGGCTGTCAGCGCCCGGTCCGCCGCTTCCGTCTCCCGATCCCATCGCTCCGCGCTCCAGCCCAGCTCCTCGCGGAACAGCGGAGCGAGGCGGGGCACCAGGGCGCGGGCCACGGGGGGGTCCCACAGACCGAAGCGGGCGCGGCGCAGGAGCAGGTCTTCCAGGCGTGCCACGGCCCCGTGCCTCAGATGGCCGCGCACCTCGGCGGCGCAGAGATCGGTGCCGTCCAGGAGCGGCCGGAGCTCCTCCGGTCCCCGGGCCAGCGCGGAGGCAGTCCAGGCGAGGCCTCCGAGGCGGCGCGCCATTCCCGCGGCCACCGGCGGCTCGGCGCCGTGCACCGCGCGCAACCGGTCGGCCAGGTCGCGAGGAGCGGGCGATCCGACCGGCGTGCCCGCCGTGGCGCAGGGCGCGGCCTGCCCGGCCCGCTCCGGCGGCAGCAGGCGGAGGGCGCGGTCTACCACCTCCTCGGCCATGGCCCGCCAGGTGGTCAGCTTCCCGCCGGCGACCGAGAGCAGCCCCGCTTCCTCCCAGAGCGCCTCCTCGCGGCTCGCCGCCGAAGGGTCCCGCGCTCCGGCGTCGACGATGGGGCGCAGCCCGGCGAAGGCGCCGCGGACGTCTTCCGGTCCGATCGACCGGCCGGGAAAGGCGGCCTGCACGGAGCGGAGCAGATAGCCGACCTCTTCGGATGAGGGACGCGGATCGTCCAGATCCCCGTCGTGGAACAGGTCGGTCGTGCCGGCCAGGACCCCTTCCGGATGAGGGATGAAGATGACCGGGCGGCCGTCGTCCGGCGAGGGGATGGTCACGGCCTCGGTGATCGGCAATCGCTCGCGGGCGAAGATGAGATGGCTCCCCCGCGACGGCCGGACCCGCGCACCGGCGATCCCCAGGCGGTGGCGAACCGCGTCCACCCAGGCGCCGGCGGCGTTGACCACCAGGGAGGCTTCGGCGGCATGGACCTCCCCGGTCTCCAGGTCGCGGAAGCGCAGCCCGCGGAGGCGCCCGGATGCGTCGCGCACGCCGTCCTCCAGCTCGATCCGGGTGAGCAGCAGGCCGCCGTAGGCAGTGCCTGTCGAGGCGACCGCCAGGGTCAGGCGGGCGTCGTCGGTCGCCGCGTCGCCGTAGGCGAAGGTCACCGCGAGCCCCTCTGTGGAGACGCCCGGAGCGCTCCGTTCCAGATCCTGCGGAGTGAGCCGCTGGTGGCGCCGCCGGCCATCCGCGATCCGGCCGCGGCTGATCCGGTCGTAGAGGCGCAGCCCGATCTCCACCTGCCAGCCGGGCGGCCGGCCGCCCTGGTAGACGGGATAGAGGAAACGGATCGGCCAGACCAGGTGGGGGTCGACCGCCAGCATGCGGTCCCGCTCGCGGGCGGCGAGATGCGTGAGGTGGAATTGCATCCGCTTGAGATAGCGCAGGCCGCCGTGGATCAGCTTGGACGAGCGCGAGGAGGTGCCGGAGGCGATGTCGCCGCGCTCCAGGAGCAGCACCCGCAGGCCGCGCTGCGCCGCGTCGAGAAAGATCCCGCAGCCGGTGATGCCGCCCCCGAGGACGATCAGGTCGAACGGCTCGGCCAGCCCGGCGAGCGCCCGCTGTCGCCAGAGCGGATCGAGCACCTCAGAGCTCCAGGCGGTCGGCCGGGTCGAAGAGGACGTGCGGGTTCAAGATCCCCTGGGGATCGAGCTCGCGGGCCGCGGCGGTGAGCAGGCGCACGCCGTCCGCTCCGGCCTCGCGCGGATACCACGGGGCATGCCAGGAGCCGATCCCGTGGTGATGGCTGAGCGTCCCCTCAGAGCCAACGATGGCCGAGGTGGCGGCCCGCTTGAGGGCGGCCCAGCGCGCGATCGACTCCTCGGAGTCCTCCGCGTCGCGGAAGAAGAAGGTGAAGTAGAGGGACGCGCCGTCGCGGTAGACGTGGGAGATGTGGCAGAGGACCGGCACCTCCTCGTCCGGCAGGGTCGAGGCGAGGGCGAGGCGCACGGCGCGGTAGAGCCCCGGCAGGCTCGACCAGGAGGCCGCGGTCTCCAGGGTGTCGGTGGCCCAGCCGAGATCGAGCAGGCCGTCGCGCAGATAGGGATGGCGGAAGCGGTCGGCGAGCCAGCGCTGTCCCGGCCCCTGGCCGAGCGCGACCGCCTTGTGCTTCTTGAGCTGCCCGCGGGTCTCGCCCAGCGCCCAGCGGATCTCGCGGTCGGTCCCGGCGGCGCCGCAGAGCAGCAGGCACGAATCGGGACCGATGCCGCGCAGGCGCAGCAAGCCGCGGGCGAGCGGAGACCAGACGTGGCCGCCGACCCCGACGGCCAGGAGCGCTCCGGTCTCGGTGGGGTCCGACAGGCGGATCATGTGGAGCGGCAGGCCCGCGGCGACCATCTCGCGCACGGCCTCGGCTCCCTCCTCCCAGGCGGGGAGGAGAAACGCCTCGACCGCGCGCCGGGCCGGCCGGGGCCAGACCCGGACCGTCGCCTCGGTGATCACCCCGAAGCGCCCTTCGCTGCCGAGAACGAGCTGGCGCAGGTCCGGGCCGGCCGCCGAAGCGGGCAGGGCGGGGAGCGAGAGCCGTCCGGCCGGAGCCACCAGCTCGAGGCCGGCGACCAGCTCCTCGATGTTGCCGAAGCCGAGCGACTCCTGGCCCGACGAGCGGGTGGCGATCCATCCGCCGAGCGTCGACAGCTCCCAGGATTGAGGAAAGTGGCCGAGAGTCAGGCGGTGGGGGGTAAGCGCCGCCTCCAGGGCGGGACCGAGCGTGCCGGCGCGGACCCGGGCGTGTCCGGAGCGGGCGTCGAGCGACACCAGACCGGACAGCCGTTCGAGATCGAGGACCACCGCCGGCGCCGGATCGGGCAGGGCGTTGACCCCGCCGGTCACCGAGGTGCCGCCGCCCCAGGGGATGACGCGGACGCCGGCGCGCGCGCAGAGCCGCAGCACCTCCTGAACGTCCGCCGCATCCTCCGGCCGCGCCACCGCGTCGGGCAGCGCCGGAAGCGTCCCCGTGCGCAGCCGGACGAGGTCGCTGAAGCCGCGGCCGCGCGCATGGAGCAGGCGGTCGGCGCGGTCGGACGAAACCGGCACGGGCAGGTCGGGGAGCGGCCGGGGCTCGGGGACACGGATCGACGCCGGATCGACCGCCGTCCGGCGCTCGGGAGGCCCGACGCGCTCCTCCAGCCACTTCCGCATCGGGCGCGGCGGAGGAAACGAGATCCCCTCGAAACCCCAACCGTTGATCTTGCGGCGGCGGGGAGGGTGGGCGTGCTTCATGCGGCGAGTCTATCGGATGCCGAGGTGGCCGGCCGGGTGTCCGGCGCCACGGCTCTCTCATGATGCCGTACCCGGGGCGGCGAGGAGGACCCCGGATTGCGGCGCGATGGCGATTCCGCCTTCTTCGTACACCAGATTTTCGAGAGTGGAAAGCGTCGCCTCCCTTTCGAGCTCGTCCGCGGAGACTGGCCGCAGGGAGGCGAGGAGACCCGCGAGCGCCGGCGCCGGACCACAGCTCGGAGCCTGGGTGCAGAGCAGGGCCAGGTGGACTTCTCCCGTGGAGGAGCGGGCGCTGCCGAAGAGCATGGACGCCGGGGCTGTGGTGCGGCTCTTCTCGCCCCGGGTCTCCCCCTCGCCGCGCAACCCCGACCTCATCCACCCGGCCTGGGGAAATTTCTGGATCAGGCGGTCCATGGGGCCGCGGAGAGCCGGTTCCAGGAAGCCCTGCTCTCCCCAACGGCCGCTCGATCGTGCCAGGCGGAGGAGGGTGCCCTGCGGATTGCGGCCGATCCATTTCCAGCCGCTGAAGGAGGCGGGCTCAGAGACATAGCCGAGGCCCCGGCCTCCCGTCCGCGTCATGGCCATTCCTGCGACGGCTCGCAGGTTCTGCCGATCAGTGGGAGACGTGCCCTGCAGCCGCGCGGCGAGCGCCGTCGGGGCGTCTCCCCAGCTCCAGTCGTTGCGCGCCAGGGTGGGATCCACGGTGAGCAGGAAGCGCCGCGCCTCCTCGCTGGGTCGAGCCCCCTCGCCCCCCGGCAAGGCTTCCGCGTAGACCAGGGCGTCAGGGCGTCCCGAGCCTGCGAGGTGGAGGAGCACGGTCACCGTCTCATCGGCGAACACGTGCCAGCCGTCGCCGGCCAGCTCGGCGGCCAGCCGCCCGGCCAGCGGCACGCTGGGGATCTCTCCGGCAGGTTGCGGCGGCTCTCCCGCCGGCCGCGAGGCGGGAGCTGTCGTGGCCGCGAGCTCAGGGAAGGGAGCCCTGCAGTCCAGCACGTCGGGAGAAGGACCCGGGAGGGAGCTCCCCCCGCATCCGGTGAGGAGGCCGGCCGCCAGCAGGGGCAGGAGGATCGGGTTGCCCGCGGTCTGTCGCATCAGCGGCTCTCCAATTCGTTCCGGTCTTCGCGCAAAATGGACTGGGAGTCGTCGCTCGGAATCCCCAATTGCGTCGCGGTCAGCGGCAGGAAGGCCCAGGTGCCGGGCCGATTTACCTGCACCCTGCCGGCGGGGCAGTACACGGTCGACTCGATGGGAACGTAGATCTGCACGGGGGCCCCGGCCTCCGGGGACACGGGCATTTCGGCCCACAGCCGGGGTGGGTGCGGCAGCCCGGCGAGGGCGCTCCACGCGACCAGCGGCGGTGGGACCTGGCGTTTGTCTCCTTCGCCCGCGGCCGGAGCCTCTCCCAGGTCGGGCAGGGCCAGCGCGGCGATCGCATGCCCGTCGGAGAACGAGACGAAGAGGCCGGCCTCGATCCCGCAGTGCCTGGCGAGGAGAGCCAGGAGCAGGCTCTTCGAGTCGCAGTCGCCGAGGCGGTAGAGGAGGAGGCTGACCGGCGGCCGCAGCCCTCCGGAGACGGCGCTGGGGACCGAGTAAGGAATGCCTTGGACGAAGCGGCTGAGGTACCGGGCGAGCTCCAGGCGGCCCGCCACATCGCTCGCAACCCTCCCGCTGCGGTCGCTCAGAGTGTCGGCGAGAGTGTCCAGGATGGGCCAGCCGTGGGCGGCGATCGCCTCGGCCATGGCATGGTAGCCCGGCAACGGTTCCTGGCTCAGCCCCTCTCGGGCCCTCTCCGCGCTCTCTCCCTTGCCGGCGAGGAGCCAGACCTCGCGGGGCGCCCCCCAGACGGTGCCGTCGGCCAGGCGGAGGTCCGGGGTCTGCAGATAGGCCGCGTGCCACTTCCTGTACAGGGCGAGGAGATCGGCGTTTTCGGTGAAGAGCCGGGCCTCGGCCAGGGTGGCGCGGTCGAAGCCCACGTCGAGCATGGCCTCGTTCCCGGCGGGCAGCCGCCAGCGATGCTTGGCCCAGACGAGGTCGGTCACCGCGCCATCGTGGCTGGACCAGCAGCGCCCAATGTCGATCACGTCGCCCTCGCCCGGCTGGGAGCCGCTGCCAGGGGAGGTCAGACCGTCGGCGCTTCCCTCGGCCCGTCCCTCGGGGCGCAGATGCTCGTCCAGCCAGACGAGGGTCCCGCGGCGCAGCTCCTGATAGCGCTGCCAGGCGGCCGCCGCCCGCGCCTCGACGTCGCCCGAGATCTCCGACGGGAGGTCGGAGCTGGCCAGGATCTCGTCTTCGTCTCCCCAGTGATCGTGGAGAGCCAGGAGCCGGTCGGGATAGAGCACGCGCTCGATGAGCAGACGGCAGAGCCGGAGGAGCGTCTCGAGCCCGTCGCGCCGGACTGCCTGCGCCATGCCGTTGCCTCCATCGTCGATGTCGAAGAGAACGAATCCCTCGCCGGAGCGCAGCTCATCCTGCGGCTCCGGGCGGCCCGCGACCAGCAGCGCGACCTCGAGGCCTTCGGCGGCGCCGCGGTACATCGAAGGGAGGATGGAGCGCAGGGCCGCGGCGATCAGGCGGGCCTCGTCGAAGCGGAGGAGGTGGGGCGCTCCGTCCTCGGGCCTCCCAGGGCCGAGATCCGGGTTGGGGATCAGGACGAGCCCGCGGGTCAGGAGCGGGACGGCGCGCTCGTCCGTCCGCAGCAGCCGCTGCCGGACGTCGCAGGAGAGCGGACCCAGGCGGTAGGTGGCCACGTGGCGGACCCGGACCTCGATGGGGAGGAGGCCCACGCGCAGGGGATGGCGGCCGAAGAGCACCGGCTCCAGGAGAGGGAGGTGCTCCTCGTCGAACGTGCACAGGATGCGGCGGCGCGGGCTGGAGACGTCCTGGGTGAGGACCGGCTCCACCAGGATGTCGTCCTCGTCCATCGGCACGCCGTCCTGCCGGGTCTCCTCGCCGGCCCGGCCCACGACGATGAAGGAGCCCCGCGCGTCGGTGAAGATCCGCCCCGGGTAATACAGGAAGCTCGCCGCCGCGGCATCGACCTCTTCGAGAGGCACCGCCGGCTGGAGGCGGTTGCGGATCGCCACGGCGCGCGGCGAGACCAGCTCGACTTGGGAGACCCGGGAGGGGAGGAGAGGGTCTCCCTGCAGGCCCGCGTGCACCAGGGGGGCGGTGGCCCGCGCGAGCGCCCGCACGTAGACCTTCTGCACGTACTCGTAGGCGTCGGGATGGACGTCCTTGCGCCGGTCCACGAGGAGCATCCCGCCGCGCGACAACCGGCGCAGGGTGTGCGCCGTCGCATGGCCGAAGACGTCGATCACCTCGGCCACCTCCAGCCAGTGCTGGACCAGGTCCGCGGCCAGATGGGACTGCACGATGCCGCCGGACGGGGGGCGCAGGACCGGCTCCGGCAATCCTTCCAGGATCTCGGTCAGACCGAACCGCCGGTCGAGCTGGGTGAATGCCATCTCCTCGTCCGGATCGACCAGGGTGATCAGGGCGATGCGCTCCGCCTGCGGAGCCGCCGGTCCGGCGGAGGGGCCGGACTGGCGCCGCCGGCTGAAGCGGGCGCCCGCGCGGCGCAACCTCTGCCGCTCGCGCCAGACTTCGCTCCATCGCCCTTCCAGGAAGACGACGCAGGCGTCCTCGGGGGACTCCACGCAATGCTTCGGCTCATCGCGCAGGGAGAGCGGCTGGCGTCCGAGCCGCCGCCGCCGGTCGCCGCAGGGGCGGTAGCACCAGGAGAC
>Ga0134123_10003471_pt1 | contig 10258 bp, 10 predicted proteins | sample KB303_FD_96460 | JGI IMG/M metagenome (GOLD analysis project Ga0134123, IMG submission 96460) | Terrestrial soil microbial communities without Nitrogen fertilizer from Kellogg Biological Station, Michigan, USA - KB3-0-3 | ecosystem: Environmental > Terrestrial > Soil > Unclassified ...
ATCGGGTGGCGTTGATGCACCACGGCCGGCTGCGGGCGGTCGGCACGCCGACCGAGTTGAAGCAGCGGGTGTCGCGGGACGCGACACTCGAGGATGTTTTCCGGCACTACGCAGGCTCGGATCTGGGTGAGGACACCTCGCAGAGCGGCTTCCGTGCGATCCGGAACACCAGAAGGACGGCTCGCCGTGTCAGTTGATCAGAACGCGCAAGTACATATCGTCCGGGCGCCGCGCGGCTGGCGTCGCATCCGCGGAATGGCCATGCGGATGGGCGCTTTCGCGATCGTGGAACTGCAGAAGCTGCGCCACGACCACACTGAGCTGTTCACCAGGATGGTGCAGCCCGCACTGTGGCTGTTGATCTTCGGGCAGACATTCACCCGGCTGCGCGTGATCAACACGGGCGATGTGCCGTACCTGGCGTTCCTGGCCCCGGGCATCATCGCGCAGTCGGCGTTGTTCATCTCGATCTTCTATGGCATCCAGATCATCTGGGACCGCGACGCGGGCATCCTCGCCAAGCTGATGGTGACACCCGCGCCCGCATCGGCGCTCATCACCGGGAAGGCATTCGCCGCAGGAGTGCGCTCGGTGGTGCAGGTGATCGGTGTGCTGGCGCTGGCGTACCTGCTCCGGGCCCAGTTGACGGTCAATCCACTGAGAATCCTTGGGGCGATGGCGGTTGTGGTGCTCGGCGCGGTGTTCTTCTCCTGTCTGTCGATGACGCTGGCCGGGCTGGTCCGCCATCGCGACCGCATGATGGGCATCGGCCAGGCCATCACGATGCCGCTGTTCTTCGCCTCCAACGCGCTCTACCCCGTCGATGTGATGCCACAGTGGCTGCGCTGGCTGTCGGCCGTGAACCCGCTGAGCTACGAGGTCAACGCCCTACGCGGACTGTTGATCGGCGCGCCGAGCAACGCCCTCCTCGACATCGCCGTGCTCGTGGTGGCCGCGGTCGCCGGTATCGCGATGGCGTCGACACTGCTGCGCCGGCTGGTCCGCTAGCTCATGCTGACGCCTTAGCCGCCGCATATCGCCGACCTAGGTTGCGGCGGTTGAGTGGACTACATGATCCACGAAGCATCCTCCGCCACAGGCGAAGTCGTCCTCGTACTCGATGCAGGAACCGAAGCAGGCACCCGGCTGGCCCGGAAACTGTTACGCGACGGCTATCGCGTCGCGATCAGCAGCAGGCATGCCACCGACCTCGCGCCGATCATGCATGGCTACCCGTCGAGCCGGCTGCTGGCCGTGGCCGCCGATCCCAACGACCCCGTCCAGCGGAGCAGGCTTGTCGCCAGGGTGCGCGACTACTTCGGCACCGACAGGTTGTACACAGTGGCATCGCCGACGTTAGTAGCCGAGAAGGTCGCCGCAACCCATTTGCCGATGTCGGCATGACCGCGGTTGCCCCAGCCCGGCCCGTGGCCACGGTTGTTCATGACGACGTAGTAGGCCACCTTGTGCTGCGCCACGTCGTCCTGGAACTGGCTCAGCGTCGGCGCCGGGTCGCTGCCCGAGAAGCCACCGATCGCCATCACCGCTGTGTCCGTCGACAATTCGAGGCCCGCAGCGCTCGACGACCGCAGGATCGCGGCTGACCACTTGGTGTTCGTGTCCTCCAGGATCGCATCGAGATCGGGATTGTCCGCGCCCTGGCCGAACCAGAAATGGCCCTGCCGGGACGCGTCAGCGGGCCCGACAGACGGTCCGCCGCCTTCGTGCGGCTGACCGATCGTGACGATCGCATACACCGCGGGCCCGGCGAGCGCACCGACGAGTCCCACACCCAACGCGCCAAGCGCGAACCTGCGGCGCGTCCCCGCTGTCCACGGCCCGAGCAGGGCGATCACGCCTATCACGGCAATCACGAGAATGGTCCACCGCAAAATGGGCAGCCAGCTTGCATTACGACCGAGGATCCACCAGCCCCAGACGCCGGTGCCCCCGAACAGCACAGCTAAACCAACTCGATACAACCACTTTTCGCGGCGCTGCCACAGCTCGTGCACCCCGATCGCGAACATCGCCGCCACCGGAGGCGCGATGGACAGGCAGTAGTACGCATGGATCGCGCCGTGCATGAAGCTGAGCACCAGTCCGTCCACGACCAGCCAGCCGCCGAACAGGATCGCCGCAGCCCGCGTCAGGTCTGTCCGCGGTGCACGGCCACGGGACAGCACGATCAGGACAGTTGCCATCAACGCGGCGGGCACCAACCACCCGATCTCGAAACCGAATTCACCACCGACCAGCCGGGACCAGCCCTGCGATTGGTCGCCGAAGACACCGAATCCGCCCTGCCGCCCGAGACGCAACTGGGCGCCCGCCGCCGATCCGACCACCTGGGCCGGCGGGCCGAAGCCCATGTGGTTGCGGCCGAGGACGCGGGCAAAACCGTTGTAGCCCAACACAAGATTCATGAAGTTGTTGTCGGTGGAACCCGCGATATACGGACGCGACGACGCGGGCCAGAACAATGTCAACACCACGAACCAGCCCGCCGAGGCGGTGAACGCGACCCCGGCCACCAACACATGCCGCAGCCGGGCCCACAACGTCGTCGGTGCGGCGACGAGGTACGCCGCCGCCAAAGCCGGGACGACCATCAGCCCCTCGAGCATCTTGGCGAGGAATGCGAATCCCAGCGCCACACCCGCCCATGCCAGCCACTTCGGGCTCGCTTGCTGCACTGCGCGCACGGTGCAGTAGGCTGCCGCGGTCATCAGCAGCACCATCACCGCGTCGGGGTTGTTGAACCGAAACATCAACGCGGCCACCGGCGTCAACGCCAGCACCCCGCCTGCGAGCAGCCCGGTGCGCGGGCCGCTGATGCGCGCGACGGCGCCGTATAGCAGGGCGACCGCGGCTACCGCCATCAGCGCCTGCGGAATCATCATGCTGGCGCTGCTGAACCCGAATATCTGCCCGGACAGCCCCATCACCCATTGCGAGACCGGCGGCTTGTCGACGGTGATGAAGTTGTGCGGATCCAGCGAGCCGAACAACAACGCTTCCCAGTTCGTCGAACCCGCCTGCGCCGCAGCGGCATAGAACTGGTTGCCCATCCCATTGATGGTGATGTCCCATAGATACATCACCGCTGTGGCGACCAGAAGTACTGTGAGGCCCACCCGGTCCCACGTGATCGCGGTCACCCGGGTGGGCCATGGCTTGTCGGCGTCAGCGGGCGGTGTTTGCGTCTCCAACGTCGTTGTCACACAGCCAGTGAATTACCACTAGGTTGCGTGAAGCTGTGAGGAACCGGCGAGGCTGCTGCGGGTTGCGCGCAGCGCATCGGCCAGCGGGATCACGCTTGGCCCGCCTCGACCCGTTCGCTTTGCATCACCTCGGTTGCGGCCCGCTCACCGGAGCGGACGGCTCCGTCGACCCACCCGCACATCACGGCCGAACTCTCGGTTCCGGCCCAGTGGATGCGGCCGCACGGTTCCCGTAGCGCCGGTCCGAACTCGGTGAGTACGCCCGGCGGCGCATGGCTGAGCATGCCTCCACCGGAATAGCGCTCGGTGGTCCAGCATTGCTCGATGTAGTCCACCGGCGACGCGGCTTTGTCGCCGAATCGACCGACGAGCTCGGTGAGAACTGCTCGTCGCCGCTCCGCTTCACCGAGCTTCCTCAGCTGGCGCGCGATCGGCCCCTCGGCGATCACGCACATAACACCGGGACGTGGGGCGTCGGTAGACGCGTCGATGGTGACCGGTGCGGCCGTCCCTGGCGCCGCCGACTGACCGGATAACCCGTCGTTACGCCAGAACGGATCGTCGTAGACGATGTTGATCTTGTCGATCGCTCCACTCGGCATGCGCTGGTGCAGGAACGACCGGTCCACCGGGAGCATCGGCTCGTACCAGATCTGGCCGGCTATCGCGATCGGCACCGCGACGACGACCCGGCGCGCCCGCACCGTCATGTCGTCAGAGCACACCGTCACGCCGTCGGCGTCCTGGTCGATGCGCCGTACCGGTTGAGACAAGTGCAGCGAGTCACCGATCTCTGCAGCCATCTGCCGGTACACCGCGCCCATGCCGCCGACGATCCGCGAGTCCTGGGAGGCGTCCTTGATTCCGAGCACGAACCCCGGTCCACCCCCCGACGCCATTTGGTAGGCCACGAACAGCATCGACACCTCCGAAGCGGCCGACGTGTAGCAGCCCGCGATGGCGGTCTCGAGCAGATCGTGAGCGGCCTTGGACACCGTGTTGCCTGCGAGCCACTTCGCCAGGGTGATCTGGTCCCACTTCTGGGCGTTCTTCGCTTCCCACGGTGCTTCCAAGGGGATCGACTTGCACATCTGCCCCAATTCGAGAAAGACAGCGCCGAGATTGGCCGAAACCCAAGGCGTCATCGTCAGCGGAACGGTGCCGGAGTAGCGATGCTGCTTTCCGTCGAGCACCATCATCGCTTTGCCATCGCTGTACTGCTTGTAGCTCGGCACGCCGTCTCGGTCATCAGCGCCTTGATCCGGTTCTGGCCCGGCCCGATCCAGGCGCCGCCGCGGTCGATCCAGACACCGTCGTCGCTGACCTCGGTGAACGTGCGGCCGCCGACCCGATCACGGGCCTCCAACAGCGCCACGGATTCGCCCGCCTGCTTGAGCCGCAACGCGGCCGTCAGCCCGGCAAATCCCGCCCCAACCACGCAATAATTTACATCCGCCATAATTGCTATGGTCCGCTGCAGATTGCGTCGAAGTCGCGCTTTGTTATTTCCTACTGGCAAATACCGATACCGAGGGCAACGCCCAAGCTAGCTGACGATCCTCGCGATCGACTTGAGCGGGATCTTCAACCAGCTCGGCCGGTGACGCGCCTCGTAGGCGGCCTCGTACACCGCCTTGTCGAGTTCGTAGGCCTCGAGTAGATGCCTGGAGTCGCGCGGGTCGGCGCCGGACACCGCCGCGTACCCGTCGCAAAATGCGGCCGCGTTGCGGTCCACCCATTCGCGGGCCCGTGCGGCCAGCTGGCGTTCGCGGTCCTCGTCGGTGCCCTGCTCCATCAGTCGTTGGTATGCCGCGTACTCGAATGACCGCAGCACGCCTGCGACATCCCGCAGCGGGGAGTCCGGGCGGCGGCGGTCATCGAGCGGTTGGCCGGGTTCACCCTCGAAGTCGATCAACAGCCAACCCTCCGGCGTCCTCAGCGCCTGCCCGAGATGCAGGTCGCCGTGCACCCGCTGGACCGTGATCGCCTCCTCGGCCAGCTTGCGGTAGCGCTCCTCGATCAGCGCCACGTACTGCTGCAGTTCGGGGACCGCCGCGGCCGCGGCCGACAGCCGCTCCAACACGGTGTCGATCGGGAACGCGACGGTCGACGTGCCGAGCTGGTCGGCGAGGGTTGCGTGTACGGACGCCACAGCCTCGCCGAGCCGGAACGACTCGCCTGCGAAGTCGCCGCCCACCTCGTCGGCGTACAGGTCGCCTTCGGCGAACAGGTCACGGGTGCTCGCCGTCGCCATGTCCCAGCCCTCTGCGGAGTTGGCCGCGAACTCGGTGACCATGCCGAGGGCGTAAGGCTCACCGTCGAGCGTCGTCTCGTAGGACCCGAGTAACCGCGCCACATGCTCGTTGCCCGCCCGCGCCAGCACCCGATTCAGTTCGATGTCCGGATTGGTGCCGGGGGTGATGCGGCGGAACACCTTGAACACAGCCTCTTCTTCGAAGATCACGCTGCTGTTGCTCTGCTCGGCACTCGACACCCGCGGCGCGGCGTCCACCGGCAGCGTGACACCGGGTTCCTTGACGAAGCGCACCGTGTCATCTGGGGAACCGACCGCCGCCGACGAATCGACCAGCGACAGCAGGTATTTCGCGTCCGCCGGGTTGTACAGCGCGTCGTAGGCGGTGCGGTCGCCCTCCGCGCCGATCGTCGCGATATTGAGAAATTCGAAGATGGGGCTCCCGCTGGATGTCGCGTCCGCGGCTCCGGCATCCCACCGCACGATGACCTGATAGCGCTCCGACGGACCTTCGGTGTAGGTGACGTCGAGCAGCACGAGGTCGAGGTCGTCACGCAGCGAAACCACGACCGCGGGCGCCGTGGATGACAGCTCGCGGTTGCGGCCCGCATACCAACGTTGTTGGACGATCCACTCATCGAACGGCAGGTTCATGACTGCTCTCCAGACTCCGGCGGCCGCAGCTGGAACCAGTAGAAACCGTGACCCGGCAGGGTCAACAGGTAGGGCAGCTGGCCGACGCGGGGAAACTCAACGTACCCGGTCATCTCCACAGGCGTGTACCCATTCCAGTTCTGCAGATTCATCTCGATCGGCTGCGGGAACCGGGACAGGTTGTTCACGCACAGCACGGTGTCTTCCTGGCCGTCCTCTTCCACCTCACGCACAAAGGTGAGCACAGACGGGTTCGAGCCGCCCAGTTCGCGGAAGGTGCCGATCGCGAATGCGTCGTGGCGGCGGCGCACCGCGAGCATGGTCCTTGTCCAGTTCAGCAGCGAGTTCGAAATGTCGCGCTGGGCCTCGACGTTGACGGCCTGATAGCCGTAGATCGCGTCCTGATTCGGCGGCAGGTACAGCCGGCCCGGGGTGGCGGTCGAGAACCCCGCGTTCCGGTCGGGCGTCCACTGCATCGGCGTGCGTACGCCGTCGCGGTCACCGAGCCAGATGATGTCGCCCATGCCGATCTCGTCGCCGTAGTACAGCACCGGAGAGCCGGGCAGCGACAACAGCAGCGCAGTGAACAACTCGATCTGGTTGCGGTCGTTCTCCAGCAGCGGCGCCAGCCGGCGGCGGATGCCGACGTTGGCCTTCATCCGCGGATCCTTGGCGTACTCGGCGTACATGTAGTCGCGCTCTTCGTCGGTGACCATCTCGAGCGTCAGCTCGTCGTGGTTGCGCAAGAAGATGCCCCACTGCGCGATGTCGGGGATGTCAGGAGTCTGGGCGAGGATCTCAGAGATCGGGAACCGCGACTCACGGCGCACCGCCATGAAAATGCGTGGCATCAGCGGGAAGTGGAACGCCATGTGGCATTCGTCGCCGCCGGTGTTGGGATCGCCGAAGTACTCGACGACGTCGGCGGGCCACTGATTCGCCTCGGCCAACAACACCCGGCCGGGATATTCGTCGTCGATGAACTTGCGGCAGTGCTTGAGGAACGCGTGTGTCTCGGGCAGGTTCTCGCAGTTGGTGCCCTCGCGCTCGAACAGGTACGGCACCGCGTCCAGCCGGAAGCCGTCGATGCCCAGATCGAGCCAGAACCGAAGCACATCGAGCATCGCCTGTTGCACTGCCGGGTTGTCGTAGTTGAGGTCGGGTTGATGCGAGAAGAACCGGTGCCAGTAGAACTGCCGTCGCACCGGGTCGAACGTCCAGTTCGACTCCTCGGTGTCGACGAAGATGACTCGCGCGTCGGTGTACTTCTCGCTGGTGTCGCTCCACACGTAGTAGTCGCCGTACGGCCCGTCGGGGTCATGCCGCGACTCCTGGAACCACGCGTGCGCATCAGAGGTGTGGTTCATGACGAGGTCGGTGATGACGCGAAGGCCGCGGCGGTGCGCCGCGTCCAGAAGCTCGACGAAATCATCGACGGTGCCGAACTCGGGCAGCACCTTGTAGAAGTCGCGAATGTCGTAGCCGCCGTCACGCAGCGGCGAATCGTAGAACGGCGGCAGCCAGAGACAATCGACGCCAAGCCACTTGACGTAGTCGAGCTGTTCGGTCAACCCACGCAGGTCACCGGAGCCGTCGGAGTCGGAGTCGTGGAAGGCTCGCACCAGCACCTCGTAGAACACCGCGCGCTTGAACCAGGTGCGATCCGCCGGCAGGGCCCGAGCGTGCCCGAAGTCTTCGGCGGTGGGGTGCTCGACGGATCGGCCTTGAGGGCCGTCCTCGACGTGGCTGCCGTCCGCCGGATCGTGTCCGGAGTCCGTGATGCGTTGGTCCATCAGCCTTAAAACCTACCCATGACGGACGAAACTGAATCGCCTTCACCGACGGCAGACTCCCGGTCCGTTGCCACCGCAAACTCGCCGCTGACACGGTCGTCGCCGACCGATCGATCGCGCTTTGCAGCGGTTGAAACCGCACTCAAGACGGGTTACGGTTTGGCCGTCCTAGATCCGTCAGCGTGGCGATCTGGCCATCACTGGCGTTGCTTTTCCGACCAAGAATCGAGTGGCAGTGGCTGATTCGACGCCAAATGATGGTGAAGCTCCAGTAATCGTTGGGATGGCCGATGCGGCGATGCATATGTATTCCGCCGCGATCGACGCGCTTCCCGACGCGCACGATCCCGAGTTCCCCCATCGCGCCGGCATCATCCTCGCCGGGCTCCGCAAACTCCAGAGCTCACTGTCGGAAGCGGCGGGCCGCAGTCGCGTCACACCGTCGGTCATCGTCGCGCTCAGTGGTGTGCGGCATCGCTACGACGAACTGATGGAGACCGCCGCGCACGGGCCGGGCGCCACGCTGGGGCAACGGCTTTACGTCGCCCGCGGACACGCCAAGCTGTCGACCAGGGAGGCGGCCGCCGGGGTCGGTCTGCGTAAGGACCTCATCGAGGCCGTCGAGGCGGAGGAGCCCGCCACCGAAGACGAGACGAGCCGCATCAAAGACCTGATCGCCGCGCTCGGCGGCTGACGCCACCGTCGTCGTCGAGGGCGTCGGTTAGGCCATGAAACGTGCTGCGCCACTGTGCCGCAGCACTTGGCCCGCCCGCGCTTGCCGGTAGCCGATGGCGGTTCCGCTCGCCGTCATCAGCATCAGACCGGCGAGCCCCGGCAACGCGACGACGGCAATGTCGGACGCCTTGGCGGTGCGCAGATACTGCTGATATCCGACTCTGGTTGCGCGGATATCGACCGGAACAGCACCAGTGGCGGGCGCCGGTGCGGGGTTGGGCACGGGCTCACGCATCCGGGGCGGAGCGCCGGCAACGATCGAGTTGGGCGCCTGCACCTGGCTACCCACACGCCCCCCGACCGGCGGCGTCGCAGCGACCGGCGGACTGACCGGCGGCGCGTTCGGTGGTGTAACAGGCCGCGGTGGTGCAACCAGCGGCGGCACGATCACCACCGGAGCCCTGATGGGTTGCGAGTCACCCGTCGGTTCGTAACCGGATCCGCCCTGCCCCGAGGAGTCGATGACCTCGACATCCGGTTTGTCGGTAGGTACCTCGCTGGTGCGAAAGCTCGGCGACGGCGTCGGTTCAGGCTGCGGCTGCCCGTACGCCCGCACTATCGAACCTGTCGGTGCGGAGATCACCACGGTGGTGAACGGAGACTGGGTATGTGCGCCAGTTCCCGCTACCAGTCGCGGAAGAGGAATGTAGATGGTCAACCGCTGGGCCATCGCGGCACGGCCGATGCCTGGGGTTGTCGCGCGACCTTCGGACGCGCCAACCTCCTCCGACTCGAACGTAGTGGCGGACGGACTGAATTCGGCCTCCGCTCGTGCGCCGCGACCGAACTTCAGACGGGAACCACTTGGCCCGAGGTTGACCGCTCCCCTGATTCCACGCCTATCGATCGTGAGTCTGGGACCGCCGGGACTGATATCAAAGCCACCGCGGAATCCCGGTTGACGGCTGATCCGAATTCCGCCCGGACCGACCTCGAATCCGCCGCGATCTTGGCGGGCGCCGATTCGGACTATGGGGGGGCTGATCGGGTCCACCTCGTTGCGTGGCTTGTCGTGATCGTTATTCTTCTGGTGTCCAATGCCAAGCCCACCGAGTCCGGAATCGGCTGACGCGATCCCACCACCGATCAGCAGACCTGCAGCAACGAACCCGACGCATGCGATTAAGCGCAGGACCGGCTGCGTCACTATCCCCACTCTTCCCACAAAACAGTTGCCCCCCAGACAGCTAAGTATGCGCGATTATCGCATCTTCGCGCCAATTTCACATCAATTCATTGCCCAATTGACGTTGCTAGCAATTGACGCTATTCGACGCATCCGTCATTTATTGTTGTGCGCCCGGCAATCATGCAGGTATTCGGTATCGTTCCGGCGTGGCGCCTCGTGATCATGGCGACCCGGGCGATGCCCCGTCGGTCCCTCCCCCGCTTACCGCTATCGCCAATTCGGTTCGCCCGTCGGCCGCAGAGGAAGCCCGCACGATCGCCGCATCGACCAATGTCAGCACGCTCGCGACGCTGACCTCCGACGGCGATCCGTGGGCGTCGTTCGTCACGTACGGGCTGCTCGGCGGTGAGCCGGTGCTGTGCGTGTCCAACCTGGCCGAGCACGGCCGCAACCTCGCGGCCGACCCGCG
>Ga0134123_10003472_pt1 | contig 10257 bp, 2 predicted proteins | sample KB303_FD_96460 | JGI IMG/M metagenome (GOLD analysis project Ga0134123, IMG submission 96460) | Terrestrial soil microbial communities without Nitrogen fertilizer from Kellogg Biological Station, Michigan, USA - KB3-0-3 | ecosystem: Environmental > Terrestrial > Soil > Unclassified ...
AATGTGTAACAGTTGCTTCAGCCGGAACTTATACAGTTACTGTTTCTGATCAGAATGGCTGTTCGAGCAGTTCGAGCAAATCGCTTACTGTTAATTCACTTCCTTCTTCAACTATTACAGGCAATAGTTCCGTTTGTTCCGGAGGCTCAACACAATGGTGTGCACCGTCAGGTCTCTCATCTTATCTATGGAGCACTGGCGCAACAACACAATGTGTAACGGTTGCTTCAGCCGGAACATATACGGTTACTGTTTCTGATCAGAATGGTTGCTCAAGCAGTTCGAGCAAATCATTAACTGTAAACCAGGTTGCAAATTGTAGTATTACAGGCAGTGCAAATGTTTGTTCAGGAAGCTCAACACAATGGTGTGCAGCATCCGGACAGGCAGGCTATCTTTGGAGCACAGGGGCAACTACACAATGTATTACTCTCAGCACCGGTGGAACTTATTCTGTCACGACTACTGCAGATAATGGTTGCGTAAGCAATTGTAACAAAACGCTTACGGTCAGAAATCTTCCGTCAGCCACTATAACCGGAAGCGCATCTGTTTGCCCGGGGAGTTCTACACAATGGTGTGCGCCTTCAGGACTTGCCGGATACTTATGGAGTACCGGTGCTACCACGCAATGCGTTACTGTGAGCTCAGCAGGAACTTATACCGTTACCACAACAAATACATTTGGTTGCACGAAAAGCAGTTCTAAATCTTTAACGATAAAATCTGTTCCAAGCAGTACTATAACCGGAAACTCTTCTGTTTGTCCTGGCAATTCAACACAATGGTGTGCCCCGGCAGGCCTTGCGGCTTACTTATGGAGCACCGGTGCCACTACACAGTGTGTTACGGTCAGTGCAGCAGGAACTTATACTGTAACTACTACTAATACTGGAGGATGCACAAGCAGTTCCAGCAAGACACTTACTATAAAAGGTGTCCCAAGCTGCTTAATCACCGGAAGCACTTCAATTTGCTCAGGCAATTCAACGCAATGGTGTGCACCTGCAGGACTTGCTGCTTATTTATGGAGCACTGGAGCAACCACGCAGTGCGTTACAGTAAATGCAGCAGGAACCTACACAGTTACCACCACTAATACGGGTGGATGCACAAGCAGCTGCAGCAAGACACTTACGGTTAATTCGCTTCCAAGCTGTTCAATCTCCGGAAATAGCTCTGTGTGTTCAGGTAAATCAACGCAATGGTGTGCCGGCTCAACTTTCAGCTCTTACTTATGGAGTACAGGAGCTACAACAAAGTGTATTAACGTAAGCGTAGCGGGAACCTATACAATTACCGTTTCAAACGGCAGTGGATGTTCAAGCAGCTGCAGCCAGACGTTGACAGTAAATCCGCTTCCATCAGCTACTATCACCGGAAACGGTGCAGTCTGCGCAGGCTTCTCCACACAATGGTGTGCGCCTGCAGGATTAGCAGGTTACTTGTGGAGTACCGGTGCAACGACACAATGTGTAACTGTTAGTGCAGCAGGAACTTATACGGTTACCACTACAAACAGCAATGGCTGCACAAAGAGCAGCAGTAAAACGCTTATTGTAAATACAAATAATGTAACTATTACTGCAACCGGTCCGACAACATACTGTGATTTTGATCCGAATATGATGCTTTGCGCATCTGCAGGCGTAACTTATATATGGGATACCGGTGAAACATCACAATGTGTTCCGGCAAATGACAAGACCCATTTGTATACTGTAACAGTTACTGATGCTAACGGTTGTGTTGGCACTGCTTCGCAACAGGTAATTGAAAACCCGCTCCCGGATGTAACCATAGATGCACCTGCTGTTCCACCCATTTGTGGTTTGAGCGGAAATACTCTTACAGGCAATACGGCTGCAGGAAACACATATTCATGGGTAGTTTCTTCCTCTGACAATTCATGGGTGATCAATGGTCCGGCCACCAATTCATCAATTTCTTATACAGCAGGAAACCCCGGTGTATGTGGAGAATTCATCCTGACTGCAACGATACCGTCTACAGGCTGTAAACAAACAGCGAGCAGGATTGTTTGTTCGGATTGTGAGGAACATTGTGGTTATGACCAGGTATTTTACGGTTCACCCACAGGTGTTTCTTGTGACGGGCTTACAAAAACACAGATACTTACCAACTTGCTGCCTAACACACTTGTAAATGGTGATGCTGCAAGAACTGTTTCCATTCTTTCATCAGAAGTTTCCTGCCTGATAGATAAAATGCCATCTAAGACAACTTCCAGTGCTTTGCCTGTCGGCAATGTAACATGCGCCACAGCGACCGGGTCAGCTTATCTTACCAGCGGACAATTTAAGCATGCGCTTCTTGGTGAAGCAATTGCTTTAGGTCTTAATGTCCGGCTTGATCCTTCGTTAAGCAATGTTGCTCTCTCAGGTCCTTACATGACAACTTATAAGGCGAACAACTGCACAGGAGGTAAGGCAGTTAACGGAACCAAGCTCGTTTTTGCAATTCCTCAAAGTGTATTAAATTACCTTGCAGGAAATAATTCGGTTGGTAATTTATTGTTGCTTGCCAACCAGGCCCTGGGTGCAACTTACGTTCCCTCCGGAAGCAATCCAACTATTGCAGAAATTGACTCCGCTGTGAAGTCTATTAATAACGGCTTTGACAAATGCCGTATTCTTGCAGGCTTTGGAACATCTGCCGCAGGGGTTAGAATTCAGGATCAGTTGCAGGAAATAAAGACGGAATCTTCCATACAGGTTAATGCTTATCCGAATCCGTTTAATTCAGCTACTACCATTGAGTTTATCAGTTCATCTAACGCTACTCATGCAACAGTAAATGTTTATTCCCTTGCAGGAGATAAAGTAGCGGAAATATTTGAAAGCGACATTGAAGCAGGAACTGTTTACAAGGCTGAATTTAATGCCAAAAACCTTGGTGAAGGAATTTATATTTACAGGATCATCAGCGGTAATAATATTGTTAATGGTAAGCTGATTTTAATAAAATAATTTGTTGAGATTTTAGAAAAAGATGCCCTCAGTAATGGGGGCATTTTTTTTTCACCATTCACTTGTCCTGAAAAAATGATTTTAGTTTTATGTTTTTATCTAATTTCGTTTTCGCATTGTAGCTTAAAATCATGTTATGAAAAGAACAAAAATTCCTGTTAAGCCTGTAGAAAAACAAAAGGTAAAGTCAAGAACAGCTTCATCTTCTTCGCTGAAAAGTGCAATGTATATTATATGTGCTGTGTTTGCATTTTTACTTTACAGCAATACATTGAACCATCAATTTGCATACGATGATTACCCTACTATTTATGGAAACCGGATCACCATGCAGGGGTTCAAAGGAATCCCTCAATTGCTGCATACTTCTTACTGGTATGGTTTAAACGGAGAAGAGGATTGGCTTTATCGTCCGTTAAGCATGGTTATGTTTGCGGCTGAATGGGAGATTGCCCCCAATAAACCTGCATTAGGGCATTGGATCAACGTTCTTTTATATGCACTCACAGCGGTTGTTCTTCTGAAATTTTTATCGAACCTCTTTGAGAATAAAAATGTCTTATTACCATTGGCAATTACCCTTATCTGGATTGCTCATCCGATACACACCGAAGTGGTGGCTAATATTAAAAGCCGCGATGAAATTCTATGTTTTCTTTTTTGCATTCTTGCACTTGACAATTTTCTCCGGTACATAAAAGCGCCCGAAACATCCATGCTTGTAAAAGCATGTATATTTTATTTCCTTGCCCTGATGAGCAAAGAAAGCGCTATCACGTTGGTCGGCATTATTCCGCTGATGATTTATTTTTTCAGCAATGCAACAATTAAACGCAATATTATTATTTCTGCCATTGCCCTTGTTCCTGCCGGAATATACATGATCCTGCGAGGGATGGTATTGAGTAGTGTGATTGACATAAATGATATTCCGTTAAGCGATAATGCACTCGTTGGCGCGCATGGAAATTTCAATCTTGAAAAAGGAACTGCATTTTATATGCTTGCTTTATACCTGAAGCTTTTATTTTTCCCCCATCCGCTCAGCAGTGATTACAGCTTCAACCAGGTTCCGCTGGTTACGATTACCAATCCTGTTTCATTGTTTGCATTGATTGCCTATTCGGGATGCACTATTTATGCTTTGCTCCGGATACCGAGGAAAGATCCTGTTGCATTCGGTATCTTATTTTTTATCATCATAATAAGCATTGTTGCTAATGTTTTATTTCTGACCCGAAGTACAATGGCAGAACGATTTCTTTATATACCCTCTTTGGGATTTGCAATAATTATAGTAATACTTATCGGGCGGCTATTTAAAATTGATTTTAATGCAAAAATTAATTTTACGCGGCTGGAAAATTTATTTAGTTACAATAAAAAATTTTCATATCTGATATGCGCTATTTTATTACTGGCAAGTATAAAAACCATTGCACGGAACCCTGACTGGAAAAACGATACAACCATTTTCAGTGCTGACGCAGTGAATGCGCCAAACAGCTCACGTGTGCACTTCCTGTATGCCAATCACATGGTCCAGGAAATAAAAGAAAACAAAGCGCCTCCCAATGAAATTGACAACTATTACAACATTGCTATTGAACATTTCAATAAATGTATTGCTATCCATCCGGATCATTACCAATCATATTTTGGTTTGGCGGATGTGTATGAACAAAAAAAGCGGCCCGACAAAGCATTATATTATTACAGGACTGTTGTGCAGCGATTACCAAAGCTGCAACTGGGATATTTTAATCTCGGCAACATGTATTTTAAAGTTCACGAGTACGACAGCTCCATAATGGTATTGCAAAAGGCAATATCTCTTGAACCGGATTTTGCCGGTGCCTATAACAGCCTCGGGGCAGCTTATTTTGGAAAAGGAGATTATGATAATGCGATTTCTATTTATAAAAAAACGCTCTCATTAAGCCCGGATTATGCAGATGCATGGAAAAATCTCGGAAGCTGTTACGGCACTAAAAAAGAATATGACCTTGCGATAGAGGCGTTTCAAAAAGCGCTTTCAATTGCACCTAATGATGCAGATATTAAGCGATTCCTTGAAATGACTGTGCAGAATAAAAATCAGGCAGCAAAATAAAAATTCTATTATTCTTGCTCTATTAAAAATAGTGTTGTCTTATTTCAGCAATCTCAAGACGTTTTCCTTCCCATTTATAACCAGGTGGATGAAGTAAACTCCCCTGGAAAATTTCTGAGTTGCAAAAGTAATTTGGTGACCGCCCCTCTTCAATAAATTGTTTTCTGCAATTGTCCGGATTAGTTTTCCATTTTCATCATTTATAAAAACGCTCACCACGGCTGGTTCTGTAAGATTGAAATCAAGAGTTGCATTGTTGATTACCGGGTTGGGCGATAAAGTAATATCCGCACTTTCGGGTGTGCTTTCTGTCACAGCTGTTGTGTTGACTATATATAATTTGCCATAGTAGGGAATACAATTAAAAGCAGTTGCTGTAATATCAAAAGTATCCTCCTGCATTACCGGGCTAAAATTAAGCGTCACCGTATTGCTTTGAACCACGCCCATTCCCAGGATAGTTGATCCTTTGGTAATTGTAACTAAAGCATCGTTTATATTGCAGCTTACAGGAAGCTGAGAAGTGCCAATGGGTTCTAACGTATCATGAGTTGCCGTAAGGCTGACCGGAATATTATTCCGTACAACAAACGAAGGATCTCCAAAACAATGCCAGGTGTTGGTCATATCATCACCGCTTGCTCCATAATTATCGTTCATATGCATGCAACCGTTTATATTGATACCTCCATAGGTACGCTTAATATTGTTTACATAGCTTTCAGTGATGATTGAATCGAATTCATCCTGCGCATCCATGGGCTCATCCCAATATTGATTTATCGATGACATAAAGGTCGCCACCATTCCTTTAGGCTGCCCTGCATCCTGGGCACGCAGCAATACTTCTGCTATACATGTACCACTGTCAAAATATCCATGCACGCAGCCAACCGACCACCAGAACGGCAACATTCCATAATTCGTAAGACTTGGAACATTGCTTGAGCTGAATCCTGTTGTCGCACATGAGTTTTGTGAACCATGCCCGGTATAGTTTATCACGGAACGGCCATCATTAACTGCATTTATTAAATCGTTCTGATTAGGGTCACCATTTGCATCATCAAGTCCGTGTGAACCATCATAGAGTTCATCCACTGTTGTATACCCGAAGTTCATAAGGCCAGCCCGGATATTACGCTCATGCTCCCAATCCATTTCACCATCATCGCCAGGTCCCTGGTCCGATGCCATGCCAATGGCTTTCTGGTACCATGTGCCGCCCGGTGTCGGGTTAGCTTCGTACTCTATGCTTCGCTGCACCTGTGTCTGAACATCAGCAAGCGATTGGGCCGACATGCGCCCGATAATTACTTCCGCGTATGAATCTGCGCCTGAAATAAATCCATAGCTCGGATCACTTGCCCCGCCAGACAAATATGGTGTGGGGATATCCTGCACATCCCCTACAAGCAAAACATATTTTAAATTATGGGTGTTGTAATAATTGGTAATATAGTTTTTCACAACAGTGGAAGTGGTCCCGATTGAGGCTATGTCAACCATTTCACAAGCCAATCCTCTTTTTGCTTTCCATTCAATAAAGCCATACATAGCGCTTATATAAGAGGACGGTGAAATGATAAGCATGTCACCTTCCTCAGTCAAAGGAACATAGCTGATGGCATTGTTTCCGTTTTTGAAGAGAGAAGTATAGATAGATGCGTATTCCCTGTCAACGGAAGCAATAGGATTTGTTCTGTTGAAAACATTTTCCCCATATTGATTTTTTACGGAAATTTTAATCTCTATATGGGTGTACACACGCAACACCTTTGTGGAAGGATTATATTGAAAAGGATAAAACCAAACGGTTTGTCCGCGGAAATCACGAACGATAAAAGGTTTTTGCAGTTCCGCCAATGTGCCGGGAAAAAAGCTGTTTTTATTATATGCTTCACCGTAAGTATAAGGAACGGATGAGCGGTCAACAGTGCGAAGCAGGTGTCCCTTGGAAGGAGCAACTTCAATATTGGTGTAATCAATATAGGTTGATTGCAACAAATCAATTTTCATTTTTGCATGATCCGGAATGATGATGCTTGCAGAAATTTTTGAGAGATCAGGTGCACCCGCCTGTAACAAAGGAGTGGTTTGAGGTGCGTAAATCTTTAATGCGTTTCCACGAGGTGTACTCAGAGTTTTCTGATTGTATCCTGTAAGATCCATGTTCAGCACAGTTTCATCATGACTTGTCGAAACAAGATTAACTTTAACAGGTGTAATTGTGCTGCTGTTAATTCCAATCCACTCACCGGCATGGAGTACAGCCGGGAAAATCATTGATGATAGAAATAAAGTAGGGATTTTTTTCATGATGAATTTTTTAAGATGGGTAAAAATAGGGAAAAAATTTATGCGGTGCAAAAAGTTTTTAGAAAGTTTTCAAGAGTAAAAATCAAAAAACAAGCTGATTATTCTATTTAATTGAAAAGTCCAAAAGAGCCTGGATAAAATTGGTTTATTGCTTAACCGGGTCTGCCTTTAAAAAACCTGGCCGGAGCTGACCCCCGGCCAGGTTTTTAATCATAAAGAATTTATAAGATCACAACCTTTGTCCTGTAAACGCTGCTGTTAGTTTTCGCAATCACAGAATAAATTCCTTTCGCATAATTTCTCAAATCTATATTTGAAGAATACACCCCGGAAATTTCTGTTTCGTAATTGCTCACAATTCTTCCATCCATGTCTGAAACTGCCAGCGATAATTTTTCTGTTTTGGGAGCATTAACCGTTAGTGTAAATAATCCGGATGATGGGTTGGGGAATATTGTTATATTAGTATTGTTGAAATTATTTTCGAAGACACCAACAACATTATCCACGTTTACATTGTCTATATATAGATGATTACCAAAATCATTAATATTTACAAATTTTGCCATCAGCAAATTGCCCGCATAAGGTGAAAGATCAAGGGTGTCATTTCTCCAGTCGGTTGCATCATCAGGTGAAAAGGGAAGCATCTGATCGGGCACTGTTGCAAGGGTCACACCACCCTTAATGTAGGCGGAAGGGACAAATGTAATTCCACAATCGGTTGAAACATCAATACGCAGGGAATCATTATAAGAAGCGCTATATCGCGCGTAAGCGACATCAAATGTCATGCGTGGTGCCACGGCAGAAGTCAGATCAAATGTGAAGGTAGTTAATCCATCCTCAGCTCCAGGGTCGTTATACGTGAAATTATCCATATGAGCTGCATCGGTGATTGCTCCACTGCTTCCTGTAATGTTGACGGCCTTGTCCCATGAAGGTGCTGCACCACCAGAATCGATGCCCCATCCGGCAGGAGGAAATAATCCCGGTGTTTGAAATGGCTCAATTAATGGAACGGCTGCTATTGGAAAAGTAGTAGCGGATATTTGCACTGAATCGTTATACACATTCATATCACCCGTATAGTCCGCCCACGCGCTGAAAAAGTAATTGGCGGGCACGGAAAGATCAACTGTTCCGGGGAAACTGAAAGATGCCGTAGCATTCGGAATAAGTGTTCCGGTATATATATCATTTACCGGGGGGCCTCCATTTAAAGTATAGTGAACGGGAATATTTGACACAGTTGAGGTGCCTTTGTTTTGCAGCTGAATAGTAACATCAACCGCTGAAAGATTCTGGCATGCGAATAAATTTCCGTCAGGAGGATTTAAAATCTGCACTAACTGAACATCCAGCGCAAGTGGGCAAAGGAAAGTCCCGGGCTGCTTATTAATTGCATAGGCTCTTCTTCCTTTGACGCCATTGGGAAGAACGGCCCGGCAACTGAACCAGTATTCATTAATAGGATTGGTTCCTGTGAGAATGAAATCATTTGTGAGCGATGTTCCGACCGAATCCATGTACATGGCACCAAGCATGCTTATTTCATACCAGGCAGCACCGGGAACTGTATCCCATATCAACCTGATAGAATCAGGACATGCCCAATCAACAGCGAGATTTTGCGGATCACCAGTGATTGAAAATTTTTCTGTGCTCATACCAGAAACCGCTCCCCTGCTGACACGCACCCGCGCTTCACCGGTAACATTATTTGGAACAACCCAGGTATATTGCAGCGCAGAAGCCGGCACAGCATTGTTAATAGTATTCCAGCTGGTTCCATCATCGATTGAATATTCAAGTGTAAACGTTCCCAATCCTTTGAGGGCATCCCATCTTATGACCTCTCCTTCACCGGGAACAAATCCTTCTCCTCCTATAGGATACGTAACAGTAATATCATCCGTGCGAAATTCATACACTAAATAATATTCCTGGGGGCCCTGTGGAACAGCAAAACCATTTATATTAACAGTATAGTTTCCGGCAGCAGGATTGTCAATAGTAACCTGTTCCATATTATTTAAATGATCAGCGGCCCTGACAGCGGGAGCGTTGAGTGTAACAGCGTTGGGAGTAGGGTCAAGCACCCAGGGTTCCCATATAAAAGAAGAAGGATCGGTAACAGCCATGTCAAGGTCATTTACTAATGAAACTGCTGCCAATGGCGTTCCACCGTAGTCATGCCAGTAAACCATAACACGCATCTGGATTACATTCGCAGGAACGGTAATAGTATGTGTGTTAGTGCCACCCTGTGAAATAGTTGAATTAAAATAATGGACATCTTCCAGGGTTTGAACAGCACGCAAAGCATTTACGCGCCCCCATCCATACGTATAGTCAGGACCTGAATTTCCTATATCTTCCGCACTATTTAACAGGCAGGCCTTTATTAAAGCTGTCGGAGCATCAGGCGCTGCGTTCAGCTCTTTGTAAGCCTGTATCAATTGGGTGCAAATTCCTGCCATGCCAGGACAAGCAGCCGATGTGCCCCCTCCTACCTGGTACGAATTTCCTTCATCAGTTGACATCTGGTCAAGTCCGTTAGATGAGATATCAGGTTTAATTCGTCCGTCTGAAGCGGGGCCCCTGCTGCTTGAAGGATCCAAAACTTCGAGCGGGCTGAGATTTGCACAGGCAATAACATTTTTTCCCTGTTTGTATCCGCCTGTTATAGTTGCCCATGGAAGGCCGGCTCCATAACCGCAATCACCATATGTTGCACCTGTACCATTATTTCCTGCTGAAAAAACAAATTCAAGCTGCTGGTTATCATGCAAAGTCTGATCACCAAATTGAGTATCTGTAGTATATTCATTA
>Ga0134123_10003475_pt1 | contig 10254 bp, 11 predicted proteins | sample KB303_FD_96460 | JGI IMG/M metagenome (GOLD analysis project Ga0134123, IMG submission 96460) | Terrestrial soil microbial communities without Nitrogen fertilizer from Kellogg Biological Station, Michigan, USA - KB3-0-3 | ecosystem: Environmental > Terrestrial > Soil > Unclassified ...
GTCGTGATGGTTCTTGATCTCTTCCTTCAGGCAGACGTTGTCCGCCTGGAGCCGCGCGTTCAGCCGTTCGATCTCCGCGATGCTGCCGCGAAGCGCGTTGTCCTGGCGCCACCGCTGGATCGCGACGCCGAGGATCTCCGAGATCAGCTGCAGGCGGCCGGCCAGGTGCTTCGGCCAGCGCCGCGTCGCGCGGCCACCGTCGACCACCAGCGCGGAGACCACCTGCCCGGCGACCAGGGCCGGCAGCCCCAGCACCGACCAGCCGCCGTTGCGGCGCGCCTGCGCGCGCGCGTGCCGCCGGCTCCGCTCGTGCAGCGCCCGGGCGAAGAGTTCCTTGCCGGTGCCGGTCGGGCCCATCAGCAGCACGCTCGAGTTCATCGGCGCGACCTGGCCCAGGCGTGCCAGGGCGATGCGCAGCGCGGCACTCTCGCCGACGATCTCGTCGAAGTCGTGATAGCTCTTGATCTCTTCTTTGAGACAGACATTGTCCGCCTGGAGCCGCGCGTTCAGCCGCTCGATCTCCGCGACGCTGCCGCGAAGCGCGTTGTCCTGGCGGCACCGCTGGATCGCGACGCCGAGGATCTCTGAAATCAGCTGCAGGCGGCCGGCGAGGTGCTTCGGCCAGCGCCGCGTCGTGCGGCCACCCTCGACCACCAGCGCGGAGACCACCTGGCCGGCGACCAATGCCGGCAACCCCAGCACCGACCAGCCGCCGCTGCGACGCGCCTGCGCGCGCGCGGCCATCGCCTCCAGGGGAAGATCGTCGAGTTGCGAAATGGCGACCTGCTCGCCGCGAGCGAGCTGGTCGAACAGCCACGCGTCGCAGGGCGTGGGCGGATTTCTCTCCGGCGTGCGGGGGCCGGCCTCGCCCGAGACGTGCTCGCACGCCACCGATCCGTCGTCGGTGAACTCGATCAGGCGGCAGGCGTCCGCGGACAGGGACAGGGCGAGCTGGCCGAGAGCCGCGGCGATCGCCGCGGGGATCTCCTCGAAGCGCAGGCGTGCCAACCGTGCCGAAAGCGAGATCGCGAGCTGTTCGCTTTCGCCGAGCTCGGGCCCAGGAACGGCGCGTGATGACGACATGTTGACAACTGACATAAAAGCTCCTCTTTTCGCTCACTCGAGCCCGGTCGGACCCTCTCGCTCTCCGCGTTCAAGGCGCCCGGCTGACATGACGCTCGCCTCGGAGCGCCGCGCGGACTGCCGGCAACAGCTCGTCGCCCGCGGCCAGCTTCAGCACGTATCCCAGGGCGCCAGTCGAGAGGCCGCGCTCCATCAACACCCGGTCGCCATGGACCGTGACGAAGACGATCCGGGCCGCGGGGTTCCTGCCGAGGATCGCCATCGCCGCGCTGATCCCGTCGAGGCCCGGCATCGAGATGTCGGTGACGATCACGTCCGGCGACAGCGTCTCGGCGGCGGCGACCAGTGCGTTCCCGTCCTCCACGCGCCCGACGACGTCGAACTCCGGCTGGAGCAATCCACAGAGAAGATCCGTGTTCCCCGGATGATCGTCAGCCAGCAGGACGCGCGCGCGGATCGTGGTGTTGCCCATGGCCTGCTCCGAATGGGCCGGATTCTATGCGGAGGGTGCAGGGCGTGAGGCCGGGGGAAGTACTGGTCGACCCACCGTAAAACTACCAGTCGGGGGCCCGAAATGCACCGGCCGCTATCTCAAAAAGGTACGTAGCGGGACCCATGCGACCGCGAATCAGCCCATCTCCACGATCCCCGGATGCTCGATCGCATATCGCACGAGTTCGGCCGTGGAATGCACGTCGAGGACCTGCATGATTTCGTACTTGTGCGATTCGACCGTGCGGGCAGACAGCTGCAGCGTGGCCGCGATCGCCTTCATGCGGTGTCCCTCGACGATGAGGCGCAGGACGTCCCGCTGCCGCGCCGTGAGCTGCGGCTCCGATTCGCCGGCGGGCAGCGCCATGCGCGCCAGGACATCTCTCGTGAGGGCCGGCGTCAGGTACACCCGGCCTTGCAGCGCCTGCCGAATGGCGGTGACCAGCTCCTCGCCGGCCGAATGTTTGAGCAGGAATCCAGACGCTCCCGCGCGGATCGCCAGGGTCGCCAGCGCCGCGTCCTGGTGCATCGTCAACACGACGACGCGGCTATCGATGCGCGCGGCCTTGAGCAGCGGCAACACGTCGAGGCCGCTCATGCCGGGCATCGAAATGTCGGTGACGATCACGTCGGGCCGGAGCCGCCTGGCGGCATCGACGAGCAACTGGCCATCGCTGACCGTGCCAACCACGTCGAAGTCCTCTTTGAGCAGGCTGACCAGGCCTTCGACCACGATCGTATGGTCGTCGGCAATGAGGACTGTGTTTCGACGCATTGGTATGTGAAGACTCCCGCTCAGACCGCAGCCTGCTGGGTGCGCCAGCGTCTCACCTTTTGAACGACGGGATGCGTTTGGATTCTACCCACAATCGCCGGCATGTGGGGCTGAAGAGTATTGACGGCATTTGGTCAACCGGCGCGGCAGGCCGTGAGCGCCGCGGCCGCCGTTCTGGTGGAAGCTCAGTCCAGACAGAGGGTTGCGACTGTTGTGCGGACGGTAGGCTTCTTGCCGAGCACGTCAGCGCTGTGGAGCGACTGACATGATCGAAGACCTCTTCGTGCAATTCGCGCGCATCTCGGGCCATCTGGTCGAGGGGATGGCCGTGCTCACGGTCGCCTTCGGCTCAGTGGATGCGTTCGTCAGGCTGCTGGGCGTCGCGGCCGCGCCGGGCGCGACACACGGTCAACGCAAGGCGATCTGGCGCCGGTTCGGCATGTGGCTGCTCCTCGGCCTCGAGTTCGAGCTGGCCGCCGACATCATCGCCAGCGTGATCTCGCCGACGTGGCTGGATATCGGCCAGCTCGGCGCGATTGCCGTCATCAGGACGTTCCTGAATTACTTCCTGGAGCAGGATCTCGAGAGCACCGAGGCCAGCGAGGGCGGGCGTGGGCCAGGCTAGCGTTGGACCGGGCGGTGCCCTGAGTTCTGGATGACGACGCGGACGTTCTTGGCCGTCGCGTCGAGCGTCGTCTGCGCCGTGTAGCTGGTGCCGTCGGGCAGCGCGCCGAACTGCACGGCGAGGGTCACGGCGTCCTTGGGTTCGTCGAGGTACGACGCGACGTTCACGGCGAGCAGGCGGTTGGCGGCCGGATCCACGCCGATGGTCATCTTGTCGGCGGGCTTGATGTAGTTGGTGAGCTCGAGGTTCACTTGTCCGGCCTGGGGATGCACGGCGACGTTGCCCGCCGCCTTCGCCTTTTCGATCGCATCCGGGTTCGGCGGCACGTACTGGTGCACCAAGGCGACCGCGCGCTCCATGTACTCCGACAGCTCTTCCTTCTTGTTCTCGACAATCGCCTTTTTCAACCGGCCGCGCCCTCGGCCGCCACTCTGCGCCGGCGCCGCCGCCGGCGGGGCCGCCACAGGCTGCTTCTGGAGCTTGCCGTCGGCGCCGTAGTAGCAGCGCTGCTGCTTGCGCGATTTTTCTTCGCCTTTCAGGCTGACCACGGTCGTCTCCGTCCACTCGTACTGGCGGAGCCGCGTCTGGCTGTCCTGCAACGATTGTTTGAGGGCCGCGATTCGTGCCTGCGCCGCGGCCGCGTCCTGCCCGGGCGCGGCGCCGGCCCGGATTGCGAGCGGCGCGGTCAGCGCCAGGCAAACGCACAGTCCTCGAAACGATCTTGTGAGGCTCATCATGTTCTCCTCGTTGCAGGTCCATCGACTGAGAGGCAAGTCGCGAGCCACAGGACTCCAGGGGGAAAGAGAAGGGCAGTTGCGCGCTGCTGACGGTATATGGTCAGACGGCCCGGAATACTGTGAGCCTGGCCAGCCTATTCCGCTGCCTGACGTGCGTTTCATGACGGCAGGTTTCTTGCCCTTGGCGCGACGATAGCAATCGGTTCGAGCGGTCAGAGCATCATGGACGATTTTCTTGCGCGCGCCTGGGAGAACATGTCCGGCAGGGTCGGCGGCCCGATGTCATTCCGGCTCGTGCTGCAGCCGGCTGTGGCGGTGATCCTCGCGGTGCGCGCAGGGATACGGGACGCACGGGCCGGCCGCCCGTTCTACACCAAATCGGTCTTCACCGATCCCGTGCATCGCGCGGCGCTCCTGCGAGATGGGTGGAAGGAACTCTCCAAGGTGTTCGTCATGGCCATCGTCATCGACATCATCTACCAGTGGATCGTGTTCCGGTGGATCCATCCGTTCGGGATGTTGTTTGTGGCGTTCTTCCTGGCGTGTGTGCCGTACCTGATGATCCGCGGGCCCGTGAACCGCCTGGTGCGGTCGCGAGTGGCGAAAGAGCGGGTGACATGACGACGGTCGCCGCGCCTCCTGCCGACGCGGGCACCCGCCTCGCCGTCGATCGCACGCGCCTCGCCTACGAGCGCACGATGATGGCCTGGCTCAGAACATCGGCGTCGATGATCTCCTTCGGCTTCACCATCCACAAGTTCTTTCAGTTCCGCGGCGAGCAAGGCGCCGTGCCGGACAGTCGGCTGCTCGGTCCTGGCCGGTTCGGGGGGCTCCTGGTCATCGTGGGCCTGGCCGCGCTGCTGCTCGCCACCATCGAGCATCGACAGAGCATGCAGTCGCTCAGGGCCAGCTACGGCCCGCAGCCGCGCTCCACGGCGGCGGCTATTGGCGCCCTGATGGCCATCCTCGGCATCGTCGCGCTCCTGGCGATGTTCTTCGGCATGTGATCGATGGAAGGGACTTTCGGCCCCGTTCTTTCGATCACGCCATCCCGTCCGTGCCGTTCGCGGGACCGCCGGCGCTGACAGTCGCATGATGATCGCAGACGACGGTCGACAGCCCGAATTCCCGGACGCATCCCAGCACGTGTGTCGCGACGTTCGGACAGCCGGGCCAGTCGCAGAAGTAGTCGCTCAGCTCTTCCTCTCGGCCGTCCGGTGTGATGATCCCGGACTTGATCGTGACGCGGGGCATGACCTGGTCCTCCCTCGCGTGATTGCTTTTCAAGCATCGATCCAACCGATGTACTTGAAAATGCACGGTTTGGCGTCCTCTTCCGTCGCAAAGTCAACAATTCGCGTACGGAAATCCCTTTCTTCCTGAAGCCTCGATGCGACCCATCCGCGTCTGCGTGGCGTTGTTGAGCCTGGCCGCCAGCCCATCGGCCGCGGCTCAGGATCCGCAGTCGGTCGCGGCGACGCTGGAGACCATGAGCCGCACTATCGAGCGGCAACAGCAGTTGCTCGAGGAACAGGGACGCCAGATCGACCAGCTTCGCAACGAGATTGCCGCGATTCGCGCGACGGCGCCGACGGCCGGCACGCAAAGCCCGGCTGCTCAGACGTCGTCTCCGGCAGCGGCCGCCGCCGGCCAGTCACCGCCCGTCGCCGAGTCGTCGCAGGCGCGCGTGCCGGAGCTCCCGCCCGACCTGGTGTCGTCGAGTGAGTTTCCTGGCTCGTTCGCGATCCCGGGCAGCGACGCCGCGCTCAAGATCGGCGGCCTCGTGCGCGTGAACTGGGTGAGCACCTACGACGCGATGCTCGTGGACGACCGTTTCCAGGCCTCCGCGATCCCGATGCCCGGAACCCCGGAGGCCGAACGTGGCGGGCGCGTCAACATCATCGCCAGCCCCAGCCGGTTCAACTTCGATCTGCGCACCCCCACCGGCGTCGGTTACATGCGCGCGTTCATCGAAGGGGATTTCGCGGGGAGCGGCAACACGCTCCGCGTGCGCCATGCCTACGGCCAATGGCGACGATGGATCTATGGCCAGACGTGGTCCACCTTCTCCGATCCGGAGGCCGAGCCGGACGGGATCGACTTCGAGGGTCTGAACGCGATCGTCCTGTTCCGGCAGCCGCAGGTCCGCTTCAGCTTTGCGCCCGGCCAGCGTATCCGGGTGGCCCTTGCGCTGGAGGATCCCAAACCGGACGTGACCGGTGCGACAGGTGTCAACCAGATCCCTGACGTGGTTGCCAGGCTGCGATGGGAGCCGAAGGTCGGCGGTCACATTCAGTTCTCCACGCTCGCCCGGCAGCTGCGCGCCGAGAGCGACGCCGCCAGCGAGATCGTGTCGACGGGTGGCTTCGGCATCAGCATCAGCGGCCGCCTGCCGTTCCCCTACACGGGGAAACGCGACCAGGTGCTCTTTCAGCACAACAGCGGCCACGGGATCGGCCGCTACATCTCCGATCTCGGGTCGCTCGGCGGGCAGGATGGCGTGTTCGATCCGACGGCGAACTCGCTGCGCCCGCTGGACGTGTTCTCCGGCTACGGCGGGTTCGAGCACTGGTGGACCGGCACGCTGCGCTCGGCCTTCAGCTTCGGGATCGTCGGCGTCAGCAACCTCGACATCCAGCCCGACGACGCGCTGCACCTGACGCGGCGATCGACGGTCAACTTCATGTGGTCGCCGATTCCGCGGCTGGACCTCGTCACCGAGTTCCTCTGGGGCCGCAGGGTGAACAAGGACGGTCAGTCCGGATTTGCCGCGCAGACGCAGATCGGCAGCACGTTCAGGTTCTGAGCATCGAGGTCAGCGATGGTGACGGCACGACGATGGATGCCCGGCCTGGCCGACCTGCGCACGTACCAGCGCGCCTGGCTGCCGAGCGACCTGCTGGCCGGGCTGTCGGTGGCCGCGATCCAGGTGCCGACCGCCGTCGCCTACGCGACGCTGGCCGGCTTTCGTCCCGAGACCGGCCTCTACGCGAGCGTGCTGCCGGTGGTCGCCTATGCGTTCTTCGGATCGTCGCGTCAGCTGATTGTCGGACCGGACTCCGCCACGTGCGCGCTCGTGGCGGCGACGCTGTTGCCGCTGGCCGGTCAGGACCCGGCGCGGTACCTGGACTATTCAGTGATCCTCGCGCTGCTCGTGGGAGTGCTCTCCGTCGCCGGCGGCATCGCGCGGCTGGGATTCATCGCCGATTTTCTGGCGCGGCCGATTCTCACCGGGTTTCTCAACGGCGTCGGGCTCAGCATCATCGCCGGCCAGCTCGGCAAGCTGTTTGGCATCCCGCTGCAGTCGCGCGAGTTCCTGGAGCAGATCTGGGAGTTCGGCCACTCGCTCGCAAGCACGCACCGGCTCACGCTGGCCGTCGGCGTGGCGGTGCTGGCCGTGCTGATCGCCCTGAAGCGCGTGGCGCCGAAAGTCCCAGCACCACTCGCCGGCGTGGTCGCCGGCGGCCTCGCGGTCTTCGTGTTCGACCTGGGCGCGCGCGGCGTGCGCGTGGTCGGCGAGGTGGCGGCCGGGCTGCCGCCGCTCGGCATCCCCTCGGTGGACCCGACCGATGTCCGCGCCCTCGCCGTCGGCGCGCTCGGCATCGCGCTCGTCAGCTACTGCAGCGCGATGCTCACCGCGCGCAGCTTCGCGGCGAAGAACCACTATGAGATCGACGCCAACCAGGATTTCATCGCGCTCGGCGTCGCCAACCTGGCGGCCGGCCTGTCGCGCGGCTTCGTGATCAGCGGCGCCGACTCGCGCACCGCGGTGAGCAATGCGGTCGGTGGCAAGTCGCGCGTGACCGGCCTCGTCGCCGCGATCGCGACCGCCGGCGTCGTGCTGTTCCTGACCGGGCCGATTGGCTATGTGCCGAGCGCCGCGCTTGCGGCCGTCCTGATCATGGCGGGCATCGGCCTGATCGACGTCGCGACGCTGGCCGCGCTGCGGCGCATCGCGCCGTTCGAGTTCCGGCTGTCGATCGCCACCACGATCGGCGTGCTGCTCGTGGGGGTGCTGCCCGGCATTCTCATCGCCGTCGCCCTGGCCATCGTCAAGCTCCTGGCATTCCTGTCCCGTCCGGGCGATGCGATCCTCGGCGAGATCCCCGGCCAGGACGGCTACCACGACATCGCCGGGCATGCCGACGCGAAGACGGTGCCGGGCCTGATCGTCTACCGCTTCGATGCGGCGCCGGTGTTCGTCAACGCCGATCGCCTGAAGCAGCGGATTCGAGCCGTGGTCGCCGACGCGGCCACGAAGCCGAGATGGTTGCTCTTCAGCGCCGAGGCCGCGAACCTGCTCGATTTCACCGGCGCCGAAGCGATCGAGCAGATCCGGGGCGAGCTGGCCGCACAGAACATCACGTTCGCGATCGCCCGGTCACGCGGGCTCTTCGACACGATGCTGCACCGTTCAGGTCTGGCCGATCGGATTGGCGCCAGGCACCGGTTTCCCTCGGTCCGCAGCGGCGTCCACGCGTTCCTCGAGCAAAACCAGCCGCCGGCCGCCGGTCACGACATGCGGTGACGCCGTGCCGAAGTATTGGAGCAGGTCGCGCCGGCGATCGACATCATTGAGCGATTCGAGACGCCGTGGGCGATTCAGGGCAGGCCTCTGTATTGCAGCCCGTCAAACGGGGAATCCCGACCAGATTTACAAGGATGTGTTGTGAACGAACAACGGAGGACACGTATGAACGGTATGAAGACGTTCGGCGCGGCGGTCATGCTTTCCGCCCTGGCGGCCGGCGCCAGTGCGCAGGTCTCAAAAACGGTGCCGGGCACGATGGAGACGCTGACCGTCACCGTCGACTCGATCGAGAGGGCGAGCCGGGTGGTGACGATCAGGAAGCCCGACGGCACCTACGGGGTCTTCAGCGTGCCCGCGGACGTCAAGCGGTTCGACACGCTCAAGGTCGGTGACAAGATCACCGCGAAGTACTACGAGAACATCGTCCTGCGCCTGAAGGCGCCGGGAGAGAAGCCGGTCGATTCCGAAAGCGGCGGGGTGACCAAGGCGGCCAACAACAACGCGGCCACGGCCGCGGTGCAGCGGACGATCACCGCGACGATCACCAAGATCGACATGAAGGTGCCGTCGATCGCCTTCAGCGGGCCGAACGGCTGGAACTACGCCACGCGCGTCCAGGACAAGGACACCCTCGCGAAGGTCAAGGTCGGCGACAAGGTCGACATCACGTGGACGGAAGCGGCGATCCTGTCGATCGCGGACGCAAAGTAAGCACCTCTACGTCAGCCCGCCGGGCCCGACAAGAGCAAAGGACACTTATGGCAGAGCGAGACGACCATCCACGCACAACGCTTCCGATGCCCGATCGAGCCCGCACGGGTCTCATCACCTATGACGCGAAGGATCCGGACACGAAGTATCCGCCAATCGAGCAATTGCGGCCGCCGAAGGGCGCACCCAATGTCCTGGTCATCCTGATCGACGACGCGGGTTTCGGATCGTCGAGCGCGTTCGGCGGTCCGTGCGCGACGCCGAATGCGGAAAAGCTGGCGGCAGGCGGACTCAAGTACCTTCGGTTCCACACGACCGCGCTCTGCTCGCCGACGCGTCAGGCGCTGCTCACCGGGCGCAACCACCATTCGGTCGGCATGGGCGGCATCACCGAGATCGCCAGCGGCTCGCCCGGCTACTGCTCGATCCTCCCGAACACCTGCGCGCCGCTCGCCAAGACGCTGAAGCTGAACGGCTATGCGACCGCGCAGTTCGGCAAGTGCCACGAGGTACCGGTGTGGGAAACGAGCCCGGCAGGGCCGTTTACCGCCTGGCCGAACGGCGGGGGCGGCTTCGAGTACTTCTACGGCTTCATCGGCGGCGAGGCACACCAGTAGTACCCCTCGCTCTATGAAGGGACCACGCCCATTGAAGTGAAGAAGACGCCCGAAGAGGGCTATCACTTCATGGAGGACATGACGGACAAGGCGATCGGCTGGATGGGCCAGCAGAAGGCGCTCATCCCGGACAAGCCGTTCTTCATCTACTTCGCCCCCGGCGCGACGCACGCCCCGCACCACGTCCCGAAGGAATGGGCGGACAAGTACAAGGGCAAGTTCGATCAAGGCTGGGACAAGCTGCGCGAAGAGACCTTCGCACGCCAGAAGAAGCTCGGCGTCATCCCGGCCGACTGCCAGCTGACCGCGCGCCACGAGCAGATCCCCGCGTGGGACAAGATGCCGGAGGCGCTCAAGCCGGTGCTGCGCCGCCAGATGGAGGTGTACGCGGGGTTCCTCGAGTACGCCGACCACCACATCGGCCGGCTGTTCGATTCGTTGAAGGACCTTCAGATCCTCGACGACACGCTCGTCTACTACGTCATCGGCGACAACGGCGCGTCGGCCGAGGGGACGCTGAACGGCACCTACAACGAGATGATCAACTTCAACGGAGCGGCCGCGCTCGAGACGCCGGAATTCCTCATGGCCCGGCTCGACAAGCTGGGCGGACCGGAATCCTACAACCACTACGCCGTGGGCTGGGCGCACGCCATGAACACGCCCTATCAGTGGACCAAGCA
>Ga0134123_10003476_pt1 | contig 10254 bp, 18 predicted proteins | sample KB303_FD_96460 | JGI IMG/M metagenome (GOLD analysis project Ga0134123, IMG submission 96460) | Terrestrial soil microbial communities without Nitrogen fertilizer from Kellogg Biological Station, Michigan, USA - KB3-0-3 | ecosystem: Environmental > Terrestrial > Soil > Unclassified ...
CCGTCGTCGCGGCCGCAGTAGACGCACGTCACGACGTCGCCCCCATGTCGGCGACGCACGCGTTGCAGAAAGCGAAGAACGCGTCTTCGGGCTCGCCGGCGCCGCCGGGGCGGTAGCGGTCGCCGTAGAACACGACGCACACCCCGATGGTTCGGCAGCCGCAACACGTCTGACCGCTCGCGCGCTGCACCGTCGGCGGCTTCGCCCACGGCGGCCGCGGCGTGGGCGCCGTGCCCCGCTCGGCGAGCGCGAACGTGACCCGCGGCGGCGGCGCCGGCGGCGGCCCGATCGTCGTGGGCTCGACGGTGTACGCGCCGGCGGCCGCCGCCGGCGACCACGACGCGACCCCGGCCCGGAAGGCGCCCGCGATGGCGCCGACCAGCTTCCGCTCGTCGACCGACAACCACGCGCTCTCCGACCCGTCCTCGATGCATCCGAGTTCGAGCGTGACGTCGTCGTGCAACGCGTCGTCGGTCGCCGCGGTGAGTTCGAGGTGGGTATCCCGGTCGGCGATCCGGACGTCGAACTCGACGAAGCCGCGGGGAAGACCGAGGACGCCGACGCGGTAGGGAAAGACCTTCGTTGCCATCACACACCTCCCGCCGACCGCATCGCGCGATCGGCCGCTTCAGCCCGGTCCAGTTGAACGGCGAGGTAAGCGCGCGCTTCCGGGTTGAGCGCGTCGAGCCGCTTGCGATCGGGGAAGGCGGCGACGGCGGCCGCGATCGCGAGCGTATCGCCGTCGAGCAACATCGAGCGCTTCGCCATGGTTTCCAGCAGCGACAACCGCAGGCTATCGACGTAGGACATCGAGAGCGCGTCGGCGGCGGCCGCCTCGACGAGCGTGCGGTAGGCCGACGTCACCTCGTGCAACGCGGCGACCCTACCCACGGCTCGGGGTCTCCCTTCCGGCGTTCGGGTCGGAAGCTCGCAACGCGTCGGCGAGCGCATCGACGGCCATGCGGAAGTCCGCTTCCGTCTCAACGGTCGCGCGCACGGCGGCGGTGACGCACCACACGAAGTAGAGCGGGACGGCCTGCCCCACCTCGACGAGCGGGAGATCCCCGAGCATCCGCGCAACCTGGCCGTAGGCGCCGCGCACGACGTCGTCGGGGTGACCGAGGGTTTCTGCGACGCGTTCGAGAGCGCTACCCACGGCGGGCCCCCTTTCCCTTCGCCTTCGCCTTCGCCTTCGTCGCCGCGGCGCGGTACTTCAAGCCATCGCGCAAGAGCTCGATCGTCACCTCGGCCGTGCGCGGCTTGCCGAAGCCGGCGAAGGCCCGGAGCTTCGCGCGCGCGAGCCGATCGATCTCCTCCCGCAAGTCGGGAGGGATCCGGACGGAGAGAGTCATCGTCGTGGTCAACATCGGTGGGAACCCTTTCCGCCGGCGAGTGGCGCCGGCGCATGCATGCATACACCGCCGGCGAGCATGCATGCAAGCGCATGCGTGCGTCGAGCTCGGCCGCGCGGCGGCCGACGTCACCCCCCCAGACCATGGGCGCCCGGAAGGCGGCCCCCGGCCTTTCCCCCCTCTCGACGTCCGGAGCGGACCGACGAGCATCCGCGCCCCGGGGGCGGGGGCCCCGGGGCCCCCCGAAAAGACCAAAGGCCCCGTCAGGGGCCCCCGGCCTTTCCCACCGGCGGGCGCGACCCCGGCGGCGTCGATGACGGTACGGCAAATCCGCCCGGAGTGGAATCGCCGGCGGACCTGATCGGCTGATCAGGTAGCGATCCCCCCCCCGGCCCGCCGTTTGTGTACGCGCCAATCCGGAGCGTACCTTCAGGAAAAGGATGGGGCGCCAACCCTGGCAGGGGTGACGCCCCGATCAGCCGATGCCACCGGCCGACCCCTGCACCCTAGCACCCCCCTCCGACGACGCGCTAGCGCCCGCGGGACAGCTTGCGCTGATCCCGGGCCCCGGCGACCAGTTGGGGCTCGACGGCCGCTCCTACGCGCCGCCAGCGCTTCCTACGGCCGCCGGCGAAGCCGGCCCCTCACTCGGTACCCTACGCGCGAAAACGTGGGGGGAGCGGCCGCCGGCGTTCCCGGTCCACGGTCCGCCGGCCCAGCTTCGGCTCGGGCTGGACGAATGGGACGCGATCGAACCCCTGACCCGCTGGGGGCGGCGGCGCGTCGCGGCCGCGCTGGCAGAGCGCGTCGGCGAGCTCACCGCGAAGCGAGCGGCCGCCATCGAGGACGGCCGCCAGCGCCCCGGGGGGACGCAAGACAACCTCGCCAAGTGCTGCTACGGGATGCGGCAGTCGAGCTCGACGTCGCCGGCGATGTGGCGAACGCCGCGCGGCAAGATCGTTTGGTCCGGGCTGGTCCGATGCGGCGACCGCTGTTGTCCCGAATGCGGCGTCAATTGGGCGCAGGCGACGTCGCACAAGGTCGGGTGTCTGATCGCGCGCTGGCTCGGCAGCGACGCGGGCGGCTTGCTCGATCCGGACGCGTGGATGCTGACCCTCGCGCCGCCGCACGCGCTCTCCGATGCGATCGGCGTCAGCGTCGACGACTTGCAAACCATCTATGACCGCTTCGTGCGCTGCGCGGCGTGGCGCCGCTTCGCGCTGCGCTGGGGGCTCGCGCACGAGGACGACGACGGCCGCTACCGCAAGCATGCTGCGGTGGTTCCCTTCCTCGATGCGGCGTTCGGCGGCGACAACGGGGCCCACGTCCACTATCACACGCTCCTACTCGTCGGCGGCGCCCGCGTCTCCGGCGAGGAACGGCGATCGGCGGCGCTGCGCGCGAGCGCTGGCCCGCGACCCGAGGACGACGACGTCGAGGCGGTGATCGCATGGGAGCATCGCGCGCAACGCATCGAGGACGATCGGTTGAACGCGCTCGATCCGTCGTCGAGGTGGGAAGCCGCGCCGCTTCGCGCGCTGGACCGACACGAGCGGGCGGTGTTGCTCGATCGCATCGCGGCCGATGCCGGGTTGTGGTCGGCTCTCGTCGAGATCATCCAAGACGTCAAGCCGCGGCGCGTGGAGCTTTTCGGCAAGCGTAAGGGCGAGCTCGTACCGCAGTGGGTTGCGCGGTCGGCGCTGCAACTCACCCCCGGCGAGGACGCCGCGCGCTACTTCACCGCGTGGGGCCTTGAAAGCGAGCTCGGCGCGTCGCCGTTGAAGGGGCGAAGCCACCTGCGCTTGCTCGATGCTGCCGGCGCTGGCGTTCCGCTCGCCGGCAACACCTGGAAGGCATGGCGCGAAGCGGTGCGCGGTCGGCGGTGGGCGCGAGGACTCGGGCCCGCGATGAAACGGCTCGGCATCGACGACGACGACGTCAGCGAATGGGCGACGGCGAAGCAAGCCGAACGCGACGAGCGGCGCGCGCGCGCTGCCGTCGAGCCGCTACCAGTGTTCGCGCCAGTCGCGATCGTCGTTCCACACTACTTGTGGGGCGCCGCCGTCGTCGTCGGCGTCGACGTCGTGGAGCACGTCGCGTGCGCGGCCGCCGACGCGGGCGAAGACGCGCAAGCCGCGGTGAGCGCGCTGTTGTGGCGCTACCAGACCGAGGCGAACGCACGCGCGCGCGAGCGGCCGCCGCCGGAGTAGTTACGGCTCGACGTCGATGATCGGCGGTGGCTCGCGGTCGGGGGGCGGCGGCGCCGGCGGCGCCGGCGGCGGCTTGTCCGGTCCGCCGGACATCCACTGCTGACCGGCGGTGTTCTGATGGGGCACGCCCGCCTTTTCGTGGCCAGCGCGGCGAACGCACGTAGGCGCGAGCGCTCCCGCGGGCGCGCTGTCGCCGCACTGGTCGGCGGTGGCGACCGTCTCCGACGGCGGCGGCCCCATGCCGGGGACCAGCGAGAGCACGCGCGCGAGCTCGGCCGCCGGCGGCGCCGGCGGCGCTTCCTCGTGCGGCGTGAGCCGCTTGATTTGCGGCTCGATGATGTCGCGCTGGAAGTTCTGCCACGCGGTGGCCAGCGAACCGTTGCCCGCGTGGACCCACGCCGCCACCTCCAAGCGGCAAAGGTTCTGGATGTGCCGGAGCACCGTCAGATCGGTGATTTCGATGGTTTCGTCCGCCATGGCGCCATCGTACCACCGGGCAACCGTAGCCATCTGATCGAAACCATTGAGCCAATCCGGATAACGCGCTGGATCCGAACCGTGGAGCGATCAACACTCAACAGGCGGTGAGCTACGCCGACCAGTTGAACGCCGAAGCCATCAAGATGGCGCCGATCACGAACGCGGAAGCGCTCGCGCTGCTGGATTCGTTCGGCACACTCGATGTTCCCGAGGAGGAATACGACCGCGAGTTCGAAAACATGTCGCGGCTTCGGCTGGCGGCCCACGGCTACCGGCTCCCGGGCGACAAGTTCGCCACCGCCGACAACGCCGCGCACTACCGCGATGACTACCCGATGCCGCGGCAGTTGATGCAACACCTCCACCGGCGAGCGGTCGCCGCGGACAAGCAAGATCCGGAAGCCGGCATGTCAACGCTCGTCGCCGTCGATCAAGACGTCGTCGACGGCAAGCCGGCCGCCATCGCGCAAGACTTGGCGTTCGCGTGGTCGCTGTTGAAGGGACTCCGCGATAACGGCATCGAGCCGCTCCCGCCGGGAAGCAAGCCGGGGAAGCCGAAGCCGCGGCAAGTCGAAGACGACGCCGACGTCGAGCCGGGGGTAACGGTGACCGACCTTCCGACGTCGCCACCGCACCCCGAAGCCGGCATCCCGTCTCCCGGCGACGCGATTCCGGACATGCCGGGCCCGGTCCCTCCCATCCCAGCGCGGCCCGGAGCTCGACCGCCGGCGCCGCCAGCGTCGCGGCGCAGTGGCGGCGGCGCTGCAACGTTCTTCCTCCTCCTGCTACTCGTCGGCGCGTTTGCGCGTCGACGTTGACCAACCCACGGAGAAAGCCCCATGGCGAAGCGCACGCGGAATGCGAAAGGACAGTTCACGAAGGGCCACGGGGCCGTCCGGTCCCACCACACGAAGACGCGAACGATCGTCAAGTATCGTTCGGCGTCGCCGGCGAAGAAGGCCCACCACAAGCCAGCGCGACGGAAGCGCGGCTTCCTCGGGCTGGGGAACTTCGGCGGCGGCTTCGTCGGTCGGCTGTTGCCCGAACAGCAGGACATCGAGGGGGGCATCTCCGGATACGCGCTCGGCTGGCTCGTGCGCGGCTACAAGACCGGCCCGGGCAAGGGCGGCGAGGCTTCGCTCGCCTACAAGATCACGGACGCGCTCCCGAAGTGGTGGGACGGCGGCGGCTTGATCGGCAACATCGCGATCGCGGCAACCTTCCTCAGCGCGGTGACGCGCCACCCGTGGGCGCGCGCGCTCAAGCGCGCCGCCATCACCTGCACCTTCTACGACTACGCCAAGCGCGACGGTGCGGCGCCGGCGGCCGATGCCGTCGAGGGCTGGCCCGACGGCAACGGCGGCCCGGACAACGACGTCAGCGGTGACCCCGACGACGCGCCCGGCGGCGCCGTCGAGGGCTGGGTTGACCCGAACGCGTTCGGGCAGCAGCAGGCGGCGTAACTCAGGCACAACGGCGGCCGCGCGAGCCGCCGAGAAAAGGATTCCCGACCATGCGACATCTGAAAGCATTCCTGGCATCGGCGGCGTTCGAGCCGCCGCAACCCGGCACCGTGTGCTGCGCTCTCTCCGACGACGTCGGAGCCATCCAGGGCGACATCGGTGCCTTCAACCTCGGCCAAGCGCTCGGGCAGTTCGCCGGCATGTTCGGCGGCGGCGGCCGCCGACGCCACGGCGGGGCGCCGCGCTACGCCTCCGGTCCGCCGGCCGCTCCGCAGGGCTGGCGGCCGCCGGCCGCTCCGCAGTGGCAGCCGCAACCGTACCCCCAGCAGATGATGCAACCGCAGTACGGCGGGCCGGCTCCCTACTACGGCCCGCCGCCGTTCGTGTCCCCGTTGCAGATGAACTCGATCCCGGGGGGCATCTACGGCGCCGGCTTCCCGAACTTCCTGTTCAACAACGCGCTCGGGCTCGGCGCGCTGACCTTCACGCTCAACCCGATCGCGGCGCTGAAGGGGCGCCGCTTCACGATCACGCTCATCCGCAGCGGCGCCAGCGCGGCGACGACGACGCCCATGGTCACGCAGTTGATGGCCGGCGCCGTCCCGATGATCCTCGGCAACCCGGTCGCCGCGGACACGTTCTCTCCGACGGCGCAGGACACGAACCTCACCCTCCCGCCGATCGCGCCGGGGCAGTTCTACCAGTTGACGATGGCGCTTCCGGTCGCGCTGGCGGCCGGCGACACGATCCTCGCGCTGCCGGCGCTGACCGGCGACGCCTGATCGCAAGGGCTCCCATGGATAAGGTGATCGTCGTCAGGCTCCCGGTTGGTCGCGACGGCCAGTTGTCGCCGCGACTGGTCACCGCGCTACTCCGGGGCCTGACGGCGGTCAACGTGGAGCTCCTACGCGACGACCCTTCGCTGTTCCTGCGCGCGGCGCGCGCGCACTATCGACGCGAACCCTTCGGCACCGAAGACTGGCAGACCGCTTACTCGATGGCGGTGACCGGCGACGGCGATTGCGAGGACTTCGGCTCCCTGTGGGCGGCCGCGATGCAGCTCGCCGGCGACCCGTACGCCGAAGCGGTCGCAACGCCCATGGGGCAAGAGTCGCGGCCGCCGTACCGCCGAATCCTCCACATCACGAGCCGCGGCAACGGGCTTGAAATCGACCCAAGCATGATCGCCGTGCTGCGCGAAAGGATGGGGCTCTGATGCGCTACGAACTCGACCGGCACCGAAGCGGCGCCTACCGCGTGAAGCTCTGCCCCGTCGACGCATGGGAGATCGGCGGCGTCGGTCACGACGCGCTGTCAGCCGCCGACCGCGCGCTTTCCGCGCTCGACGCGGTCACGGAGTCGCCGCTGGCGGCGGTGGTTCCACCGCACATCACGATCATGACCAAGGTGCTACGCGGCGTCGTCAGCAAGGCCCGCAAGGGCGAGCTCGACGACGCGCTGAACTCGCTCGGCGGCGCCGCGAAGCAACAGGCGGCGTCGTTCGTCAAGCATCTGATGGACTGGCTCTGATGGCGCTCAAGTCGGACCCGCCGGGCCTTCCGCCCGCGTACGTCGCGGGCCCGCCGGGAGAGCACCATCCCGGCATCCCCGGCTGGACGGCGCAACCCGGCTCCGACGTCCTTGCGCTGTACACGTCGGCGGTGAACCAACCCGGCCGCCGCGTCAACCTCGCGCGCGTTGATCCGGAGCCGCTCATCTCCGTGACCCTTCCGGATCGACTGGCGCTGCCGTGGACGTTGACTTTCATCGCGGCGCAGGCTGGCAACCTCGTCGGCACGCCGCTCGGGATTCCAGCCGGCATCACGCTCCGGCAGATGATCAGCTCGTCGCTGTTGCGGCGCGTGATTCACCTGACGTGGGGGGTCGGCGCAGTCACCGAAGACGTGTTGCTCGACTACCCAATCCAAGGGGCAACGCTGTCGGTGTGGGCGAGCACGATCATCGTGCGAAGCGCGCGCGGCCCCAACATCCTCGTTCCGACCGGCTACTACGAACCGCAGGGCGGCGTCTTCGTCGCACCGTTTCAGCGCGCGAACCGGATGCAGTTCACCCAAACGGACCCGATTCCCATCTTCAACAACGCGGGCGACGACACCGGAAGCACGGACCTGATTCCCATCCCGCAACGCGCCTACGCGTATCGCATCGCGCTCGACACCTACGACCCTCGCAACTTGCCACCGCCGATCACGATCCAATCGAGGCAGTTCAACGTGGTGGGAGGCAACGTCGAGGTTGACCGCGGACCCAACCCGACCGCAGCGGTGCAAGGGCAGTTGTGGGACGCGTCGTGGCCGGGCCCGACGCCGATGCCGTTGCAGGCTTGGGCGAACGCGATCCAACTGTTCTCGTCGTGGGCGGGCGGCGCCCCGCCGATTCCGCCGACCGGCTACATCCAATGGTTCTTGGACTTCTGAATGCCCAGCTACCCGTTGAAGGGACCGATCGTGTACGAGCCGATGGGGCCGACCCAAGGTTGGGCCGACCTGCGCGCGACGACGATGGAGCCGGTGATGGCGCCCGAAGCCGGACAAGTTCTCTACGTCGGCGACGGCACGCATGAACCCTACGACGGCGTCGGGCCGGGTGTGGTTGTCATCAAGGGCCGGCGCTCCGGTCTCGTTCACGTCCTCGGCTTTCTCGACGGTGCGACGACGTCGGCACGTTGGGGCGGCCGCATGGGGCGCACGCAAACACCGAAGCCTCGAACGCCCGTGCTCTCGTTCAATTGGCCGTGGGAGTGGGGGCGCTCGCCAGGCGACTACCCCGCGCCCGAAGTGAACGAGGGCGAAACCATCGGCTACGTGTCCGCGGCGCGGAAACACCTCCGGTGGGAAATTCGCGACCCCAGCCCCGGCGGCGTATCTATCAGCCCGACGCAATGGGCCTACGACAACGGCATCACGGGGCCCGCAACCATCCTGACGGCGCCGGCGGCGCCGCCGCCGCGCCGGAGCTCGGGCTCCGGGGTGTTGATCGTGATCTTGATGCTGGCAGCCGCGACTAGCGGCCGGAGGCGCCGACGATGACCGAAGACAAGAACGCGCAAGCGGTCGCCGCGATCGCAAAGCTCGGGGTTGCGGTCGGCGACGCGCTCCATCACCTGCTGGTCTACACCGTCGGCGGCGGCGACCCGACGCGCATTGCCATCCCGCGCAAGCGGAAGCGATGGGAGGCGCTGCGCGACGTCCTGCCGTCGTTCGACTGGGTGCGCATCGTCGCGTGCGACAAGGACGGCGGCGTGCTCGGCGTCCACGGCGACCGGCCCGAGCGGGCGGCCGCCGACGCCGACGAGCCATCGGAGCCGGTGAACGACGAGTTCGGTTTCTTCGCCTACGCGAAGACGTTTTCCGACGGGCAGCTCACGACGATGAAAGCGACGATGGAGCTCGCGTCGTCGCAAACGGCGGGCGTCGTCAACGGGTGCGCTCAACTGGTCCAGTCGGTCAACGGGGCGCTTAACACCGTGCTGCAAATCTTCCATGCGCTGCTGGATTACCAGCGCATGGCGTACGCGATGGCGCCGCGGCAGTCGGGCGGCGGCGACGGCGAGGAACGCGACGACACGAACGACTTCATCAAGATGATCATCGCGTCGCAACTGTCGAAGTTCTTCCCCGGCATGCCCCTCCCGGGCATGGCGCCGCCGGCGGCGAAGCCGCCGACCAACGGAGCTCCCAAGCCGAACGGGACGCCGCCGCCGCGCACGCCGCCGCCGCCGCCGCCGGCGCCGACGACGCCGCCGAAGTGAGGCAACGATGGCGCGACTGATCGAGAGCATCCCTGCAGTCAAGCGCTACGCCGACCGGAAGCGCGTGCAAGCCTTCGTCGTCGCGCTCGCGCTCGCGTGGGTCGCCGCGCAGGCATGGGGGCGCCGGTGATGGAACCGCGCACCGTCGAGGAAGCGATCGCGGCCGGCTGGCGGCGCATCCCCGGCGACGGAGTGATTCCCGATCAAGAAGAATGGGACAAGATGAAGGAAGAACTCCGGAGGCAGATCCGGAAGCGCTTCCAGCGCTGGCGCAACTGGAAGGCGACGACGAAGACAACGCTTGTCTTCGCTGCCGTCTTCCTCCTCGTCGGCGCGAACGCCTATCGCAAGTGGAGCCGGTGAGGCGGAACGACGAGCGGTTGATCGTCGTGGTCGCGCTGGTCGCGATCTACGTCGAGGCACGCCGCGCACGCCGCGCCGCCGAGTTCGCTGCCGTCGCTTCCGAGCGCGCCGCGCGCGCCGCCGGCGCCGCCGGCGACTTCGATCTGACCGACCCCGGCGACTGGTACAACATGGCGAAGCAATCGCTCGCGGCGCGCGTGCTCGGGAAGCTCTAGCGCCCCTGGCACTCCACCGGCGGCCGCCCCGGCGGCCGGCAGACGCACTCGCCGGCGGTGTTGCAGACGGCGACGTCGGAGCCGCACACCTCCGAGCACCGCGGCCGCGCCGCATCGGGCGGCGCCGGCGCCGCGGCGCTGCAGGCGAGCATGCATGCAACGGCGGCCGCCGCGGCGCTGCAGGCGAGCATGCATGCAACGGCGGCCGCCAGCATGCATGCGCGCGAGCTCGGCCGCCGCGCGCTGTAGCGGAAGGGGCAGCCGCGATCGTGGGCGCCGTCGTCGCGGCCGCAGTAGACGCACGTCACGACGTCGCCCCCATGTCGGCGACGCACGCGTTGCAGAAAGCGAAGAACGCGTCTTCGGGCTCGCCGGCGCCGCCGGGGCGGTAGCGGTCGC
>Ga0134123_10003477_pt1 | contig 10254 bp, 7 predicted proteins | sample KB303_FD_96460 | JGI IMG/M metagenome (GOLD analysis project Ga0134123, IMG submission 96460) | Terrestrial soil microbial communities without Nitrogen fertilizer from Kellogg Biological Station, Michigan, USA - KB3-0-3 | ecosystem: Environmental > Terrestrial > Soil > Unclassified ...
GGCGAACATCGCCGCGCGGGTGGCAAAACCGCCATGCAGAAAATCCTTGACGGCAAGGCAGACTTCACTGCGCTGATCGCCAGCAATGACCTTTCCTGCCTGGGAGCCATTGAATGTTTACAGGAAGAGGGGCGCATCATTCCAGACGATGTGGCTGTCATCGGTTTCGACGATATTCTCGATGCCCGCTCCCTCTCCCCCTCCTTGACAACGATCCGACATCCCACATTTTCGCTTGGCTATCAATCGGTCATCACGCTGCTTGAACATATCTGCGGGGATGCGAATGCGCCATCACAGGTGGTTGTGCCGCCGAGATTGATCATCCGCCAATCCTGCGGTTGCCCGTCTGTCTCCGCCAGCCCATCTTACACATCTGGTGAATCGATGGATCCAACACTGCACTTGCACGATCTTGCCCGCCTCATGGCTGAGGCGTCGTTGATCGAGGCGCGCAACAGTCTGCTTGAGGATTTGAGAGAACAATACTCGTTGTTCCTGGAAGCGTTCTTGAAAAGCCTGAGTCTCAACGATGCTGGTGCCATAATGGCAGAGATCAAGCGGGTCCTCATCTGGACAGATGAACGTGACGAAGATGCGCATATCTGGCAGGCCGGTGTCGCACTTTTATATCAAGAGATCAAGACCCTGCTAAGCCTGATGCCACAAACCAATCAGATGACGGTTGCCAGCCTGATCGACAGAGTCCATGTTGAGATCAGCGACCAGATTCAACGCCGCACGACCCGCTCCTTGATCCAGCACATGGACATGGTATCGCAGCTGGGTTTGATGACGGCTGAGTTGCTCACCGCCATGAATATCTCCGAAAGCGCGGATATCCTCACCCGGCACCTTCCGAAAGTGGGCATCAAAAATTTGCTGGTGGCGGTCTATGAAGGCGATAGCGAAGACCACACTTCACAGGGAAAAGTTTTATTCAGCGCTGGTTTATCCGCAGCAGGCAATGGCCAAATATTCGAGACGCGCACATTTCCCGTACGAGAGATCTACAACACCGAACCCCTGCAATTGACGATTCTGCCTTTATATGTAAACGATAAAAACTCAGGGTTCATTGCCTTCGATGCGCCCAATCCCGAAATGTGTGCGGCAATCGTGCACAATCTCAGCGCAGCATTGCGAACCAGCCAACTATACAATGATGCCATCGAGGGTCGGCAATTAGCTGAGGAAGCCAACCGCATGAAAAGTCGTTTTCTTTCAACGGTCAGTCACGAGTTGCGCACACCACTCAGCCTCATTGTAGGTTTGAGTGAAATGGTCCTGCGTGAACAAAAAGATCACCAACAAGCCAAACCGCGCGATATTGAACAAATTAATTTAAGCGCCCAACATCTTGCCCGGTTGATCGGTGATGTGCTCGACCTCGCCAGCAGTGAGGCCGGTCAACTGCACATCCTGCACGAACCGCTGGATCTGACTGAAGTCCTGCATATAGCATCCAGCATCGGCGAGGAATTGGCGCGGGAAAAGGGTCTCACATGGAATGAGCCGCTTCCGGCGCAAGCGCTCTGGGTTAGAGGAGATCGCACGCGTTTGCGGCAGATCGCGTTAAACCTGATCAGCAACGCTGTCAAATTTACGCACAGCGGACAGGTGCAACTAAAAACCGCAGTGACGGAAACAGATGTCCTTGTTTCCGTGAGTGATACGGGCATGGGCATTTCGCCCGAGGAACAAAAGACGATCTTCAACGAATTCTATCGTTCGCAGGGCGCCATTGAATCCGGTTCGAGTGGCTTGGGGTTGGGACTGGCAATCACCAAACAATTGATCGAACAACATGGAGGCAATATTGATGTTCAATCTCCGGGGGATTTGGGACCCGGTTCGACATTTACCTTTAGTCTGCCTCTCATCAATAAAATGACTCTGGCAACTGAAAGCTTGCCGCCCCTCATTGAAAAGATGGGCGCCGTATTGATTCTGACCGAAGAGAATAGGTCAGCGCAGGAAGTATCAACTTACTTACAATCGCATGGCTTCGATATCCAAATATCACGCGTGGATGAAGACAGCGAGTGGTTAACCAAAGCCGTCCGCGCTGCACCTGCCGCCATCATCCTGGAGGAACATCTGGCAGTGCGTGAAGGCTGGGGGATCGTTGGCATACTCAAGCGGCAAACGGCAACCGAAAATATCCCTGTGTTAGCCTATTCGCTGAATCCCGAAAACGATCAAGGTCAATGGATGGAATTGAATTATCTCTATAAGCCCTTGAAACCCGAACAACTCGCCAAGGAACTTGAACGCTTCGATCTTCCAGATAATAAAACGCAAACCATCCTGGTTGTGGATGATGACCCAGGCATCCTCGATCTGCACCGTCGATTGATTCAACAAACAGGCAGAGCTGTACTGAAAGCGCACAACGGCCGTGAAGCGTTGAATCTGATCGAGCAAAAGATCCCCGACCTCATTCTGTTGGATTTGATGATGCCTGAGATGGACGGCTTTGCCCTGCTGGATGAATTACGCGCCAGAGAATCGACTCGTGATATTCCGGTCATTATCTTATCCGCGCGCATCCTGACCGATGATGACCTTGAACGCTGCAACCGCGGTGTGGCAGCGATATTAGGCAAGGGTCTGTTCACAGGCAAAGAAACCTTGGGGCATATTGAGGCGGCGCTGACACGTCAACCTGCTCTGGGCCGAGCCACCCAACAGTTGGTCCGTAAGGCGATGGCTTATATTCATGAGCAATATTCCCGTCCACTGGCGCGGGAAGAGATCGCCGACTGCATCGGCATCAGCGCCGATTATCTGACGGATTGTTTCAGGCAGGAGTTGGGGGTAACGCCCAGCACTTATGTCCGCCGCTATCGCATCCGCCAGGCATGTGAATTACTACGAAATACAGATCAATCTATTACACAAATCGCGCTGGCAGTTGGCTTTTCAGATGGGGCGCATTTCACGCACACTTTCCAACGCGAAATGGAGACAACCCCGCGCGCGTATCGCGACAACAAATAAAGATAAAGCGCAATAAAAACTCTATCGAAACAGAATCAGACATCCCGTCGGGAAGGAGGCGGGATGTCTGGTTTTTTTGTTCGTCAGTGAAGTTCCCGCTCCGTGTCAAAAACAGCCCGTCCATCGACAAGACAGGCATCGCCAACCTCAATACAATGACAAGTATTGTGGATCAGCTACCTGTGGAACAAAAGCGTTCGGGCCTTGTGATCGTGGCAGGTGACTCATCCCTGCAGTATCTGCTCGAACGTTTTGCCGAGCGCATCGGATACACCGTCAGCGTTGAAAAAAGCCCACCTTCGGCCAAGGCAATTAGGGGGTCCAGACCGGTTGCGGTTATCTTTCCGTCCGTCGAAATTTTGGAAGGTGGTCAGGCTCTGGCGGCTGAGTTAACGAACTTGGATATCCCGATCATTGTATGTTCATCAGTCTTGGACCAGGCGAAAACGCGCGAGTTGGGGGCGGATTATTGCATCCTGCACCCATTGGCATTCGATAGTTTTTCATCCATCCTGCAAACGATCACAACTTCGCAAAAGGAAAACCCCTCCAGCCATGGTGAAGCACAGGATTCATTACCCATTAATCCAGTTTAACGACAAAAATATCCGGCTTTTAGGCAAGCCATTTATCTTTCCAGTTCCTATAATTAGAAGGATATTGGGTGAATTATGCCCTTTGTCAGCCAGGCAATGATTCGCATCATTACCTTCATATTCAAAACCAAAAGGAGAAGAAGTGCCATGAAAAAGTTAGTCACACTATTTTCGTTTGTCACCGTACTCGGGCTAGTACTGTCCGCGTGCGGTGGAGGCGCACCGGCTACCTCTGCGCCCCAGTCCACGGAAGCGCCTGCCGCTGCCACCGAAGCGCCAGCAGCAACTTCAGCACCCGCATCCAACGGAGGCGTCGAGATTACCTTCTGGTCATGGGTGCCTCACGTTGAGGAACAGGTAAACGCATTTAATGCCTCACAAACCGCTATTCACGTCAATTACGTCAATGCCGGCGGTGGCAGCGCAGAGTACGACAAGTTGAAGGTGGCATTGGAGGCGAATACGGATGTCCCCGATGTTGTCCAGATTGAATTCCAATATCTGCCCACATTTATTGCGCGTGGTGATTTGCTGAATCTAGTGGATTATGGAGCGAACGATATTAAAGATCAGTTCGTCCCCTGGACGTGGTCTCAGGTTTCGCAGGGCGATGCGGTCTACGCATACCCACAGGACGCTGGTCCAATGGTCATGTTCTGCAATGATGCAGTGCTCTCCAAAAACGGAATCACCGCACCGACAACCTGGGATGAATTTGCCACATCCGCAGCCAAACTGCATCAGGCTGACCCAAACGCGTACTTGTCCAACTTTACTGCCGATCAAGGCTGGTTCTTCGGTATTCTGTGGCAGTCTGGGGCACGACCCTTCGCAGTGGATGGTGAGAATGTGACAATCAATTTCACTTCACCCGAAGCCGTGCGCGTTGCCAAACTATGGGGCGACTTGATCAAATCGGGCAATTTGAGTCCGGTGGATACGTATACCAACGACTGGAATACTGCGTTGGGTAATGGCAGTGTTGCCTGCTGGAATTCGGGAGCATGGGGGACCTTCATCTCCTCATCCTCGCCAGATTTCGCGGGTAAGTGGAAGGTATACCCAATGCCGCAGTGGACGGCAGGCGGAACGATTAATGGCAACTATGGCGGCTCCACCATTGCTGTGACGAAAGCATCGGCACACCCCAAGGAAGCCGCTGAATTCAACAGGTGGTTGAACGCTGACCCCGCGCCCACGCTAGCCCTAACTGATCCTGCTGGAGCCGGTCTCTTCCCGGTAACTCTGACCACCCTGGCAGACCCGAAGTGGAAGGACACCACCTACGATTACTGGAGCGGACAGGCGATACATCAAGTCATGTCCGAGGCAGCAAAACAAGTTGATGTCAACTTCGCATGGAGCCCATTCACTGATTTTGTGTTCACCACCTATAAAGATGAGATCACTCAGGTGGTAGCCGGCACGATCACGTTCGAGCAAGCTTTGCAGGATTTACAGGATAAGTCCGTGGCTTATGCAAAAGATCAGGGTTTCACGGTAACTACTCCATAATATCGATTTACCGTTCCCCGTCTATATATACTTGGCGTACGAACAACGATACAATCTCTATCAAGTGCCACCATTTGAGCGCACGTAATCGAAGCAGAGAATACCGGGGCAACAACCCATAAGTTTGCCCCGGTATTCCTCAAAAATGTGCTGAGTGGAAGGAATAAGCCATGTCCATGACTAACACATCCAATCCAGGGACACCTGAAAATAAAACGCAGAAAACTTCAGCAAGGTTTTCATCCTGGCGTTTTCAGCGAAATTTAACCCCCTACCTTTTTCTCTCGCCGTTTTTGCTGGCATTCATTGTTTTCATGGTCTATCCGCTGATTTATGCTCTTAATCTGAGCATGTACCGGAAAAAGATTATCGGGGGTGTTTCGTTCGTCGGGCTGGACAACTACGTAAAAGCTTTTCACGATGACAATTTCTGGGACGGCATTCGCAATGTTCTGATATTTGGCGCGATGCAAATTCCAGTGATGCTTGGGCTGGCTCTGCTTTTTGCACTGTTGCTGGACGGCAAACTCATCCGTCGGCAAACGATCTTCCGCCTCGGTTATTTTCTGCCATTTGCCGTTCCCAGCGTCGTGGCAGCCTTGATCTGGGGCTATTTCTATGGGCAAAGTTTTGGACCCATCGCCCAGATTGCCAAAGCATTGAATCTTCAACCTCCGATATTTCTCACACCTAAAGGTATTATCCCATCGATTGCTAATATATCCACCTGGCAATATACGGGCTACAACATGCTAATTCTCTTCGCCGCCTTAAAAGGCATTCCGGAGGAACTTTACGATTCGGCACGCGTCGATGGCGCCAGCGAACTGCAGATTGCGCTCAAGATCCGGATTCCGCTCATCCTTCCGGCGCTTGTGCTGACAGCGATTTTTTCGATTATCGGGACGCTGCAATTATTCAATGAGCCGAACATTCTCCAGGTCGTCGCGCCCACTGTGATGGGTTCGCACTTTACGCCCAATATCTATGTTTATAGTCTCGCCTTCGGAAATCGCCAGTTTGATTATTCAGCCGCGATTGCCTTTGCCCTGGCGATCGTGACCGCTGTACTCTCGTCCATCGTTTTGTTGACCGTTTACCGCAGGCAGCAGGGAGATTAACCATGATACGCTCAAACCCTCCTCGCAGATATTCAACTGGAAAATTATTGATCCTCGCCTTTTTGTTTGTATTTCTTGGCTACTTCCTGTTGCCGCTGCTTTGGTTATTCATCGCCAGTACCAAATCGAACGCAGGTCTGTTTAATTCGTTCGGGTTCTGGTTTGCCAAAGACTTTAACCTCGCAACAAATTTGAAGGACCTGTTCACATATCAAAACGGCGCATTTATAGTGTGGATGAAAAACACCGCCATTTACGCCAGCGTTGCCTCGCTGGGTTCATCATTGATTTCTGCACTGGCAGGGTACGCCTTCTCACAATATCGGTTTGCAGGACGCAGCTTCTTGTTCGGAATTGTGCTTGGCTCCGTTTTCGTCCCAACCACAGTGTTCGCCGTCCCACTTTATCTGCTGATCAGCAAAAGTGGGCTCTCAGGATCCCTTCTGGCAGTCATCCTGCCTGCCTTGGTTAGCCCGTTCGGTGTTTACCTGATGCGTATTTATGCAGAGCAGGCCATCCCTGAGGAATTGATTGATGCTGCCCGTATAGATGGGGCCGGTGAGTTCCGTATTTTTGCCACGATTGCATTCCGCCTGCTCTTGCCTGGCTATGTGACGGTGTTGCTCTTCGCGTTTGTCGGTGCCTGGAATAACTACTTCCTGCCATTGCTGGTCTTGAGCAAATCAGCAATTTACCCGGTGACCGTCGGTCTGGCTTACTGGAATTCACTGGCGGCACAGCAGTCGGCAGTCCAAATATTATATCCACTGGTGATCACTGGTTCGGTGGTCGGAACTCTGCCGGTGATGGTCCTTTTTCTTTTCCTCCAGCGCTTCTGGCAAAATGGCTTGGCTTTGGGGAGTATCAAAGGTTAAATGAGAACATACAAGTCATAAAGCCGCTGTCGCAGCCAACCCTTGATCATTGCAACGCCCAGACCTGACATTTCGGACTCGGACCATATATCGAGTGGAGCCGGGTCGTAGCAGCGCCGCTATTCGGATTTGGCACCGTTCATTACGCCAGATGCGTCACCAAAATTCATTGCTGAAGTCAATAACGCCTGTTGCAGAAAAGAATCTCCATGAGTCAATTCTACGTGACGGTTATTCACCGGCCCGAAATGGTGCCGGAATATATCCAGAAGGAAGCCGAGCAGGGCAAAAAAGAGGACTTAACCCGCAGTGCAGTGTTACAAGAGTCGCTTGATATATTCCGTACTCAACAGCAGATTGCGCATGAAAATGGACTGCGCACCACCATCCAAATGACGTACGCCAGCCTGTTCAATTCTGAGGCTGTGGCGATTGCCAGTGAACATCACGAACAATTCGGGGATGAAATCGGCTGCACCTTTCTGGGAATCCAGTGCAGGGAGTTTCGCGAAAAATTTAGATCCAAGGAGTTGGCGATCTGGCTGTTCTCAATGGAAGATAAACGCAGCATCGTGGATGAAGTCTTCGGCAAGTTCCACGAAGTTTTCGGCTTTTACCCCACTTCCACCGGCTCCTATTACATGGACGCTGAACTGGTCAACTATATCAAACAAAAATATCCAATGGTCAAAGCTGCAGTGGCAACCTGTTGGGAGGAGGGCCCCAAAGCCTACTGGAACGCCAATAACTCCTGGTACACCTTGATGGATGGTGGTCCCTGGAATCCGTGGATTCCATCCAGGCGCAACATCCATTGTCCGGCATCGGATGAAACTGACGATATTGGCATTGTCGCCATCCCGCATATTTCGCGTGACCTGATGGCAGTTTTCGATGGACCAGGCTCGTACTACGGCACACACCCGCAGAATATTCTGCGCGGCATGGTCTATGAAGACCGTGAACTTCCCTACTTCAAAAATATCGTTGACCAATATCGCTCGATGGTCAAATACAATCGTGGCTACTCCTACAACATGATGTTTGTCGGTCCCGGCTGGATGAGCAAAAGCGGACGCTGGGAAGCCGACTATGCTATGTTGCTTAAGAGTTATCAGGATGGCATGGCATACTACGGCGAACTCAAGAGGCAGGGCAAAATAGAAGACCTGACAATGAGTGAATTCGCGGATGTCTATCGCGAAAACCGTCCTTACACCCGCCCCGAATGTACTCTCTGGCGGGATGTTCTCTACGGCTCTAATCGCCAGATGTTTTGGTACGCCGACCCTTTCATGCGTTTCTGCCTCGATATGAATCAAGGCGGTGCCATGGTGGATTTGCGTCCCTACGCTGCAAAATTAATTCGTCCCTGCGGCGTGGGCACGAAGGCATTGCAGGACGCGTCATATCCATTTCTTGTGCAATCACTTTACCGGGCAGGATACTTCACGCATTACGCGGGCGAAGGCGCGGTAAAGAGCTGCAAAATCGGTCACGGCAGCGAGCAGGTTGATTTATGCACCTGTCGTACCACGGCATCCTTTTCTGAAGAAGGCGACACGCGCATCGTCACACTTGACCCGGTCACGATTGAGTTTGCGGATTTCTCTGTTCGAGTGCAGACCATCTTCCGTTTGACAGAAGGAAGCGGTGAAGTGGAAATCACGCGCAGGATTCTCGATTCAACCAACCCTGAGGCTGATCTTTCCAACGACGAATATATTACCGCCTGTTACGGCACCACCGAATATCCGGAAGATTTGACTGGTATTCGCTTGAAATTGACAAACACGGACAAAACCGAATCCATTGATTACGCCTATCAATGCCGTGAATCAGAGTTGGAAAATGTTCAATGGGCTGAAGCAATTATCCCGCAGGTTGACACGCGCTTGTCCATGCGCACTGATGCTCCAGCTGTTGGATACTTCCGTGAGGGTTTTGCTTTCTCGCCGATGTACACCATCGGAATCAAGAAAACTATCAAAGCCAAAGGAGAACTGCGCACATGGCTCAAGGTCGCAAAGGCAGATTGAATTACCGTTGTCCGCGTTGTTTGATGCGCGAGATAGATATGGATATGCTCTATGACAAAGTGAAGGATGAATATTATTGTCTACGTTGTTCGTTCGTTGGCGATGAAAAGGAAGTCCAACGATTGAACGCCCAGTTTCGCGAGAAATATATCGACCGAATGATACGAATTACCGAGTTTTAACTCAAACCATTTTCACCTCAAAGTGCACAAAGTGGTCTTGTCTTAAGGGTTAATTCCTTCGTGACCCCTGTGTCCTTTGTGGTAAAGATCTTTATTAGGAGCATAATGAACTTTCCTCACATCATCTACGGCGGCGACTACAACCCCGATCAATGGACACCTGAAATCTGGCAGGAGGATGCGCGCCTGATGCAGGAAGCGGGCGTTAATCTGGTTTCACTGGGTATTTTCTCGTGGACGAAAATGGAGCCCGAGCCTGGCGTCTTCGATTTCGAATGGCTTGATCAACTCATGGACTTGCTCCACGCTCATGGCGTTTCGGTCAACCTTGCCACTCCCACCGCATCGCCTCCTGCATGGATGGTGCGTCTGCATCCTGAGATGCTTCCCGTCAATGCCGAAGGCGTCACATTGTGGCATGGTTCGCGCCGACACTATTGCCCACATAATCCTGATTATCATCATTATGCCACGCGCATTGCCATGCAACTGGCTGAACGTTATAAGGACCATCCCGCTCTTGCCATGTGGCACGTGGACAACGAGTACGGCTGTCATGTGGGTGAATGTTTTTGCGATAACTCCACCGCCGCTTTTCGCATATGGCTCAAAGAACGTTACGGCACGCTCGATAAACTTAACTTCGCATGGGGCACGGCATTCTGGAGTCAGATCTATGGAGCCTGGGATGAGATCCAGCCGCCCAAACGTTCGCCCGCCTTCGCCAACCCCACGCAACAACTCGACTGGAGGCGCTTCTCTTCGGACTCATGGCTGGCCTGCTTCGAGGAGCAGAAGACCACGCTGAAAGCGATTACTCCTCAAATGCCCGTCACGACGAATTTCATGGGCTTTCACAAAGGGGTGGATTATTTCAAGTTTGCCGCGCACGAGGATGTAGTCTCACAGGATAGTTATCCCGA
>Ga0134123_10003479_pt1 | contig 10253 bp, 7 predicted proteins | sample KB303_FD_96460 | JGI IMG/M metagenome (GOLD analysis project Ga0134123, IMG submission 96460) | Terrestrial soil microbial communities without Nitrogen fertilizer from Kellogg Biological Station, Michigan, USA - KB3-0-3 | ecosystem: Environmental > Terrestrial > Soil > Unclassified ...
CCTTGGCTGCCACGAGATGGGTCACTATCTCGCGTGCCGCTATTATGACGTCGATGCGTCGCTGCCGTTCTTTCTGCCGGCGCCTTTTCCTCTGACCGGCACCTTTGGTGCGTTCATTCGCATCCGCGAGCCGATTCCCGCGAAACCGATGCTCTTCGATATCGGTATCACCGGGCCGATCGCCGGCTTCGTGGTCGCTGTGCCGGCGCTGTTCATCGGGATGTCAATGTCGCGAGTAATCCAGCTTCCGCCGATGGAGCAGATGGACGGCGCCTATGAACTCGGTGAACCGCTGCTTCTCAGGTTCGCTTCCTGGGTGTTCTGGGGTACACAACCCGACGGTTACACGCTGAATCTGCATCCGATCGCGTTTGCGGCATGGTTCGGGCTGATCGCGACCGCGCTGAATCTCTTCCCCATCGGCCAGCTGGATGGAGGACATATTTCATACGCGGTCCTCGGCCGCCGGTCGTCACACGTGACCCTCGTGATGGTCGGCGTCGCACTGGTTCTGGCGTGGTTCTCCTCGAGTTGGATTGTGTGGACGGGGCTGATGATTGGCATGCTGATGATGTTCGGCCGCCACCATCCGCGCACGCCTGATGAAGATCAGCCACTCGACCGCGCACGGTTCGTGCTCGCGCTGATAGCGCTCGCGATGCTGATTCTCTGCTTCACGCCCGCACCGATCTCACCGATTGAACTGATTCGTCCCTAAGCCCTCAGCGCTGCGCTCAACCGTCAGCCCTGCGATGAGCCATCAGCCCTGCACTCAGCCCTCAGCCTTCAGCTCTCAGCCCTTCAAAGAACACTGAGGGGATCGATATCGATCGTCGTCCTGCGCGCGACATCAGGACGGGCCGCAAGTGCCTGCCGGATGGCGTCGCGCATCCGCTTGCGGCTGCCGCCCTTCATCAGAAACTGTGCGCGATATTCGCCGCGCAGCTTTACCAGCGGCGCCGGCGCCGGACCGAGCACGCGGAACGCATCGGAACCACCCAGGCGTTTGGTCCGCTCAACAAGATCGGTGGCGTCGTCGAGCGCGCCCGAAAACGTGCGCCCGCGTACGACGCCGTTGACCATCGCCACGAGCGGTGGATATCGCATCTCTTTCCGAAATTTGATTTCGCGCTCGTAGAACGCCGGGTAGTCCTGGCGGCATGCGAGTTGGACGCTGTAATGCTCCGGGTAGAGCGTCTGGATGACGGCCTCTCCGGCTTCCTCACCGCGCCCCGCGCGTCCAGCCACTTGTGTGAGCAGCTGAAAGGTCCGCTCTGATGCGCGGAAGTCGGCCATGCCGAGTCCCACGTCCGCCGAGATGACTCCGACGAGTGTCACGCGCGGAAAATCGTGACCCTTCGCGATCATCTGAGTGCCAACGAGCACGTCGATCTCGCCGGCGCGGAATTTCGTGAGCAGTTCGGCCAGCGATCCTTTCCGTCTGATGGCGTCCCGATCGAGCCGCGCAACACGCGCATCCGGCCGCAACCGACGGACCTCCTGCTCTACCCGCTCGGTCCCAAATCCCGCCTGTTCGAGGTACGGGGCCGCACACAGCGGGCACGCCGCCGGAACGCGCGAGGAGTAGTTGCAGTAATGACACCGGGCACGGCGCGACGGTCCCTCGCCGTGAACTACCAGCGAGACGCTGCAGTTCGGGCAGTCCACCGTCCCCGCGCACTGCCGGCAGAACACCGCGACGGCAAAGCCGCGGCGATTGAGCAGCAGGAGCGATTGCTCACGGCGCGCCAGCCGGCGCTCGATCGCATCCTTGAGCGTCTGGCTCAACACCACGTCGGGACCGCCATCCGCGTACTCTTCACGCATGTTGACGATCGTCACTGACGCTAGCGGACGATCCAGCACCCGGCGCTCGAGGACAACGCGCTCGTACTTCCCGGTCATCGCATTGTGGTAGCTCTCCATCGACGGCGTCGCCGAACCGAGCACCACCAGCGCGTTTGCACGTTGTCCTCTCACGATGGCGACATCGCGGCCGTTGTAGCGAGGGCTCTCCTCCTGTTTGTACGACGTGTCGTGCTCCTCGTCGACGACAATCAGGCCCGGCCGATCGAGTGGCGCGAAGACCGCCGACCGCGTGCCGACCACGACGTCGACATCGCCGCGGCGGATGCGCTGCCATTGATCGTGACGCTCGCCGTCTGACAATCCGCTGTGCTGAACGGCGACGCGCTCGCCGAACCGGTCGCGGAACTGGCCTGCAACGGCAGGCGTCAGCGCGATTTCCGGGACGAGCACGAGCACGGATCGGCCCGCCGCACGAACCGACTCGGCCAGCCGCAGGTAGATTTCGGTTTTGCCGCTGCCGGTCACGCCGTGCACCAGCGCAACTCGAAATTGCCCCGAGCCGGCCATGGTGTGCAAGCGCGACAACGCCGCGGCCTGCTCACTCGTCAACTCGCGCCCCAGTTCGACGGGCGCGGGTGCAATGGCCGCCGCTTCGAACGGATCACGATCGACGCGCTCCTGGCGCAGGCTCACAAAGCCGTGGCGCACGAGCCGGCCGATCACGTCGGAGGTTGTGCCCGCGGACTGCATCGCGGGAATCGACAGGCCGCTGGGGGCGGCGGCCAGGCGCTGAAGCGCTTCCCGCTGCTTGTCGGTCACCTCGGTGTTGATGGCGTCGAGACCGGCCGCCGTAATCGCGGCGATACGCCGGGTCTTGTGCGCGTCGGGCCGCTCTCCCCTGGTTTTGGGTGGCAGCACCGCGGTGATCGTTTCCCCAGCGCCAGCCGCGTAGTACTCAGCTGTCCACTGGGCAAGCCCGACGATCTCTGGTGGAATGAACGCCTGGTCGTCCAGCGCGCGGCGGATCGCTTTGATTTCACGGTCCGAGGCATTCCGCCCCTGCGGATCGATGCGATCTCCGCGATCGACGACAATGCCCGTGACGCTTCTAGTGCCGACGGGCACAACCACCCTCGCACCGATCGCCGGCATCTCGATGTCATCGGGCACGGCGTAAGTGAGGAGGTCGAGCGTGGGGATCGGAACGGCGACGTAGACAAACACAATCGGGCTTCAGGTCTCAGGCTCTGGGCTTCAGGCGTCGCCCCGGAGAATGCTCCGCACGAGTTTCATGTCCTCCCAGACTTCCCGTTTCGACGATGGATTCCGCAGGAGGTAGGCGGGATGGAAAGTCGGAATGAGCTTCGCACCGCGATACTCGTAGACCCGGCCGCGTAAACGCGAGATCGGATCGAGCGTCCGCAGCAAGGCGCGCGCTGCGAAAGTCCCCAGCGCGACGATCACTTTCGGCTTGATTACATCGATCTGTTGAAACAGGAAGGGCTCGCAGGTTTCCACTTCGTCCGGCTCGGGATTCCTGTTCTGCGGCGGACGGCACTTGATGACGTTGGCGATGTACACCTCATCCCGCTTGAGCTCGATCGCTTCGATGATCTTCGTCAGCAGTTGCCCGGCCCGGCCGACGAACGGGATGCCTTGAAGGTCCTCATCGGCGCCGGGTGCTTCGCCCACGAACATCAGGTCCGCATCAGGGTTCCCCACACCGAAGACGACTTGCTTGCGGCCCAGCGTGTGGAGCTTGCAGCGCGAGCACTCTGGCCCGATCTCCAGTTTGACTGCGGCCAACGCCTCGGACGACGAACGAAACAACGCGGCCGGCTCGCTAGGGCCCGCTGCCGCTGGTTGCGGCGGCTCGGGTTCGGGCGTCATGCGTTCGGGCGCCGCAGGCACGGCACGCGCGCGCCAGGCGGGATCGCGGCTGACGCCGGTCACCCCGAGCTCGGCGGCGAACTTCAGGTGTTCGCTGATCTGGTCGCGATCCATGGGACGGGTGAAACGATTCTAACGGTTGGCTTCGGCGCGCGCAGGGTTTTGGGCCATCAATTTTTCCACACGGTTCAGAATCTCGATGGCAACCTGGGACTTGGGTAGAAGCGGTAGTGATTCACTGGCGTTTTCGCCAACGATCGTCACGGCATTGGTCTCGACGTCGAAGCCGGCGTCGGATCGGGCCACATCGTTAGCCACAATCAAATCGACGTGCTTGCGCTGGCGCTTGGCCGCGCCCTGCTCTTCTACCCGCTCGGTTTCGGCGGCGAAGCCGACGAGCAGCGGCCCGCGCCCGCTGGCCAGGCGCCGGCGACCGAGCTCGCCGAGGATGTCGGGTGTCCGCTTCAGAACGACGGTCATCGTGTCGCCGTCTTTGTGCACTTTTTGTGGCGCGCGCTCCACTGGTGCGTAGTCGGCGACGGCTGCAGCCATGACGACGACATCCGACCGATCGACCCGGTCGAGCACCGCCTGGTGCATCTCGACCGCGCTGCGAACTTTGACCAGTTCGGCCACGCGAGGAGGTTCGACGGCTGTTGGCCCGGCCACGAGGGTTACCTGCGCGCCGCGCCGGGCGGCCTCGGCGGCGATCGCAAATCCCATGCGTCCGCTGGATCGGTTGCCGATGAAACGAACCGGATCCAGATCTTCGAGCGTCGGCCCGGCGGTCACCAGAACCCGGCGGCCGCGCAGGTTGCTCGATTCAGCGGGATTCGACAGCAAGCCCGCGCCCGACTTCAGAAGGGTTTCGGCCGCCGCTACGATTTCGTCGGGCTCGGCCAGGCGGCCCTTTCCGATCCAGCCGCACGCAAGATAGCCCTCGCCCGGCTCGACGAACCGGACGCCGCGCGCCGCCAGCGTGTCGAGATTCCGCTTCACCGCCTCGTGCGCGAACATGTTCGTATTCATGGCCGGCGCGACGAGCACCGGCGCGCGCGTGGCGGTATAGAGCGTCGACAGGAAATCGTCGGCGAGACCGTTGGCGAATTTTCCGAGGATGTTGGCTGTGGCCGGCGCGACGAGCAGCAGGTCGATGGTCGACGCCAGCGCGATGTGCTCGATTTCGGAGTTCGCGCCAGGTTCGAACTGATCGGTGATCACGCGCCGGCGGGTGATGGCCTCGAAGGTTACAGGACCCACGAATTTGGTCGCCGACGCGGTCATGATGGCCACGACCTCGTGACCGCGCTTCTGCAGACCGCGCGCGACTTCCACCGCCTTGTAGGCGCCGATTCCGCCGGTCACGCCGAGGGCGATTAGCATTCGAACGTCCGTTCTATGTTTTCGGCGGTTTTCCGCATGCGCTTCAACCGGGCGCGCTCGCTAATCACGATGGCCTGAAGCGTCAACACCGCGCGCTGGACTTCATCGTTGATCACGATGTAGTCGTATTCGGTGAACGCCGCCACTTCCTCGCGCGCCACCTGGAGCCGGATCTGCATGGCTTCTTCGGTATCCTTGCTTCTCCCGCGCAGCCGCCGTTCGAGCACGTCGAACGACGGCGGCATCACGAAAATCGTCGTCGCCGGCACTCCGCGCCGCCGCACCTGGCGGGCGCCCTGCACATCGATCACCAGCACCACGTCGTCGCCGGCCGCGAGCAGCCTTTCTGTATCAGACGCCGACGTTCCATAGAGGTTGCCGAACACCTCGGCCCACTCGAGAAACTCGCTCGCCGCGACCATCGTTTCGAACCGCTGCCGCGTCACAAAATTATAGTCCACGCCGTCGTGCTCTCCGGGACGCGCGATCCTGGAGGTGTACGAGCGGGACATCTTCAAGTGCGGCGTCTGCTCGACCAGCTTCTCGACGAGCGTCGTCTTGCCCGCGCCGGACGGCGCCGAGACGATGAACAGGATGCCCAGGCTGTCACTCGACATTCTGAACCTGCTCACGCAGCTTCTCGAGCCCGGCCTTGGCCGAAATGATCAGCTCCGAGACGCGCAGACCGTCGGCCTTGGATCCCATCGTGTTCACTTCGCGGTTCATTTCCTGAAGCAGGAAATCGAGCTTGCGGCCGCACGGCTCGGCGCTGTCGGCCAACGCGACCCAGTGCAGCACGTGGCCGCGAAACCGCGACAGCTCCTCCGAGATGTCGGATCTGGCTGCCGTCCGCACGATCTCCTGCGCGACGGCGGTTTCGTCGGCCTGCAGCACGGTGCGAAGCTCGGCGACACGCTCGGCAAGACGCTGCTCCATCGCCGCGCGTCCTTCGTCGGCGGCAACCGCGATACGCTCGACGAAAACTGCTACCGCGCCGCGATGCTGGTCGAGATCGGCCCGAAGATGATCGCCTTCGCGTGTGCGCATGTCGTCGAGGCTGGCAACCGCCTGGGCCGCCGTTTGCCGCGCCCGATCCAGCACCTGCTTCATCAGGTCTTCGTCCGCGGCCGCCGGGCGCTCGCGGATGGTGAGGGCTTGAGGCAGGCGCAGCAAATCGCCCGGTGTCAGCGCGCCCTGCACGAGCCCCCGGGCCCGGGCCTGGTCGATGGCCGCCTCCAGCGCCCGCCCGAATGTCTCGTTGAACTCCACTTCGACCGTCGGCTGCTGCCGGAGCTGCAGCGAAATCCCCAGCTCGATGCGCCCGCGCGCGATCTGCGCGGCGACGAGCGCGCGAACATCGCTTTCGATGGCGGCGAGAGTCTGGGGAATGCGAAGCTGCAGGTCGAGATGACGGTGATTCACGGCTCGAACCGTCACGGCAATCGACGCCACGTCGTCTTCATGCGTCACGGATGCAAAGCCGGTCATCGACTTGATCATGATGGTACGAGCCGAGGCGTTGACTTTCGTCCTTCCAGCAGCTGCATCTGGTACAGCATCGCGTAGGTGCCAGACGGGCGCGCCAGCAGGTCATCGTGACGGCCGATCTCGACGACCCTGCCGCGCTCGATGACCACGATGGCGTCGGCGCGGCGAATCGTCGACAGGCGATGGGCGATCACGAACGACGTGCGGTTCAGCATCAGGTTCGCCAACGCTTCCTGGACGAGGAGCTCGGCCTCGGTGTCGAGCGCGGAGGTGGCTTCGTCGAGCACCAGAATCGGTGCGTTCTTGAGCAGCGCCCGCGCGATCGCGATTCGCTGACGCTGTCCTCCCGAAAGCCGTTGGCCGCGCTCGCCGATCACCGTCTGGTAGCCTTGCGGCAGGCTCATGATGAATTCATGCGCGTGCGCCGTCCGCGCGGCTGCTTCGATCTGGTGCGGGTCCGGCGCGGACGCGCCGTACGAGATGTTGCTGGCGACGCTTTCGTCGAAGAGGACCGTTTCCTGCGTGACGATCCCGATCTGGCTGCGCAGCGACTTCAACGTGACGTCGCGGATGTCCACGCCGTCGATGAGAATCGCGCCGCCTGTCACATCGTAGAAACGCGGCAGCAGGTTGACCAGGGTCGTTTTCCCGGCGCCGCTCCGGCCGACGATCGCGATCATTTGCCCGGCCGACACGGTGAAGCTCACCCCCCGCAGGGTCCGCCCGTGCAGCTCCTCGTAGCCGAACGAGACATCGCGAAATTCGATCGCGCGATTGAATGGCGTCATCGCCGGAGCGCCCTGCTTCTCCTTCACCTCGGTGTGCGTGTCGAGCATCTCGAAGATGCGCTCGGACGCCGCGATGGCCTGCTGGAGGTTCGCGTTGACCCGGCTCAGTTTCTTGGCCGGTCCGTACATCAGGAACAAGGCGGCGATGAATGATGTGAATTCGCCGAGACTCAGCTTTCCGGCCGCGATCTCCCGGCTGCCGTACCACAGCGCGCCGGCCATGGCGACGCCGCCGATCAACTCCATGAGCGGTGGAAGGCTCGAGAGCGCCGCCATCACCTTCATGTTCGTGCGATAGAGACGTTGGCCCGCGCTGGCGAACTTGTCCGCTTCCTTGCCTTCGCTCCCAAACGCCTTGACGATACGGTGCCCCGTGAACGCTTCGGCGCTGACATGCGACAGCTGTTCGAGGGCCTCCTGGCTGCGGTGCGTCGTCCGCCGGACGCGCTGCCCGAGGCGGACGAGCGGGTAGACGATTAGCGGTGCGCTGATGAAGCAGAAGACCGCGAGCCACGCGTCGTAATAGAACAGCAACGCGCCGTATCCAATCAGCGCCAGCGACTCCCGCGCCAGATCGCCGGCTGTCTCCGAGACCGCCTGCTGGACCTGGCCGACATCGTTGTTGACGCGGGACATCAACTGTCCGGTCGTCCGCTGGGCGAAAAAGGAGGCTGACTGTCCGAGGATGTGCCGATACAGCGCGTTCCGGACGTCCATGACGACGCGCTGGCCCACGCTCGCCATCAGGTACGAAGAGACGTACGACCCGATTCCCTTGAGGAGATAGAGGCCGACAATTGCCCAGCCGATCAGCGCCAGGTGCTGCTGCTTACTCAGCACGTCGTCGAAGATCCACTGGATGAGCCACGCCAGCCCGGCGGATCCGGCTGCGTATACGAGCATTCCCACCACCGCCCACGCCAGCCGCCCGCGATAGGGACGCGCGTAGCGGAACAAGCGGCGCAGTGTGTGGGTCTCGTTCACGAATGTGCCGCCGTGCGGTAACCGTGCGGATGCGTCTGGTGCCACTTCCAGGCCGTGCTCACGATGGAATCGAGATCGGGGAATTGCGGAACCCACCCGAACGCGGCTCTCGCCTTCGCGTTGGCCGCGTAGAGAACAGCCGGATCTCCTTCCCGCCGGGGCGCGAGCGTCCAGGAGACGGCGTGTCCAGTGACACGTTCAACCGACTTGATCACTTCGAGCACGGAATGCGGCCGGCCGGTGCCCAGATTGTACGCGTCGGAGCGCCCTGAGGTCTCAATGGATTGCAGCGCCCTGACGTGGGCATCAGCCAGGTCGGTGACGTGAATGTAATCGCGGAGGCAGGTGCCATCCGGCGTCGGATAGTCGTCGCCGAAGATCTGCAGGCGCCCGCCGAGAGCGGCCTCGATGGCGCGGGGAATCAAATGGATTTCCGGCGAATGGTCCTCACCGATCTCACCATCGGGATCGGCGCCGGCCGCGTTGAAGTACCGCAGCGAGACCCACTTGAGCGCGTGAGCACGCGCAAAGTGCGGCAGTGCCCGTTCGACGGCCAGCTTGCTCTCGCCGTAGCTGTTGATCGGCTGCTGCGGATGCGATTCGGAGATCGGCGTCTCGCGCGGCTCTCCGTACGTCGCGCACGTGGACGAGAACACGAACCGATCGACGGATTCGGCGGCCATCGCGTCGAGGACGCTCAGCGCGCCGCCGACATTGTTGCGAAAATAGCGGGCCGGTTCCCGGACCGACTCGCCCACGTCAAGAAACGCGGCAAAGTGCATCACCGAGGCAATCCGGTAGCGCCGAATCGCTTCGCGCACCGCTCGCGTATCGCTGATATCCCCTTCGACGAGCTCACCGTAGCGGACGGCCTCGCGATGCCCGGCGATCAAGCTATCGAACGCAACGACCTGGTAGCCGGCGCGGTGGAGCGCCTTGCACGCGTGGCTCCCGATGTAGCCCGCGCCGCCGGTCACCAGCACCGAGGCGCGCTCAGCGGCCAAAGGAGAAGTAGGTGAACCCGAGGTCGCGCATGTGCTCGGGTGAGTAGATGTTCCGGCCGTCGAAGACGACCGGCGATTTCATCAGCTGCCGCATTTTCCTGAAGTCGGGCTCGCGGAACTCGTTCCACTCGGTCACGATTGCGAGCGCGTCCACGCCGGCCAGGGCCTCGTAGCTCTTGTCGCAAAGCGTGATGCGATCGCCGAAGAGCCGCCGCGCCGTGGGTCCGGCCTCGGGATCGTAGGCGCGCACGATCGCGCCGCGAGACAGCAGCCGTTCGATGATCGTGATGGCGGGCGCCTCCCGCATGTCGTCGGTCCGGGGCTTGAACGCCAGGCCCCACAGCGCGATGGTCTTGCCGCGCAAATCCTTGAAATGCGCTTCCATCTTGCAGACGAGACGGACCTTCTGCTCGTCATTCACGCCTTCGGCGGCTTTCAGGATCTGGAAGTCGTATCCGCGCTCGGACGACGATTTCAGCAGGGCCTTGACGTCTTTTGGAAAGCAGCTACCGCCGTAGCCGACGCCGGGAAACAGGAACGAGCTCCCGATGCGCCGGTCCGATCCGATCGCCTTCCGCACCTGGTCGACATTGGCTCCCACCAGCTCGCAGACGTTTGCGATCTCGTTCATGAAGGAGATGCGCGCCGCCAGCAGCGAATTGGCGGCGTACTTCGACAGTTCGGCGCTGCACGTATCCATCATCAGGATCGGCGCGCCGGTGCGGGTGAACGGCGCGTAGAGTTCGCGCATGAGATCAATCGCCCGCTGATCGCCCGGTTCCGTGCCCACGACGACACGGTCAGGTTTCATGAAATCCTCGATAGCCGCGCCCTGCTTCAGGAATTCCGGATTGCTGACGACGCTGAATGGCTGGCTGGTCTCGGCAGCAATCGCCTCGCGGACCCG
>Ga0134123_10003481_pt1 | contig 10250 bp, 8 predicted proteins | sample KB303_FD_96460 | JGI IMG/M metagenome (GOLD analysis project Ga0134123, IMG submission 96460) | Terrestrial soil microbial communities without Nitrogen fertilizer from Kellogg Biological Station, Michigan, USA - KB3-0-3 | ecosystem: Environmental > Terrestrial > Soil > Unclassified ...
CTCCATCTCGCGCTCGAGGTCGCTGCCCAAGGTGTCGGCGGCGCCGTCGTCGGCAGGGGGCGGGGCCGTGGCGAGGCCGAACATCACCGCCAGCTCGTCGGGGTCGAGCTCGAGCAGGGCGCGCACGGGCGCCGCCGCCTCGCGGCCGATGCGGCGCTCGAGGTCGTAGGCCTCGGCCTCTCGGCCGTCGATGGCGAGCTGCCCGTCACGCACCTCGAGCGCGCGGATGCCGTCCATCGGCTGCTTGGGGCGCAGCAGCAACCCGTCGGAGACCGGCAGCACCTCGAAGCGGGCCTCCACCTGCTGGCGCAGCGGCTGGCCGGCGGAGGGGATGGGCGGGATCGGCGGGGCCGGGGCCGCGGGAGCGGCGGGCGGTGCGGGGGGAGCCGCAGCCGGTTGCGCCACGGCCACGGTGACCGTCGCGGCGCCCAGTACGAGCAAGAACCCAAGGCGAGACGCCAGGGCACGCCCCGGCGAGAGATAGCTATCCGACCTGCACATGACCAGCGCTCCTTTCGTCGAGCACACCCAGCAGGAGCCGACCCGCCGTCGCGGCGAGCAGGGTACAAAGGGCGACGGCGGCGAGCACCTGTGGGCTGCCGGCGGCGAGCGCCACCCAGCGAGCCACCTTGGCGAAGCCTTCCCACAGCGGCAGGAGGGCCGCCACCGCGTGCGCCACGCGCACCAGCAGCGTCGCCAACCCGCCGACCCACGTCTCCGGGGCCAGACTGTTCCAGACCCCCGGGAGCCACCGCGGCAAGAGGCCCAGCGCCGCGGCGCAAACGGCCAGCAGCCACAACGCCGCCTTTTCGAGCGGCCAGGCCCGCTCGACCGCCGCACCGGCCATCTGCGCCGTCCGGAGCATCACCCGGTCGGCGAAGCCGGCCGGCGCCGTCGGCCGCGGCAGGGCGGCGAACACCCGGGCGAAGGCCGCCTCGGCGGTCGCTTCCTCGCCGCGGGACTCGGCGTCGAGCCAGCGGGTCAGGTGGGGGTCCGGTTGATTCCGGTGGGGGTCGTTGTGACTGTCGCGCATCGCGTCGTCCTTCATCGCCCCCTACGAGCCCTCGGAGCCTTCGGTTTCAGCGTTTCCGGCTGGTTTCCACCCGCGGGCGGCGAGCAGGTCGGCCAGCCGTTTGCGGCCCCGGTGGAGGCGCACCTTGACGGTGCCCAGGGGCAGGCCGGTGACCTCCGCAATCTCTTGATAGGCAAGCCCTTCCTGGAAGCGCAGCAGCAACAGCTCGCGGTAGGCGGTGTCGAGGCTCCCGAGCGCTGTCTGCAGGTCGCGGGCGAGGGCGCGCCCGCGCAGCTGCTGCTCGGCGTCGAGCACCGAGGCGTCGGCCAGGCGCTCGATCGGCGAGCCGGTCTCGGACTCCGGGCCGAGGTCGAGCGGCGTGGTGTCGAGCCGCTGCCGGCGCAGGTGGTCGATGGTCGCATTGTGGGCGATCTTGAGCAGCCAGCTCGAGAGCTTCCAGCGCGGATCGTAACCGGGAAGGGCGCGGTATGCCTTGAGGAAGGTCTCCTGGGCGAGGTCCTCGGCGAGCGCAGGATCGCGCACCATGCGGGCCACCAGCCGGTAGACGGTGTCCTGGTGGCGCTCGACGATCCTTCGGAAGGCTTCGGCCGAGCCGGCGGCTGCGGCGGTGGCGAGGCGTGCGCCCTCCGGGTCGGCCACCGCAGGCCGCTCATCCGGGCGCTCGTCGGCCCCTCCCGCCATCGCGGTCATCACAGCCACCGCCTCCATGGGGGGCTCTACGCGATGCCGCACCGCAAGTTGCGCCCACCGCCCGCCCCCGTGCCCCTGAGATCGACGTCCGTAGGCTATAGTCCCCCGTCGCCCGGCAACACAGGAGATCCCGATGCGCCGATCTGCCGCTCTCGTCGCCGTCGTCGCCGCCGCCCTGCTCGTCGCCGCGCCGCTCGTCGCCGGCACCCTTGCCGGCGTCACCATGCCGGACTCGGTCAAGGCGGGCGACCACCAGCTCGCCCTCAACGGCATGGCGCTGCGCAGCAAGGCGATCTTCAAGGTCTACGTCGCCGGCCTCTACCTCCCCGACAAGGAGCACGACCCTAAGAAGGTGCTCGCCGAGAACGAGCCGCGCCGACTGGTGATGCAGTGGGTGCGCAACGTCGACAAGGCCGCCATCTGCGAGGGCTGGCAAGAGGGGCTCGCCGCCAACACCCCGAAGGCCCCGGACGAGGTGAAGCAGAACTTCACGGCCCTCTGCGGCCACATGCAGGACGCCAAGACCGGCGACCGCTTCATCTTCACCTACCTGCCCGAGAAGGGCGTCGAGGTGGCGATCAACGACAACGTGAAGGGCACGCTGGGCGCCAAACCATTCGCTGACGCCCTCTTCGCCTGCTGGATCGGCGAGCATCCGGGCCCGGGCGAGGCGTTCCGCGAAGCCCTGATGGGCAACGCCAAGTAGCTGCGAAATCGTTCATAGCCTTGAAGCCCCGTGCGTTTGCCGGTGGCTGTTTTTTTGCATGACCGCTGCGCGCAGGATCTAAGTCCGAGGAGATTCACGGTCATGAGCCACCGTCGCCCGATTCTCGCTGCGCTCTCCGCCGCCGCGCTGCTCGTCGTCCTGCTCCCGGGCGCGGCAGGCGCGCTCCCCGCCGGCCCTACGGGCCCGACGGTGACCATCGACGGCAACAAGGCCTCCGTCACCCTCGCCGCCGGCGGCGTCTCGCTCGACCTCACCCTCACCTTCGAGCAGGTGGTGGGGCTCAACGCCGCCAACCTCGGCATCTCCGCCCGCGTCGCCACCCCGAGCGAGCTGGTCGGCCGGCTGCCCGACAACGCCCTCACATCGCTGCCGGCGGGCTTCCCGCTGCTCGTCACCGTCGAGCCGCCCGCGACCGGCGGGCTCTCGTTCTCGGGCGTCGCCTCCGTCGACGTCCACACCCACGACCTCTCCTTCACCGCCGACACGCCGCTGCGCCTGTTCAAGGCTCCCGTCGGCGGCCCCTTCGCCGACGTCACCGAGAGCATGGGGATGGGCAGCTACCGTGCCCGCGGCAGCAGCGGCGGCTTCTCGCAGTTCTTGATCGTCGCCGACCTGCGCTCGGAGTCCGACGTCGTCGAGCAGAAGCTCGACGCGCTCGACGCCGCCTTCGCCAAGGGCGCCGCGGCCATCCCGACGTCGGTGCGCAACGTGCTGCAGGGATCGCTCTCCGCCATCCGCACGGCCTGGGACGGCGGCGACGTGCGCGGCGCGATCACCGCCGCCGAAGGGTTCGCGGCGGCGGTCAAGGCGGCCGCCGACGCCGGCAGCATGCCCAACGTCTGGCGCTCGGCGCGCGACCTCGACAACGTCGCCGGCAACTTGCGGGCGGCGGCCGGGACGCTGCGCTTCAGCTTGTCGCTGGCGGAATGACGTTGCGGTGCCGGCGCCGCCCGGCAGCTTCAGTGTCGCGGACCCTTGCTAGACTTCCGCGCAAGTTACCCTGAAGCTCTGAAGCTGACCCTGAAGCTCTGACACGGTTGCGGTGCTGCGTTGCCGGCACGTCTCACCCTGTTCCTGGCCGACCGTCCCGCTCGCGTGTACACGTTGCGCGAGGGGGGCGAGCACGTCGTCGGGCGCGACCCCGACTGCGCCGTGCGCATCGACGACGACCGCGCCTCGCGCCGCCACGCCATGCTGCGCGCCGGCCGCGGCGGCTGGCGGCTTGCCGACCTGCAGAGCAAGAACGGCACGCAGGTCGACGGCACGGCGGTGCGCGCCACGGGAGCGCCGCTCCTCGAGACGAGCTGGATCAGCTTCGGTGGCGTGCTCGCCCGTTTCGAGCAGCTGTCGGAGGAGGAGGCGTCGCGGCAGCAGGAGGAGCAGCTGCGCCGCTGGCAGAGCTCGGTGGAGATGCAGCGCCAGCTCACCCCGTCGCTCGGGCTGCCGGCGCTGTTGGACAAGTTGCTGGGCTCGGTGCTGCAGCTCTCGCGCACCGACCGTGCCTTCGTGCTGCTCGCCGAGCCTGACGGCAGCCTCGTCCTCGCCGCGAGCCGCGGTATGCCCGCCGGCACGGTGACCTCGGAGGAGTTCGCCGGCAGCGTCGGCGCGGTACAGCTCGCTTTGCGCGAGAGCCGCGCGGTGGCGACGAGCGACGCGCAGCTCGACAGCCGCCTCGCCCACCGCGCGAGCGTCGCGGAACAGAAGATCCGCGCCCTCGTCTGCCTGCCGCTGACCGCCGCCGATCGCCTCGTGGGCGCGCTCTACGCCGACAGCAGCCGCGCCGGTGCCGAGCTCACCGAGCTCGACGTCGACATCCTCACCGGACTCGCTTCCCACGCCGCGCTCGGCATCACCGTCGCCCGCCTCGACGCCGAGCTGGCGCGGGTAGCGGCGGGGCTTTCCGGCGCCGCGCCGACGTCGGCGCCGCGCGCACGGGGCGCGGCCGCGGCGCCGCGCGATCCGGTGCGCGAACGCCCGGGCACCACCGTGTCCGTGCCCGCCGACGACACCGGCCTGCGCTGGGACGAGCTGGTGACGGCCCACCGCGGTCGCCAGGGAGCGGTGCGGTGAGCGAGCCGCCTTCCGAGACCGACCCGGACCAGGAGCCCGACCCCGACGCGACGGTTGCCGGTCTGGACGCACCCGGCGGCCGCGACCGCGCCCCTTCTGCCGGCTCCCCCACTCGCACCCACGTCGGCATCGACACCTATCTCTCCACCGGCGCCACCATCGCCGGGCGCTACCGGATCGAGGGGATCGTCGGCGTCGGCGGCATGGGCATCGTCTACCGCGCGGCCGATCTGCAGCTCGGCGTGCCGGTGGCGATCAAGGTGCTGCGCAGCGAGCACGCGAGCGACCGCCGCTTCCGCGAGCGCTTCCGCCGCGAGCTCATCCTCGCCCGCCAGGTGAGCCACCGCAACGTGGTGCGCATCCACGACCTCGGCGAGGACGGCGAGCTGTGCTTCCTCTCCATGGACCTCATCGAGGGGCGCTCGCTGCGCGACCTGCTCGAGAAGGAGGGCGCGCTGCCGCTGCCGCGCGCCGTGCACCTCGTCAAGCAGCTCGCGCGCGCGCTCGCCGGCGCCCACGCGCAGGGCGTCATCCACCGCGATCTGAAGCCCGACAACGTGCTCGTCGACGCCGCCGACAACGCCTTCGTCAGCGACTTCGGCATCGCCCGCTCGCTCGGCGGCGCGGCCCTCACCCGCACCGGCATGGTGGTGGGGACGCCCAACTACCTCTCGCCCGAGCAGGCGCGCGGCGAGGAGGTGGACGGGCGCAGCGACCTCTACACGCTGGGGTTGATCTTCTTCGAGATGCTCGCCGACGCGCTGCCCTTCCGCGGCGGCAGCGATTCGGAGGTGCTCGCGCAGCGGCTGGCGGCGCCACCGTCGTTGGAGGCGCTCAAGGGCAAGGTGCCGCCGCGAGTCCTCGACGTGCTCCACCAGCTGCTCGAGCGCGACGCGGCGAATCGCTACCAGACGGCGCAGGAGCTGCTCGCCGACCTCGACGAGTTCGAGAAGGCGCCCACCGCGGTGGCGACCGGCTGGCTGCCCACAGGGCTGCGACGGCGGCAACTACGGCGGTGGGCGCCGCGCATCGTCGCGGCGATCGTGGTGCTGGCGGCGATCGGCGTGGCCGCCGCGTTGTTGCTGCCGCGCCTCCGGCAAGCGAACACTGCGCCGGCGCCGAAGACAGCGAAGGGCGCGCTGGCGGACCCTGTCGTCGCGGTAGCGGTGTTGCCGCTGGTCGACGAGACCGGCCGCCCCGAGCTCGCGTGGACAGGCCGCGGCGTCGCCGAGATGCTGGCGGCCGAGCTCGCGGAGAGCCCCAAGCTGCGCGCCGTCGACCCGCTGCGCGTCTTCCGCACCCTCGAGGACCTCGGGCTCCGCGGCGAGGCGCTCTCCGGCACCCGCCAGCTCACCACCGTCGGCGACCTGCTCGAAGCGGACCGCGTGGTCACCGGCCGCGTGCGCTCCGTCGAAGGCGGCATCGAGCTGCAGGCGCGGCTGCTGTCGCCGGAAGCACCGGGCGGCGGCACCTCGCTCGACGCCGTCGCCGCCAGCGCGCGCGAGCTGCCAGCGGCTGTGCGCACGCTGGCGGCCGACATCCGCCGCGCCCTCGCCGTGCCCTCGGCCGAAAGTGCGGCCGCGGCGCCGACAGGCGCCTCGCCGGAGGCGATGGCCGACTACGGTCGCGGCCTCGACCGCCTGGTCACCGGCGACGCCCTCGGCGCGGTGAGCTGGCTCGAGAAAGCGACGGCGGCCGAGCCGCGCTTCACCGCCGGCTGGCTGCGCCTCGCCGATGCCTACCAGCTGCTCGGCCGCGGCGAGGACGCGAGCGCGGCGCTCGAGCGTGCCGCCGCGAACGTGCAGGGCGCCTCGCAGCGTCTCGCCACCGAAGTGCAGGCGCGCCGCGCGCTGCTCGACGGCGACTCCGAGGGAGCCGAGCGCCTCCTCGCCGGCCTCGCCACCCGCTACCCCGGCGACGTCGAGCTCCTGGTGGCGCTCGCCACCGCTCGCGGCGAAGGCGGAAAGCTCGACGAGGCCCGCGAGGCGCTCGCGCGCGCGACGGCGCTCGACCCCAAGCACCCGCGCGCCTGGTACCTGCTCGGCAAGTACGCCATCCAGTCCGGCGACGCGCGCAAAGCGCTCGACGACTACCTGGTGCGCGCGCTGGTGATCCAGAACCAGCTGGAGAACCGCCAAGGGCGCGCCGACGTGCTCAACGCCATGGGTGTGGGCGCCGAGCAGCTCGGCCGCCTCGACGAGGCCGAGGACAACTACGCCAAGGCCGGCACCCTGCGCGAGGAGATCGGCGACACCCGCGGCTGGGCGACGACGCTGCGCAACCTGGCGCGCCTCGCCACCATCCGCGGCAAGAGCCGCGAGGCGGCGGCGCGCATCGCGCAGGCGCGGCAGCTGCTCGAGAAGCTGGGCGACAAGCGCGGCGTCGCCGACCTGCTCAACGAGATCGGCGTGCTCGAGGAGGAGCGCGGTCACTTCCGCCTCGCCCTCGACCAGTACCGCCAGGGCCTGCAGGCGCGCGAGCCGCTAGGCGACAAGCGGGCGCTCGCCGAGAGCTACAACAACGTGGGCTTCGCCTACTACATGCTCGGCGAGTACGACAACGCCTCGGTCTACTGGCGGCAGGCGCTCGACCTCTACGAGGGGAGCGGCGACAAGCAGGGCGCGGTGGAGGCGCGGCAGAACCTCGGTCTGCTGCAGCTCTCGCAGGGACGCTGGGAAGCGGCCGCCAAGTCACTGCTCGCGGCGCTCGACGAGGGACGCTCGCTCGACATGCCGGAGTCGACGGCGGCGGCCCACGGCTCGCTGGGGCGGCTGGCGTTCCTGCAAGGACGCTACGGCGCGGCGCTCGACTCCTATCGGCAGGCGCTCGACGTGGTGCGGCCGTTGGAGGACCAGCGCGGGCTCGTGGAGTTCACGCTGCTCGAGGCGGAGACGCTGCTGGCGCTGGGCGACGCGCCGGCGGTCGAGAAGCGCCTGGCGCAGGCGGCGGAGTGGCTGGGCGAGGACGGCAACGCCGAGCAGCAGTCGCACCTGCTGTCGCTGCGCGGGCGGCTGGAGCTGCAGCGCGGCCGCAACGCGGCGGCCGCGGACGCCTTCGCCAAGGCGATCGCGGCGACGGCGCAGAGCGACACGCCGGTGCTGCGGCTGGAGGCGCGACTGGGGGCGGCTCTGGCGGCACTGGGCAGCGGTAACGCGGCAGCCGCGGCGAAGGACCTCGCGGCAGTGGCCGACGAGGCGCGGCGCCTCGGCGATGTGCCGCTGCGTCTGGAGGCCGACGCCGCGTTCGCCCGCGCCGAGCTCGTGCGCGGTCGGGCCGCCGAGGCGCTGGGCGCAGCGCGGGACGGCCTCGCCGCGGTGCCGGCCGGACCGCCGTGGGGCGGCAGTTGGCGATTGCACGCCGCCGCGGCGGCGGCGTCCACGCGCCTGGGCCAGGCCGCCGCGGCCGACGCCTCCCGTACGCAAGCGCGCGCCGAGCTCGAGCGGCTGCGCCGCGAGCTGCCGGCGGCGCAGCGGCAGACCTTCGACGCCCTCGCGGAGGTGCGCGACCTTGCCGTCGCGAATCCCACCGGCTGACCCACCGGCGCCGAGCTGGGAGGACGCCACCGCCGTGCGCCCGCCCGAGCCGGCGTTGCAGGGAGGCGAGCGCGTCGAGCTGCTCGCCGCGAGCCTGCGCGAGATCACCCGCCAGAACGAGAAGCTCTTCGGCGAGCTGGTCGCCGGCGAGCGGCGCTTCCGCGGCCTCGCGCGCTCGGTGTGGAACGTCCAGGAGGCAGAGCGGCGGCGCCTCGCCCGCGACCTTCACGACGGCATCGGCCAGACCTTGACCGCGCTCAAGCAGCAGCTCGACGTCGTCGAGCAATCGGCGGCCGTCCTGCCAGAGGCGGCGCACGCGCGCCTGCGCGACGCCGCCGAGCTCGCGGCGCAGGCGCTGCGCGAGACGCGCGAGCTGTCGCGGCTGCTGCGGCCGCAGATCCTCGACGACCTCGGCCTCGAGCCGGCGCTGCGCTGGCTCACCCGCACCTTCTCGGAGCGCACCGGAGTGGCGCTGGAAGTCGACCTCGTCGGCATCGACGGCCGCTTCGCGCCCGACCTCGAGACCCTTGCCTACCGCGTCGTGCAGGAGGGGCTCAACAACGTCGCCAAGCACGCCGGCGCGAGCCGTGGCCAGGTGCTGGCACGTCGCGAGGGCGGCCAGCTGGAGCTGGTGGTGGCCGACGACGGGCGCGGCTTCGACGCGCGGGCGCCGGAGGGCGATGGCTCCGGCCTGCGCGGCATGCGTGACCGCGTCGAGCTGTTCGGCGGCCGCATCGACATCGGCTCGCGGCCGGGCAAGGGGACGCGTATCGTGGCGCGCGTGCCGTGCGCAAGCGCGGAAGAAGGGAGCGGCGAGGCGTGAACATCCGCGTGCTGGTGGCCGACGACCACACCATCGTGCGCCAGGGCGTCGTCAGCCTGCTCGAGGCGGGCGGCGACTGCGAGGTGGTGGCGCAGGCGAGCGACGGTGTCGAGGCGGTCGAGAAGGCATTGGCGACGCACCCCGACGTGGCGGTGCTCGACATCGGCATGCCGCGGCTGTCGGGGCTGGAAGCGGTGCGGCGCATTCGGCAGGAAGCGCCGAAGGTGCGCGTGCTGGTGCTCACCATGCACGAGGAGGAGGAGTACGTCATCCACCTCGTGCGCGCCGGGGCCAGCGGTTACCTGGTGAAGGACAGCGCGGCGGGCGAGCTGCTCGCGGCGGTACGCGCGTTAGCGCGCGGCCACGGCTACTTCGGACCTTACGCGGCGCGCGTGCTCGCCGAGCAGTACCGGCACCCGGAGGCTGCGCAGGCGATGGATCCTTACGGCGCGCTGACGGCGCGGGAGCGCGAGGTGTTCCACTTGGTGGTCGATGGGAAGACGACCAAAGAAGTGGCGAAGGCGCTTGGGATTTCGCCGAAAACGGCGGAGAACCATCGCACGCGGTTGATGGAGAAGCTCGACGTCCACAACACCGCCGAGCTGGTGCGCTACGCAGCGCGGCGGGGTTTGCTGCCGTAGATCGGTGCCAGCCGGTGCGGGCGCCGCGCTCCGCGGGTCCCCGCCTCGGTCCGTTTCCCACTCGTGCTCGCGAGGACGCTGCGCGCGAGCGGGAGCCCTCGGGCCCGGGCGCCCGCTCCGCGCGGCGCCCGCACCGGCTCGCGCCATTCGTGGCAAGCCCAGCCGCTAGAACCAGAGGAACAAGAGAAGAGCGAGGAGGATGCGGTAGACGACGAAGACCAACATGCTGCGGCGTTGGAGGAAGCGCAGCAGCCACGCGATCACTGCGAATGAAGTAATCGCTGAGACGGTGAAGCCGAGCAGCAGCGGCACGGTGCCGAGGCGTGCGCCTTCGCCGTGGAAGAGGTCGAGGGTTTCCTTGGCGGTGACGAGCAGGCCGACTGGCACCGAGAGCAGGAATGAGAAACGCGCGGCGCCGGGGCGGGTGAGGCCGGTCACGCGGCCGGCTGTGATGGTGGCGCCGGAGCGGGAGGTGCCGGGCAGCAGCGCGATCGCCTGAAAGGTGCCGATGAGTAGGGCCTGGGGCCAGCTCACTTGGTGCTCGTCGCGCTGGCCGCGGCCGATCCAGTCGGCGGCGCCGAGGAGGAGGCCGAAGACGAGCGTCGTCCAGGCGATGAGGTGCGGGTCCCGGGCGCCGTTGGCGATGAAGTGGGCGAAGAGCAAGCCGGCGATGGCGGCGGGGATGGTGCCGACGCCGAGGTTGAAGAGCACCGAGGCCTCGGTGCCCACGCGC
>Ga0134123_10003483_pt1 | contig 10247 bp, 11 predicted proteins | sample KB303_FD_96460 | JGI IMG/M metagenome (GOLD analysis project Ga0134123, IMG submission 96460) | Terrestrial soil microbial communities without Nitrogen fertilizer from Kellogg Biological Station, Michigan, USA - KB3-0-3 | ecosystem: Environmental > Terrestrial > Soil > Unclassified ...
AGCAGTTGTCGACGATCGGGTTCGGCGTGCCGGTGTTCGGCGTGTTCGCCGACGACAACACACCGCGCTTCCGCGACGGCGGCGCGTGGCCCGACAAAATCCTCGACGGCGACGGACGCGGCCAGGAAGCCGGCTACAAGGCCGTCAACGCGCGCACGTCGTGGGATGCCGGCGTCATCTACGGCTACGGCACGGACACCAATTACGATCCGAAGGCGGGCCTTGCGCACGAGCTCCGAGCATTGAACCTCATGTTCTCGATGCAGGACGTCGTCAAGCTCATGGGACCGAACTCGGCGTCGTACATAGAGATGTCGAACGACCTGGGCACGCTCGAAGCCGGCAAGCTCGCCGACATCGTGCTCGTCGCGGGCAACCCGCTCGAAGGCTACTGGAATTTCCTGAATACCAGGGTCGTCGTCAAGGGCGGTGTGATTGTGTCGGATCAGAGGAAGTAGGCGGGGAAAAGTCTTCGCAGCGTCTGAAGTAACTCGGACGCCTGCAAATCACGACGGCACGAAGTGCACACGAAGGTCACGAAGAACCTTTTTCGAAAAATGGTTCGTGTTCTTCGTGCCGTCGTGATTTACAAGCGTCCGAATCAGCTACAAAAGGCCTGAAAGCAGCTCAGCGACCGCCGCGAGCCGGTGGGGGCGGAAGCGTGCCGCCTTCCGCCAGGATCTTCATGTTGTTCATCCCGCGCATGAACTGCGTCTTGCGGCGCGCGAGATCGGCGTCCTTGGCGGCCTGGTCCGGCAGGTTCGAGTTGTCGAAGAACAGCGTGTAGACGATCTTCGACGTCGTCGCCGTCACGGGACGCGCTTCGAGCGTGCCGTGGTACATGTTGTAGCGCACGCCCTCGCGGACCGGCTGCGTGTAGGTGTACGACAGCTCGGTTTTTCCGACCAGGATTTCATCCGCGACCGAGCGCACGGCGCCGAACTCGCCGTCCTTACCGGACTTGATCGTGCAGGGCGCTGCGATCTGGAACCACTCGCTGATGTCGCAGTACTTGCCGACGCGCTTCCAGACGTCGGCGGCCGGACGGTTGACGTCGATTTCCATCACGACCGTCGCGTACGTCGGATTCGGCGTCTGCATCGGGGCGGGCGCCGGTGCCTGCGCGAACGAGGAGCCAGTCAGGGCGATCAGGGCAACGGCGGGCACAAGGTAGTTTTTCATAGGCCCGCATTCTACCCGCCTTTGCGCCTGGCAATCAGTTCCAATGTGTCCCTGACTTCGGGCCGTTCCGGCGCCTCGGCGCTCGCAATGCGCGCCAGTTTTTCGGCGTCGGCGAAGCGGCCGTCGGCCGCATAGAGGACCGCGAGGTTGTTGGCGGCCACCCAGTTGCGGGGCGCCGTCTTGAGCACGGCCGCATATTCCTGCTCGGCCGCCTTGCGGCGCCCGCCGGCTTCGAGAATCTGCGCGAGCGCGATGCGAAGCGGCGGCGCGAAGTCGTCCGGATGCCGTTCGCGCGCGCGCATCGCCCACCAGATCCCGTCGTCCACGCGCTTCTGGCGGAGCAGCACGAACGCGCGCGCCAGCATCACGCGCGGCGCGTCGGGTTCGATCCGGTTGGCGCCGTCGACGGCGGCGAGCGCCTCGTCGGTCCTGCCCTGGAACGCCAGGACCTGCGCGCGCTGGAGAATGGCCGGCACGTTCTGCGGTTCGATCGCGATCAACGCGGCGAGCGGCCGCTCGGCCTCGGCGTTGCGATGCGTTTCCAGATAGAACGAGGCGAGCCGGCGTTGCCCCGCGGCCTGATCGGGGGCGAGCTCGACGGCACGCAGGAGGGCCTTTTCGGCTTCGGGCAGCCGTCCGAGCGACCAGTAGAGGCTGCCGAGCGCGCCCTGTGCGTCGGTCGACTTCGGCGCCAGCTTTGCCGCCTGCAGGAGATGCGGCTCGCTCTGCGCGGGATCGTGCAGTGCCGCGAGCGCTTCGCCGAGCGCGATGTGGGCGTCGGCGTTGTCCGGCGCGAGCCGGATCGCCGCCTCCGCGTGCGTCCGTGCCTCCGCGAATCGTCCGGCCATCAGGTGAACGGATGCCGCCCGGACCTGCGCGACGGCGTTCTGCGGTTCGAGATTCGCGGCCAGCAGATATTCATCCGATGCCGTCTCGCCATCGCGGGTCTGGATCGCGAGCTCGCCGAGCCTCAGATGCGGAGCGGCCGACTTCGGCGCCGCCTTCTGTGCGTTGCGATACTCGATCGAGGCCTCCTTGTACTTGCCGTCGCGCGCGTATTCGTCGCCGCTGGACAGGTACCGCCGGCTGACAGACAGCGGGTCCTTCGAGCAGGCGGCGACCACGACAAGACCTGCAAGGCAGGACAGGCAGGATGGGCGGGACAGGCAGGGCGGGAAAGTTCGCATGAGCTCTCAGTTCGGAATGAAGCGATGAAGAACAGGCTGCAGTGAGCGGATGAAATCAATCGCCGCGGCTTCGCCGTCCACCGGCGAGACGACGCGGACGATCGCGGCGTCGCTCCGATGCTGCCGGATGGAATCGAGCACGAGGTGGACTTTGCTGCTGTATTCGCTGGCGACCGAGCGCCCGTGCGACTGATACCAGTAGATGACCAGCTGCCGGTTCAGCCCCTTTTGAATGACGACGCGCCGCGCCGACACGGGCGTCGGCGCCGCGTCGATCGACATGTCTTCCTCCGACAGCGGCTGCCAGCCGGTCGCGGGCAGGCAGTTCAACGGCGAATGCATCGTCCCGCCCTGGCGCTGCGATCCGTAGTACGCGATGAATAGATCGACGCTGCTAGTCGAAGGACGGACGTACGTCCGGTTGACGTAGTCGTCCGCGTTGAGCACCTTCAGCGACTCCTCGTCGATCTCGATGTCATCGGAGGGCGTCCACGTCCCCAGATGCGCCGGCAGGTTCGACAGCGCGTCGCGAGGCGGCGCCTCTTCATTCGCCGCCGCCGCGCGGACGATGACGATGCCGGTGAGAAGGATGGCGCAGAGCAGGGCGACGCGGTGCTGGAGAGGCGTCATGCCAGCGGCCTCAATGTCCAACGGGCCCGCGGCAAGAGCGTCATCAGCAGCCGCGCGCAGCCGACGAGCAGGATTGCGGAGGCGATGAACAGGATGACGCCGAGCATCTCGTGGATGACGCCGTCGGCGGCGGCCACGCCGTAGTACTCCGTCGCCACGGCGGTCGCCGTGACGCGGACCGCGTTGACGGCGATCGTCACGGGGATTGCGGTGGCGACGATCGCGATGCGGGTCAGCGTCGCCCGTTCCATCTTCTGTGTGACGTCGCGGGCGACGAGCAGCGCCAGCACGAGCAGCGACATCATCGAGCGGACGCCGCTGCAGGCCTCGGCCACCTGCAGCGTCGCATCGGGGAGCACGAGCACGTTGCCTTCACGCAGCACCGGAATGTGCACGGCGGACAGCGTCGTCTCGGCCGCGGCGGAGGCCGCGAACTGCAGCGGGAGCGTGACGTGCGTCATCAGCAGCGCGGGAATGGGGATCGACAGCGCGAGGATCGCGAACGGAAACGCGACGCCCCGAAAATGTTGCCAGCCGAACAGGAAGACGATTGACGAGGCGAGGAAGAGGAGGAGCGACGCGCGCGTCAGGAAGACTTCGGCGCCGAGCGTTCCGACGAGCAGCAGCGCGAGGCTGATGACGGCGCCGGCGAGACCGGCCGCCGAGGGGTCGAGCCGGATCCGGGCCAGCCGATCCCGGCGCATCCAGACAATCCCTGCCGCCAGCGGCGCGCAGAGGAGCCCGTGTGAATACTCGGGGTCACTCCACCACGTCGCTGCAAGCCGCCAGAGCACGGGACCGTACGCGAGTCCGGCCAGTCCTGCGAGGCCGATCCAGGCAATACGGTCGCCGCGCGGCATTTCTCAGCGCTCCGCTCAGGCGGCTCAGCCGCGCCGTTTCCAGGCGCGTCCGGCGATGCCGACGAGGCCTGTGCCCAGCAGGAACAACGTCGCCGGCTCAGGCGTGGCCGCGAGTTTCTCGGCTTTCGACAACGCGGACCTGCCGGTCGAGCTGACGCCGCCGGCCACGTGATCGAACTTGTCCTTGATCTTTCCCGGGTCGTGATTCGGACCGGCGTTCGCACCGCCGGCCAGGCTGACGGGCCCGTGGTCGCCGTGGTCGCCGCGATTGTGATCGCCCTGCTCGCCATGATGGTCGCCGTGGTCGTCGTCACGCGTGGAGGGAAGCGTGATCGAAGGGCCGCTCGAGCCCGAAGACCCGGGCGTCGTGGTCGAGGTGACGGCCGGGACCGGGAACGTGATCGTCCCGCCGAACACCGCGCTGAAGCCGCCGTTGAAGGCCACCGTGAAGCCGCCGTTGGGGGCCGACGACGACATCGGGCTCACGTTGGTGCTCACCAGATAGGGCGATGCGTCGGGCGCAGAGCAGCGGCGGCACCAGGAGAAGATCGTGGTGCCTGGGCGCCCGTGTTCGGGCTCCGCCGGCAGCCGCAGGAATGACGCTTCGTAGACCGACGTCATCACGCTGACCGAATCCGCGCGCGCGGCCGCCGGCGCCAGCAGGGCAACGCATGCGCAGGCCCAGCCAATCTGGGAAAGTCTTGTCATAGGCGAGTCCTCCATGTCGATCGATCACATGAGCAATCGAAGTGCCGTGCTGAGGTTGCGAGGCAAATCCAAAAACTGTCGAGCAGCTCAGCGACAGGAAGGTTTCGCGAGGACTCGCGCTCGTACTTCTTTCACGCTCGACAGGAGCGTTCGTGTAAGAACTCTCACGCGTTTGTGTAAGAAGTCTCAGCGCCGCGTGCCCGGCGTGCACGCGGCGCTGTGGAGTGCGGTGCTTAGCGAGGGAAGTGCACGACTCCGTGAAGGCCGCGCATGGCCGTCCACGGGATCTCCTGATCGTGTGTTCTGGCGACCTCATGCGCGTCGTTGTAGTCGACGATGTGCGCCTTGATCGTTCCCGTCATCGTGCCGTCCGCTTTGAGCGAGCCCGTCGAATCGACATGAATGCCGAAGTTCTCGCCGGTTGCATCTCCGGCGAACTTCAGCACGCCGCCACGGTACGTGCCGCTGAGCTTGACGGGATCGCCGTGGGGCCAGTCGAGCGTGCCAGTGACCGTCTCGTGTTTCTGCGCCAGCTCGAGCTTCAGCCCGAAGCGCTGCTCGACCGTTAACGTCCAGGTTCCGGCGATGGATTTCTCCCTCGCGTGGACGGCCGGCAGTGACGAGAGGGCGAGCCCGACAGCAACGACGCTAGCGATACTGAAAGACCTGATCGAGTGGAACACCGAACACCTCCGAGATCCTGAAGGCGATTTCGAGCGAGGGCGAGTATTTCCCGAGCTCGATCGCGTTGACGGTCTGACGCGTGACGCCGATCCTGTCGGCGAGCTCCTGCTGCGTCATCTCCTTGCGGTCGAACCGCAGCCGGCGGATGTTGTTCTGGATCGCCTTCGCCATCAGGCGTCCCGGCGATACAGGACGATCTGGATGCCGAACCTGACCAGCAGCGTCGTGATGATCGCGCTCATGAGCAGTTGCGCCATGAGGAACCGGTTCGCGCCGGGCAGATGCATGCCGAGACCGAGTGAGGCCAGCGTGCCGATGAAGAGGACGTAGAAGGCGACGCGTGAGGCGCGCAGGTCGATCAGCTGCTCACGCTCGTCCTTCGGCGTCCGCGCATCCCGCGGCGACTGAACGGCAATGGCGACGTGCAGCGCGATCTCGAGCACGACGAGCGCCGCCATCGTGCCGAAGACATAGGCGACCGAGTTTCCGTTACGAGCGTGGAGCCACTCCACATCGACGGCGTGCCATCCGTACAGGGTGCCGAAGATCAGAATGCAGATGAAGGAAATCCACGCGCTCTTCTCTCGAAATGACATGCGCGTGAGTGTAAAAAATAATTGACACCGTGTCTATTATATTTTACAGTGCCGACTGGCGGATCAGGCCAGGACGCCGACCTCGTACTTCGCGTCCGCGAGCAGCTCTCTCACGCGCGGGGCGACCTTCGTCCCGTACAACTCGATGCTCGTCATCAGCGCCTTGTGGGGCGTCGGGCCGTTCGCGTACTTCATGTCGAATCGCGTGAGCCCCAGCACCTGAATCGTCGCGGCGATCTTCTTCGCGACGGTCTCCGGCGAGCCGACGTACAGCGCGCCGTCGGCGCTCGCTTCGCGATCGAACTGCCCGCGCGTCACCGGCGGCCACCCGCGCTCGGCGCCGATGCGCGCCATCAGCACCTGGTAGTTCGGCCAGAGCTCCTCGCGCGCCTGTTCGTCGGTCGCGGCGACGTGGCCGGGTGAGTGGACGCCGACCGGCAGCTTCGGTTTCCCGAACTCCTCCAGCGAGCGGTAGAACAGATCGACGTACGGCGCGAACCGCCGCGAGCTGCCGCCGATGATCGCGAGCATGAGCGGGAACCCGTAGTGCGCCGCCCGCGCGACCGACTTCGGCGTGCCGCCCACGCCAACCCAGATCTTGAGTGTCTGTCCCGGATCGACCGGTGGATACACCGTCTGGTTCTCGAGCCCGCTTCGCGTTCGTCCCGACCACGTCACGGGTTTCTCTTCGAGCAGCCGTGCCAGCAGTTCCAGACGCTCCTCGAACAGCAACTCGTACTGCTGCAGATCGAACCCGAACAGCGGAAACGACTCGGTGAACGACCCGCGGCCCACGATGATCTCGGCGCGGCCGCTGCTGACGGCGTTCAGCGTCGAGAAGCGCTCGTAGACGCGAACGGGATCGTCCGAGCTCAGCACCGTCACCGACGACCCGATGTGGATCTGCGTCGTGCGTCCCGCAATCGCCCCGCCCAGCACCTCCGGCGCCGAGATCGAGAAGTCCTTGCGATGGTGCTCGCCGAGGCCGATGAAGGCGAGGCCGACCTGGTCGGCCAGCACCGCCTGTTCGACGACGTCGCGCAGCACCTGGGCGTGGGGAAGGGCGGTGCCGCTCGCGTCCGCGGTGACGTCGCCAAAGGTATCCAATCCGAGTTCGATTGCGTTGGTCATGTGCGTATAATCCGGTGGTTTCGGAGGGCTCGAGATGAAGGCGTGGATGTCTCTCGTCAGTGTAGTCACTTTCGGCCTGCTGGCTCAAACCGCCGCCGCTCAGGACGTCGCCATCACCAACGCCCGCATCGTCGTCGGCAACGGGACGGTGATCGCCTCGGGCACCATCGTCGTCCGCGGCGGAAAGATTGCCGAAGTGGCGGCGAGCGGCGCGAAAACCGCGGGGCTGAAGATCATCGACGCGAAGGGCATGACCGCCATGCCCGGCTACATCGACGCGCACCGCCACATCAACACCGGGCCGAACGAGAAGCAGCAGATGCAGGCCCTGCTCGAGGCCGGCTACACGACGATTCTCTCCGGCGGCGGTCCCGCGGACGGCAACATCACGCTGCGCGATCACATCGAGAAGGGCGTCATCAACGGACCGCGGGTCATCCCGTCGGGCCGCATCGCGCTGCGCGGCAACACGCCCGACAACGCGCGCGCCGATATCCGAAAACTGGCCGCGATGGGCGTGAAGTTCACCGGCGAGATCGCGCTGACGCCGGTGCCCGGCCCGGGCAACGACGAGATCGAGGCGTTGAAAGCGGTCGTCGACGAAGGAAAGAAGGCCGGCGTCTACGTCCAGGTCCACTCGGTCAGCTCGTCGGCGCTGATGGCGGGCGTCGACGCGGGCGCGCGCCTGTTCGTCCACCTGCCGAACAAGAACTTCATGAGCCGGGAAGAAGCGAAGAAGCTCGCGGACACCGGCTCGAAGATCCTCACCACCACGGGCTTCGGTCCGCCGGTGTTCGGCGTCTTCGCCGACGACAACAAGCCGCGTTTCCGCGACGGCAAGCCGTGGCCGGAGTCGATTGTCGACGGCGTGCGGCTGGGCGAGGAAGCCGGCCATGCGATGGTCAACGCCCGCACGGTCTGGGATCAGGGCGGCATCGTCGGCTACTGCACCGACACGACGTACGATCCCCTCGCGGGGCTCAATCAGGAGCTGAAGGTCCTGAACGTGATGTTCTCGATGCAGGACATCATCAAGCTGATGGGTCCCAACAGCGCGTCGTACATCCAGATGACTGATGAGCTCGGGACGCTCGAAGCCGGTAAACTCGCCGACATCACGATCGTCGACGGCAACCCGCTCGACGGCTACTGGAACATGCTGAAGACGAAGATCGTGCTCAGGAGCGGCAGGGTCGTCGTCGACAAACGGACAGCCAGATGATGACAAACGAGAGTGTCTTCGCAGAGGAACGGCGAAAAACGGCGGCCGCGCGTGCGCGTTCGGTGCTTGTGGTCGACGACGATCGGGCGACGCGTGCGGTGCTCGGCGAGGTGCTCATCGCCGGCGGCTGGAAGCCGGAGATGGCCGCCAACGGCGCGGAAGCGCGCGAGGTGCTCCTGTCGCCGGACAGCCCCCGCGTCGTGCTGCTCGACTGGCTGCTGCCGGACGTCCCCGGCACCGCGCTCTGCCGGGAGATTCTCTATGCGCCGTACTCCCGTCCGCATCTGATTCTCGTGACGATCAAAGGCGAGACGGAGGATCTCGTCGAGGGGCTGGACGCGGGCGCCGACGACTTCATCGCCAAGCCGTTCAAGCCGGCCGAGGTGTGCGCGCGCGTGCGCGCCGGCTTCCGCACGATCGATCTGCGCGAAGAGCTCAAGAGCCGCGTGATGCAGCTCGAAGCCGCGATGCGGCGCGTCACGCAGCTCGAAAGCCTACTGCCGATCTGCATGTTCTGCCGGCGCATCCGCGACGGCGAGGTGTGGCAGTCGCTCGAAGGCTACCTGCAGCAGCACGCGGACGTCCGCTTCTCGCATGGATGCTGTCCGGTCTGCCTTGCCGCCGGGCGGATGGACGGTCCCGAACCGGATCGCCGATAGGTTCAGACGCTCGCGACGAGCGCGCCGCTGTTCAGGCTGCCGGCCCAGTGGTCGAGATCGCCGAGCAGGCTGTCGATCTCGGCGTCGAGGGCGGCGCACAGCACCGGAAGCGACTGGCGCCGGCCGACGTGCGCGGCCTCCTCGATCGACGCCGCCAGGTCGCCGACGCCCTGCGCCGCGACGTTGCCCACCGCCCCCCTGATCGCATGCGCCATGTCCTGGACGCCGCGCAGGTCGCCCGCCTCGGCGTGCTCCCTCAGAATCGCCGCGTAGCGCCGGACGTCGGCGGTGAGCAGCACGATCACTTCGGTGATGCGCGCGGCGTTGCCGCCGAGGATGTGCCATACGTAGTCGGGATTGAAGGACGCGGCCGCGGGCTGTCGGCTCACCGACTCCATCGCTGGCGCCCAGCGCGCCAGCATCTCGTCCAGCTCGGCGACGATGATGGGTTTGGAGAGGAAGTCGTCCATGCCGGCGTCGAGACACGTCTGGCGGTGACCCTGCATCGCGTCCGCGCTCACGGCGATGATCGGCGTTCGCTTCGCCGTGCCCTCGAGGCGGCGGATCGCTCTCGTGCACTCGTAGCCGTCCATCTCCGGCATCCGGCAGTCCATCAGGATGAGGTCGAACGAAAGGTAGCGCACGAGATCGAGCGCATCGCGCCCGTGGCCGGCGACGTCCACGCGCCATCCGCGTTTCTCGAGCAGCCGCGCCGCCACCTGCTGGTTCACGAGGTTGTCCTCGACGAGCAGCAGCCGCCCGCGCACGGGCGGCGTCGGCAGCGGCGACTCGTCGACGCCGCCGTGCGCGGCCACGGCGATCGGCGCCGCGTCCGGATTGCGCGCGAGTTGAGCGACGAGCTCCACGAGCGCCGACGGACGCACCGGCTTGACGAGCACCGCGGCGAATCCGGCGCGGTGCATCCTGGCGGGATCGGTGCGCTGCACGGGCGACGCCAGCAGGATCCGGCGCGTCGGCCGCGAGGCGCCGGCGCTGTCAGTCATGTCCCCGGCCGCCATGCGCGCGCCAAGCGTGATGCCGTCCAGGTCCGGCAGGTGCGCGTCCACGACCGCGAACGCAAACGGGTCGTGTTCGTCCACCGCGCGCCGCAGCGCGTCGAGCGCCTCGGCCCCTGAGCCCGCTGTCGCGGTTCGCAGGTTCGCGTCCGCGAGACACTCGCACAGCGCGTCGCGGCACACGGCCGAATCGTCGACGACGAGCACCCTGCAGCCGGCGATGTTCGAGAGATCGGCCGCGGGCACGTCCACAGTCGGCACGCGCAGGTCGAGCGTCACGTGGAACGTGGATCCTTCGCCCGGCGCGCTGCGAACCGAGATGTCGCCGCCCATGAGCTGCGCGAGCCGCCGGGAGATGGACAGGCCGAGGCC
>Ga0134123_10003484_pt1 | contig 10247 bp, 13 predicted proteins | sample KB303_FD_96460 | JGI IMG/M metagenome (GOLD analysis project Ga0134123, IMG submission 96460) | Terrestrial soil microbial communities without Nitrogen fertilizer from Kellogg Biological Station, Michigan, USA - KB3-0-3 | ecosystem: Environmental > Terrestrial > Soil > Unclassified ...
CCACCGGCTCGATGCCGAACCGCTCGCGGAGCATCCGCACCCCGCCCCACGCCGCCACCGGATCGTTCGCCGCTAGCACCACCGCCGTGAATGCGGCGCGGATCCCCGGATCTTCGAGGATTGAGGCCACGCCGTAGGCGCCCAGCAGGCCGTCGCCCAGTTCGGCCACGATCGCATCCGGCCGGTCGGAGGCCAGACGGGAGAGGAGCGTCCGCGTCACCGGCGCCGCGTTGGCCTCCGTCGTCGTCACGACACCCAAGTCCGTGAAGATCGCCGTCTTGCGCGCCCCGGCGTCCTCCATGGCGAGCACGTCCCGCCGCAGCGACACCCCGGTGGCCTTGAAGCCGTCGACCGTCCAGCCGGAGTGGCTGAGCTCACGCACCAGCGACACCGCCGCCGCGGTCTTGCCGCAGTTCATGCACGAGCCCACGAGCGCGGCGACCGGCACCCCGTTCGCCACCAGCGGCGCCGCCGGATCGAGCGTCTCGCCGCCGATGCGCGCCGCCACGCCGATCCGCTCCCCGAGATATGGGAAGTGGAGCACCGCGCCGAGCACCTCGCACTCGAACGGCTCCCCGAGGTCCGGGCTCCCGCCGTCGAAGATCCCGAGCACGCCGCCCATGTTGAGCAGGTGGATCGTGTCCCCCGGAGCCAGCCGCTCCGGCAGATGCCCGGCGTAGCCGAACAGCGCCTGCCGGTGCCCGAGAGCCCCGGCGATCACGTCGCCGCGCTTGACCTGCGCCATGCGCCCGGTCGGCAGCTCGAGCTGGTTGTACGTGCTCTTGTCCTGGCGCACCCGCACCGCCACCACCACGCCCTCCTCGCAAGGGATCTCGGAGCTGATCCGCACCTCCCGCTTGAGCCCGCACGAGCGGGTCACCGAAGCGATCTTGTCGAGCACGATGGTCTTCATGTGGGGACCTCCTGCAGGTCCTTCTCTTGCGGGCTGTTCTCCCCTCGCCCGCTTGCGGGAGAGGGGCCGGGGGTGAGGGTCCCCGCCCGCGCATGCAGCATCCCCGGCAACGCCACCATCCGCGAGAACCCGCGCGCATCCGCCGCGGTCCACTCGCCAGCGGCCTCGCCATAGACCCCGCGCGATGCGGCCATCAGCGAATGCGGCGACGCCACCCCTTCGACGAACACCTGGCCCGGCCGGAACAGCAGCTGCACCTCGCCGGTCGCCCGCTCCTGCGAGCGCAGCAGCAGCGCCTCGATGTCGCGGCAGACCGGATCGAGATGCTGCCCCTCGTGGACCAGATCGCCGTAGACGGACGCCACCGACTCCTTGACCCGGATCTGCCGCCCGGTGAGCGTCAGCTTTTCGAGCTCCCGATGGGCCGTGATCAGCACCTCCGCGGCCGGCGCCTCGAACGCGACCCGCCCCTTGATCCCCAGGATCGTCTCACCCAGATGGATCCCCCGGCCGATTCCATACGGAGCCGCGACCGCCTCCAGATGCTCGATCAATGCCACGGGGGACATCTCCTCTCCATCGAGCGAGACCGGAATCCCCTGCGCGAAGCCCAGCGTGTGGCGCTCCGGCGGCAGAGGCGCATCGAACGCGCCGCGGGTGAGCACCCAGGCCGCTTCCGGGAGAGACTCGATCGACCCCAACGTCTCCTTGCCGCCGATCGTCACGCCCCAGAGGCCGCGGTTCACCGAATAGGCCGCGCCGAACGGCGGCACCGGGAGGCTCCGCTCCTCGAGGAACGCCACCTGCTCGGGGCGCGGGCGCGGCTGGTCGCGCACCGGGGCGAGGATCTCCAGCCCCGGATCGAGCGTACGCAGCGCCACCTCGAAGCGCACCTGGTCGTTGCCCGCCGCCGTGCAGCCATGCGCCACCGAACGGGTGCCGAGCCGGGTGGCGGCGCGCGCCACCTCCTGCGCCTGGATCACCCGCTCCGCCCCCACGCACAGAGGATAGACCTGGCCGCGCCGGACGTTGCCGAGGATCAGGAACCGCAGCACCTTCTCGAAAAAGGCGTCGCGGCCATCCACCAGCACGTGCTCCACCGCGCCGAGAGCGCGGGCGCGCTCCTCCAGGTCGCGGGCCGCGGCAGCGTCGATCCCGCCGGTGTTCACCGTCACCGTCACCACGGGCCGGCCGAGCGACTCGGACAGCCAGGGGATGCAGAAAGAGGTATCCAGCCCGCCCGAGAAGGCGAGCACGATGGCGTTGGTCATGGGCTTCACCTCTCGGGGAGAAACTTCTTGAGGCGTTCGGCGACTCGTCGCTGCTCGATCATGCCGGGGGTGGCGATGAAGATCGTGTCGTCGCCGGCGATGGTACCCACCACCTCGCCCCACTTCATGCTCTCGATGGCGAGGGCCAGGGACTGAGCCCCTCCGGGCCGGGTGATGAGCACCAGGAGATGTGCGCCCGCGCTGCGGATCTCCTGCAGAAACAAGGCTACCAGGCCCTCGAGATCGTGCTGCGCCTCCTCGATGCTGAGCTCGAGAGTGACGGGAAGGGCGTAGTACTTCCCGTACCGGTACACGCCCAGATCGCGCAGGTCGCGGCTGACGCTCGACTGGGTGGAGACGATTCCCTGCTCGCGCAGAAGCTCGACGAGCTCACCCTGGCTGGCCACCTGCGCCCCCGCGGCCAGGATCCGCACGATCTCCTGCTGGCGAAGCGCGCGGTGTTCACGGTCACTGGGCATCTCTGGTCATCCTCTCTCTGTCTCGGAGGCGGGCTTGCCTTCCGTCTTCAGCGTGAATATGGTCTCATCCAAGCGGTTATCCAGTCAAGAGGGGTATTGACACGAGGGCTCCTACGCGCATAGACTCTCACCGTAGCATCCAACATCGTGCGCCTGGAAGGCTGCAAGGAAAACAGGCGCTTCATCTGGGAACATCCAGGAGAGGAAGCAAGTTTCCGGTGCCATGGAGGCACCGGACTATTGGGGGGCCGGAGCGGCCTCCCGAAGGAGAATGTCATGGCAGACAGCACGTACGCAGAGACCTTCGCAGAGTGGCGCCTCCTGCTCACGCCGCTCGCCAACAACAACGGGGAGACTCCCCACCTGGATGGGCATCGGGAGCGGCTCGAAAGCCTGCTGACCCGGGTGGACGAGATCGTGGCCCAGCAGGCCTCCCTGACGGCTGCCAAACAGGAAGCCTCCCTGGAGCTCAAGGGGCTGGTGGTCGAAGGCCGGAAGACGGCCGCCTTCCTGAAGACAGGAATCCGGGACCGCTATGGGCGAAGCTCCGAAAGGGTGGCGGCCTACGGCCTGCAGCCGTTCCGCGGCAAGAAGGCAGCCAAAGCGGAGGAGCCCGCCCCCACGACGATCCCGGCCCCCTGATTCAACTTCCACATCCTGTTCTTGGGGCGTGGCTTCGGCCACGCCCCCTTTTTCTCCTCCAACTGTCCGTTGGACGCCTCCGATGAGCCGTTGGACTGTTGGACCTCTCCAACTGGCTGTTGGACGTCTCCAACTCGCCGTTGGACGCCTCCGATGAGCTGTTGGACGTCTCCGATGACAAGTTGGAGGTCTCCTTTGAGACGTTGGACGCCTCCAACAAGCTGTTGGGCCTATCCAACGAGCTGTTGGACGCCTCCTACGGGCGGTTGGATGTCTCCTACGGGAAGTTGGAGACCTCCTTTGAGCCGCTGGACGCCTCCAACGAGTTGTTGGATGTCTCCAAGTAGCCGTTCCCCGCGGCACTCGCGGCGATCACGAAGCTCGAGTCCTGAATTTCGTCGCCTCCCGGGATCGGAAGACAGGCGGCGGAGTGTACACGAACCGGGTGGGGATGTGATTCTGCGGCTCATAAGCTTCCTTGACCGAGGTCACGCGCCCTCTATTCAAGAGGGTGCTCAAGGTGTGGAGGGTGGAGCCGAACCCCGGCTGCCGCGAGCCGAGGTCCCCAGAATGGGGCTGAGTCCAGTACTAGTTGACGGTGACGCATAAAGAGCATAAAATCTCGAAACTTGGCCATGAAGCGCGCGCACCTGCGCTTGGCCGAGGTCGGATGAGGCGTGACCAAGATGAAAACCATACTCGCGAGATACAAGCTCGATGCAGTCTGGCATTTCACTGACAGATCGAATCTCGAGTTAATCATAAAACATGGAGGGCTGCTCTCCCTCGGAGAGCTTGAGCGGCAGGGAATCGAAGTTCCCGTCCCGGGCGGAAATCAATGGAGCCATGATGCAGACAAAATGAATGACGTGCACAATTATGTGCACCTAGCCTTTATTGATGACCATCCAATGCTCTATAGAGCAAAGCAGGAGGGTAGAATTCCAGACCCCATTTGGCTGAAAATTGAATCTTCCATCCTGCTTCAAGATGGGGTTCGATTCTGTTCGGAGGTGTCCAACAAATCTGGCGCAGTTATCCTCGACCCCGAGGAGGCGAAGGAACGAATCGACTTCGACGTCCTTTTCACGTATATGGACTGGAGGGATCCAGATATTCAAGCACGGCGGCGAGCAGCTCTGAAATCCGAGATATTAATTCCAGATTTTGTACCGATCGAAAAGATATTGAGTTATAAAAATGGCTAGACGGCCTGTATTCGTGCCTCTCGGCAAAGCCGAGCACCTTGTAGATGAGATTCAGATTGAGTTTCATTGGAATCCGGGCTTTGCCGCTATTCAAAAGAAAAAAAACGTGGCAGCACTACACGCAGCAGCCCAAAGGAAATGCCTATTCCCGCTTTTAGAAGTTTCGACCAAGTCAGAGGAGAAGCTAGGACAAAGGTTAAGCGCATTTAGCTTAAAAACAGAGACGAGTATAGGGAAGATAAGCATCGAATCTGCGTACCAAGGTAGCAAGATCTTTGAGCATGGGGGCCCGTACACGGACCTCTACCTGAAAGAAAGTCGCGAGGCGAAGAAAGACGTCAGAGTTAGAGAGTCAGGACGTCTAATTGGCTTCCATTACTTTGGCCAGGAATGGCCTCTAGTGCCAAAGACAGCCTTCTATGATTGGCTATATCTATCAGCCCTCAAGCCGCACCAAGAATTCCTGAGCCGACTGTTTGTATACAAAGGTTTTACGGATATTGAGTTTAACCCAGAAAGATCGATAAGTTGCCAGGCGCGAACTTGCGCCCTACTTGTCTCATTGCTAAAGCTTGACTCATTGGATGAAGCCCTACGCTCTCAGCGAGCCTTCATCGACATGATATCTTCAGATTCCCTGAGAAAGGAGCACTCGACTGAGCTTCAGCAAAGCCAACTGGCGCTGTAGATTTTCATATCTGCTGACGCTTGAAGAGCCGACCGTGATCCCCTGCAGTCGCCGTGAAACGGACCTTCGCCGTTTCACGGCGTCCGAAGTTCTCTCAATATCTCTTCCGCTTCGATGAGACACCCGGCCTCGATATCTTCCCGGGAAGCCACCAACGCTCGTCGAAGGGCGGCGCGGTCAGCAGGATCGAGTCAGTCGCCCGGATCGAGAGGCAGGAGGTCAACTTCAGTTCCCTCTGGAAGCTCTGTCGGCTCGTCCACCACAAGCCGTCCATTGTGAACGCGGCCCTTGAGAATCGTGGAGAGAGAATCCTCCGGCGGCTCCGGGAAAAAGAAGAGCGCCAGGGGATGCTTGTAGACCTTGTAGGCGAGGGCTTCGAGCTGCGGATAGGTCGGCGCCGAGGCGCCGGCCTCCCAGCCCTCGATCACCGCGGGCTCCTTGCCGAGAGCCCTTCGCGACCTCCTCGACCGATTGGCCGGAGCGGTGCCTCGCCCAGACGAGCATCGCGGGATTGATTCCTGAAACTGGTTCTCTCATGGCATTCCGTCGAGGCCGAGCCATCGCCTCAAGAGATTTTCTAGCTCACTCTGCTTCCGGGCGGGTTCTCCCAGGAGATGGCAGCCACACCTGGGACAGCGTTTTCGGCACGAGGGCCGGGCATCGCCCCCTGGGACCGCTGGCGGAGGCCATCTCGCCTCCTCTGCTAGAGTGCCGCGCGCCATGGCGGCAACTCGGCATGCGACGCAGATCGTTGAGCACGGCCAATGATGCCCAAAGAACGCCACATTCTCGCTCCCTACGTGGCGACGCCCTATGAGGTGGTCGACCGCATGCTCGAGCTCGCCGAGGTCACCGCGGAGGACGTGGTCTACGACCTCGGGTGCGGCGACGGCCGCATCGTCGTCGAGGCGGCGAAGCGATATGGCGCACGGGGCGTGGGCGTCGACATCGAGCCGTACTGGATCGAGCAGGCGCGCGGCAATGCGCAGGCGGCCGGGGTGGAGGCTTTGGTGCGCTTCGAGGATGCGGATGCCTTGGAGGTCGATCTCGGACAGGCGACGGTGATCATGCTGTATCTGGTGCCCTGGTCGATGCAGAGGGTCGGGACGCTGCTCGCGGAGCGAGCGCACGCGGGCACGCGGGTCGTGTCCCATAACTTCGAGGTGGAGGGGTGGGTGCCGGAGCGGACGGCGTCGATGACGGATGAGGAGGGGTCCAGTCACAAGCTCTACCTGTGGGTCATCGGCTCTCCATAGATCGGCAGGAATCCTCTGTGCCCTTCGTGTACATGCTCCGCTGCGGCGACGGGTCGCTCTATACCGGGATCACCAAGGATCTGGAGCGCCGGCTCTCACAGCACCGGGCAGGGCGGGCGTCCCGCTATACGCGGTCGCGCCTGCCGCTTGCGCTCGTCTGGTCTCGCGAGATCGAGGATTGGGGCGATGCCTTGCGGGAGGAGTTCCGCATCAAGAGGCTCTCGCGGGCGGAGAAAGAGGCGCTGGCGAGCGGCGGCTAATCGCCGGCGACGAAGGCGGTCATGCGCCAGCGGCCGTCTTTCCGGTTGAAGATGGCCCGGTGTGCGATCGGGCTCCGCACGTAGCGCGAGGCGATGTAGCCCGTGCGGCCGCCTTTGAGCTCCACGGCGGTCCACTCGCTCGCCTGTTCCGGGGTCAGCCGGGTCCGGCCGGAATTCGACAGCCGGACGACGTCGAAGGTGAGCGACGCGAGGACCCGGCTTTCCAGGCGGGGCTCGGCGCGCACCCGCACGTCGGTGCCCAGGACCGCCACGTGCTGGAAGGAGTCGATCGCCTCCGGCCACCGGCTGAAGACGTAGGGTGCTGCGAAGACATCCTTGCTCTGGAAGAAGCCGCCCAGGGCGAGCACGAGGCCGAGCTCGGCCCAGAGCCGGCTCCCTCCACCCTGCAGGTCCCAGGCTTTCTTGAAGTTGTCGAGCCCATCCTCTCCACCGAAGCCGTTCTTGATGTTCGGATCGACAGCCTCCAGCACGGCGGCGGTGTCGTGCCGCGCCACCGCCGCCTGGAGCCGCGCGCGGAAGGCGAAGAACCCGGGATCGCGGGCCGCCTCGTCGCTCGGCAGAAGCTTGCCCACCTGGGCCTGGCCTGGCGCGGCCAGGCTCGCCAGGAGGAGGGTTGCGAGAAGCAGGGATCGGAGGAAGGCGCGAGGAAATGCTCTCATCTCGCAAGGTCCCAACAGATGAGAGGTAGAAAGCATTTCACGCGGGGTGCCGTGCTACGCTTGCCGCCATCGTGAGCCCGAATCCGTTGCTCGGCCTGATCGCCGCCCTGCTCCCGGCGCAGGAACGGGACGCGCTCGTCCGCCGCGGCGCCGAGCCTCTCGCCTGGTCGGTCGTGCTCGGTCTGGTCGAGCTCTTCCTGGGAATCGCGCTGCTCGTCTCGGACTCCATCGCCTACTTCCAGCCCCTGGCCGACACCGCCGCCGCCCGGATCATGGACATGGATCCGCAGGAGCTCAGGGGACATCCGGAGGTGGGCCATGTCGGGGCGATGATCTGGCTCGCCTGGACGCTGGAGCCGTTCACCTGGCTCCTGGCCAGCGTGGCCGTCGTGGGCGTGGCGCGGCTGGTGGCCTTCGGCGTCAGCCGCGAGGTGGTGGGCGAGCCCCTCGTCTGGCTGGCCGTGCGGACCGCGCAGGCCTTGGGCCGTGTCCTCCGCGGCTCGCGTGACCGGCTTCGCTTCGGCCCCGAACGGCCCGACCGCATCCTCCGCGAGCCCGGAGGCGACCTGGTCGTCTTGAGCTACGTGCCGAAGCCGGACTGGAACGAGCGGGTGACGATCGAGATCGACGAGCGGTTCTATCACCTGCGCCGCGTCGAGGAACGCCAGGACGGTACGTGGTGGGCCTACGCCTATCTCCTCAAGGAAGCCGAGCCCAACGAGATCATCCGCGCCCTGATCCGCTACATTCCGCCTTCGGCGTAGAATCCCTCCCCATGGCTTCCAGCGTGTCGCGGATCATCCGCTTGCTCTGCCTCGGCTTCGTCATCCCTTTCGTGCTGAGCATGGTGGTGTATTTCGGGTTCTCTTCCAATTACACCGGCGGGGTGTTCTCGGAGGCCGGCTTCCGGGCGCAGTACGAGACCGGCATCTACCGGTTCCGCGTCCTGGGTCGGATCACGCTGCTGGAGATCAATTCGTTTCTGGAAGCCCGGCAGTCGCCGCCGATCGCACCTCGGGCGTTGTTCCTGCTCGACCGCAACGCGTCGCCCAGGTTCTACACAGCCTATTTCTTCAACAACACGCTCTTCCTCTGCCTGACGTGTTGCACGCTGCTTCTCCTGTTCGATCGATTCTCCTCTCCCCAGGCCCTCTGGATCGGCGATCTCGCCGTGCTCCTGCTCTGCCTGTTGATGGCGATCACGCAGTACGTCGTCGCTCCCTATGACACGTTGTCCTATTTCTTTCTCGCGCTCGGGGCTTTCCTGACTTATGGCAGGCAGCGGCCGGCCACCGTGGCCGCGCTCGGCGCGGTCGTGGTGCTCGGCGCTCTCACCCGGGAGACCGCGGCGCTGATTCCGGCTTTCTATCTCGCGGTCCACCACCGGCCGCTGCTCGCGCGGCCCTTCCGGTTTTCCATCCATCTTGCCGGCTTGATCGTTTCCGCGCTCTGTTTCGTCGCCACCTATGCGGCACTGCGGCTCGCCCTGGGCTTCGAGGCGGCCTTCCACCAGGACGTCCAGCTGGCCTACAACCTGTCGAACCCGTTCGGTGTGGCCGGGCTGCTGTTCTTCGGCGCCGTCCTGGCGGTCCTGCTGCTGAGCGGTCCCGGACGGCGTGAGGGAGCCGTGTTCCTGCTCGTCTCCCTGCCGTATTCACTCTTCCTCCTCGCCACCGGCATCCTCTGGGAGATCCGGCTGTGGGTCCCCGTCATCCTCGCGCTCGTGGTCCTGAAGGTGGCAGCGGCTGCGACGGGGCACCGGCAGGAGGAATACAGCGCTTGACACAAGGAGGAAAGACCCCTAGGATACGCTCAGCTTCCGGAGCCATGGTCGGTTTCGGGGTCCAACCAGACACACACGCAAGGGGACCTGGTTCTGCCGGGTCTTTCGTGTTTCTGGACCATCACAACACCAGAGAGAGAGAACAAACACAATGCGCAACACAGGACGAGTGAAGTGGTTCAACGACAGCAAGGGGTTCGGTTTCATCACGCCGGAGGACGGGAGGGCGGATTGCTTCGTCCACCACTCGGAAATCCAGGGCAACGGCTTCAAGAGCCTCGCCGAAGGTGATCGCGTCGAGTTCGACATCGTGCCGGGCAAGAAGGGCCCCGCCGCCGCGAACGTCACCAAGATCGCCTGAGATGAGCGGTCTCGCCCCCGCGGCGAGAGTTGCTCGGAGTTGAGGGCCACCCGATCCGGGTGGCCCTTTCCTTTCAGGCATCCCCCTCCTCAGCCCCCCCCTTGCAGACCTTCCCGGGAACTTTTCCCACCCGCCATCCGTCCAAGGGGCTTGACGGAACGAATCTCCTAGTACTAAGTTCTTAGTAGAGCGGAGATCGACGATGAGGCCGACGCCATGAAGACCAGAGCCCGAACCCTTACCGAGCAGGAGCTGGAGATCATGAAGGTGGTCTGGGAGAGGAAGACCGCCACCGTGCGCGACGTCTACGAGGCGCTGCGCGAGCGGAAGACCGTGGCCTACACCACGGTCATGACCATGATGAACATCCTGGAGACCAAGGGGCACCTGGTGAAGCGGCCGGAGGGGCGCGCCTACGTGTATGAGCCCGCCCATGCCCAGACGCAGGTGATCTCGGGGCTCATCCAGGACTTCGTCGACCGGGTCTTCGACGGCGCGGCGCAGCCGCTGGTGCTCCGCCTGATCCGGGAGAGAAAGCTGTCCCGCGAGGATCTGGAGGAGATCTCGCGGCTGATCGAGGAGACGCCGGAGGAGCCGGAGGAGCCATGAACGCTTCGACCCTCGCTGCCGACCTGATCGCCTGGGCTCTGCAGATCACCCTCCTCCTGGGCGTCGGCCTGTTGTTGCCCTCGCTGTTCCGGCTGCG
>Ga0134123_10003485_pt1 | contig 10247 bp, 10 predicted proteins | sample KB303_FD_96460 | JGI IMG/M metagenome (GOLD analysis project Ga0134123, IMG submission 96460) | Terrestrial soil microbial communities without Nitrogen fertilizer from Kellogg Biological Station, Michigan, USA - KB3-0-3 | ecosystem: Environmental > Terrestrial > Soil > Unclassified ...
GCATTGAGATAGATGTTGCGGGAACTCATAGCCACCCCATCCGGCTCTCTGACGGTCGGGCCTACCTGAATTCTCACACCGAGATTGAGGTCATCCGCCAATTGTCGAACCAGGGTTGCCTGTTGGTAATCTTTCTGACCGAATAGGGCGAGATGGGGCCGTACCATGCAGAAGAGTTTTGTCACCACCGTGGCGACGCCGGCGAAGTGATGGGGCCTGGCAGCTCCTTCCCATCGGCGCGCAAGCGCCGGGACAGTCACCGTTGTCTGGAAGCCTTGCGGGTACATGGCTTGGGCTGTCGGTTCAAAGCAGACATCCACCCCTTCCTCGCGGCACAGTGCCCGATCGCGGGCAATCGGGCGGGGATAGGTCGATAGGTCTTCGGTCTGGCTGAACTGTGAAGGGTTCACAAAGATACTGACGACGAGTGCATCACAGCCCAATCGAGCGGTCCGAATGAGGGAGCGGTGGCCGTTGTGCAGCGCGCCCATCGTGGGGACGAAACCGATGGTCACACCTTCACGGTGGAGTCGATCGCTCCACGACGCCATGGATCGTGCAGTGCGGATAATCTTCATGAGCCTGGATGCGTGCTGCAGGAAGGGCGAGACCCATAGCGGGTAGAAGGCTGGGGAAATAGCAGTCGAACCTCGGACTGCTTTCCAGCCTCAGCAAGTAACTGGCTGATCGTGCGCTGGAGTGATGGATGTAGGAACAGCGGGTCCAGTTCGCTCAGTGGCATGAGGACAAATCGGCGCTGGTGCATCCGGGGATGCGGCACCACAAGGTCCGGTTCGTTGATGATCTGATTGCCGTAGAACAAAATATCCAGATCGATGGTCCTGGGGCCGGATCGATCGTCCGCGTCCCGGCCAAGTGCGAGTTCAATCTCCCGCAAAATGGCCATGAGGCTCTTCGGCGTGACATCCGTCTCAAGTTGCACGACGCCGTTTAGGAACCAGCCATCGCCTGGTTGAGCATGGTCGTACACTGGTTCTGTTTCATAGAGCAACGACACGCCAACGACTTGCGAGTGTGGCAGCAGGCTGAGCAGGGTTACTGCACGGTCGCAGAAATCAACCCGATCACCGACATTTGACCCAAATCCGATGAAAACCGTTTCACGCCCCATTTCCCCTTGCTCCACCCAAGGATGACTGCGGTGCGTTGTGAGCTGAGATGTCGATGTCCTAACCCCGAGCGTGCCGAGACGCGCTCCTGTCCCAAGCGAGCACCGCTTCACCGTGCGCGTTCCGCGAGCAGAGAACTCGCCTCGGTACTCCGATTGCAGTCTAGAATCCAGCCTTCTTAATACGCTCAACTGCCTCTGCTAACCGTTCCTTCGTCGTACAGACCGTCATCCTTATATACCCTTCGCCCGGCTCGCCGAATCCGTTGCCTGGTGTCGTCACGATCCCAGCCTTCTCCAGCAAGTGGGCGGTGAACGAGGCGGAAGTATATCCATTAGGAACGGTCACCCAGATATAGAATGCAGCAGGTGGCAGATCGACTTCCAGGCCGAGCTTCTTCAAGCCCGGTACCAAGGTGTCGCGTCGCTCTTGATAGATCTTTCGAATGCCATCGGTCACGGAATCATCCAGTCCCAGAGCCGTAATCCCGGCGGCCTGCACTGCTTCGAACACGCCGGAGTCCAGGTTGCTTTTCACCTTGCCAAGTCCGGCCAAGACGTCTCTATGGCCGACGGCAAAACCGATACGCCAGCCGGTCATGTTATATGTTTTCGAGAGTGAGTGGAACTCCACACCGACGTCTTTGGCTCCGTCGATTTCCATGAAGCTCGTGGGGCGCTTTCCGTCATAGTAAATTTCTGAATAGGCGGCGTCGTGGCAGACGATGACCTGGTTCTCTTGGGCGAACTCCACCACGCGCTTGAAGTAGTCCTTGCTCATGATGACCGACGTCGGGTTGTTTGGGGAATTCAGCCACATCAACTTCGCTTTCCTGGCGACGTCTTTCGGAATTGCAGTCAGGTCTGGCAGGAACCCATTCGCCTTCGTCAGCGGCATGAGATGTGACACACCGCCTGAGAAGCTGGTGCCGACCGGATACACGGGATATCCAGGGCTGGGCACGAGCACGGTATCGCCAGGATCGACGAATGCCAGATGAATGTGACCGATTCCTTCTTTAGATCCGATCAAGGTCAGGACTTCGTTTGCCGGATCGAGCGTCACATTGAATCGGCGTTTGTACCAATCGGCGACTGCTTTGCGGAACGCCGGCATACCTTCGTAGGAGGGATATTGGTGATGTTTCGCGTTCTTTGCCGCTAAGGCCAGGCTCTCGATAATCGGAGCCGGCGTCGGCAAATCCGGGTCACCGATGCCCAAATTAATGATATCGACGCCTTTCGCAATTGCGGCTTGCTTCATCTTATCGATGGCGGCGAACAGATAGGGAGGCAGGGTCTTAATTCGAGTGGCAAATTCAATGGGGAAATCGGCCATTTCAGAAGCTCTCCTTTTTAAGATGATGCGCAGGCTGAGAGACGAGTGTGGTGTTGAGTTGGCAAGACCGATTTTTCAGCATCCTGCTAGGCTACTTCAGGAACGTGGCAGGAATCAACGTGCAGAATCTAGCAGATGGGCAACCAACCGATCGGCGGTTTGATGGAGTTGCGGCAAATGAGAAAGTGCGGTCGATTTGACTTTCTCTCCAGCCAGACCTGCCCTCGTGAGGTCTGGCGCACATTCCAGGCACAGCGAGTCGATTCCAGACGGCTCCATCTCCACATGAAAAAGAAGCCCATAGGCTCGTGCACCATAACGGAAGGCCTGTAACGGGGCAATCTCGGAACCGGCTAGCGGTACGCAAGACTCTGGCAGATCGAACACCTCGCCATGCCATTCAAAGACCTGGAAGGTCTCGGGGCAGGCACCGAACACGGGATCACTCTTGCCCTCTTTCGTGAGATGAACAGGTGTCATCCCAATCTCCAGTTCTTTGCCGGATCTTACCTTGGCTCCCAGCGCTTTCGCCATAAATTGACTGCCAAGACAAACGCCGATCACCGTTTTGCTGGCCAAGATCGCTGCTCGAATGAACTCCGTCTCCTCGGTAATCCAGGGGTCAGGATCGTTCACCGACATCGGCCCACCCATGACGATCAACACATCGCCCGCATCTTTCGGCAGTCCTCGTTGCGGGACGAGGTAGTGTTCCATGCTTACCCCGCGCGCAGTCAACGCCGTCGCGAAGGCTCCCGGCCCTTCAAAAGGAACATGTTGGAGGCAAATGGCTCGGAGCATGATCCTTCAGGTCGAATGAGTGGGAATGACAAGAAGTACGCCTGGGTTTTTTCTGAGGTGGAACCATACACTGTCTTCCATCTCTCCGGCAAGAGGAGCGGCTAGCCTCTCCTAATCCCGCTGCGCTAGAATCACCCGCATGACGCATTCCATCAAATCGAAAGACGATCTGCGTTGGCTCATGGCCCATACCGGGGGGTTTCGTGGCGGCTATGTGACAGATGTGCAAGTGGCGAAACGCCGGCTGTTGGACGAAGCATCGGGCCTTGAGGTGCCGGCTGGGACGACGGTCACGGTGGTGGTCCGTTATCGCATGCGTCAGATGGCTCGTGTCGTCAAGCTCACGATGACCGGTGTGACGGACTTCTCGATGTTCGAGCAGGAAGGGGCTGATTGTTCGACGTTAGGGGTGATTCAAGCGGAGTTGAACGACGGGAACCTCCGTTTTTGGTTCGATCCGCAGGGTGAACTCTATGTAGTGTGTGAAGAAGCCCAGCTGGAAGAAGTGGCAGCGCCAAGCCTGGAACCCCTCTCGTTGGAACAGGTAGCTCAATGGACATTTCAGAGTGCCGTGCCGGAGTGGCCGACGGTGACATGGTTCTTGGCAGAATTGGATGTCGCAGGCGTTCCCTGTACCTGGAGAGCCGTGACGTCGTCGTCGGGTCGTCATCCTTCTATTCAGTGGGAAGGAGATCTCCTTCCGGCTTCCATGCAAGGATCAGAGGGCATTACGGGGGTTCACTGTATGTTGTACGGGCCGCTCGATGGTCCAGGATTCGGCATGGTCCTTCGAGTTCGCGGAGCGCAGGATCGCCGCACCGGTCAGGTGCTCTCTATCCTGGCGGACCTGATCGTCCAGCGGTTCGCCGGACAGTGTCTGGTGGGCAATACAATCATTCCAGGTGAGGAATGGCAGAATTGGAGATCATTGGGGCAGCAACGGGGCGCTGATGAGTAATGCGAGGGACGAGACGGGGGAGTACTCGTCCGGTTACTTTGGTTGATCTTGTTGGCCGAGTAGGCTCTTACACCAGTGCCTGACCAGGGGCTGGCTCCGTCAAATGTGTGCCCTTGAGATGGGCATAGGCCGCAGCGCCGTTCCCGTTCTTGATGCCGTTGATGTGCGTCTTGCCGTTCACGTATTTTTCGTTCACACATTCCACCAGGGCCCAGAGTCGAAACGGGTTCACATTCTGCTTCCGGGAGACGTGGAGCTGCGTCCCGTCCAGCACAGTCTGAAGTGCCAGATCCGTCCGCCATCCTAGGTTCTTTGTGATAGGGGAAAGCACTTTTTCGATGGCGGCGATGAACTTATTATCATTCCTGAAGTGATTCAGCATGATGATCCGTCCGCCAGGCCGGCAAACACGTATCATTTCGCTGACGACTTTGCGGTAGTCTGGGACAGCGGTCACGACATAGGCTGCGACAACGGTATCGAAACTGTCGTCCTTGAATTCCATCGCGGCTGCATCCATTCGGTGGAGTTGAACATGGTCCATACAGTGTTCTGCCGCTCGCTGCTTCGCTTGGTCCAGCATGCCTTCCGAAAAATCAATACCGACGATTTGGCAATGGCGCGGGTACATCGGCAAGGCCAGTCCTGTTCCGACCCCCACTTCGAGGATTTTTTCATCACACTGGGCATTCAAATTCCGGATCACTGACTGGCGCCCTTCGTGAAACACTTTCCCGAAAACTCGATCGTAGATTTTCGCGTAGGATGTATACACACGCTCGACTTTTTCTAAATCCATGTCACCTCCGACTCCATTTAGTATTCAGAACAACTTGCGCTCCTCGACACAGGGGGATGGCCGACTGCCGCAACTACAAAGGGGAAAATTGTGCGGCGGAGCACCTGAATGGAGCGAGGGGACCCGCCTGAACAGCACTTCGGCTACTCTAGCCAACTCACTGCGGCGAGTCAACAGATTATCTTGGCCGGATCGCTTGATTCACCTGCGGCCCCTGTGGGATAGGTACAGACATGATGTTCGCTGGCTTCTTTGCTGGTGTATTGTGTCTCGGTCTCATTCTTGGAGACTGGTTCTATTTCATGCGTCTCACTCCTGATGCGGGCCGTTACGGATGTGGGGTTGCCCGCACTTATGACCGACTCGCACCTATAACCATGAAGCAATTGGCTGACCGGTTTGATGCCGATGGTCTTTTGGCCTTGCCGCATGGAACAGCGCGGTTATATCAAGATCTCAACCAGATCGTGATTCGCCAGAAGTATAGGCTGTTTGCCATGGGTTTTCGGACATTGTGGCCGCTAAAAGGGTTGGTCTCATTGTCTCACGAGGGCGATGCGCTCGCGGTGCTCTGCCGAAAGCTCACGCCCTGGTCCTCGGCTCTTCTCACAGGCCTCTGGTTTATTATCGTGGGTGTCGGTACCGTGGGAGCCCTGATTTCCCTCTTCGTTGAGGGAGAACTGGTAGCCCTCGGTGGAATGGTGCTGGCATTTGGGATTGTAGGATTGGGTCTTGTGTTTTTACTCTCAGGAGCCATTACCGTTGTGTTTGCCTATCGGTTAGAGAATGCCCGGCTTACAATGGTGTATCAAGAACTCCGCGAAGTGCTTGAGGGAGTCAAGGTGCAGGTTTGAACCAACCCGAGCCAAAGAAACCAAACATACCAAATAAACGAGATTACGAAAGGTACAGTCCCAGGAACTGATCGTATTCGGTCGGGAGATTCAGGTTGGCCCTGTTGCGGGCGAGCCCTGCGATGATGCCGCGATGCTTCTTGCTGAGGCCAGACGATTGGAAGGCCTGACGGAAGTACAGCCAGCGCGCCGTCGCATCGGTGACCAGCCGTTCCTGTTCTACTGGCGGCAGCGCATGGACCGAAGTCGTGAGGGAGCGAAGGGCGTTTTCGATGCTCTCATAGGGTGGCGCCAGCTTGAGTCGGCCGTAGAATGTTTCGAGGTGATAGCGAAATTCCTCTCGAAGCGTCAGGGTATGATCAGGTATGGGATTTGTCGGTTTAGACATGGTGGCCAGGGCGGACGAATGATACGGAATAGCCTATCGTCATGACAATAGCCTCGTGAAGGCCGTCGCCATCTAAACTAGCCCTCGTGAGGGGGAGTCAGCTGTGCGATCTCCAAGAAGCAATATCCATGTTGACAAGAAACATCGCTCGCGCTATTATTCCTCTACTATCTCAACCGATTCACAGTAATCTCCACACACAAGACTTCCGGGGCGCATCTCGACACAATTCATAATTACTCAGGGGACAGGGGCGAGTCAGCTCGGCATGTGTTCCGGCCTGCAACGATTGAAACTGAGTTGTACCCTGGTAGCGACAAGCAAAAACAAGTAAGTCCCTCAAGGGTCACCCTCTTTTAGCAGTTATACACGAAACAACCATCAAAGCATTACCAATACTAATCTGTTCGTGGACAATTTCCTATGGTTCACCATGTGCGATCGTTGCCGACAATAATAATGATGTAGCCAGGGGATTGAGAGGATATTCATGGCACAAACGAAGGGGGAGGTTATGCATCTCGCGGAGCTAAAGCAGAAGTCCATCGCCGATCTCAATGAGGTGGCGCGCGATCTGAAGATCGATGGAGCACCTAATCTGCGGAAGCAGGAATTGATTTTTGCGATTCTTCAGGCACAGACCGCGAATAACGGCGTGGTCTTCGGCGAGGGCGTGCTCGAAACGCTTCCTGATGGGTTCGGATTTCTCCGCGCTCCCGATTCGAACTATCTTCCGGGTCCCGACGATATCTACATCTCACCCTCTCAAATCAGGCGTTTCAATCTGCGTACCGGCGACATTGTGTCCGGGCAGATTCGTCCACCGAAGGAGAGCGAACGATATTTCGCCTTGCTCAAGGTCGAGAAGGTTAACTACGAAGATCCCGAAGTGTCCCGCGACAAGATTCTGTTTGATAACCTGACGCCGCTCTATCCGGAGGAGCGGCTGGTCCTCGAATTCGACCGGGAAGAATATTGCACCAGGGTGATGGATCTCACGACTCCGATCGGCAAGGGCCAGCGTGGATTAATTGTCGCGGCTCCTCGAACCGGGAAAACGATGCTGCTACAGGCCATCGCTCGGGCCATTTTGAAAAATCACAAGGAAGTGACCTTGATCGTGTTGCTTATCGATGAACGGCCGGAAGAAGTCACAGACTGGCAACGGCAAGTGAAGGCCGAAGTCATCAGCTCCACTTTCGATGAGCCGGCCCAGCGTCATGCTCAGGTGGCTGAGATGGTACTCGAAAAAGCCAAGCGACTGGTTGAACATAAGAAAGATGTCGTCGTTCTGCTGGACAGCATTACCCGTCTGGCTCGTGCCTACAATACCATTGCACCTCCAAGCGGCAAGGTCTTATCGGGAGGCCTGGATTCGAACGCGCTCCAGCGGCCCAAGCGGTTCTTCGGGGCCGCTCGAAACATTGAAAACGGCGGCAGCCTCACTATTATGGCGACCGCGCTTGTCGACACGGGCAGCAGGATGGATGATGTAATTTTTGAAGAGTTCAAAGGGACCGGCAATATGGAAGTTCATCTCGATCGCCGTTTGGCAGACAAGCGGCTTTTCCCGGCCATCGATATCAGTCAGTCCGGGACGAGAAAAGAAGAATTGTTGGTGGATAAGGATCGTCTCAACAAGATGTGGATCCTGCGCAAGGTATTGAGTCCGCTGGGGACGATGGAAGCCATGGAATTTCTGATGGACAAGTTGCATGGCACCAAGACAAATCAGGAATTCTTGCAGTCAATGAATCGGTGATATCAGACTTGTATCTGGCCGCTGGGACAGGGTACAGTGACGGGCCTTCGAATGGGCGAAGGCTAATGATCGTGACGTTCTGGGAGTGCATATTATGAAGAAGGGTATTCATCCCGTGTATCGGGAGGTCGCGGTGCATTGTGCCTGCGGCAACAAATATAAAACCCGGTCGACGGGTGGCGATATCAATGTCGATATTTGTTCGAACTGTCATCCATTTTTTACCGGGACGCAGAAGATCATTGATACCGAAGGGCGCGTTGAACGGTTTAAGAAGAAGTACGCAAAAAAAGCCAAGTAGCTCGAGGAGAGGCCATAGGAGGGACCCTGCTTCGCTGAGGGGCAGGGTCCCTTTGTTTTTGTGCAGCCTTTCGAAGAGATTGAGAGTGAACCAACGGGAAACGGGGCCATGGAAGCAGCCTTATTGAAGAAATGGGAAGTGTTGGCAGCGCGACATGATGAGCTGACGAATCAGCTCATGGACCCCTCTATGATGAGCCAGCCAGCGCAACTGCATAAAGTCAATAAGGAACGGACGGACATCGAACCGGCGGCCAAGCTTCTTGCCACCTATCGGGACAATGCCAAACAGTTGGAGGAAGCGGCTCAAATTCTTGCAGATCCAGGGGCCGGGGTCGAGTTGCACAAGATGGCGGAGGAGGAGAGCGCTATGCTTGAGCAACAGCAGTCTGAGATCGAGCGGCAAGCCCAAGAGTTGCTTATTCCCAAAGACCCACGCGACGAGAAGAGCCTGCTCCTCGAAATCCGTGCCGGGACCGGTGGTGATGAGGCAGCCCTCTTTGCCGGTGCATTATTTCGAATGTATAGCAAGTACGCTGAGGTCAAGGGTTTCAAGGTCGATGTGGTCGAAGCCACCGAAACCGGGGGCGGGGGCTACAAGGGCATTGTCGCGCTGATAGAAGGCAAGGGCGCCTACAGTCACTTCAAGTTCGAAGCAGGAGTGCACCGTGTGCAGCGCGTACCGGTTACAGAGGCCAGTGGCCGGATTCATACCTCGACCGTTACCGTCGCTGTTATGCCTGAGGTGGATGAGGTAGATGTGCAGATCGATCCCATGGATCTCCGGATCGATACGTTCTGCTCATCCGGCGCCGGAGGGCAGAGTGTCAATACGACAAAATCGGCGGTGCGGATCACCCATATCCCGACCGGTGTGGTCGTAAGTTGCCAAGACGAACGGTCGCAGCTGAAGAATCGCAACAAGGCGATGAGGACTCTGCGGGCGAGAATCGTTGAGGCAGAGAGAGAGAGGCAGGAAGCGGAAATAGCCCAAAGCCGTAAGGCCCAGGTGGGCACGGGCGAGCGAAGCGAGAAGATCCGCACCTACAACTTTCCGCAGAATCGGGTAACCGATCATCGCGTCGGTGTGACCTTACATAAGTTGGAACAGGTGCTCGAGGGCGATCTTGACGAACTTGTCCAGGCTTTGAAGGCCCAGCGGCAGCAAGAAGTGGGAGCGGCATAACATGGATGCCGTTGCGCCGATGCACCAGTCAGCAAGACAAATGACAGTCGGTACGGTGATTGCCGAGGCGCGAAGGATGTTGGAGCAGGCCGGTATCGAGAGCGCGGGGCAAGAGGCGTTCTGGATCGTGGAGCATCTCCTTCGTCTTCCCTCACATCATGTGGTTGCCGAGAAGGATCGACCGTTGTCCCATGCCGAGCTGTTGGCTGCGAGAGAGCTGATCAAGCGGCGGGTTGGTCGTGAACCGTTGCAGTACATTCTGGGGACACAGGAATTTTGCGGTTTGGAGTTTACGGTCAACCAAGCGGTGCTCATTCCAAGGCCGGAGACCGAGTTGCTGGTTGAATGCGCGGCGCAGCGGATTCCCGTCGAGCAACAGGCAACCATCATTGATGTCGGTACAGGGTCCGGGTGCATTGCCGTGGCGATAGCACGTCTACGGCCTCGTGCACGGGTGATTGCGACCGATCTCTCAAGCCGATCGCTCAGTGTCGCCAGACAGAATGCCATCCGCCATATGGGATGCGAGCGCATCACGTGGTTGGACGGCGACTTGTTGGGGCCATTGGCGGAACAGAAGCTGGAAGGGGCCATTGACATCATCATCTCGAACCCTCCTTATATTGCGGAGGCCGATTGGACAACACTGCAGCCGGAAGTACGCCTATTCGAACCGCGGGGGGCACTGGTGGCAGGGCCTCAAGGGACGGAGTTACACGAACGTTTGCTAC
>Ga0134123_10003486_pt1 | contig 10243 bp, 9 predicted proteins | sample KB303_FD_96460 | JGI IMG/M metagenome (GOLD analysis project Ga0134123, IMG submission 96460) | Terrestrial soil microbial communities without Nitrogen fertilizer from Kellogg Biological Station, Michigan, USA - KB3-0-3 | ecosystem: Environmental > Terrestrial > Soil > Unclassified ...
GAAGTGCCGGTAGATCGCGGGCCCGCTGACACCCGCCGCGGCGCCGATGTCCTCCAGCCGCACCGCGAGATAGCCGCGCTCGGCGACAAGGCGTTCGGCCGCCGCGATCAACTGGGTGCGACGATCCGATTTGGCCCGACTGCGGCGGGTGGTGGCAGGTGTCGACACAGACAAAGGGGCCATTTGTTCCTCCCGCTCGCTGGTAGACAACTCGGTTAATCGTGACTAACATACTACGAGTTAGTCGTCATTAACTCAAACGAACAGGTTCCTGAATGAGGACTTCGCAGGGTACCTACCGCGACGAGCACCTCGCGCTGGTCGATCAGCTGCGCACAAAGCTGGCGGCCGCGGCATTGGGCGGTCCGGAACGCGCCCGCGAGCGGCACGTGAGTCGCGGCAAGCTGCTACCGCGCGACCGGGTGGACGGTCTGCTCGACCCCGGCAGCCCATTCCTCGAGGTGGCGCCGCTGGCCGCCGACGGCATGTACGACGACGAATGCCCCGGCGCCGGCATGATCGCGGGCGTCGGCCGGGTCTCCGGTCGCGAATGCATGATCGTCGCCAACGACGCGACGGTGAAGGGCGGCACGTACTACCCGATCACCGTCAAGAAGCACCTGCGCGCACAGGAGATCGCCGGCCAGAACCGGCTGCCGTGCATCTACCTGGTCGACTCCGGGGGAGCGTTCCTGCCGCGCCAGGATGAGGTGTTCCCCGACCGAGAGCACTTCGGCCGCATCTTCTACAACCAGGCCAACCTGTCCGCAGAAGGCATCCCGCAGATCGCCGCCGTGCTCGGGTCGTGCACCGCGGGCGGTGCATACGTGCCCGCGATGAGCGACGAGGCGGTGATCGTCCGCGACCAGGGCACCATCTTCCTCGGCGGTCCGCCACTGGTGAAGGCCGCGACGGGCGAGGTGGTCACGGCCGAGGAGCTCGGCGGCGGCGACCTGCACTCCAAGACCTCCGGTGTCACAGACCATTTGGCGCACGACGACCGCGACGCGCTGCGGATCGTCCGCCGCATCGTCGCCACGCTCGGGCCGCGCTCGGAGCTGCCGTGGAAGGTCACGCCGACGGTCGATCCGCTCGCCGACCAGACCGAGCTCTATGACGTCGTACCCGTCGATCCCCGGGTGCCCTACGACGTGCACGAGGTCATCAACAGGATCGTCGACGGAGGCGAGTTCGCCGAATTCAAGGCCGAGTACGGCAGCACTCTGGTCACCGGTTTCGCGCGCATCCACGGCCACCCCGTCGGCATCATCGCCAACAACGGGGTGCTGTTCAGCGAATCCGCCTTGAAGGGCGCGCATTTCATCGAGTTGTGTGACAAGCGCACGACCCCGCTGCTCTTCCTGCAGAACATCTCGGGCTTCATGGTGGGCCGCGACTACGAGGCGGGCGGCATCGCCAAGCACGGCGCCAAGATGGTCACCGCCGTCGCCTGCGCGCGGGTGCCGAAGCTGACCGTCGTCATCGGCGGCTCCTACGGCGCAGGCAACTATTCGATGTGTGGACGCGCGTACTCGCCGCGGTTCCTGTGGATGTGGCCGAACGCGCGGATCTCGGTGATGGGTGGCGAGCAGGCCGCTTCGGTGCTGGCGACGGTGCGCGGCGAGATGACGGCCGAAGAGGAGGAGAAGTTCAAGGCGCCCATCCGTCAGCAGTACGAAGATCAAGGTAACCCCTACTACTCGACGGCCAGGTTGTGGGACGACGGCGTCATCGACCCGGCCGACACCAGAACCGTGCTGGGACTGGCGCTTTCGATCGTCGGGCAGGCGCCGCTCGAGTCGGTTTCCTACGGCGTGTTCCGGATGTGACGCTCATGTCTTCGAAGACCTTCGACACCGTTCTAGTGGCCAACCGCGGTGAGATCGCGGTCCGGGTGATCCGCACGCTCCGCGAGTTGGGTATCCGTTCTGTCGCGGTGTTCAGCGACGCCGACGCCGGTGCCCGCCACGTGGCCGAGGCGGACGTCGCGGTCGGCATCGGACCCGCCCCGGCGCGCCAGAGCTATCTCAACATCGACGCCGTCGTCGCAGCCGCGAAGCGCACCGGTGCCCAGGCCGTCCATCCCGGATACGGATTTCTCTCGGAGAACGCACAATTCGCGGCTGCACTGCAGGACGCGGGCATCGTGTTCATCGGGCCGCCAGCCGCCGCGATCCAGACGATGGGCGACAAGATCGCCGCGAAGGCCGCGGTCTCCGCGTTCGGCGTCCCCGTCGTACCCGGCGTCTCCCGGCCTGGCCTCACCGACGCCGACCTGATCGCCGGCGCCGACGAGGTCGGCTATCCGGTGTTGGTGAAGCCGTCGGCAGGCGGTGGCGGCAAGGGCATGCGAGTGGTGCACCAGCCTGCAGAGCTACCTGCGGCGCTGGCCAGTGCGCGCCGTGAGGCGGCGTCGGCGTTCGGTGACGACACGCTGTTCCTCGAGCGATTCGTGTTGAACCCCAGGCACATCGAGGTGCAGGTGCTGGCCGACGGGTACGGCAACGTCGTGCACCTCGGCGAGCGTGAATGCAGCCTGCAGCGCCGCCACCAGAAGGTCATCGAGGAAGCGCCGTCACCGCTGCTCGACCCCGCGACCCGGGCGCGCATCGGCGCGGCCGCCTGCGATACCGCCCGCAGCGTCGACTACACCGGTGCCGGCACCGTCGAATTCATCGTCTCCGCGGACCGGCCCGACGAGTTTTTCTTCATGGAGATGAACACCCGCCTGCAGGTCGAGCATCCCGTCACCGAGATGGTCACCGGCATCGACCTCGTCGAGCAGCAGGTCCGAATTGCGGCGGGCGAGAAGCTGCCGATCGGGCAGGACGACATCACCATGCAGGGCCACGCCATCGAGGCCCGTGTGTACGCGGAGGATCCCGCACGCGGCTTCCTGCCCACCGGCGGCGAAGTGATCGACCTCGCCGAGCCCGACGGGCTGAGTGTCCGGGTGGATTCCGGGCTTGCGCCCGGCATGGTCATCGGCAGCGAGTACGACCCGATGCTGGCCAAGGTCATCGCGCACGGCGACGATCGGGCGGCCGCGCTGCGGGCGCTCGACCGCGCGTTGGCTGACACCGCGGTGCTGGGCGTCACCACCAATATCGAGTTCCTGCGGTTCCTGCTCGCCGATCCCGACGTCGTCGCAGGCCGCCTGGACACCGGGCTGCTGGACCGCCGCACTCCTGACTACGTTCCGGCGCAGCACGGCGACGAGGAGCTTATCGCCGCGGCCGCCTACAAGTGGCTGCGCGGGTGGCCGGCACCGCTCGGCGACCTGTGGGACGTGCCGTCGGGCTGGCGAATGGGGGAGCGGGCGCCGACGACGTTCCGGCTGCGTGCCGGAGAGCGCACCGACCACGTGTACCTGATCGGCGCACCGAGCGCTGCCACGGCGCGAGCCGAGGACGGCGAAACTCATTCGCTGACAGCATCTCTCGACGGCGATCGGCTCGCCGTCACCCTGGATGGGCTTCGCACCGAGTACCTCGTGGCCGCCACCAACCACGGGATCTGGCTGTCTGGGGGCGGCCGCACCGCGATGGTCGAGGAGGTTCGTGAGGCGCCGGTGCGGCCCGACGACGAACACAGTGGGGATGCGGAGCTGACTAGCCCGATGCCCGGTTCTGTGGTGGCAGTTGGTGTGCAGGACGGCCAGAGCGTGCAGGCCGGCGCGGTCGTCGTCACGGTCGAAGCCATGAAGATGGAGCACGCACTCGCCGCGCCGGTCGACGGCGTAGTCGAATTACTCGTCGCCCCAGGCGATCAGGTCAAGGTGGGCCAGCCGCTGGCCAGGATCACCGCCAGCCAAGCCGGCGGTTCAGTAGATGCAAGTACGAAGGAAGACGAAACATGAGCGATTTTCTGGCGACCGGAATGCTGCCGGATCACTACGAGCAGCTCGCGAAGACGGTGCGCGACTTCGCCCAGAGTGTGGTTGCGCCCGTCTCGGCCAAACACGACGAGGAGCATTCGTTCCCCTACAAGGTGGTGTCGGGGATGGCCGACATGGGGTTGTTCGGCCTGCCGTTCCCCGAGGAGTACGGCGGCATGGGCGGCGACTACTTCGCGCTGTGCCTGGCACTGGAGGAACTCGGCAAGGTCGACCAGAGCGTCGCGATCACGCTGGAGGCGGGGGTGTCGCTGGGCGCCATGCCGGTGTACCGCTTCGGCAACGAGGAGCAGAAGCAGGAGTGGTTGCCGCTGTTGGCAAGTGGCAAGGCGCTCGGAGCGTTCGGGCTGACCGAGGCGGGCGGCGGCACCGACGCGGGCGCCACCAAGACCACGGCCAAGCTCGACGACGGGCACTGGGTCATCAACGGCTCCAAGCAGTTCATCACCAACTCGGGCACCGACATCACCAGGCTCGTCACCGTCACTGCCATCACTGGCGAAGCCGGTGGCAAGAAAGAGATCTCGTCGATCCTGGTGCCGGTGCCCACCGAGGGTTTCACCGCTGAGCCCGCATACAACAAGGTCGGCTGGAATGCCTCGGACACCCACCCGTTGTCCTTCGACGACGTCCGGGTGCCTGCGGAAAACCTACTCGGCGAGCGCGGCCGCGGCTACGCGAACTTCCTGCGCATCCTCGATGAGGGGCGGATCGCCATCGCCGCGCTGTCCGTGGGCGCCGCCCAGGGTTGCGTCGACGAGTGCGTGAAGTACGCAAAACAGCGCGAGGCGTTCGGCGCGGCCATCGGCACCTATCAGGCTGTCGCTTTCAAGATCGCGCGCATGGAGGCCCGCGCCCACGCCGCCCGCACCGCCTACTACGACGCGGCCGCACTCATGTTGGCGGGCAAGCCGTTCAAGAAGGCCGCCGCGATCGCCAAGCTCGTCGCCAGCGAGGCCGCGATGGACAACGCCCGAGACGCCACCCAGGTGTTCGGCGGCTACGGCTTCATGAACGAGTACGCGGTCGCGCGTCACTACCGTGACAGCAAGATCATCGAGACCGGCGAAGGGACAACGGAAGTGCAGCTGATGCTCATCGCCCGCGAGGCTGGCCTGTGACCGACAGGCGAATCGTCGTCCAGCGCGGGCTGTGGTTCGAGGAGTTCGAGCCGGGCGTGCTTTATCAACATCGGCCAGGCCGAACCATCACCGAAGCCGACAACGTCCTGTTCACGACGCTGACGATGAACACCCAGGCGCTGCATCTCGATGCTGCGTTCTCCGACGCGTTGCCACCCTTCAACCAGCGGCTGGTGAACTCGATGTTCACGCTGTCGACGCTGGTCGGCTTGTCGGTGACACAGTTGACTCAGGGCACGATCGTGGGCAACCTCGGCTTCGGTGAGGTCGCGTTCCCCAAGCCGCTCTTCCACGGCGATACGCTGTACGCCGAGACAGAGGTGACCGACAAGCGCGAGTCCAAGAGTCGCCCCGGCGAGGGCATCGTGACGTTCGCGCACACCGGCCGCAACCAGCACGGTGCCGTCGTGGCGACCGCATCGCGAAAGACGATGGTGCGCAAGCGTCCTGGCGGGGAGAAGTAGTGGTGGTGACGCAGACCGGCCCGGCATGGTTGTTCTGCCCCGCCGACCGCCCGGAGCGGTTCGAAAAGGCAGCCGCGGCGGCCGACGTGGTGATCCTCGATCTGGAAGACGGTGTTGCGGCCAAGGACCGGGACGCCGCCCGCAGGGCGCTGATCGAGACGCCGCTCGACCCTGACCGCACCGCCGTGCGCGTCAACCCGAGCGCGACGCCCGACCATCAACTCGACCTCGAAGCGCTCAAGCACACCTCCTACACGACCGTGATGCTGGCGAAAACCGAAGATCCGCAGCAGGTTCGTGACCTCGCGCCACTGGACGTCGTGGTGCTGATTGAGACACCGTTGGGTGCGCTGGCGGTGAGCGAGTTGGCGCGGATGGACAACGCGTTCGCGTTGATGTGGGGTGCCGAGGATCTGTTCGCCGTTCTGGGCGGCACCGCCAACCGGTATCCGGACGGTTCCTACCGCGAGGTGGCGCGGCACGTGCGATCGCAGACGCTGCTCGCCGCGAAGGCCTATGGACGGTTGGCGCTGGATTCGGTTTACCTCGACATCAAGGACCTCGATGGCCTCGGCAAGGAAGTCGACGACGCGGTCGCCGTCGGCTTCGACGCCAAGGTCGCGATCCACCCGTCGCAGATCCCGGTCATCCGCGCCGGCTACGCCCCCACGGAAGACCAGGTCGAATGGGCGCGCGCCGTCCTCACGCGCGCAGCCACCGAGAGGGGCGTGTTCCAACACGACGGCTTGATGGTCGATGCCCCGGTGCTTCGGCGCGCGGAACGGATCGTCGCGCTCGCGCCCTAGGACGGTGCTAGCGCCGCTGAATTGCGTATGTCGGCTGGTCACTGGCCGACACGTCCGCTCGGTCGCACACGATGAATGGGCGAGTTCACCAGTCGCGCGCATAATGGGAAATGCCCCAGTGCAGCGACGACCAGAGCGCATCGTCTGCTTAGCTCCACACCCCGGTAGCTAGCAGACAGCCCCTCACCAGGGGTTTTGCTCTGACCGCCGCCACGCTGAGCACCTCACGGTCTAACGGCGAAACATGCCGCGACTGGGACCTGAAGGAGGCGTTATGGCCGAGGTATCTGCTGGCGTTGATCTTGCGCCGGTCCGGCTGGTGGACCCCGATGGGTCACCTACAGCCGAGGACCGCTACAGCCGCGATCTGCCACCCGAAACGCTGAGCTGGCTCTACGACCTGATGGTCGTCACGCGCGACATCGACGGCGAGTTCGTCAACCTGCAACGCCAGGGCGAGCTCGCGCTGTTCGCGTCGTGCCGCGGCCAGGAAGCCGCGCAGATCGGGGCGGCGGCGTGCTTGCGCAAGACCGACTGGTTGTTCCCCCAGTACCGCGAGATCGGCGCGTTCCTGCTGCGCGGCATCACGCCGGCGCAGATGGGTGCGGTCTGGCGCGGCAAGTGGCACGGCGGCCTCGGGTTCACGGAGAAGTGCGTCGCCCCGATCGCGATCCCGATCGGCACCCACGGATTGCACGCAGTGGGCGCGGCGATGGGCGCGCAGCGGCTGGGCGACGACTCGGTGACACTGGCATATCTCGGTGACGGCGCAACGAGCGAGGGCGACGCGCACGAAGCGCTCAACTTCGCGGCGGTGTACAAGGCGCCGTGTGTGTTCTTCATCCAGAACAACCAGTGGGCCATCTCCGTCCCGGTCAGCCACCAGATGGCGGGGCCGTCGATCGCGCACCGCGCGGTCGGCTATGGGATGCCAGGTATCCGCGTCGACGGCAACGACGTGTTGGCCTGTTACGCGGTGACGGCCGAGGCCGCCGAGCGGGCGCGCGAGGGCGGCGGGCCGACGCTGATCGAAGCCGTCACCTACCGGATGGGTCCACACACCACATCGGACGACCCGACCAGATACCGGTCCGACGAGGAAGTCGCTCACTGGGCCGCCTTGGATCCAATTCAGCGGTACCGCACCTACCTTCAGTCGATCGAGGTGTGGACGGAACGGCTCGAAGAACGGGTCGCGGCCAGATCGAAACGACTACGCAGCGAGTTGCGTGAGGCGGTGGTCGGCGCTCCCGATTTCGACGTCACCGAGATGTTCGACACCGTCTATCACGACATCACCCCGGATTTGGCGCACCAGCGCGACGAGTTGCTGGCTGAGTTGGCGAAGGAGGCATGACATGACACAGATCATCGAACGGCCCCCGATGTACGGCGACGATGTGCCCGAGCCGCGGGGGCCGATGCTGACCGCACTGCCGCGGGCGGCGATGCTGACGATGGCGCAGGCGATCAACCGTGGCCTGCACGACGCGATGGCGGCCGACGAGCGGGTGCTGGTGTTCGGGGAAGACGTCGCCACGCTCGGCGGCGTGTTCCGGGTGACCGAGGGTCTGGCCGAAACATTCGGCGAGCAACGGTGTTTCGACACCCCGCTGGCGGAGTCAGGCATCATCGGCATCGCGATCGGAATGGCGATCCGTGGTTTCCTGCCGGTCCCTGAGATCCAGTTCGACGGCTTCGCAGCGCCTGCGTTCGATCAGATGGTCAGCCACTTGGCCAAGTACCGCATGCGCACCCGCGGTGACATCGACATGCCGGTGACCGTCCGCATTCCGTCGTTCGGCGGAATCGGTGCCGTGGAACATCACTCCGAGTCCACCGAAAGCTACTGGCTGCACACGGCAGGCCTGAAAGTCGTCGTGCCGTCGACGCCATCGGATGCCTACTGGCTGCTGCGGCAGGCGATCGTCAGCCGGGACCCGGTGATCTATCTGGAGCCCAAGCGGCGGTACTGGACCCGGGAAGCCGTCGACACCTACGCACCCGCACTGCCGATCGGACGCGCCGCGGTCCGTCGTGTCGGCGCCGACGTCACCGTTGTGACGTACGGGTCGCTCGTCGCGACGGCGCTGAGCGCGGCAGACCTTGCCGAGCAGCGCGACTGGAGCCTCGAGGTCGTGGACCTGCGGTCGCTGAACCCGCTCGACTTCGACACCGTCGCGGATTCGGTTCGCAAGACCGGCCGCGCGGTCGTGATGCACGAAGGCCCGCGCACGCTGGGCTTCGGTGCCGAGTTGGCGGCGCGCATCCAGGAGGAGCTCTTCTACGACCTGGAGGCGCCGGTGTTGCGCGCCACCGGGTTCGACACGCCGTATCCACCCGCGCGGCTGGAGAAGCTGTGGCTACCGGGCCCGGACCGGCTGTTGGACTGCGTCGAGCGGGCGATGGAGCGGCCGTGAGTGCGGTGAAGGAGTTCCTCGTCCCGGACCTGGGCGAAGGTCTCGAGGACGCGACCATCACCGGCTGGAGCGTCGCAGTCGGTGACGATGTCGAGCTGAACCAGACCTTGTGCACCGTGGAGACCAACAAGGCCGAGGTCGAGATTCCCAGTCCGTATACGGGCCGGATCGTGGAACTCGGCGGTGCCGAGGGCGACACGCTGGCCGTCGGCTCTGTTCTGGTGCGCATTTCGACGTCGGTGGCCGAGACCGCCGGTGCAGCAGAGGAACCCGTGGCGCCGCCACCGAGCGCCAACGGCAGTGCGCGCAAGCCGGTTCTGGTCGGCTACGGGGCCGACGAGGACATGGACACCAGCAGGCGTGGATCGGTTGGTGAACGCCCACGCGCGAAGCCGCCGGTACGCAAGCTGGCCGTCGAGCTGAACGTCGACCTGTCCCGGCTGACGGGGTCCGGCCCCGACGGTGTGATCACTCGCGAGGATGTCCTTGCCGCGGCGGGAAAGTCGGCAGCGACGCCGGAGATGGTGGCGGTGCGCGGTGTGCGGGCGGAGATGGCTCACCGAATGACGTTGTCGCGCAGGCAGATACCTGATGCGCACGCCGGTGTGCAGGTCGACTGCTCCGGCTTGCTGCGGCTGCGCGACCGGATGCGTGAGGTCGCCGGTGACGAGTCTCCGATCACGCCATTCGTGCTGACGCTGCGACTCCTGACGATCGCGCTGCGGCACCACCCGAATCTGAATTCGACGTGGGTGGACACCACCGACGGGCCGCAGATCCATTTGCACTCCGCCGTGCATCTGGGATTCGGCGTCGCGGCGCCGCGAGGGCTGCTGGTGCCCGTCGTCGACGACGCGCACGAAAAGACCACGCGGGAGCTGGCCGCCGTCGTCGCGAACCTCATTCGCGACGCGCGGGCCGGCACCCTCAAACCGTCGGAACTGCAAGGCTCCACCTTCACGGTGTCCAACTTCGGCGCGCTCGGCTTGGACGAGGGCGTTCCGGTGATCAACTACCCCGAGGCGGCCATCCTCGGGATGGGGTCGCTGAAGCCGCGCCCAGTGGTCGTCGACGGCGAAGTGGTCGTGCGCCCGACGATGTCGCTGACGTGCGCGTTCGACCATCGCATCGTCGACGGCGCTCAGGTCGCTGCGTTCCTGACCGAACTGCGCGGCCTCATCGAGGCTCCGGAGCTGGCGCTGCTTGACCTCTGACTAGCAGGGGGCGCCAGGAGGCGTGTAGTACGGCACGCCTTCTACGGTGTAGCACGGTATCTCGCCGGGAACGTACGGGTTGTCGGCGGCCGCAATGGCGGCGCCGACCGCCACGTCGCCGGCTATGTGGGTGCAGCCGCCGGCCGCGAAATGGCGACCGTCCGCCCCCGCGCACACCTCGGCATTCGCTGCCGGTGCTACTGCCACCGGCACCGCCGCCATCGCCCCCGCGGTAAGTAGCACTGCTGCCAGCTTCTTCATCTCGTACTCCTTTGCTGACCCGGCCCGTGTGCAGCCTATGC
>Ga0134123_10003491_pt1 | contig 10231 bp, 8 predicted proteins | sample KB303_FD_96460 | JGI IMG/M metagenome (GOLD analysis project Ga0134123, IMG submission 96460) | Terrestrial soil microbial communities without Nitrogen fertilizer from Kellogg Biological Station, Michigan, USA - KB3-0-3 | ecosystem: Environmental > Terrestrial > Soil > Unclassified ...
GCCGGAGCCACTTGATTCCGAATGGTCAAAGTACCCCGTATGGCATGACAACACTTTGCTTGCAGATGGAAGTACAGAGCGGGCTATTCCCGTGAGGAACTTGATGACAGAGCAGGATAGGTATCTGTTGTGGCGCTATGAGTACATCCTTGCAAACATTTACGGCACGCCTCACCTTGTGAGGCCAGAGGGCTTGGTTCCAAAGGACTCGACAGACGTCTTCCGGGACAGGGCAAGCGGGCGGGTGGGCGGCGGCGAGAAGGGATCGGTCTCGCCGGGCGTGAGCTCGATCGGCGAGGGCGGCGGATAGCGCAGGTCCCATGCGACGCGGTGGAATCCCGCGCCCACCGGGCCGGTCACGCGGCGGATCACGTTCCCGTCGTCATCCGAGACCACCAGCACGATCGCCGGCTCGAGCTCCCGCTCCTCGGCGCGCAGCTGTTCCCACGTCGGATAGGGCGTCGCCTTCGCCGGCTCCTTCGCCGGCTCTTTCTTCGGCTCGTTCCCGCCGTCCTTCTCCGCTTCCCAGCGCTGCTTCTTCAGGCTGCGCAGCTCGTCCTTCAGGTAGTACGTGAACACGGCGCCGAACGGGGGGTTCGGCGCGGTGTAGAACGAGTCGCCCTGGAACGACTTGCCGGGAAGGCCGAGCGGCGCGCGCTCGACGTAGAGGTCGGCGCCGCGCGGCTGGAACAGCGTCGCTTCCTGATTCGCGATCGCGGACGTCATCGCGCGCAGCGCGCGGAGGTCGTCGAGGATGTAGAAGCCGCGGCCGAACGTGCCGACGACGAGGTCGTCGCGGCGTTTCTGGATCACGAGATCGCGGACGGCGATGGTCGGCATGCCGCCCTTCAGCGGGATCCAGTTCGCGCCGCCGTTCTGGCTGAAGAAGAGCCCGTACTCCGTGCCGGCGAAGAGCAGGTTGCGGTCAAGCGTGTCCTCGATCACCACGTACGCCGTGCCGCGCGCCGGCAGATCGCCGGCGATCGATTTCCACGTCGCGCCGCGGTCGGTGCTGCGATAGACGTACGGTTTGTAGTCGCCGGTCTTGTGGTTGTCGAACGCGGCGTACACGACGTTCGCGTCGTGCTGCGACGCCTGGAGGTGCGAGACACACGTGAGCTCCGGCACGCCGGCGACGCGCTCGATCTTCCGCCAGTGCTGTCCGCCGTCCTCGCTGATTTGAATGAGTCCGTCGTCGGTGCCGACGTACAGCAGCCCTTCCTTCAGCGGCGACTCGGAGAGCGAGACGATGTTGCCGTAGAACGAGGTCGAGGAGTTCTTCGCCACCGCGTCGATGCCCCACACGCGGCCCATGACCGGCATGGTGTTGCGGTCGAGGTGGCGCGTGAGGTCGCCGCTGACCGGCTTCCAGGTGTTGCCGCGGTCGTCACTGCGGAAGAGATACTGCGCGGCGAAGTAGAGGCGGTTGCTGTCGTGCGGGCTGATGATGAGCGGCGAGTCCCAGTTCTGCCGCAGCGGATCCATCGTGCCGGTGGGCTGCGGCTGGATGTCAAGGAGCTCGCCGGTGCGCTTGTCGTAGCGCGCGAGCGCGCCGTACTGCGCTTCGCCGTAGAGGATGTTCGGGTCCTTCGGATCGGGCATGGTGCGGAACCCGTCGCCGAGGACCGTCGTGTACCAGTCGGAATTCACGATGCCGTGCACCGTCGTCGTGCGCGACGGACCGCCGAGGGAGAAGTTGTCCTGCGTCCCGCCGTAGACGTTGTAGAACGGAAGCGCGTCGTCGGCGCTGATGCGGTAGAACTGCGTCACCGGCAGATTGGCCTTGAAGTCCCACGTCGCGGTGCGGTCCCACGACTCATAGACCCCGCCGTCGCAGCCCATGATCACGTGATCGCTGTTTTCGGAATCGATCCAGATCGAGTGATTGTCGACGTGCTTGAACGCCTCGCCGATCTTGCGGAACGTCTTTCCGCCGTCGTCGGTGACGCGGGCGTATGTATCCATCGCGTACACCCGCTCGTCGTCCTTCGGATCGACGAAGATCTCCGCGTAGTACTGCGCGCCGCCGCCGGAGTAGGAGCTGCGCTTCTCCCAGTTCGCGCCGCCGTCGACGGTGCGGAAGAAGCCGCCCGTCTTGCGCGAGGCCTCGATGATCGCGTAGACCATCTTCGGATTCTTCGGCGAGACCGCGAGGCCGATGCGCCCCATGTCCTCCTTCGGCAGTCCCTTCGTCAGCTTCGTCCACGTCGCGCCGGCGTCGGCCGACTTGTAGATCGCCGACTCCGGACCGCCGCTGATGAGCGTGAAGACGTGGCGGCGCCGCTGCCACGCGGAGGCGTAGAGGACGTCGGGATTCGTCGGATCGAACACGACGTCGGAAACGCCGGTGTTCTCGCTGACCGTCAGCACGGCCTTCCAGGTCTTCCCGCCGTCGGTGGTCTTGTACAGCCCGCGATCGCCGCCCGGATTCCAGAGCGGGCCCTGCGCGGCGACGTAAACGACGCTGGAGTTGCGCGGGTCGACGAGGATCCTGCCGATGTGCTCCGATTTTGGGAGCCCCACGTTTGTCCACGACTTCCCGCCGTCGACGGACTTGTACACGCCGTCACCCCACGAGACCGAGCGCTGGCCGTTGTTCTCGCCGCTGCCGACCCAGACCGTGAGCGAGTCGTTCGGGTCGATGGTCACGCAGCCGATGGAGAACGAGGCCTGGTCGTCGAAGACCGGCGTGAACGTGGTGCCGGCGTTGGTCGTTTTCCAGACCCCACCCGCGGCGACCGCGACGTACCACGTGCGCGTGTCGCGCGGATCGACGGCGACGTCGACGACGCGTCCGGAGACGATGGCCGGCCCGATGCCGCGCAGCTCGAGGCCGGAGAAGAGCGTTTCGTCGTATTTGGGCGGCGCAGCGAACGTTGCAGCTGCAACACAGAAGGCGAGGGCGAGGCGGAGTGCGTTCTTCATGCGGCTGAGGATGCTAACGGAAAGCGAGCGGATTTCTGCCACGAATCGTGCACAGTTTTTCGCTGAGGACGCGGTTCAGGCCATCACTTCGAGGGCCTGAATCAGAATGACTTTCCGGAACATCGGCAGGACTACCGACATCGACACGTCGTCGTGGAGGAAATCGGCGAGCCGCGGCGGCCGCTCGCCGAGGTACGCGGACGGCGGGAGCATCCCCGGAGGGATGCTGAACGGTTCATCGTCGTGGAGGGTGCGCGTCAGCGCGGGCACGTGGGTGATCCCGCGGCGGAGAAACGCGACGGCGCGGTGATAGCCGTCCAGGAGGTAGTAACGGCCGCCGTAGTTGACCGCGGAGACGAACGAGGGGCGGACCGCGATCGCGAAACCGAAGCCCGTGGCGTCGTACTTCATGGCCTCGGTGAAGTGGCCGACCACTCTCAGGTTCGGCGACGGAGACGTCAGCACCCACGCGCCGCGCGCGGGATCGAAACAGGCGGGCAGATTCGTCGTGCCTGGAATCGGCAGCGAGACCGTAGCGATCGAATGGGGATCGCCGGCTTCGACGGCGCGGACGCGTTCATCGGCGGCGTCGGTAAACACGCGCGACTGAAACGCGCAGACGCGCCGCAGATCGACGAGCGAGGGCGACCATCCCTCGGCGAAAACCTGTTCCGTGGCGGGATGGCGGCGGAGCTCGTCGACGTGCGGCGCGAGCTCCTCCGGAGGCGGCGCGACCACGCCGCGCTGATCGACGCCCCGGCGGCGCACGGCCACGCGCTCGCGCGCGATGCGCAGGCGCTCGCCGGCGATCTGCGAAAACTCCGCGTCGGCGCGGGAGCCGTGCTGCACGCGGATCCCTTCTTCCGCATCCAGCCATCCGAGCAGCACGCGTGCCGCGCCCATCGTGAAGGTCGATTCGGCTGATCCGTCCATACCTCCATCGACCACAGCGCGACGATCTTTTTCCTGGAAAAGCGCCCGGCCGCTGCGGTCGTACTGCACGAAAGGAGAAGCACCATGGGTAATTTTTCTTATTTCCAGGGTTCACCGGCCATCGTTTCGGCCGCCGGTCCGTCCGGCCCGGGCACGACCACATTCTCGATCACGCCGGGGTCGAACATCTCCCTCGTCAGCCTCGGCTTTCAGAACGAGGGATTCAATGTGGACTTCTACGCGAGCCAGATGTTCATCAGCACGGGCGGGACGGGCTGGATCCAGGTCGTGAACACCAGCGCGTCGCAGATCACCGCCACGCCGTGGGCGGTCCAGGCCTCGTCGTCGGGTGCCGCGGCCGTCTCCGGCGCGAAGTCGACCGTGAAGGTCACGAAGGGGTCGAAGAAGAAGTAGTTGCAGGATGCGTGACCTCGAGCAGCGTGTCGACCGCGATGCTCCATCGATAACGCCGCTCGACGTCGAATCGTCCGGCAACCGCCATCGCGCGCGTCTCCTCCCATCGCTCGAATGCGAGACGGAGGAGACGCGCGAGTGCGGCGGAGTCGCCGGGGTCGAACGTCCGCCCGGTCACGCCGTCGCGCACGATCTCGTCCGGTCCGCCGCAGCGGCTGACGATCACCGGCGTCTCGCGGCACATCGCTTCCAGCACGACCATGCCCGCGGCTTCGAAGCGGGACGGGACGACGAGTACCGAGGCGCGGCGGAGCTCTTCGTCGATGACCGCGGCGTCGCTGGTGAACGGAAGCAGCACGATGCCTGGACCCGCGGGCAGGATGGGTCCGCGGCCGAGGACGCGCAGGGTCGCGTCCGGAACGGCGGCTTCGCGGAAGGCCTCCACCAGCGTGTCGATGCCTTTCTCGGGCTGCAGGCGGCCGAGATAGAGGATGCGCTTCTCGCCGGTGGCGATGGGACCGCCGGCGTTCTCGTCGATGCCGAGTGGGAGCAGGGTCACGCGGTCCTGCGGGATGCCGAGGTGGGCCTCGATGGTGCGCCGCGAGACGGCGGTCGCGGCGAGCACCGCATCGGCCTGGCGTACGAGGAGGCATTGCAGGTCATGGATGCGCCGATGCCGCTCATGCAGCGCGTCGACCTCGGCGCGCTTGACGCTGTGGACGAACGCGACGAGCCGCGCGCGATGGCGGTCGCGGAGTGCGATGGCCGCGGGAGCGACGAACCAGTCGTGCGCGTGCACGATCACCTCGTCCTCGAGGAACGGCCCGACGGCCTCGGCGAGCGCGTCCTGGGAATCGAGGATCGTCGCCGTGCGCGCCTCTTTTGTCGCGGCGTTGCACTGGACGCGAACGATCGGGATGCCGCCGTCGTCATCGATGGCGGACGGCTCTTCGAGCGACAGCGCGCCCACCACCACCTTCTCGCCCGCATCGCGCAGTCCTCGGGCGAGTTGCTGGACGACCTTCTCCACTCCGCCGTACCGGCGGGGCGGGTAGTGCGGCGTGAGGATGACGTGCATCACCAGCGCACCGGTCCCTCGCGCACGACGACCGGATGCGCTTCGTCACTGATGTCGAGCACGGTCGACGGGATGCCGATCGGCGACGGGCCATCGTCGACGATCAGCGCCACGCGGCCGCCGAGCTCCGCGCGCGCCTGCGCGGCGGTCGTGGCGGCGGGACGTCCGCTGCGGTTCGCGCTGGTCATGGCGACGGGGCCGCCGAACGCGGCGAGCAGCTCCTGGAGGAACGGATGAGGGGAGACGCGGACCGCGAGCGTGCTGCGTCCGCCGCTCATCGCGGCGGCGCACACGCCGCGCGACGGAAGGACGAGCGTGAGCGCGCCGGGCCAGTGCGTTTCGGCGAGACGCGCGGCCGTGGGGTTCATGATCACCAGCTGCGCCGCCTCTTCGAAGCTCGCGGCGGCGGCGATGATCGGGCTGCTGCGAGGGCGTTCCTTCGCCGCGAAGAGCGCCTCGACCGCGGCATCGCTGCGCGCGTCCGCGATGAGGCAGTAGACCGTGTCGGTCGGGATCACCACGAGCTTTCCTTCGCGGAGCAGCGCCGCCACGCGTGCCGCCGCCGATTCGAGCACGCGCACTTCGCCGGTCGTGCCGTCGAGCTCGACGCCCGTGCCGGCGTCGAGCAGCTCGCCGAGTCCGGTAACGCACGGGATGCGCAGTTCGCGGCAGAGGATGGCCACATGCGAGAGGATGCCGCCCGTCGCGGCGAGGACCGCGCGCGCCTGCGTGAGGTGCTCGTACGGTACGTCGCTGATCTGATGCAGCATCAGCACGTCGTCCCCGATCACGCCGCGGTGCGTGCCGGCGGACGCGCCGATGCCGGCCAGCGTGCCTTCGTTGCGCACGACCGAAGACGGAAGCCGCGCGGTGATCGGGCGCGCCTGGAAGAACATGAGGTTTCCATCGGCATCGCATCCCCACTCGACGTCCATGCCGGTCAGCCGCGCGCGCCGGAGCGGCTCGAGCACGCGCTCCTCGTACCACGAAGGCGGCGAGGGCGGGCGGTATCCATAGACGTGCCACTCGCGCGTGACCGGTGGCAGCAGCAGGCGGGGGTGTTCGATGAACGGTGCGGCGCGCGGGTGCAGACGCGCGCCCGGCTCGCTCGCGGCGCCGGAGAAACATTCGGCGGCGCACGCGAAGACCGCGCAGTCCGTGTCCGCCGGTGCGTGGTCGTGCGTCCATGCCGCGCCGCACCAGCGGCTTCGGTACGGCGCGACCGCGCCGTCGACGATGTTGCGGCAGGAGCCGTACATCGCCTCGACCACGATCGAGCGCTCGCTCTCGACGAACGCCACGCCGCCGAGCCACGACGGGAAGGTGTGCTGCACGATCGCGGCGCCCGCGGCGTCGAGGATGCGGTGTGCGACCTCCGGGACATCGTCCGCGCTCAGCCCATTGAACGACTCGAAGCGTCCCGCCATCGACGCGCTCTCCGTGTCCTCCGCGACCGAGGCGGAACGAACGGAGAAGCCGGAAGGAGCAGGCGAGAGCCGCGCGATCGCCTCCGCGATCTCGCCGCTTCGATGAATCGGCGCGAAGGGCGGCACCGGCAGTCCGCGGGCGTGCAGCAGGCGCAGGCCGCGCACCTTCGGCGATTCAGAGGCGAGCGCAGTAGTCATCGAGTGTCGATTCCCGATCGATGTGCAGCCGGCGCGCGAGCGTTTCGAAGAGCCGCGCCAGGCGCGCCTGCCAGTAGTGGCGGAACTCTTCCATCTCTCCCAGCAGCACGAGGAGGTCGGCGGAGTCCGGCGCGTCGATCGCCGGCCGCCGGATAATGGGACGGCGTTCCGGACGCGGACCGCGATAGCCGAGCTGGTCGGCGAGCTTCGGCGGATCCATCCAGACCGCGCGCTCGGCCGCGCGCCGCGGAAGGAAGCCGCCTTCCCACGCGAAGTCGACGATGGCATCCCACGTCACCGGCAGGGTCTTCGCGCGCTCGTGGAACCAGCGGTCGGCGGAGAATGCGACCCGCACCGGCGGGCGGTGCAGCTCCACGAACGGGTTCGCGAGATTCACGGCGATGGCCTCGACGAGCGTCGCGTGTGCGGACCGCAGCGAGCTCGCCGACGGCGCTGCTTCCGCCGCGAGCACTTGCGAGGGGAACCGCCCGGCCACGCCGAGCGCCGCTGCGCGAGCGGCGGCTTCACATCGCGCGACATCGCGGAACCAGAGCTCGCTCAGCGCCGCGGGATCGCTGAACACGGCCACGACGTCGTGCTGCACGTCGCAGGCGAACGGCACGCCGAGGAGTTGGGGGAAGCGGGTGAGCGCGCGGGCGTAGGCCTCGAGCTCGGGGCCGATGCGCGTGGAGTAGAGGAGGGGAACGTGAACGTATGCGCGGCCGTCGTACTCGACCGACCGCGCATACAGCCAGCCGGTCCGGCGTACGTGATCGTCGAACGCCGGCGGCGTTGCGCGCACCGCGGGTTACCGCTTGGGTGCAGGGGTGGTGGCCTGCCGGATCTCGCGCTGCTTGCGGGCGGCCTTACGTGCGGTTTCGAGCTGCCTGACGGAGACAGTGGTTCCCATCGTTCTCTCTCCTTTCGTTTTCATTGTAGTACGGTTGTGCCCGCATGGAGCTGAGGCGAATCGCCATCTCCCCGTCGCCCGACTGGACGCTCCGGCGCATGCTGGCGGAGCTCATCGGCGCGGCCGGCGTCGTTCGCCATCGCGGCGTCACGTATCGCCTGGAGCTGCACACGCTGCGGGACGAGCCGCTCGTCGCGGGAGACGACCTTCGCCGGCTCGCCGACGTCGTCTTCGACCGCATGACCCATCGCAGTGAATATGCACGTGCGCGCGCGTTTCAGTTTCTGCAGTCGGGCGTGCCGCTGATCAACGATCCCGTCACGTTCTGGTGGATCGACAAACACGCGACGTACGACCTCATGGCGCGCGCGCTCGATCCCCGCGACCGGCTGCCGAAGACGGTGCTGCTGCCGCCTGCCGGACGCCGCACCGAGGACCCGCTCGACGCCCGGCGATGGCAGCGCCTGCAGGCCGAGGGATTCTCCGAGCTCGCCGCCGAAGTCGGCTGGCCCGCGATCCTGAAGAAATCGATCGGCGGCGGCGGACGCGACGTGCATCTCGTGTGCGATGCCGAGGAACTGCGCGCGCGTCTCGAGGAATCGGGCGGACGCGCGTTCCTGCTGCAGGAAGCGATTCCGGTCTGCGATACGGTGTATCGCTGCCTGACGGTAGGGCCGCAGGTGCTGCCGATGCCCGAGTCGCCGGCGTTTGGACCGCGCCAGCGCGCACCCGGAGTGATGCCGCGGCCCGAGATCGCGTCGCGCCTCGGCCGCTACGCGCGTTTCATCGCGGAGCACTACGGCTGGGGGTACAACAGTTTCGAGGCGTTCGTCGACGGCGATGCCATCCTGCCGATCGACTTCGCGAACGGCTGCCCGGCCACCGATCTAGTGTCCCTCGGCGTCTGGTTTCCCTGGGCCGTCGGCGCGTTGTTCCGCTGGCTCTCGTTCCGAGCCGTGGACGCCCGCGATTTCGAGGAGTTCTGCGCCGAGAATTTCCGCGATCTCGACGCGCAGCTCATCGCGGTGTTCACGCGCCTCTTTCCCGAGCTGCTGGAGGAGGATGTGCGGTGGAGTCGCTATCCCGAGAGCGAGCACGCGGCGCTGCGGGATCGCATTCGCGCGCTGTATGAAGAGCGATTCTTCCGCGATCCGTCGGCTTTGCTGGCGTGCGGGATTCCGGCGTGACTCGGTTGCGCGGTGGAGATCAAGGCCATCTGATGTTTACATCACTGGCTCCCGTCATCATCAATAGAGTCGACTGATGAATTCATCAGTGCCGTCGGATGAATTCATCAGAGGCGGGTGTACTTTTCATCGGACCCTCCTGATGTTGTTGATGGAGGCTCCTATGTTTCTGACGAGACGGTTCATACCGCAGCACTCATCGCCGAGTACCGCGTGAGGCCGTGCCGTACTTCGTTGTGCCTCGATCTCGTACAATCAGTCCACACCGAGATCGGAAGATGGCTCGAAGACTCATCGGAACGACGTTCCTCACGGCCGCGCTCCTTCTGATCCTGACGGCAGCAAGGGTTCGCTCCGTCCGGCATCCCTCGGCAGCGAAGCCGCTCCGCGCAACGCGTTCGTTTGTGATCACGGACAAGGCCATCGTCGGATCGTTCACGCTCGAGCGCGTTCTCACGCAGCTCATCGCGCGCAGCGGCGTGAATGGCCTGACCGCGCCGCAGCTGGTGCGTCAAATGTTCGACACCCAGAACCCGCGGCCTGGTGTCGCAGATCCGAACGGGCCTCATTGCGACGATACCGTCCTGGCCGGCGTTCCGTCGTTCAACGGGTTCCCACGCCGATGCCCGACTCCCGAAGGAAAGCTCGCCGAGACGCCGTATCTCGCGGATGAGTACTTCACCCTCGGCATCGTGAACCGCTTCGATCTGGCGCCGCCCGACGGCTCGAACTGCGGCCAGTACCGCCTGATCTTCGCCCGCCGGGAATCGGATCCGCTGGTGCAGCTTCATCTGATTTTCGAGCCCGTTCTGCCGAATCCCAATCCTGCTGCCGGCCTGTCCGGCTGCCGTCCGGTCGCGCAGTTCTGGTCGGATCTGAGCAGTGTCGACTCCATGGACGAGCGGCGCGCGAGAATGGACGCGTTCTTCTTCGAAGGCCTCCCCGGATTCGCACCCGTGATCGATCCGGCGAACTTCGCGGAGCCCGGCGGCATCCGGACCCTGCATCAGACCATTCCCGCTCCGGCCAATCGGCTGTACCAGTTCCGGCTCGAGAAGCAATGCAGCTCCGGAGACTGCACTCTGCGCTTCGTTCCCGATGTGCTCGAGAACATGCCCTTCACGCTGTTGTTCGACGCAAACGGCACGAACACGCTGCA